>Ga0335085_10000567_pt1 | contig 100896 bp, 85 predicted proteins | sample Lox_Sample_45_FD_206712 | JGI IMG/M metagenome (GOLD analysis project Ga0335085, IMG submission 206712) | Soil microbial communities from Loxahatchee National Wildlife Refuge, Florida, United States - Lox_Sample_4.5 | ecosystem: Environmental > Terrestrial > Soil > Wetlands | place: USA...
CGTCCTCCCCTTCTCCATCGGATTCGATAGATTTCCCCATGCCTTGAAAAATCCCCGCCCCGCAGGGGCGGAACTCGGTAGCTTACCGAAAACGGCGACTCTCCATTTCACGCTGAACCAAGACAGTCTGAGGCCTCAGGCGCGGACGTTGGATGTTCCGGAGGGTTCTCTCGTCATAGGATTGCCGCCAGAATAGCACTCGAATCAAAATTGAGAGCAGGAGGCCGGCTGTTACGAGCAGCACACCAACCCCGCCGAGAGAGAAAGACATTACGATGATAGCCAGAACACACCCATGGAGCACGGAATCAATCCGATTGATGTGGCACAGCAACTTCGCGCCGGAACGCAGCTTGCCACCATCACGTACGCTGCTTAAAAACGCAAAGATTGTTCTCCGTTGATCCCACAGCTGTCCGTTGGCGGCGCGGCACAGCAACGTAAACCGTATCCAAAGGGCCAAGTCTTCGGGCAGTGAGGAGAGCGCCCGGATTTGCCAGTATGCCGCATCATCAACGAGGGAGCTGCCAAGCGCTACTGCCAACCGAAGCAGCGGCACGAGGTCGCTATCAAGCAGATTGCCAGAAAACTGGATTGCAATTCTCTTGTCTGGCAGTCTGCCACGCAAAACAGCAGACCGTATCAGCATCGCGCTCAGTTGTCGCAGTTCCAGCGGCAAGCGCGACGGATCATCGACGAACCCATCCTGCAGCAATGAAAGTACGTGCAATGAGTGCTCAGGCCATGGGAAAAAGCCAGGGACGGACGGTTCCTCCTGGTCAGCATCCATAGGAAGCCGCTCGCAGCAGAGGCCGGCATTCTCTACACTTTCCACTGAGCACGTGAGGAAGCGCCGCATGAGCGCCAAGATTGAATCGAGCTTTTCCCCTGCAGCGGACCTGAGAACCACGGTTGCGGTCTCCCGCCATCTCGGATCGAGCACCAACACCTGGTCTGCTACAGCGCAGGGGTGGGAGAGAACGAAGCTTGTGGCGAAGTACTCTTGATAGCGGCGATGTGAGAACGTAAAGTGCCTGGCTGCTGGATCGGCTTGACCACGTTCGCCTCTTGCCAGTCATACATGTTCCAGCGCGTCCAGCAAGCGGTCGCCTGGAGTTGGAGCGCCTGGGACCCGCTCCACCGCATGAAGCAAATCAGTTCGTGCGGGGTCAAGGCCCAGGCTGCTGTCAGCGACGATTACATACGAGATCAGTTCTGAGAACTTCAGCAATTCTGCCGGAGTTGTGGCGTACTTGCTCTGCAGCAGATTCTCTTTTGAACCCAACCACTTGGCGAAAAACCGCCCGAACAGATCGTAGGCACTCGTAGGAAACTCATCTCCGTCCCGGACGTACTCTATCAGCATGCTCAAGTACATCGGATTTTCCAAAATGTAACGCAGATTGGAGCCCGCCTTGCCGATGCCCACGTAAAGTCGTTCCCGAGCTTGTGGCGGGAGCGAAGCGCGTTCAATGAGCTGGTCCCTCTGTGCATCAGACAAGGGCGCAATTTGATACTTGACAAAGGAGGTGTCCTTGGGCCGACGAAAGTACCGGGTCGCGAGTAAGGACCTACAAGGGTTAAAGTCAGTTGCGAACTCGAAAATCGCCTTTGAATATTGGTCAATCGTGTCACTGACGTCTTCCGCCGCCAGCACTTCGGGGATTTCGTCGAAGGAGTCAAAGAGAAACAGAAATCGACCCGCCTTGAGAATGCTATCGAAATGCTCATCGACGAAGCGTTGAATTCCCGGGTTCGCGGCTTGCTTCAGACGAAGCTTCACAAACCTTCGGATAAGATCCTGGTCAATTGACTCCCCGGGATGTCGTTCCAGCATCTTGAGGTTAAGATAAAGAGCGATGCGCGTCGTTCGCTTCCACGAAACAGCCGCCTCTGAGCAGATTCGCCAGGCAAGCTTGCGAAGCAGCACGCTCTTACCAGACCCTGGATCGCCTTCGATGAGAGCAAACTGTTCCCTTGAGCGCAGCAAGGACTGTAAGACTCTTCGAACTCTCCTGGGGCCGAATGCCAAGGGTGAGAATAGGCGCCGCCATCGTCGTGCTCCACCTCGGTTGTTAGCATAATAATCAGCTTCGAGCTCCGCGAAGCGCCTCGCTTCCCACCGGTCGGCCTCATCCAGGCCTTCAATCTGACGTTGGATATACGCCGCGAACTGCTGCCAGGCTTGGATTCTTTCCCGCTCAGATCCGGTGGCGCGGTGTCTGCGCCACATTTCTATTAGCGACTTAATGGGCTCCTTCAGGTTTTTCCAAATGGCGGAAATGATGTAGGACAGAATCAGCAGGATGATCACGGGCTGCAGAATCCGTGCCAGCCACGGAGGGGAGGAGCTGCCGAAGAGGTACTTCATTAGGGCCGGATTTGAGAGCAAGTCCCAGAGCGTCCTTACAACGTCCATGAGCTTTCCCCAGGGTGGTTGGATGGATTTTAGTATATTACAAAGTGTAAGAGCGGTGACGCTGGCGCACGTCGAGATATGCTAGTCCTTCAGCTTGCTGGGAACTAAGGGGGCAGGTGCAGACCCTTGCCCTTGGGCCTGCAGCCTGAACGGCAAAGTCTGGGGCCTGCATCCACGAATTAACTCAGTCGAACGGGACTTCAAGTTCGGCGTAGGTGCCGGGCGTTGCCGCGATGACGGTGGCTTCGATGCGTTCAAGGTGAGACCGCACGCGCGACCATTTCGTTGTGCCGGTCAGAACGAGGAGGGCAATTCTTCGGCCCCTAAGGTTTTGCTGGTAACGAATCCCCTGGTCGGTCGTGAGCAAGAGGTCAATGCCCGCTTGTTCGGCCACGTCCAACAATTCTCCGTTAGTCAGTCGATCCCAACCTCGATCTTGGGCAGTAAAGACAGTGTGCCCTGAAAGCGCACGGGCCAGGCCGCGCGGTATCCCATGGTCAAAAAGGATGAGCATCGGCGCGAGTCGATTCCGAGGCGGGAGAGGTGGCTGGTCTGAGGCTCTGCGCCACAAAGTCGAGGACTGCTGTAATCTGCTCACGCGTCACGTCGAACTGTTCCATTACTTCTTCGACGCTCAAATCTTCGAGGTTCTCAATGACGGTCGCAACGGGCAAGCGGGTACCGCGAAATACCCATGCGCCGCTAACCTTCCCGGGGATGCTTTCCACGGCAGGACACTGCGACCAATCGAGAGTTGCCATTTTTCTCACCCTCGTTTCAATTGTAAGCCTTTTCATCTTCATCGCGTTTCGGCGGGGCCGTGAAACCGGCTCATCCACCGCTTAAGCAGAAAGTGGTCGACGGTCAGGATGGCGTAGACCTTGAGGTCTGCTCGTTCCCGGCACAAGATCGCAGACCTTTGCGGTCCGGGTTGTCGTTTCGCCGGCGCCCGCGAGTGCGCGGACCTGAGGGCCAACCTCTGCACCTGCCTCACCGATCGGCGGCAAGGTCGTCATCGGCGACTCAGGCCGCGGTGACGTGAATCCGCGGGGTGCGGCGCGGCCGTGCGCGGCGAATGACGATTTCCACGTCACGGCCCAGAGCGTTCAGAAAGCCCATCAGGCGTTCAACGGAAAAGCCCTCGAGGCGGTAGTTCCTGAGCGCCGAGATCTTCGGTTGATTCACGCCCAGCTGGTCCGCCGCCTGGGCTTGAGGCAGACGAGCTTCATCAAGAATCTCATTGATGGCGACTGCTAGACGCACTTTGGTCTTCTTCTCCCCGGCGTCCTTCAGTCCAAGGTCCAGAAAGACATTGCCGGAACTCGGCACTACCGAAGCCTTATTTTTGCTTGCCATACCGCGCCTCGTAATCGTCGGTTGCCATTTTCAGGCGCTGACGAACTAGATTGACATCCGTCTGCGGCGTCTTGATCCCTTTTGGCGATTTCTTCTGGAAGGCGTGGAGCACGTAAATGGCTTGCTCAAAACGTACGGTATACAGCACCATAAGTATCGCCGCGATGGTCTGAAACAACCTCCAGAAGGCCCGGTCCCTCGCCCTTCCAGGGCTTCGCCGACTGGTGCTTCCGCCCAAATTGCGCAACGCTCAAGGCCACGCCAATCTCATCCTTAACCGCCTCGGGAAATTCCAGCAAATCCGCTTTGGACGAGCCTACCCACCAGAGCGGTTTCTCGCCGGCAGCCCGTCTCGCCCGCGCCATGAACCATATCCCACTTCTAGGATATCACGCAGAGGGGCTGCGATACATGGAGGATCTGCGACTCCTTCAGCTTGCAGGAAACTTCGCGCGCGAGCTGGCGTTATCCGTCAGGCTGGCACCCTTGCCTGTCAGGTCTCCCGCTCAGGGGGCACAAGATTGCAGGCCCCCAGGCGTCTGCGCCACCCTGGATTCGACCGAGACGATGACGATCTGTTGAGCCGACGAGCGATTGACTCCCGCTACCGTGTTCTGGACATCACATGGCGCAGGATGTTGTTGATGCGGGTAGAATAGCCCTCTCCGTACTGTCTCAACCAATCGTAGATGCTACGGTAGCCGGGCGGCGACCAGCACCTTGGGCGCGCCGCGGACTTGCGATAGTTGCGCCTCGGTCAGGGGAGGAATGTCCGAGTAATCGATCCCGGAAACACGTCCCGGGGCCGCCGTCCTCGCGGCATTATAGGCGGCAACAGAATTGGAAACTGGCGATGAGAATCACGCAGCCGGAAACGACGAGGGCCAGGGCCACGATGCAGCCGATCCAGCGTGGCATATGCAAAATGGGCAGCACCCACCACCAGACGGCTACTGTCCGCAGCGCAGGGGAGTTGGAGATTAAGTCGCTGGAGTCGCCACGCTCCTGAAGGACTCGCCCGACATCGCTGTGCTTCGCGTCGCGCGCCTCTCGAATCGCAGCCGGCCAAGCGTGGAAAAGAGGCGCATTCTGCAACGACCACCCGGTGTCCTGGCCAAGCGGGGTTCCCTGTTCTAAGGATTCCGCGAAGAATCTCTCGTAATATGAGACCAGCGTGGGGGCGTTGATTAGAAATCCCAGCAAGATGAACGGAACGATGACTCGTTCCATTCGTTTTCCCAACGTTCCTAACAGCGCACAGATCCCTGGCAGGGCTGGGAGCAGATACCTCGGCCCCCAGGACCATCCGCCATCCCACGCGGTCCCAGAGGCGTTTCTCCAAGAGGAATATAATAGAAGGTAACTTCCCAATATGCCGCTAATGGCAAGAATTTCGAACAGACCAGAATGCTTTGCCCCACGAAACACACACACGGCCAGAACGACCACCGGGCAATACCAAATCAAGCCCCAAATTGGACTGGCGAGCAAGGCCGCGACACCTGGTGGAATATTGCTGAGCCGAAACCAATGCGGCGGCCCGAATTCGAACGGATCTGCGTACCGGTAGTAGTTGTAGACAAGGTACAAACCCAGACCCAGAGCAGAACCGAGACCCTGCAGAAGAGCCGCTTGCGGCTTACGCTTTGCCATCAAGTAGACAGCAAGGACCAAGCCTACAACGATACCAGTCGGTTTCGCCAGAACCGCCAGCCCTGCCATAGCGGCTGCTCCCCAATAACGGTCTCCAAAGCAAAGATGCAATGCCGCAGCCGTGAGAAAGGCCAGCAGGGGTTCTGCAAAAAACGTCCGAGCGTAAACCAGCGCCACGGTCCCAAAGGCGAAGCTCAGTGAGGCCAGGCAAGCTCCACGCAATGATGATCCGATTCGTCGCGACAGAAGGAAGACGATGCCCGCGGTCGCTGAGGTGAGAGCACAGGGAAGGACCAACGAAAAGACTGCTGCGAGGTTGCGGAAAGGGAGATGCGCGGCTCGACTAGACACCAATGCAAGCCACGCGAATGGTACGTCCAGGAAGGAGAGGAGTGGATACCAAATCGAGAAGGTCAATCCGTTGCGGCCTGCCGAACCCAACCCGGCAGGGACCGCAACACCGTTATGGGTAACCAGCGATTCTGCAACCGCGAGCATGGAGTGTTCATCGATGTTGTAGATTCCAGGGGCCAGAAAAGCCAGATAAATGAGGCCGATTCCGATGCTCAGCTTGGTTGCAAGACGCAGGTCACTAGAATAAGTCCCAGTGACATCAGAAAGCGCGCACGGTTCTTGGGCGGGCCGTCGACCGCTCGTTTCAAATGAAGAGCGCGTAAGCATTGCGATTCGACGTGCCCGTGTTCCGGGTCGAGATAGCATGGAGTCAGCGGGTTTTCATCCGCTGGTCTGGCGAATGGGCATCTATCACTTTCCCTTACCAGCAGGTGTCGCCTGCTCTGCGCCCGCCCTGGTGCAAAGACGAATTACTTTTTTGCCTTCCCCTGAGCGGCCACGGCTTCCATGGCCTTCTTCACGGCCTCCGGGTCGCCGAGGTAGTAGCTCTTGAGGGGCTTGAGATCGTCATCGAGCTCATAGACCAGGGGCATGCCGGTGGGGATGTTGAGCTCGACGATGTCCTGGTCGGGGATGTCGTCCAGGTATTTGACCAGGGCGCGCAGGCTGTTGCCATGGGCGGTGATCAGGACGCGCTGGCCGGAGCGCACGGCGCCGGCGATGACGTCGTGCCAGCAGGGGAGGAAGCGGGCCACCGTGTCCTTGAGGCACTCGGCGAGAGGAAGCTGGTCCTTGGCGAGGTTGCGGTAGCGGGGGTCGTGGCCGGGGTAGCGGGAATCGCTCTCCTCGAGCGCGGGGGGCGGCACGTCGTAGCTGCGGCGCCAGAGCTTCACCTGCTCGTCACCGTACTTGGCGGCGGTCTGGGCCTTGTTGAAGCCTTGGAGGGCGCCATAATGGCGCTCGTTCAGACGCCAGTCGCGCACCACGGGGATCCACATCAGGTCCATCTCGTCGAGCGTGATCCAGAGGGTGCGGATGGCCCGCTTCAGCACCGAGGTGTAAGCGACGTCGAAGAGATAACCCTCCTCGCGGAGAACGCGGCCCGCGTCCTTGGCCTCCTGCCAGCCCTTCTCCGACAGATCGACGTCGGTCCAGCCGGTGAAGAGGTTCTCCTTGTTCCAAACGCTCTCCCCGTGGCGCAGCAGAACCAGCTTGTACATGGTCTGACCCCTGACCCCATCGATTGAGGTTGAATGAGGCGGATCGATCAGCCTCGTCCGACGGCGTCGGACAGACTCATGTTAGCACCTCGCCAGAGGAGGGTCGAGACCAGGCCGGTCCGGCCGGATCACTGGTCGTCGGGCTTGCTCCGGGCTTGCAGCTTGGCCTTCGCGATCTTAGCCTTCGCCAGCTTCTTGGTGGTGGCGCTGCTGGAGGTGGTCTTACCCTTGGTCGGACTCATGATTCTGTTGCGTGGCATATCAGCTCCTTTGGAGTTCAGCCCGGCTAGCTCAGCCGACTCGGTTGCCGACGATTCGGATCTGGCAAACCGAACTCATCAATTTCAGGATACTGGCCGCGGTGGGGAGCGTGGCGATTGGCGACCAAGCCTGGACCCTAATTTGGCGGCTTAGCTGTCAGTGGATTGGGCTGTGGAAAAGGGTGGAAAGGTCAGTGCGACCTAGAGGAATGTGCAGTTTCTTTACGCGTTCTGAATCGAAGATAACTCGAAGTGGCACAGTGTCGCGATTGCCGCTTGCGCACCAAGTGGCCAATTCGCTCAGCGGACAGCGAAGGCGATGCGTTATTAAGTCTCGTATTTTCAGATAGATCGGGGGTTACAGAGATAACCTAGTTGTTTTCAACGAGATCGTGGGATTCGAAAAGTGGCCGTATATTGTCAACGAGACCCTGGGATGTGCCTGCATCTTTCGCTATATGGGGTTCGCAGCCCTCGGGCTGCCGACATTGTGGTCTTCGAATCTTCGCTAACAGGCTTATTTATCAAAGAGGTGACGGGATAATCGTGTTAAGCATCATTTTTTCAATGAGTTGACGGGATCGGCTCGCTTCCAAAAACGGAAGCGATTTATTTTCAGTAAGTTGACGGGTTCGTTCGTATAAAACGGCCCGCGCCGAGCTCCTGAGATCTTCGTCTCCGCGACGGTGCCCCCCAGCCCAATCCATTCTCTTTAACTTCAACGGCAATTGTAACCCTCCCGACGTTGGCGAAATCGTAGCCTCCAATTCGGAGCGCCCATCGGAACGCTCAACCCCAGGAACCGAGTCGGTCCAAACCAGTTCGTATCATACACGACATCTACCATACAGTACAGGATGAGTTCGTATCAAGAGCGCCCATCAGTTAGGAGGCTAACGGAGCTTCGAATACTCCACCCTCGCCTCCTTCAGCACTGGAATGTCGGGGTCGGCATCCTTCCAGAGCACAAAGAACTCATTGTAGGTCTGCCGTGCCGACGAGTCGCCCGCCTGGACTCGGGCGCGAGCTAGACCCAGCTGAGCCAAGGCTCCAACCGGCTCACTGATCACGATTCCCGGGTGGTCGAGGATCTTCTGGAAGGTGTCCGCGGCGTTGGAGCCGTCCCGCGAAGCCAAATAAACGATGCCGCGAACGTAGACCGGATAAAGGGTCAAGGTGAACGCACTGGCCATGGGAAAGCCCAATTCGTAAGGTCTCGAGCTTTCCAAAATCTCGAGGGCTTTGCGAGGCTCGCGGGCGCTGAGCGCCATGGCGCCACGGATCGCAGGCAGGTAGTTGGTCTTCACCGCGGTATCCTCAGGGAAGCGGCGGCCGAGACTGTCCGCGACCTCGCCCGCCCGAAGCCGGTCTCCCGCCAAGGCGAACGCCAGCGCCGCCGCCGCGCTCACATCGCGCCCCCTGGAGAGGGCGAGAGCCTCCTGTGCGGCGGAGCGGGCCTGGGCGAGGTTGCCGAAGAGGGCCTCCCGCAAAGCCGCTCCTGCCTGCCACTCGGCGGCGGTCTCAGTCTGCCCCGCCCGTTTCGCCGACTCCACGGCCTGATGTGATAATTCCCGGGCGTGTTCGAGATGGCCATGGTAGGCCTGAGTATCGGCTGCATAGGCGAGGAACACATCCTCGTCGCCCGGTCTCCCCTGCGACCAGGCAACTTGTTCTGCCATCCCGGTTGAATCCTGCTCGAGAAACGCGAGCTGATAACGAAGAGAGCGGAGATAGGCAGAATCGAGGTGCTGGCTGAGCGCCTGATCGTAGACCTCCCGGGCGTCCTGCAGGCGGCCGAGTGCCAGATAGAAGTTCATCAGGTTGGCGGCCCAGGTGTTGTCCTGCGGCTCCAGACGGCGCGCTTCGAGCGCTTCGCGCAGGGCTAGATCATATTGCCCGAGCATGCTGTAAGCGACCGCCAGGCTTCCGTGCGCAATCGCATCCTGGGGATACGTCCCCACCCATACCTCATAAGTTTCGCGAGCCTTCTCCACGTCTCCCAGGGCGAGCTCGTAATACTGGGCCACGATGTAAAGCCGCTCGCGCTCGCTGGCGCGGTCGCGAAGTTCATAAGCCTTGCGGAGATTCTCAGCCGCCAGCTCCTCCTCGCCCAGATTGGAATAACCGAGGCCAATGTCCTCGTAAACCAGCGCAAAACTGGGGTCCAGCTCGATGGCGTGTTTCCAAAAAGGAAGCGCGGCGGCGAACCCACTTTCCCAATAGGCCTTACGCCCCAAGCTGTAAGCCTCGAGGGCCTCCAATGAGGAGGTTGTGGCCTGCCCCAGCGGCACGTCGTACTTTTGCACCGAGGCCAGTGACTCACCCAGCTCCCTGCGCAATCCGGCTGCCGCCCGGCCGAGGGCTTCCACTACATTTTCCTTGCCGGACGCCGTGGCCTGGGCCTGGGCCAGCGTGTCCCCGCTGACGCAAGCGACGGCCTTGATTTCAACGATGTACTGACCGCCCAGGCTCGCGATGGAACCGTCGACGTAGGCTTCGCCCCCCGCGCGCTGACAGAGCTCACGCCCGATTTCCGGGGTCAGCGGTGTGCTGGGGGAACGCTCCATCATTTTGAGCGTGGCGGCCACTCGATCGTCAGAAAGAAGGTCCAGAAACGGCGACTGGCGAAGCGCCACGCTCAGCGCCTGACTCAAGGTACCGTTGAAGACCGGGTCGCCCGTGTGGTTCGCAAATTCCGTCAGCACGATGGAGTGTCGTCCGCTCAGCGCGGTTCGAGTTCGAGTCGACCAGTAATAGCCCGCCGCAACCAGGGCAGCGGCGAGCACAATCGCACTGGCCGCCGCCAGCCAGCGGCTCCGTGTCCCGCGGCTCCCCTGTTGGCGCAGCTGAGCCTCGAGCTGCAGCCTCTTTAGCGCCCGGCCCAGTTCGACAGCCGTCTGGTAGCGTGCGGCCCTGTCACGCTGTAGACACGTGGCGGTTATCCGTTCAAGCCCCTCGAGGATCGCCGCGTCGGCTGCCGTTCGCGCGGGCAGCTGCCCTGCCGAGGAGCGGGAGTGCTGGCAAGCCCAGGACATCTCCTGCAGCACCAGGCCTAGGCTGAACAGGTCCGAGCGGCCGTCCAGAGCCTCGCCGCGCACTTGCTCGGGCGACATGTACCCGAAGGTTCCCGGGGAAGCACCCGGGCGAGTGAGTTGATCGGGATTGGGAGCCAGGTCGGCCGTCTTGGGAGGCGCAGATGGAGGGTCAGCCGACTGGGTCCGGGTGACAGCCGGCGGGACCGGAGGAGGCCGGTTGAGCTTGGCGAGACCGAAATCCAGAATCTTGGCTTGGCCCTCCGTCGTTATGAAGATGTTCGCAGGCTTGACGTCCCGGTGGACGATTCCCTTGGCATGCGCCGCTGCGAGACCCTCGGTGATCTGCGACGCGAATCCAAGGACCTCGACCGGCAGCAGGGGGGGCCGCGAGTCGTCTCCGAGCCGAGCCTTGAGCGTCTCGCCCTCCAGATATTCCATGACGATAAAAGGCTGGTCTTCGTGCTCGGCCACGTCGTGGACAATGCAGATGTGGGGGTTGCTGAGCAAAGAGGCCGCCCGGGCCTCGCGATAAAAGCGCTCCAACGCCTTCTCGCGATCCGGGGAATCCGGCACGGCACCATTGCCTGCGCCCCCTTGGGAGACAAAGAAGGGCGAAAGGAACTTCAAGGCTACGAGCCGGCCGAGCCTGGTGTCTTCCGCCTTATATACCACTCCCATTCCGCCATGGCCCAGAATCTCCAGGACGTGGTAATGAAGAATGGTTTGGTCTAGCAGTCGCTGCATGGCTAAGGTCGGCCCGCTGGTGTCCCGGCGGCCTCCCTCTTGTGGACGGGCACCGGATGCCGCGCCCTGATCCCTGCGTTCTCAATAACATGCCAGCCGGGTATGGCCATGGCAGAGTCGCTTGCCGAGGAGCAGCTCCTCGCAAACAACCTGATATTGACAATATTCTAATATAACCGCGCTGTCAAGTTGGGCGCCTCCACTCCTGTGTAAGCTGGCGAGCTGGCCGCGCAGAAGGAAGCCAGAACAGCATAGCCCCGACACCGCGGCCGTGCGCTTAGCGTCGCTTGGCCGCAGCAAGGTCGAGTCGGCGCTGAACTAGCGGTTAAGCGTGGCGGCAGTCATGCTCAGGTCTGCCGCCCCTTCCCGGGTGACCTGCCTCCCTTCCGATGGGTCTTTTTCGGGGGATCTTTCGTATACCGGATAGAATGGGCAGCGCAATCTGTCATTACGCACTGACGATGGAACCCGAGACCCGGGCGCTGGCGCGCGGCCTGCGCGCGCGTGATCCCGAGCTGTTGGACAGCCTGATCGCGCAGTACGAGTACCGTCTCTATCGCTACCTGCTCTATCTGACGGCTAGCCCTGAGACAGCGCGGGACCTTTTTCAGGAGACCTGGCTGCGGGTGGTGGCCCGCGGTCATCAATACGATGGTGTTTCCCGCTTCGAGACCTGGCTCTTCTCGATCGCGCGCCATCTGGTGATTGATGCCAGCCGCCGCAAGCCGATGGAGAGCCTGGACGAGCTTCTGGAACCTTCGGAGGCCGGCCGGGCGTGGGAGCCGCAAGCGCCAGGCAGCGCCTCGCCCTTTGCGCAGCTCGCCGGCCGGGAGGAGGCGGAGCGGCTGGGCTCGGCCTTGGGACGGTTGCCGGCGGTCTATCGCGAGGTTCTGTTGCTGCGCTTTCAGGAGGAGTTGTCGCTGGAAGAGATCACGGCCGTGGTGAGGGCGCCCCTTTCGACGGTGAAATCGAGACTCTATCGCGGCCTTAGCGCCGCCCGCGACCTGATGGAGGCAGGAGAAGCATGAGCACCCCTGGAAACGAAGACCGGCACGAACGGGCGCGGCAACTGATCGACCGGGAGCGGGTGGAGGGCCTTTCGGCGTCGGAGCGGAAGTGGCTGGAAGCGCACCTCGGAGAGTGCGAGGCCTGCGCCGGTTGGGCTTCCTCCACGGACGCGGCGGTGAGGGCTGTCGTTACGGTATCGGTGGCCGTGCCGCCGGGACTGGCCGCGACTACCAAACTTCGGGTCCAACAGCAGGCTGAGGAGTTGAATCAGCGCCGGAAGCGGAATCTCGGCCTGGTGATAGGCTGCACGCTCTCCTGGCTGGTGGGCGTGATCAGCGCACCGCTGGTCTGGCGAATTTGCGCCTGGCTGGGCGGCGAGTTCCACCTGCCGCGGGTAGTCTGGATGCTTGGGTTTGCCTCCTGGTGGCTGGTGCCGGCGGCCGCAGCGGCCGGGCTCCTGCTCTGGCAGCGGGAACGGACGGAAAGCGAGGCGGACCGGCGGCTGGGAGAAGAGGTCGGCCGCCGTTAGGAATTCGAAGAAGTGAGGGTTTAACCATGTCAACCGGTGATGATTTTCTCGGACGCATGCAGGGAAACTGGCGGCGCCGGTCGCGCGAGCGGACGACCTTTCGAGACGAGTTTCGTGTGGTGCCGTCGTGGCTGGTGCGGGTGGTCATTTTTCTCTACGGACTTGCCCTGGCTATCGTGACTTATCTCGCCGTCACACACCGCCAGCTCCTCCTCGACCCCCTCGTCGGCCAGCCGCCGGCCATCCGGATTCTGGCCATGGCGGGGGTCGTCACTGCCATCGCCATCCCAGTGGCTGCATTCATCTTCCTGATCGGCTACATCGGAGGCGACGCCAAGCGCCGCGGGATGAGCCCCACCCTGTGGGTGGTCATCTCCATCTTTATACCCTACCTGATCGGCATCATTATCTACTTCCTGGTCCGCGAACCACGCTCGCGGCCGTGCGGGCGGTGCGGCCAGACAGTGAGCGCGCGCTTCAACTTCTGCCCGAACTGCCAGTTCAACCTGCGCCCGAACTGTCCGCAATGCCGGCGGGAGGTCTATCCCGGAGATCGCTTCTGCCCCTATTGCGGCTCGAACCTCGAGTCCGCCGCCGCGCAGGCGTCGGTGAGGGTGGGCGAACCCGCCTGACCTGTTGGTCGCAGCCGTCCGGCAGGCCGAGTCCTCTCTGTACCCGTCCAGACTGATTAGTAGCACCAGGGATATTACAGCCACGACGCAGATCGTTTTCGACACGTAGCTTGAGCGGCGATTCGGAGGTATACTGCGCGGGTTGCACTGATGCTTGCGCCTGCGTCGGGTGGGAGGTCTTCGATGATCGTTGGCACAACTTTGCGATCCGGAGGAGATCATGAAGCGCGCGACGTGGTTTCTGGCTGCTATTCTGGCCTGCGGGGCAGCAGCCTTTGCACAGGACACCGCCAACATCACCGGCTCCGTCACCGATAGCAGCGGCGGCGTGATTCCGGGCGTCAAGATCACCGTTTCCAATCCCGACAAAGGCTTCACTCGCGAACTGACTTCTGACTCGGCCGGCGTGTATACGGCCGCGAAGGTCCCGATCGGCACCTACGTCATCTCGGCCCAGGCGCCTGGGTTTGAAAGGCTGGTGCGCACGGGCATCACGCTGGCGGTGGGTCAGACGCAGCGTGTCGATCTCACCCTCAAAGTCGGCCAGGTAAGCCAGGAGGTGACGGTCAGCGGAAATGTGCCCCGCGTGGAGACCGAGACGTCAACCATCTCCGATCTCGTGACCGGAAAACAGATCACCGCCCTGGAGCTGAACGGGCGTAACTTTACCACCCTCTATTCGCTAGTGCCGGGAGCGGTGGTGGATAACAGCTACGACCCCACTCAGATCGGCATTACCGGAACGGCCGCGATCTCATTCAACGGCAACCGCATGGAATACAACAATATTGAGGTCGACGGCAGCATCAACAGCGACGAAGGTTCGGGTGGGACGTCGATCAACACCTATCCCAGCCTGGATTCGATCGCCGAGTTCCGGGTTTCCACCTCGAACTACGGCGCTGACCAGGGGAGACACGCCGCCGCCCAGATCGAGGTAGCGACGAAGTCCGGAACCCGGGATTTTCACGGCGGCGCTTACGAGTTCCTACGAAACGACGTCTTGGACGCGAACGACTGGTTCGTCAATCAGCAGATCGCTCCCCCCGGCGGGAATGCGCCCAAGACGCCCCTGAAGTGGAACGATTTCGGCTTCAATCTGGGCGGCCCCATCTACATTCCCGGCCACTACAACACCGACAAGTCGAAGACCTTCTTCTTCTGGTCCGAAGAGTGGCGCCGTTATCGCCAGGGGACCGTGATCTCGGCGGGAGTGCCCTCGACGTTGATGCGCCAGGGCAATTTCAGCGAATGTGACCCGGCTTCGTCGAACTATAACCCGGTGGTGGCCTCGGGCTGCACCGTGCCCACCAATCCGTCCACGGGCCAGCCCTTCCCCGGGGACACGGTTCCCATCAATCCGAACGCCCAGACGATGCTCGACAGCATGGTGCCTCTCCCGAACAACGGGGTGATCGGGTATGTGAACGCTCCCAGTCTGCCGACCAACTGGCGCGAGGACGAAATCCGCGTCGACCAGAACATCAGCGATAAGACGCGAATTTTCGTGCGCTACACCCAGGATACGTGGGATACCGTCGCTTCGCCCGCGCTGTGGACCTCATCGTCATACGATACGATCCAAACGCCCTTCAGCGGTCCGGCCAAGAGCGCCGTCCTGAACCTCACCCACAACTTCAAATCCAACCTCTTGAACGAATTCGTGATGGGCTTCACCGAAGACCAGATCTTTCTATACAACAAGGTGGGCGCCTCGTCGCCGTCGGGCACTATCAACAAGCCCTCGAACTGGAGTGGAAACTACCTGTTCCCGGCGAATGCCGGCAACCCTCTGCTTCCGTCGGTCTCGGTCAGCGGCGGCCTGCCCTTTTCTTTCACCGAGGACGCCGGTAATCACCCCTGGTTCAACTCGAACCCGATCATCACCTGGAAGGACAACGTGATCTACACGGCCGGCCGGCACACCATCAAGACCGGCTTCTTCCTGATGAAGTACCGCAAGAACGAGCAGTTCGGTTTCAATACCCAGGGCTTCTTGAGCTTCGACACCTCGAACCCCATCACCACCGGCAACGCGCTCGCCGACATGTACCTCGGCCAGATCTCGCAGTATCAGGAAGGGACCCAGACCGTTGGCGGCGTCGCGGTGGGCGGATACCCCAAGGGCCACTGGCGCAGCACCGACTTTGAGCCCTACATCCAGGACGATTTCAAGGTGTCGCCGCGGCTGACGCTGAACGTGGGCGTCCGCTGGTACTACTTCGCACCCATCCACGACGTCTCCACCCCCCAGACCGTCGATTCCGGCTTTATGCCGAACCTCTACGACCCTGCCAAGCAGGCGCAGCTCGACGCGGACGGCAACATTATTCAGGGCACCGGTTTTGACTACACGACGTTCGGCAACGGTCTGGTGGAGTGCGGTCACAACGGGATTGCCAATGGCTGCCGGGAGGCGAACTACCGCACCCTGGCCCCTCGCTTCGGCTTTGCCTACGACCCGAAGGGCAATGGCAAGACGTCGATTCGCGGCGGCTACGGGCTGTACTACGAAAGCGGAAACGGGAATGAGTCGAACACCGAAGGCGGGGAGGGCAACCCGCCCGTCTCGCTCTCGCCTTCGGGTTACAATATCGTGGGCTACCAGAACATTGTTCCGGGCGTGCTGGGTCCGGGGAGCTTTATCGCGATCCCCTACAACGAGCCCTGGGGAAGCGTGCAGCAATACAATCTCACCGTCGAGCACGAATTCCCCGGCAACAACCTGCTGAGCGTAAGCTACGTGGGAACGCTGGGCCGGCACCTGGGCACGCAGCGCAATATGGACCAGGTCCCGGTCGGCATCGGCACCATGAACGTGCCGTCGCTCGCCGGGCAGCCTGGTTGCGACGCCGCCGGCAACTGCGATGTCCAGCCATTGCTCATCAGCGCTGCCGTGCCCACCGCGCTGTTCGCGCCCTACCGCGGCTACAGCGTCATCAACGTCAAGCAGAACAGCGCGATCTCCAACTACAACGCGCTGCAAGCGGATTTTCGGCACACTGTCGGGGCTGGCCTCACGCTGCAGGCGGCTTACACCTGGGCGCACGGCATCGACGACTCCACCAGCACCTACTTCAGCACCAGCGTGGATGACAACTACAATCTCAGCCGCTGGCGCGGCACTTCCGATCTGAATCGTGCCCAGGTGCTGGTCCTCAACTATATCTACGACATTCCCGCCTTCAAGCACTCTTCGAGCGCCTTCGCCAAGGGGGCTCTGGGCGGCTGGCAGATCAGCGGGATTACCAGCTTCTTCTCGGGCGAGCCCGTCGATTTCGGCTGCGGCAACGTGGTAGATCCGGTTAGCGGAAACAGCTTGCAGACCGGCATCGGAGGCGCCTACCGATGCAACACGGTCGGGCCCGTTAATATCCAGAAAGGGATCGATAACAACCCACAATTCGGCCCCGTCCCGACCTGGTACAACCCCAACATGACCACGGAGCCTTACGCCAGCCAGCTTCTCGCCAACGGCCAGCCCGGCATGTTCGGCTATATGGGCCGCAATGTCTTGACCGGTCCCGGCCGGAACAATTGGGATCTGGCCTTGCTCAAAAACTTCAGCCTGCCCTGGTTCAAAGGCGAACGTTCCAACCTGGAGTTCCGCTGGGAGACGTTCAATACCTTCAACCATCCCCAGTGGAAGAGCGTGAACACAGGCTGCAGCGGAGTGGTCAACAACGACGGCACGGCCGCTTTCGGCCGTCCGTGCGGAGGCCAGACCTACAACCTGGGTACGGGGGAGGTGGCGAGCGCCTGGGCCCCGCGCATCATGCAGTTTGCTTTGAAGCTCTCATTCTAGATCTCAAACGCTTCGAAGCACCCGCTGTGCGATCATTGGATTAGCTTTGCTCAGGCTACTTGGCGGAAAGCCCCGAGTTCAGCGTGAAATCCTGTCTGACGCGCCGCCCGAGATCGGCCCGGAGCTGATCGGACTGGCTCGGTGTGAAAAGGAGATAGGTCCAGCTCATCAACTTCAGGTCATCCGGGGACCACACCCCGCGCATGATCCCGCTCGGCGAATGCGCGCTTGGCCCCAGCAGCAGATGCCCGACCTCATGTGCTATCGCGTGGCCCAGGATTCTGGAGGTTTGCGCGTCCTTGCCCTGAAAGGCGACTTCGTCCACGACCTTGGAGGCCATTTCCTCGACCTTGGAATAGCAAGGTAAGGCCTCAGATTCTCCTCGGCTTGGGAGAAGAGGGCGGCGGGCCTATCTACCTCCCAGGCTCTCGACACGAGGCCGGGCCTCAGCGCAGAACGGCCTACCCGCCGAACCCACGAACCTTCAACCCAGTTGCTTCTCATCACAAATTGAAGGTACAAGCGCGGACCCCGTTGTTTGAAGTCCGCGGCATTTCTTCGAGTTTACGAAAAGCCGCAGACCTAGAACCCGAGGTCCGCCCTACACTTGCTTCCGCCGTTCACTCAATGAACTCGAGTGACGATGCCCGCCCGACGAGCCAAGTAGCATATTGACAATCTTAACCAAGGAGTATATTATCCTTCTTGAGTGACCGCCTGCCGGCTCGGCATCGCGTGTTTCCTAGCGCACTGCAGCCGGGAGGCGGATGCGGGGAGAACCAAGCCAGGAGGGGGCAGAGTGGCCGGGGAAAAGCTCAGGTTGGGAGGACGAGGCATGAGGATGCAGAGTGGCCAGCAAGCCGCTTCAGGCTCCCCATGGATTTGCCTGGGTCAGCGGTCAGTGCAGGAAAAGGCCCCCATTAAATCTCAAAACAAACCTGAGAAGTTGTTTAGAATCAACAAAACGATGCAAAAACAAACCTAAAACAAACCTAAACAAACCCAGGAACCCAAGGGGGCGGAGCCAATAAGAGCTTTAGAATCAGTGCCGCGTCTTTAGGATAGGGCAAAACAAACCTGAACGGACCTAAACAAACCCGAACAGAGCAACCCTTTGGAAATCAATGGGAAAGGCCCCAGCCGGCGAGGCGGTCGATGCCGCGGCATCAATGCTGGAATGTCAATGATAACAAAGGGGAAATGTCGCGCGAGTGTCTCCCGGTCAATGAGAATCCTGGGCCGGGTAGGAGGCGAGCTTGACTGACGGCCGGCTGGAAGGGATCGTGGCAGGAATCTTCGTAGGGAGCGAAGCTCAGAAGCCCCTCAGTTCCGTTGATGAGGTCCTGGCTGAAGCCGGTCGGGGTCTGGAAGGCGACCGCTACTGGTCCGGCCAGGGGACCTTCTGGAAACCGAAGCCTGACCATGAGGTAACTTTGATCGAGACCGAGTCCTTGGAGGCCCTGGCCGCCGAAGCTGGCGTCCGGCTTGAAGCCAGGGACGCCCGCCGCAACCTGGCCACCCGCGGAGTGCGGCTTAACGATCTGGTGGGGCGCCGCTTTCGAGTAGGAGAAGTGACCCTGATGGGAATCCGGCTCTGCGAGCCCTGCGCCCATCTGGAGCAGCTCACCGGACGGACGCTGAGGCCAGCCTTGCAGGGTCGCGGCGGACTGCGCGCCGGCATCGTGACTGGCGGGATGATCCGGGTGGGCGACCCAATTTCACTGGAGGCGGGAAGCCCGGTGCCCGAAACGGCGATGGCAGGCGAGAGCGCAGGTTGAAATTCCGGCCCGCCTCGACTAACCTCGACACTGAGGATCGGCATGAGCATGGCCAAGATTCGCGAACGCACGGTGTTTGACAAGAACGGCCGGCCCGCGGGAGTTCATCTCGACTTCGTCGAGTGCAGCGAGCTGCTCGAGGAGCTTGAAACCGAGCAATGCACACGCGCCTATGACGAGGCCAAGGCATCCGGCGACGAGGCCCTGCCCTTCGAGGCCGCCCTGGCCGAGATCGAGCGCGGACGCCCGTGAGTTACGGCCTGTTGATCCTCCGCCACGCCGCCCGCCAGCTTGCCGCCCTTCCGCCGGAGACCTATCCGGAGGCATTGAACGGCATCCGCCAGCTCGCCGCCGATCCTCTGCCCACGAACGCCCGGAAGCTCGTGAATCGCGAAGGTTGGCACCTGCGCCTGGGGGAGTTCCGGGTGATCTACGAGGTGAACTTGCCCGCGGCGCGGGTAACGGTGCTTGATATCTCGCGGCGCAGCGACGTCTAAGGGGACGTAACCTTTTCCGCCTGGAGCCTCACCGTGCGAATGAGAATCCTGATCAGCTGCGTGCTGCCTTTGATCCTGGCAACCCTTTTCGAGGCCCGGCCGGCAGCCGCTCAGCAGCCCGGCGAAGAGCAGGGAGGGCCGCCGAGCCTGGTGGTGCGCGTGCGAGACACCGGCTTCGTGCAACTGCGCGCCGACAGCTTCAACGATCTGTCGCCCGAGCAGAAGATGGACGCCTACTGGTTGAGCCGGGCGGCGATCGACGTCGACGATATCGCCTACGATCAGAACTCGCCCTTCGGACTGCGCGAGAAGCGCCTGCTGGAAGCCATCCTCACCCACGCCGACGGCATCGACCCGGCGGTGCTCAAGAAGATCACGGAATTCACCATGCTCTTCTGGGGCAATCACGGAAGCTACAACGATTTCACCTCCCGCAAGTTTGTGCCGGATTTCACTCCCGCGGAGCTGAGGTCCGCAGCCCAGCAGGCCCTCCAGAACGGGGCCCAGTTTGGCGGAGACGTCAACTCGGCCGCCGCGCTTGACCATGAGCTGCAGGATCTCGAGAAGCCGCTGTTCGATCCGGATTTCAAGGCCATGCTCGTCGTCAAGAATCCGCCGAACGGCGAGGACCCTCTGGAGGCGAGCGGCAACAACTTCTACTCCGGCGTGCGCCTCAAAGATCTGGCGGGTTTCACCGAGCGCTACGCCCTCAATTCGCGCCTGGTGAAGGAAGACGGCAAGCTGCTGGAGCAGGTCTACCGCGCAGGGACGCCTGTCGGCCCTGGTGGCAAAGCGGTCCCGGCGGGTCTTTACGCGCCCGAGTTGGGTCACGCCATTGAGGATCTTCAGCGCGCTGCGCCCTACGCCTCCGAGTCCCAGAAGAAGGTGATCCAGAACCTGATCCGCTACTACCAGACAGGCGAGCGGGCCGCCTGGATCGAGTGCGGCGTCGATTGGGTGCAGGACAAAAGCAATCCGGACTTCTCCAACGGCTTTGTCGAAGTCTATAAAGATGCGCGCGGACAGAAGGGCGCGATTCAAGGTTTCGTGGTGGTGGTGGACGAGAAGATGAATCAGCTGATGACAGGCTTCGCCGCCAACGCCGCCTACTTCGAACAGCGCGCCCCCTGGGACGCGAAGTATAAGAACCCGAACCCCCATCCCCCGATCGTGAACGCCGACGAGGCGCTGGTGGAGACGGGCGATTTCGGGGTCACCACCATCGGGGACAATCTGCCCAACGAAGCCGAGATCCACGAGAAGTACGGTTCCAAGAGCTTCATCTTCACCGGCTCGATCCGCGCCTTGAACGACGCCCTCGGACACAAGGTGGCGGAGGAGTTCGCCAACTCCCAGGCCGAGGCTGAGCGGGCGCGCAAGTACGGCGATCTGGCGGAGAACCTTTTCACCGCCATGCACGAAGTGATCGGCCACGGCTCCGGCAAACTCTCACCCAGGCTCACGGCGGAGCCGCAGTCCTATCTGAAGGAATACTTCTCCACCCTCGAAGAGACGCGCGCGGACCTGATGGCCTTGTGGAATTTCTGGGATCTGAAGCTGGTGGAGATGGGCGTGATGCCGAGCTACGATGTAGCCAAGGCTGCTTACGATGGCGAAGCGCGGGCGGCGCTGGTCCAGCTTCGCGAGGTGCCGACGGGCGACACCATTGAAGAGGATCATCGGCGCGGCACCCAGCTCATCGTCAACTATATTCGCGACCAGACCGGGGCCATCCAGCCCATCCAGCGCGATGGCAAGATGTACCTGGTGGTGACCGACTACCAGAAGATGCGCCAAGGCGTGGGGATGCTGCTGACCGAACTCATGCGCATCAAGGCCGAGGGGGACTACGACGCCGCCAAAGCACTGATCACGAAGTACGGCGTCCACTTCAACCCGGCCTGGCGGGACCAGGTGATCGCGCGCTACAAATCACTCGATCTGCCCACTTATTGGGTAGGCATCAACCCCGACATCGAGTTGAAGACTGGCGCCGACGGCAAGCCGAGCGTGGAGATCAGCTACCCGCGCGACATCGTAAAGCAGCAGCTGCGCTACTTAGAGATGGCCCAGCACTGACCCATCTCGATCACCTTGCCTGCCGTGATCTCAAAGGTGATCTCGAAACCAGGTCACCGTCCGGCCGATGACCTGGCTTTCCCAGCCCACTGAAGTGAACGTGTGATCAGCGCCACGGACGATGACTTTGTCCTTGACGCCGGCGGCGGAGGCGTGCAAATAGTCCTCGGGGTGGCTCAAATCCAAGTACTCGTCATGCTCCGGATGAACGATAAGCGTCGGACCGTCGAAGCACGCCACGCCCTCCAGAGGATCGAGCCGGCCATCCGCCTCGAGAAAGCGCTCCGCCACGACATGCCCGGCGTATTCGTGGACTCCCTCCTGGCCGGAGAGCGGACGCGCGAAAGCGTCGGCCAGCGTGCGCAAGTGGGGCAGACGGGCGACCGCCGCCCAGAGCACCAGAGCTCGCGGCTGGACGCGTGCAGCGACCAGGGCTGCGACCGCCCCTCCTAGCGAAAGGCCCACCAGACCCAGCCGATCGGGATCGATGCCCCTTTCCCGCCGGAAGAAGTCGACCGCATCTTCCCCGTCGGCCATCTCGCTGTCGATGCTGGCCTCGCGAAACTCGCCGTCGGACTCGCCCGATCCGAAAAAGTCGAAGCGCAACGACGCGATTCCCGCCCGCGCCAGCGCCCGCGAGCACTTAACGAAGATCCAGTGCGACTCCATGCGGTCGCCAGTAAATCCGTGAAAGAACACCACGCCGGGCGCCGGACCTCCTTCCGGCGGGCGGACCTCGTGAATCATCCCGCGCAGACGTTGGCCCGAGCGGTTCACAAATTCGACCAGCCGTTCCCCAGCGGACATTCTGGTCACATCCTCTTCACGGCCGATGGCCTGCGGCGGGCCGTCTTTCCAGCAGGGCCACGGCCTCGGCGCGGACGGCTTCGCCCCGGCCTACCTCACCCATGCCTTCGCCACTCTTGGCCTTGATACTCACTTGACCGACGCCCAGGCCAAGGGCGCGTGCCACGCGGGCGCGCATGGTGTCGATATAAGGCGCGAGGCGCGGCCTTTCGATCTCGATGGTCGAGTCGACGTTGACGATCGCCCAGCCGTTCTCTTGCAGGAGACGTCGCACCTGCCGCAGAAAGTCGAGGCTGCTGGCGTCTTTCCAGCGCGGCGATCGGTCGGAGAAGTGGCGGCCGATGTCGCCCAAGGCGGCGGCCCCTAGCAGGGCGTCGCACACCGCGTGCGACAAGGCGTCGCCGTCGGAGTGGCCGAGCGGCCCCCTTGCGAAGGGAATCCGCACCCCGCCCAGGATCAGCTTGCGTGCGGGCACCAGCCGGTGGACGTCGCTGCCGAAGCCCATGCGGAGCTGGGCGACGGCGTCCGGAGCAATCAAGGCTGCCCCTGTTCTTGCGCGAGATAGAGCCGCGCCAACGGCAGATCGGAAGGCCGCGTGATCTTGATGTTCCGTTCGGAGCCCATCAGCACGGTGACGGATACTCCCAGGCGCTCCACCAGGCTCGAGTCGTCCGTGCCCTGGAAGCCGTCCTCCCGGGCGCGCACCAGCGCCTCCCGCAACACCTCGTACCGGAACACCTGCGGCGTCTGGGCCAGGACGATGCGCTCGCGGGGCAGCGTTCCGAGGATCATCTGGCGCTCCACCTGCTTGACGCTGTCGATGCTGGGCATGCCGAGGATCGCTGCGCCGTGCCGACGGGCCGCCTCCACCACCGCCCGGATCAGTTCCAGCTCCACGAAGGGCCGGACCGCGTCATGAACCGCGACCAGCTCCGTCGCCTGCGGAGCCGCCTCCAGCGCGCGCTCCACAGTCTCCTGCCGCGTCACGCCCCCCTCGATCACCTGGACGGGCTTGGCCACCGGCGACCGGGCCAGCTCCTGCCGAACCCGCTCCCGCTCCTCGGGGCGCACACCCAGGTGAATGGCGTCGACGGCGTTCGAAGCCGCAAACTTGCGCAGCGTATGAACAAAGATGGGAACGCCTTCCAGGGAGAGGAACTGCTTGGGCGTGCCGCCGCCCATGCGCACACCCATGCCGGCCGCGGGGATAATGGCGAGGACACTCATGAGGGAGAAATGCAGGCTACTTGGCCGCTCCCATCTTCGGGCGGAGCGGCGCCCGGCTCCCCTACTGCGGCGTCTGGACCACCTCGGCCGCACGCGCCCGCTCATCGTAGCGGCCGAAGATCATGCGGCCTGCGGTGGTCTGCAGAACGCTGGTGACCGAGATATCGATGGTCTTGGAGAGCATCTTGCGGGCGTTGTCCACCACCACCATGGTGCCGTCATCCAGATAAGCCACGCCCTGGTTGTACTCTTTGCCCTCCTTGAAGATAAAGACCCGCATACTTTCGCCGGGCAGCACCACCGGCCGCAGGGCGTTGGCTAGCTCGTTCACGTTGAGCACCGCGATGCCCTGGAGCTGCGCTACCTTGTTGAGGTTGAAGTCGTTGGTGATGATCTTGCCCTCATAAGCCTTGGCCAGCTCGATCAGCTTCAGATCCACCGTGCGTACCTGGGGGAAATCGTCTTCCACGATCTGCACCTGCACCGTGCTCATCTTCTGCAGCCGCTGTAGCATGTCGAGGCCGCGGCGGCCCCGGTTGCGCTTGAGAGCGTCGGCGCTGTCGGCCACCAGTTGCAGCTCCCGCAGCACGAACTGGGGCACAATCAAGGATCCCTCGATGAAGCCCGCCTCGCAGACGTCGCAGATGCGGCCGTCAATGATCACGCTGGTGTCGAGGATCTTGGCGGTGCGGCGCTGGCGTTCGCCGGCAAACAAACCGCCCAGGGCGGCCAGGTTCAGGACATCGCCTTTGATGGCGCCCAGCACCATTCCGACATAGGCCATCACCAGAAGCAAGGTGACCTGGAAGAAGGAGGTGGACTGCTTCTCTACCGCCGTGAGGCTCAACAGGTGGCCGATCATCAGCGCGGCCAGCAGGCCCACCGTCGCTCCCACGCCGGCGCCGATCAGCCGCTTCAGGCTTACCTGTTCCAGCCGGACCTCGAAGACCACGCACACCAGGCCGATCAAGGCGCCGAGGCCGAAGGCGTAGGGCGCCTGCCAGTGAAACGGCCGGAGGTGATAAGTGACCACCGCGAGCCCCAGCACGAAGAGCGCGCGGAAGCTCCACATCTCCCACCTCATAAGAACCGAACCCCCTTGCTCTGCGCCGCCTGAGGCATCGGGCGCATTTCCCCTTGGCCGGAATTATAGCATCAACCCGCCGACCACGCACCCGCGCGCCGTCACGAGGCCGCGCACCGGGGCGCGGTCTCCCGGACCGGCCCCTCAGTGTTTGCCGGTCACCGGAACATAGTCAGGCGGCGGGGCGGAGCCCTCTCCGAAAAAGAACTGCTCCATCTGTCTCGCGATCAGCTCCTGCGCCTCCGGGGTCGATGGGTTCAGGCGGAACTCGTTGATCAGCATCTTCATATGTTCCACCCAGAGGTCCCAGGCCTGCTCAGAGACGTTGTCGTAGATACGCTGCCCCAGTTCGCCGCTCCAAGGCGGCTCGTCCAAGCCCGGCAGTTCCTGGCCGAACTTCACACATTTCACCATACGTTGCGCCATACTAGGTATCGCCTCCCATCGTGGTTACGCCAGCGGCTAACGACGTCCTCCAAAGGGCTGGATTATAGACCAGGTCGTGGAAGTTCGGACCGCCGGCGAGCCTCAAACTCGTTCTAAGTGACCATCTTCCACAGCATCCCACGATTCATCGCGCTCCGGGCAACAACGGTCGCTTCTCCCCACCAAGGTGCTAATTCGGCGACCCCACATTTGTGGCTCTGAGCAAGAATTCGTAAGCGACTGCATTTCGAGGTGATGAATTCGGTCTCAGTGACGGCCAGGCGCTGTTGCTTCAGCAGCAGGTTAGCGTCGGTTCTTATATCCCGGCCGTGGCGGAGCAGCGATTTGATCTTTCCACCACGCCCATCGCGATGCGCGTCACTTTCGCGCCCAAGGGGCTCTCCTGGCTCGACTCAAACATGCGTTTGAAAGCCCCGATCCTTTGTTTTCTTATACCTAACGGTTTCGTTTTTGGAAATTTCGGCCGCCTCATATTAACTTAGCAGTTTACTATATGTCAAGAAGGGCTGCGCCGGCAATTCAGAATCCCTTCCAGATGTTCAGCCTCCCTCTTACCCTCATTGATCCCGTGCCGGTAGACCCGGTATCCAAGCCCGTCCAGAATCTTCGTGAAATCGTTGCCGGTTTCGGCACCCGAACAGTCTTGCGCAACTGCGTGACTTCGCATCCCTCCACAAATCCCTGCTCACAGCCATATGTAGCTCATCATTTATTTTCAACAACATGTCAGGTTCGTTTCTTCAAAAACGCCCTTTTTCACTTCCGTGCCACACTCGCGGGCTCGATGAAAACTTCATGCCCGTCCCCGCTCGGATATGTTTGGCCCTCCGGCTCCTAAGCTCACGCAACATCCAAAAGGCGTCGTTCTCACCCCCGATAAGGGGTACACGGTGCTAACTTTTCGACTCATCTCTGAGGCCGATCCTGTATTTTCAACAACATGACAGGTTCGTTTCCTCAAATCGGTCGAAGATCGAAAGTTCAACCGCAGTGGCCCCGCGAATTGGGGAGTTTCACTTCTGCCTCATTCCGGCCGTTGGGCCAAAACCGAACCCCTATTTCGAGCGCGCCAGCCCGGTCGAAGCATCCTCACCAGAGTTTACTGTACAGTAAAAGAGCTCCGCGGGTCAATCAGGGTCATTGCCTATTCGCGGGCTTCCCGGGCTTCCAACTGCTAAGCGTGCCGGCCCAGGAGGCTGAAGAGCAGCACAGCCAGCACGATCAGGGTGAAGACCACGTAGAGAGGGTCGCGACGTCGCGCGAAGGCTGCCAGCGAAAGGGCCACGCGGGCGACCGGGGTGGCCATCAGCAACAGCAGTCCGAGCTGGATCAAACCGCGACCCCGCCCCGCGGCCACGCCTCCTAAGATGCCGCGCACGGTGCGAACCTCAGGAGGCTGACCTTGAAACGTGCGATAGTTCGCTCCCTCGCCACCGTGGCGGATCAGATAGATGATTCCGCCCGTGAGGACGACGACGGCGGCGGTGAGCACGCCCACGACCAGCAGCTTGCCCAAAAGCTGCTCCATCTGCTCGTCGCTGGGCCTTTCGTTATCACGAGTCACGGCAAGCCCCCTGGCAGACCTCAGCCCGCATTATATCGAGAATCCCCCTCCCTGCCTGAGGAAGGGGATTTCTTGACAACCCTGGAGACATCCCCAACAATATCCATTGACTCGATCAACTGACTCGCTGGTGGCCTGAGCGCCCGGTCGGGCTCGTCCCTTCTCAGCTCAAGCGACCCCAAAAGGAACCTGCATGCGTTGGAGCCAAGCGTTCATTCCTACTCTGCGCGAAGTACCGGCCGAAGCCGAGGCGCCGAGCCACCGTCTGTTGCTGCGGGCGGGCTACATCCGCCAGGTCTCGGCCGGGATCTACGCGCATCTCTGGCTGGCGCGCCGCTCGCTGCTGAAGATCATGCAGATCATCCGGGAGGAGATGGACGCCATCGGGGCCCAGGAGTTCCACTTGCCGGTTCTGAACCCGGCGGAGCTGTGGCGGGAAAGCGGACGCTGGGACGCGGTGGACGTCATCTTCAAATTCAAGGACCGCAACGGGCACGACATCTGTCTGGGCATCACCCACGAAGAGGAGATGACCAACATCGCCCGCGGCGAATTGCGCTCCTACAAGCAGCTGCCGCAGATCTGGTATCAGATTCAGGAAAAATTCCGCGACGAGCCCCGCCCCAAGTCAGGCCTGCTGCGCCTGCGCGAGTTCTTTATGAAGGACTCCTATTCCTTCGATATCGACGAGGCCGGCCTCGACGTCAGCTATGAGAAGCACGTCCACGCCTACCGCCGCATCTGCGAGCGCTGCGGCGTCCGGACCCTGTACGTGGAGGCCTTCTCCGGCATGATGGGCGGATCGGTCTCGGGCGAGTTTACAGCGCCCACCGAGGCCGGCGAGGATCAGATCGCGGTCTCGGACTGCGGCTACGCCGCCAACCTGGAAAAGGCGATCTCCGCCGTGTCGCCGGTGGACGATCCGGCTGACGGACCGGCGCCCGAGCCCTTCCCGACGCCTGGACAGAAGACCATCGAGGACCTGGTGCGCTTCACCGGCGAGAGCCCTGACCGCATGATCAAGACGCTGGTCTACGTGGCCGAAAGCCAGCCGGTGGTGATCCTGCTGCGGGGCGATCATACCCTCAGCGAGATCAAGCTCTCCACCGTGCTGCGCACCAGCGTTTTCCGGCCGGCCACGCCGGATGAGGCCTTGAAGCTGCACGGCGCCAATCTGGGCTCGCTGGGTCCGGTGGGCCTCGAGGGAGTCCGCATCCTGACGGACAAGGCCCTGGAGGGCCGGCGCAACCTGACGACGGGCGCCAATCGCGATGACACCCATCTGCACCACGTGACTCCGGGGCGCGACTTCCAGGCGGAGTACCACGATCTGCGCCTGGTGCAGGCCGGCGATCCTTGCGTGCGCTGCGGCCAGCCCCTGCAGGTGATCAAGGCGGTGGAGCTCGGACACGTCTTCAAGCTGGGCCGGCGGTATTCCGAAGCCATGCATGCCAGCGTGCTCGACGCCAACGGCAAGGAAGTGACGCTGGTGATGGGTTCGTACGGCCTGGGGGTGGAGCGCATCCTGACCGCAGCCGTGGAGCAGAACCACGACCAGGACGGCATGTTCCTGCCCCGGTCGATCGCGCCCTTTGAGGTGATCCTGACGGCCGCCAACATGGATGATGCCAAACTGCGCGCCGCCGCCGAAGAGCTTTACGCCGCGCTGCGCAGCCAGTCGGTCGATGTCCTCTTCGACGATCGTGACGAGCGTCCGGGAGTAAAGTTCAAGGACGCCGACCTGATCGGCGTACCTTACCGCGTGACCCTGGGCCGGCGCGCCTTTGAACAGGGGCGGGCCGAGATCCTGGTGCGCTCGACAAAGCAGGTCCAGGATGTTAAGCTGAGCGAGGTGGTAGAGGCGCTGAAGGGACAGTTCCTCCGCTAACACCAGACCGCGGCCTGGAGGGGAATCGGGTGACCCATGCCGCTCTCCGAGCGAGGCGAGGGCCTCCTCAAGCTGATCATCGCGCTGGCCATTCTGGCCGTCCTCATCTTCGTCGGCGTGAAAACCATCCCGGTCTACTTCAATAACTCCCAGCTTGCCGACTTCATCCGCGACCGGGCGATTCGGGCCACCGTGGAGAGGCCGGCGCCTGACACCGTGCAGTCCGAGGTGGTCCACTACGCCAACGAGCTTGGCGTGCCGATTACGGCCGACAACGTCCAGGTGACCTTTGAGGCTGGCATCGATCAGGTGAAGATTAACGTAGACTATACGGTGCCCGTGGACCTCAAGGTCTACACCTGGAGGATGCATTTCACGCCCTCGGCCACGAGCCGGGGGTACTGAGGCAGTGAAGCATTGAGGCAGACTGCGCAATCGAGGCTACCGGTTCGAAACCGCGTGCCGCATTGGGTGAGAGGGGCAGGAGACCGGGTCTGGCGCTGGAAGAACGTCCTCATCGGGGCCGGGGTCTGCTGTTTCGTCATCGCCGCCGCTGTATTGATATCGGCCTACGTCTATTTCTCACGCGAGATCGACGCCCGCCTGAGCGGACAGGTATTCAACCGGGCTTCCCTGATCCTTTCCGCACCCACCCCGATCACCGTCGGCGAGGCTATCACCCCGGAAGAGGTGGCGGCGCGCCTGCGCCGGGGCCTCTACTCCCAGGGCGAAAGCGGATCCAAGGTGGGCACCTACACCCTGGCCGGCAACCGCCTGACGATCCGGCCGGGACCCCGCTCCTATTTTGCGGGCCAGCCCGGGGCCGAGGGCGCAGCCACGGTGGAGTTCGATGGCCGCAAGGTCGCCTCCATTAGCGTCGACGGAGCACCCGGGTCCGGGGACGAGTACCTTCTCGAACCCGAACCCATTACGACCCTGTTCGACCAGAGCCGCACGAAGCGCAGGGTGATTCGCTACCAGGATCTCCCTTCCGTGCTGGTAAACGCCGTCCTGGCGGCCGAAGACCGGCGCTTCTTCTCTCACCACGGAGTGAACTTCTACCGCATCCTCGACGCCGCCTTCCGGGACGTCCGCGCCGACGAGCGCCTGCAGGGCGGGAGCACCCTCACCATGCAGCTGGCGCGCAACTTCTTTCTGACTCCGAGGCGGACCGTCGAGCGCAAGGTCCAGGAGATCTTCCTGGCGCTGGTGCTGGAACAGCGGCTGAGCAAGGAGCAGATCTTCGAGCTTTACGCCAACGAGGTCTACCTGGGCCAGCGGGGTAGTTTTGCCATCGACGGCTTCGCGGCCGCCTCGCAGGCTTACTTCAATAAGGACGTCCAGAGCCTGACCTTGCCGGAGGCGGCCCTGCTGGCATCGCTGATTCGCGGCCCCAATCTCTACTCCCCTTACCGGCATCCCCAGCAGGCGCTGCGCGTCCGCAATTATGTGCTGCGCCAGATGCAGGACGACGACCTGGTCAGCGCCGAGCAGGCCCGGGAGGCGATGCAGACGCCGCTGGGCGTCGCCCCCCAGAACGTGGAGGGCAGCCAGGCGCCCTTCTTCGTCGACATGGTGAAAGACCAGCTGCTGGACAAGTTTTCAGAGAGCGACCTCATCTCGCAGAGCTACCGCGTCTACACCACCCTGGATCCCGATCTGCAGCGGGTGGCGTCCGAGGCGGTGAAGTCCGGCATGGAAGAAGTCGACGCCGGGCTGAACCGCCGCCACCACAAGAAGGACGAGCCGCCGCGCGATCCGAACCAGCCCCAAGTGGCGATGGTGGTGCTCGATCCTCACAGCGGCGAAATGCGGGCGCTGGTGGGCGGCCGGGACTACGCGGTCAGCCAATTGAATCACGCCCTGGCCAAGCGCCAACCGGGGTCGTCCTTCAAGCCGTTTGTGTACGCCGCCGCCCTGAGTTCAGCCGTCAACGGCTCCGAGCCGCTGGTGACGCCGGCCACGATCCTGATGGATGAGCCCACCACCTTCGAATTCGACGACAAGGTCTACGAGCCGCGGAACTACAAGGAGGAGTACCACGGTCCGGTGACGCTGCGCGAGGCGCTCAGTTATTCGCTCAATTGCGCCACCGTGAGCCTGGCGCAGATGATCGGGTACAACCGGGTGAGAGACCTGGCCGTCAGCGCCGGGATCAACCGCGACCTGCTGGCCACCCCGGCTCTGGCCCTGGGCTCCTACGACGCCACGCCGGTCGAGATCGCGGACGCTTACACCATCTTCTCCAACGCCGGAGAGTTCGCGGGCACGCGGCTGATCTCGAAGGTGCGCGACGACGCCGGCCGCGACCTCTGGCAGCCCGAGGAGACGAGCCGGCGAGTGCTGGATCCGCGCGTCGCGTACCAGATGGTCAACCTGATGGAGACGGTAATCGATCACGGTACCGGAGCCGGGGTGCGCAGCCGGGGCTTCACGTTCCCCGCCGCCGGCAAGACCGGCACGTCGCACGACGGGTGGTTTGCCGGCTTTACCACCAATCTGCTGGCGGTGGTCTGGGTGGGCTACGACGATAATCGCGAACTGGGCCTGCCGGGAGCGAATTCGGCACTCCCCGTCTGGACGGACTTCATGAAGGCAGCCACGGCCTTGCCTGACTATCGCGACGTTGACGACTTCACCGAGCCCCCCGGTTTGATCACGGCCGCCATCCAGTTACCCCCCACCAGCCCGGGCGATACCGCTCCGCTGGCCGCTTATCCGGAAGAGATCTTCATCGACGGTACGCAGCCTCAACACGGCTTGGCGATTCTCAGCGGTGCCAAGGGTATCTTCAGCCGCCTGCTCGGCTTGGGCGGGACCCCGGCGGCAGAAGCCGCCAAAGCCGGCGCTCAGCCCGCCGGACCTCCCCAGACCGGGACCGCGTACGGTGCCGAGGCCTCGAACGCTACGGCCGCCGACGATCCGGCCGAGCCGGGCAAGGACAAGAAAAAGCCCGGCGTGGTCAAGCGAATCTTCTCGATTTTCAAGCATGGCGGCTCCAAGCAGGAAACTCCTCCTCCCCCCCCACCCCCGGAAGAAGACAATTCCAATAACCCAGAGTAGAATAAGGATTAGGGGAACCGGTCCCCGAACGAACGATGGTGCATGCCGAGGCGGCAGGGGGTGAGTCATGGAGTTTACCGCTCATCTGGTGTCGGGTCTATGCTCTTCGTTGCTCTTAGCGAGCGTGGGGACCATGGGGATCAGAGCTCGCGCCGAGAGCCAATCCTTGCGTCAGCCGGCGGCCGCTTCGGCCACGGCGCCCGCCTCCCCTGAGTTGACCTCCGAACAGCGCGCCGACATCTTCATGGCCCGGAAGAACTATTCCGACGCCCTTGACTACTACGCCCGCGCCCTCCGGCAGCAGGCCGCCAACAAGCAGGCAAGCGCCGAGATCTGGAACAAGATGGGCATTGCACTGCAGCAGGAAGACCAATATCTGACGGCGCGCAAAGCGTACACCAAGGCCGTTCACCTGAACCCTAATATGTCGGAAGCCTGGAACAACCTGGGCACGACGTACTTCTTCGCAGAGAAGTACAAGAAGTCGATCAAGTACTATCAGCATGCGATCGCGCTCGATCCGGACTCGCCGACTTTTCATGTCAATCTCGGAACCTCTTACAGCCACGTCCGCAAATATCCCGAGGCCGTCGAGGAGTACCGGGTCGCGCTGACCTTGGATCCAACGGTTCTGGCTCAACATCTACAAGGCGGCACGGTCATCCAGCCGCGTAGCGTGGATGCCGACTACTTCTTCTACCTGGCCAAGGTCTTCGCCTCGCTCGGCCGGACTCCGGAAGCCGTGCGGTATTTGCGGCGCGCTTTCGAGGAAGGTTTCAACAATCTGAAGAAGCTGGACGAGGATCCCGATTTTCTGAAGATCAGCAAAGATCCCTCTTACACCGAGCTTCGCAAGAGTCCGCCACCGCCGCTCAAGGATTAGCCGGGTCGAAGCCATCAACGATTGAACGAAGTCAGCCAAACAAGCCGCCGGGGGGCGTATTCACTCCCGGGGATCAAACAGAGCATTGAGCCGGGGGAACGGAAAGTGCTTCGCCAGCATCTCTAAGATTGTGACCGACCGGGCCCAGCCACTCGGCGAGCTGCTTTCTTGCGGCGGCCCGAACTTCTGACCAGGAGGACCGCTTGCCGACCGAGAGCTCTGCTTCCATCCTGCCCGCTGCCGTCAACGCCACCCCGCTCGATCAGCTCTGCATCAACACCATTCGCTGTCTGGCCATGGACGCGGTCCAGAAGGCCAACTCCGGCCATCCCGGGCTGCCGATGGGCGCGGCCGCCATGGCGTACACGCTGTGGGCGCGCTTCCTGCGGCACAATCCCCGGAATCCGCACTGGCCCGCTCGCGACCGCTTCGTGCTTTCGGCAGGCCACGGCTGCATGCTGCTTTACAGTCTTCTGCATCTCACCGGTTACGACCTGCCCTTGGACGAGATCAAGCGGTTTCGCCAGTGGGGCAGCAAGACGCCGGGCCATCCGGAATACGGGCATACGGTCGGCGTTGAGACCACCACCGGACCGCTGGGGCAAGGCATCGGCAACGCGGTGGGCATGGCGATCGCCGGCAAGTATCTGGGAGCTTACTTCAACCGGCCTGGCCACCAACTGATCGATTACACCGTCTACGGGATCTGCGGCGACGGCGACTTGATGGAGGGCGTGTCGGCCGAGGCCTCCTCCATGGCGGGTTTTCTCGGCCTCGACAACCTGATCTTTCTTTACGACAACAACCACATCACGATCGAGGGCAACACCAACCTCGCCTTTGACCATGAAGACGTCGGCAAGCGCTACGAGGCTTACGGCTGGCACGTGCAGAATCTTCCCGACGGTAACGATCTGGAGGCGGTCGAACAGGCCCTGCAGAACGCTCGGGCGGAGAAAGAGCGGCCCTCGCTGATCGTTGCCCGTACTCACATCGCCTACGGAAGTCCCAACAAGCACGATTCCGCGGCGGCCCACGGCGAGCCGCTCGGCGAAGACGAGGTCCGGGCGACCAAGCAGAATCTGGGCTGGCCTCTGGAGCCCGCCTTCTACATTCCCGACGAAGCCTTGCAGCAGTTCCGCGAAGCCGTTCAGCGCGGCGCCGGGCTGGAGAGCGCCTGGAACCACAAGCTCGCCGCCTACCGCCAGGCATTTCCGGACCTCGCCCAGGACTGGGACCGCTTCGTCGCCGGCGAGCTCCCGCCGGGCTGGAAGGAAAAGCTCCCCACGTTTTCGGCTTCCGACAAGCCTATTGCCACCCGCTCGGCGTCGGAGAAGGTGCTCTACGCCATCGGTCCCAGCCTGCCCTTCTTCCTCGGCGGGGCCGCCGACCTCGCCCCTTCCACCAAGACTTACGTCAAAGGGCTGGGCGATTTCGCCCGGGGAAATTACCTCGCCAAGAATTTCCATTTCGGCATCCGCGAGCACGGCATGGGCGCGATCGTCAATGGCATGGCGGTGAGCGGCCTGATCCCTTATGGCGCTACCTTCTTTATCTTTTCGGATTACATGCGCCCCACCCTGCGCCTGGCGGCCCTCATGGGCGCGCACTCGATCTTTGTCTTCACCCACGACAGCGTGTTCCTCGGCGAGGACGGGCCCACCCACGAACCCGTCGAGCACCTCGCCTCGCTGCGGCCCGTCCCCAACCTCTCGATGATCCGGCCGGCGGACGCCAATGAGACGGCGGTGGCCTGGCGCGTGGCCCTTGAGCATCGGGGCGGGCCGGTGGCCCTTGTCCTGACGCGCCAGAACCTGCCCATTCTGGACCGTAGCCGCTATGCTCCGGCCGAGGGATTGGAGCGCGGGGCCTACGTGCTGGCCGACCCGCCGGGCAAGGCGCCCGAGGTGATCCTGATCGCTTCGGGCTCGGAGGTCGCGCTGGCCTTGGAATCGGCGGAGAAACTGGCCGCCGAGGGTATTGCGGCCCGTGTGGTGAGCATGCCAAGCTGGGATTTGTTTGAGAAGCAGCCGCCGTCATACCGCGAGGCCGTGTTACCGCCGGCGGTGACGGCCCGGCTGGCGATTGAAGCCGCCTCACCGTTCGGCTGGGAGCGCTACGTGGGGCCGCAGGGCGCCGTCATCGGAATCAATCGCTTCGGAGAGTCGGCCCCCTACAAGGTGATCGCCGAGCACCTGGGGTTCACGCCGGCCAACGTGATCGAGCACGTGCATCGATTGCTTGGACGCTGAACCCAGACGGCCGACTCAGCGATGTTCAGCAGCCTCGGCCGTTGCGGCCCCTTTCTGGAGGAGTGGCGATCCACGTTTCGGCCGAGCAGTCACGCCATTAACCGTTGCTATGCTATTCCGCCCGGCACTTGACCGGGTTTAGCCTTTGGTATATACCGTGGCTGAGTGTCGCCTCCGAGGGGTACCTTGCTCCGACCAGTGACCGGCGAGCGTTGCGGAACCAGCGAGCAAACTCTGGACCCCCGCCCTTCGACAAGCTCAGGGCAAGCTTTGAGCGGGGGTGGCGGGCCGGGGGCTTGGGAGTCTGGCCTGACGGGGTCATTCAATCAGCGAAGGCGGGAATCCGGGACCCTGGAGATGAGGGGATCTCTTAGTTGGACGGCCATCTTGGCCGTGGGCGACATGGGCGGGACGGCGGTGCCACGTCGAGAACGTCCCTTGGCTTGTTTCTTTGACGCCGGGAGTCGCGGCGGAAGCGTTCTAATTTTTACGAACGAAGCCGTCATCTTATTGAAAACAAAGCGCTGCCATTTTTGGAATCGCCCCGATCCCGTCAAGTGGTTCAAAACAAAAGTGTTGTGCTTAGGATCCCGTCATCTTACTGATAAGAAAGGTAGTTGTTTCGTCGTGCCGCCGAAGCTGGGTCCCCGGCATCAGCTCAGATGCGCAGCGTGCCGTCAAGGATACAAATAAACGCGGATTTTTCAAAAGACTGTTAAAGGTGAACTCCATGACTCAGCTCGCCATCGATACCGATCAAGCCGCCGCTCGGCAACGTTCCAGCCGGGTGCCGGATCCCTGTGTCATGGTGATCTTCGGGGCCTCGGGCGATCTCACCTCGCGAAAACTGGTGCCGGCCCTGTACTACCTTTACCGCCAGGGAATGCTCCCCAAGGGCTTCTCGGTGGTGGGCGGGGCGCGCTCCTGTTTTTCCGACAATGAGTTCCGCGATCAGATGAGGAACGCGCTCAAGAAGTACCTGAATGTGCCCGCCGAGGACGAGCCGATTCTGGAAGACTTTCTGCAAGGGGTTTCTTACATCTGCGGAAATTTCGGCGAGCCGGACGCCTACGGCCCGCTCTCGAAGCGCCTGGACGAACTCGATGAGCAGAGGGGCGCCGAGGGCAACCGGCTGTTCTACATGTCGACACCGCCCAGCTTTTTTGCTCCCATCGTCAGAAACCTGGGGGCGTCCGGACTGGCCCGGCCCAAGTTTCCGGAAAAGAGCTGGACGCGCGTGGTCATCGAAAAGCCCTTTGGCCACAACCTCGAAAGCTCTCGCGAGCTGAACCGTCTGGTCACCAGCGTTTTCAGCGAGGATCAGATCTACCGCATCGACCACTACCTGGGCAAAGAGACGGTTCAAAACCTGCTGGTGTTCCGCTTCGCCAACGGGGTCTTCGAGCCGGTCTGGAACCGGCGTTACATCGACCACGTGCAGATCGCGGTGGCCGAAGACCTGGGCCTCGAAGGGCGCGGCAGTTATTACGAAGAGGCGGGACTGGTGCGCGATATGATCCAGAACCACGTGCTCTCCCTGCTGAGCCTGATCGCCATGGAGCCGCCTTCGCTCTTCGAAGCCACGGCGGTGCGCGATGAGAAAAGCAAGGTGATGCGGGCCATCCGTCCTCTGCCCCTCGAGCGGCCCACCGAGGCTGCGGTGCGCGGCCAGTACGTAGAGGGCTGGGCCGGTGACGAGCGCCTAGTGGCCTATCGCGCCGAGCCCAAGGTTTCACCCCAATCCGTTACCGAGACCTTCGCGGCCATCAAACTCTTTATCGATAACTGGCGCTGGGCGGACGTTCCTTTCTACATCCGCGCCGGCAAGCGCCTGCCGAAGCGCGTCTCCGAAATCACCATCCAGTTCCGCCGCGCACCTCACCTGCTCTTTCGCGGCACCGTCACTGAGGCCATGGTTCCCAACCTTCTCCGCGTGCGCATCCAGCCCGACGAAGGAATCGCGCTGCGCTTCAACGCTAAGATCCCCGACACCACCATGCAGATCCGGCCAGTTTCGATGGACTTCAAGTATTCCCAGGAATTCTCCTCCTCTCCTCCCACCGCCTACGAGACGCTCCTGCTCGATTGCATGCTGGGCGACCCCATGCTCTTTACGCGCGATGACTTCGTGGACCTCGCCTGGGAGTTGGTCACCCCTCTGCTCGAGCGCTGGCAGAAGGACGGCCGCAAGGGCCTGTATTTTTACGAAAGTGGAACCTGGGGGCCGCCTGAGGCTGATGCCCTGATCGAGCGGGACGGCCGCCATTGGAGGCACCTGTAGCCTATCACCGGCGCGAGACTGTGGACGTCAACGCCCTGATTCAGGGCGTTCCTGGCGCTAGCTTGCGCAACGCATCCCGCATGGCATCGTGTCCGGCAAAAGCTTAAGACCGTTCCTCAGCGTCTCAATCGCCTCGCTTCGATTTCCCACCGCGGAAACACAAGGGAACGCCGACTGCCAGCGACGGTCTCAGCAACGTGCCAAGCGCGCGTCATTCCCCGGAACAGCTATCCACGCCCAGCATAGAGCTCGCTCTCGAAGGGCCAATCCTCACCGTGAAATAACCTTAGGTTCGATCGACTCCTAACTTCACACCCGCAAAATTCTTGGACATGGAGAGCGTGGCTTCGTCCGGTTCTTTAACTTCAACCGAGGTGGCCGGATCGACCTCTGACAACTTACTGTGGCTCATGATCTTTCGAGTAGTCTCAGCAATGGAGGAATGCTTGCCTGCATGTTAGTCGGCGGCCGGCCTTGCCGGCGCGGAGTGACGTCACCTCAGCCTCGTTGTCTCCAGGTCCGGTTCGAGGCAGGAAGCGCCGGCGTGTGCAGGACTGGAAAGGCCGAAGGCCGGATCCCAGATGGCACCAACGTAGCAGAGGACAGGAAAGTACCATGATTCAGCTTCCACCGATCCCCGACTGGGACCAACTGCATCCGCTGGTCATCCATTTCCCCTCGGCTCTATTGCTGGTTACGCCTGTGTTCGTCATCCTAGGCGCGATTCTGTCTCCACCTCAAGGCAGATCGTTTCTGACGTCAGCCCTGATTATGATGACGGCGGGCACGATAACGCTGTTTGTGGCGCTAGAAACTGGTGACGCTGCCGGAGGCCTTGTCGTTCAGACGGCCCAGATCAAACAGGCTCTGGAACAGCACGAGAGATCCGCGGAAACCACCTGCCTCCTCTTTTCGGCGCTCACGCTCGTGTTCGCGCATCTCGTGATGGTCCCAAGAATCTTGAAGCGCGAGTTCAGCCGCAAGGTGAGCACTTCTCTACTGGCCGCATTTCTCATTCTTTATGGGACCGGAGCCTTGTTTCTCTGGAACGCGGCACAGCAAGGCGGATGCGTGGTCCACGCCTTTGGCGTCGATGGGCAGGCCCTTCCTTCGGCCCAATCGGCCATATTGCCGATGCCGGCTAATCCTGACCGGCCAACTGCAGACTAGGCTCATCACAGACCGCCCTGGGATGTACAGCGTCGAAGCCGCCAGGAGGGGCTCGCAACTGCGGAGGTTCAACCTTCCAAGTTTCGGATTCGGTATTTGGTCAGCTTATAGCCCAAGTCACTCCGAGAGAGCCCTAAGCGGCGCGCGGCCTCCGCTTGGGACCCGCCCGTTGCACTCAAAGTCCGGACGATAATCTCCTTCTCGATACCGGTTAAGAATGATCGAAGATCGTCGACCTCAGGAAGGAAATCCATCCAAGAGCCTGAGCGGGCCTGCTCTCCAGACTCGCCGGGTCGTTGGGGGGAAGGAACCGGGAAACTCTCGGCACTGATCTGGCCCTTGCCGGAAAGAATCGAAGCTCGCTCGATCAGGTTTCGCAACTCGCGGACATTTCCTGGAAAATCGTAGCGTCGCAGCTTCTCGAGCGCACTTGAGGTTAGGGTGCATCGAGGCAACTTAAGCTCCAGGGCCGCCTGGCGTAGGAAGAGGTTGCAGAGCCCGGGTATATCCTCAGGCCGGTCACGCAAGGGGGCAATGGCGATGGGGACTACCGCCAATCGGTAGAACAGGTCCTCGCGGAAAAGTCCGTCGGCAACGCGCTGGCGCAGATCGCGATGCGTGGCCGCCACCACGCGGACGTCCACATGGCGTGGCCGGGTGGTTCCGACCCGCACCACCTGCCCATCGGTTAGAACCCTCAGCAGCTTTGCTTGTGCGGCCGGTGACATCTCGGCCACCTCGTCCAAGAAGAGGGTTCCTTCGTGAGCTGCTTCGAACAGACCCTGCCGAGCTCGATCGGCCCCGGTGAAAGCACCCTTCTCATGGCCAAACAGTTCACTCTCCAGCAAGGTTTCGGTGAAGGCAGCGCAGTTTACAGGCACGAATGGCTTCGCAGCCCTCAAACTGTACTTGTGGATGGCGCGCGCTACCAGTTCTTTGCCCGTGCCCGTCTCGCCGGTAATCAGCACGGTGACGCTGGTCGGCGCCACCCGCTCGATCATCCCGCGCACCGCTTGCATGGCTGCGCTCTCACCCAAGATGTCCGAAGAGCCTTCTAGTCGATTGACCGCGCCCTTGAGAAGGTCGTTCTCGCGGAGCAATCTGGTACGCTCCACCGCTCTCCGTACCGTGGCCAGGACGACTTCGGGCTGAAAGGGCTTGGTAATGAAATCGAAGGCGCCTCGGCGCATGCTCTCGACGGCGAGTTCCACCGTGGCAAAGGCCGTGATGACGACTACCGAGATGGCGGGATCTGTTTCGCGGCTTGCAGCCAGCACATCCAGGCCCTCGCCGTCGGGCATCTTCTGGTCGGTGAGGATTACGTCGAAGTCGTCGGCCAAGATGCAGCGGCGGGCCTCGGTTACGCCCGAGCACTCCGTGACCTCGTTCTGTTCCTTGCGCAGATTCAGCGCCAGGACCCGGCGCATATGCGGCTCGTCATCCACCACTAAGATTCTGCCCATGGGAACACTTCCGCTCAGGTCCAGGTGGAGTCCGGCGCAGCCGGGAGGATCAGGGAGAAGCAAACCCGACCAGGCTTGTTCGCCGAGAGCACCAGGTCCCCTCCGTGTCCACGCGCGACGTTACGGGCAATGGCCAGGCCGAGCCCCGTTCCGTCCGCTTTCGTTGTGAAGAACGGCTCAAACATCCGGGTCACTACCTCGGAGGGAATGGGACCGGCCACGTCCTCCACCTCGATGTGAACATGGTTCTCGTCGACGGGAGCCGTGCGCAAGGTCACGCGGCCTGCCGGTGGCGAGGCCTCGACGGCGTTGATGACAAGGTTGATGAGCGCCTGCTGCACTTGGGCTGCGTCCAGGTTGGCGCTCGTGTCGCCGGGCTCGGCCACGAGGGTCACGCCTTTGGCACTCGCCCGGGGACGGCAGACATCCGCGACATACCCTAGGATCTCAGACAGCACGCAAGGCGCTCTTTCCGGCCCCCGCGGCCGGGCATAGGCCAAGAAGTCGGTCGTCAGCTTTTCGAGGCGCTTGGCCTCTTTGGCAGCGATCTCGAACATCTCCTCGCGCTCGGAGACTTGGAGGCCCGTACGATTCGCCGTTGCAAGAGCGCTGGCAATTATGGCAACCGGATTCCTGATCTCATGGGCGATGGCATTCGAGAGCCGCCCGACCGCTGCCAACTTCTCCTCACGCAGCAAGCGGTCCTCAACCGCTTCCAGTTGCTCCAAACTCTCCCCGAGCCTCAATTCCTTACGATGAAGCTGATCAACCAGGAGCCAGACAACGACTCCGACTAAAGTGTAGAGCAGGGACATCGTTACAGCCTCGAAATACTCACTCACCGGCAGCCGGGGACGGTGCTCCACATAGTGCCATACCCAAAAGAAGTTCATGAAATCGGCGAGGAGAATGACGCCCAGCGCAGGAATAAACGGCAGGCGGAAGGCTGACTCTAGGATGGGTACCAGGAGGAGGATGAAGTACTGTATGTCCTCGCGATGGCTGAGCTCCGCCAGCAAGAACGCCACGCAGATATTCAGCACGATCGAGAAGCAGGTGAGCAGTAGGACGGCCTGGGCGCGCAATGGTCCTTTATAACCTTGCAGCCAGACCAGTTCGGCGGTCTCGATCAAGAAGGCACCAGTCAAAATGGCAATCAAGCTGGCCGAGGGACTGCCCCAGTAAGAAGAAAACAGGGTGTGAACCAGCAGGAGTAGCGCCAGGATGAACAGGTTCAGGAGGATGAAGATCGATTCCTGTTGCTTGAAGGAGCCCAGGTCGCGCGCCAACAGCGCCGAAGGGGAATAATCTCTGATCGGATTGCCCACGCTGACCTTTCGGACGTCCGCAGCCTGGAGGGGTCCAAACCGCATGTGCCGAGGCGGGAAAGAAACCCGACACCACCTGCCTCGGCGTGGCAGCGATGGCGCGTTCCTCTTTAGCGGATCGACCTCACCGCGTCAAGTCTAACAGAATCACGGCTAGACTCGAAAAGGCCTGACGTTCACTCTGGTGGCTCGAACGGGGGCCAAGACACCCGTGACCTTGCCTTGATCCGCGAGCGGGCTTGCCGAGTTCTCGCTGCTGGTCACCGGCTTCCGTTCGTTTAACTCGCTCTTGAGAATGTCAAGGAGCACCAGAGCAACGGATAGGACGACCGGACCCACGAGGAGACCAATGGCACCGAACGCCTTGACGCCGCCGAGGATGGCAAAGAACAGATAAACGGCGCCCAGTTTTGTGCGCTGTCCAACCAGGTATGGCCGCACGATGTTGTCAACGGAGTGCACGATGCCAATTCCCCAGGCGACCAGAATGAGACTCTTCGCCCAATGCCCACTGGCCATGAGCATGACCGCGGCGGGGACCCACACCGAGGCCGCGCCGATGACGGGTATTGGTGAGAGGAAAGCCGTGACCAAAGCCCAGAGGACGGGCGAATGCAGACCCAAAACCCAGAACCCGACGCCGACCAGTAAACCCTGAAGCAGACCTATGGCGAGAATCCCGTACACGCTGGCGACCACAACGCTGTGCACGCTCCTTAGGAGGCGTTCCAGGTGATTGGCCGCCAGGGGAACCATCAAGACCGCGCGCTCACGTAGGCACTCTCCTTCCCGAAATAGGAAGAACAAGGTAATGGCTGTCGTCACTGCTCCGAGGAGGACGCCTGTGAGATCGCCTATGACACTTCCCGCTTGTTGCAGGATCCACCCGCTTCCCCGACCAATGTGCTCTTGAATTGTCGCCCGAATATCAAAGCCCACCAGGCCCGCATACTGCATAACTTCGTTGATCCACCGTTCGCCGTCATCGAGCCAGCGGACCGCCCAGTTGGCCCCCTGCGCACCCTCTCCATTCATCGCCTTGTATAACGCAGCGAGCTCACTCGTGATAGCCCTCCCCAGCACAACGGCAGGCACGATCATGGCGAGGAAGACCAGGAAAGTCGACACTAGAGCGGTAGCGTTGGGTCTGCGAAACCACTTCCGAACCCAGGCGTGAACCGGGTCAAACACCATAGCGAGAGCCAGCGCCAAAAGGATGGGCTTTATGAAAGGTCGCATGATGACCAGGCCGACGCACACGGTCGCCGCGGTCAGGCAGAGAAGAAAGACCCGAGAAGTTCGGTGCCTGGTTGCCATAGGACCCTTCAAAGCGGGCGTGCACCTCAAAGTCGCCTTCCACCGGTCGAGACATCACGGCGCGTTGTAGCGACCGTGGTCGGCTCCCGAAGGTTGGTGTGCAACTGCGCTTCCAAATCTCGTGACCCGAACTTGCGTCGAGCGCAACTCTTCGCCCGTCGGGCGATCGCGGACCGTGCCAATATTTGGACATGAAGCTCCGGATCGTCAAAAACCTTGACGACTCTCCGGGAGGTGTGTGAAAGCTTCGCGACCCGACCACCAATGGCCCGAGAGGGTTACGGCGAACCAGCAACTTGGAACCAGCCGTGCCAGTCCGAGGGTGCTAGGCGAGCGCAATTCGCCGCCACGCAATGGACATATTCCGGAAGGAACCGGAGATCACTGTTGCGTGATTTCAAAGGAGGTCGAGAGCTATGAAAGGCCAGAAGAGCTTACCCTTCCTGATGATCCCGGCGTTGCTGGCGGCGGGATATCTCTGGGTTTCGGCCAGTGCCAAGGCTGCGGACAAGGCGGCAGCTTCGCCCGAGGTTACACAACTCCTCTCGAGCACGGAGAAGGAGGCACTGGAGCTACGAGATGACGCCATGAAGATGCAGTCGTTCACCCGGTCACAGCTTGGCCGGGAGAGTCACGCTCAGCAGATCACTTTGATCAAGGAGCACGTCAACAAGGCTGGTGAGCTGCTCGCGCAAATGCACGCGAACCGGGAGGCTGCGGCGCCTTGGCAGCAGCAGGCGATTGACGAGATCACCCCATTGCTTCGGCAGCTTGCCGACAACACCACGGCGGCGATCGAACATCTCAACAGCAACCCCACGCGCCTCTCCCAGCCGGGGTACAAGGAATACCTTGCAGCGAACTCTGCTGCCGCTGAGCGGCTCGCGACTCTCGTGGGCGATTACGTGGAGTATGGCCAAGCGCACGAGAAGCTGGACCTTCTCAGCGAGAAGCTTGACACCACTCAAAACTAAACCTTCAGCGTGGGGTAGGCGAATGACGAACTACCCCACGCTCATTCTTAAGACAGGGAAAACTCGGATCAACAAAGCTACCCTTAATGAGGCCTGAAGCGTGTAGTTCAGTGGCTATCTAAATAGCCAAGGGAGGACGGTCATGGAGATGCGCTACGATGTTTTCCAACTTCCTGCCGAAGGATTCCCGCGCTGGGTCACTTCGGCCAGCACGCTGCCCGAAGCCAAAGAGAAAATGGGCCAACTGTCCAAGAAGCTCGATGAAGGACAGTACCTCGTTCGGGACTTTCTCTCCGGGTTGGTCGTCGCTTACACGCTTAGCCCGAACGGTCCTGGTCGGCGAGCCTCAGATCCTGGAAGTTAGCAGTCCGACAACGACCGCGGGGGCGACGAGCATACATTCCGCGACGCATGGTGTTTAGGGGTCATGCCCGCAAAACAAAGCGAAGACGCATGTTCTCACCAAACCATTGAATGTAGTTCGTGCCCCAGGCGTTGTTGAACAAACTGAAGTGGATACCCTTCCCGATTTCCGGCTGCTCGATCGAGTAGCCAATGGGCGACTTCTCCCCCAGCGCCACCACGGGTGCATCCAGGCTTTCGATCGCCAGGCTCGCCTGCTTGTCGTCATAGCGGATCGCGCCCGACAGCGCGTGCATGTAACGATTCCCGCCCTGCGCCACGTCGAATGGAGAGACCTGCTGGTCCACCTTTTCGAGCGTCCAACCATGCGGCTCCGGAGCCTGGGGCAGAAAGCTAAGCCACATCGCTTCCGGGAGTCGGGTTGCCGGCTTGTCAAACCACAGAAAACTGATACGCACCACTGGCTCGGCATCCGGCAAGAGCAGCTCAAGGTACAGCCTCTGGGGCCAGGCGACGAGGCCGGAGCGGGCACTCTCAGCATCATCAATGTGCAGGGGCGCGAGGATCCGGTAGCCTTCTGCCACTTTGCCTGACCAGCAACCGGCGAGGGCTGGCAGCCAGACGCGGCTTCGCGCGCCGAAGTGATCGATATTTGGCTTTCCGAAGTCCTGGGGCGACCACCACGTCTTGAGGACCACGTAGGTGGCCAGGAAACGGTCGTAGTCCGTCTTGGAGAGCGTCTGGTAAGAGAGCAAAGCGAGCGGGTGTTCAGGAGAAGCCCACTCGCGCCCCGTTTTCTTGGAGCGCAACCGGTTCATGGCGCCGGTCTTGGCGTCCAGCGCCAGCACGAAGTGGGCAGTCTCGATCTCTGACCCCGCCTGGTGCGCCTCCAAGCCGCCGCGTTCAGGCTCGGTCGGCTGCAATCCGCGGATGCGCTGGCTGGCCTGATCGCGCAGAGTTTCCGGAAGGCTCGAAATCGCGTCGTCGATATTCTTGCGCTTTTCCGCCCAGCTGGCTTCTGCCACCTTGAAGGCGGGCCTGCCGAGCACTTGGGCCAGATCCTTCGGTTTGTAGTGGTCATAGTCTCCGAGCCGCTTGTTGTCGACGCCCCAGGTGTGCTCTGCCGCCAGGAGCAACCGGCGCAGCAACGCGAGATCTGTCGGATCCGCGGCGCGGAACTGTCCCTGGGCGATCCATTCCTGGCGCAGCCGGCATACCTCGCGGTAACGGGCCACCTTCACCGGGTCGCTCGGCACCCCGTAGATCCAGGTGTCGCCGATTTCCTGCGTGACGACGGGCAGGCGGCTCCGGAAGGGATCGAGCGCGTTGGCAATCTCGGTCAGGTTCGAAGCCGTCACCTTGGCGTTCGGATATTGCTTTCGCAGTTGGGCATAGATCTTCCTCAGCTCATCGATCGAATGCGGCCCGTCGTTGTCGTTGCGTACCTGGATGGAAACGGCCAGGTTGGCCCCAGGCACCTGGACTTCGCCGCCATACTCTTTGTGGTGGTACATCACCATGAGGGAATCGCCGGCCGGATCTCTCCACACGAACAATGACGGCACGGCTGGCGGGGTGCTAGCGGAGTTGACTCCGATATCCAGGAATCTCACGCCGTTCGCAGCGAGGGGGCCGATCAGCCCTCGGGAATGACCCGGCACGTCGGCCATCTTGGCGCCGGTGGTGGTGTGACCGTATCGCCGGTCGAGCGATTGCGACAGACCGAGCGCTCCTGCGATCAGGGAGCGATCCAGCATCTCCGTCTGCCAGGTGAAAGGGAGCGCATGCCAGGCGACATCTCCTGCCGCTATCGCCTGGTCCATGCGCCGGCGCTGCTCAGGAGTCGCTTGCTCAAGGTACTCGTAGAGCAGCCAGGATCCCGTGGTCCAGACGTAGCGATCCTCACCCGACTGGCGCATGGCGGCGGCAACCCGCAGGGCCCGGGGATAATACTGGTCGAAGTATTTACGCATGACTCGGGCTTGCGTATCCGTGAACCCGACATCCAGGTGACACTTGAACATCACCAGGACTCGCTCGACCTCGAGAGCAGCCGGCTGCTGGTCGAGCATCAACCCGTGCAGGTCAGCCGCCTTCGAGGCAAGTACTCCGCTTGCTGCCAGAACGCTCTTAACGAACTCTCGCCGTCTCAATCGCATCTCCCTCGCAAGACAGTAACAGCCTACAAATCTATCATGGGATCTCGGCCCGGCTCCCCGATGGCCGAGGCTACTTGGAGGCCACCTAAACAGACAGCTTGCTTGCGAAAACGGCCGCCCAGACACGGATCAGAGCGATTTCGGGAGTGTGGGAACGGAACGAAGTTGGGAGTCCGTGTTGCCACCTCCACCGCCGCTGGATGCTACTGAGCAAGCCCCGCGCGAAAACTCATCCGCACAGGTCAGGCGGCCGAAGGGAAACCCTTTGGCACCGGTGGCTTTTTCGCCTCTGCCTCCGCATGGGCCACGGCGATAGCCGCCATGTTGACGATCTCTTCGACGGTTGCGCCCCGCTGCAGGACATGCACAGGTTTCGACAATCCGGTGAGGATCGGCCCCACGGCTTCCGCGCCGCCGAGGTGCAACATCAACTTGTAAGCAACGTTGGCCGCTTCGAGGCTGGGAAAGACGAGCACGTTGGCGCCCCCCTTTAGTTGGGAGAAGGGATAGTCCTCGGCCATGATCTCCGGCACGACCGCCGTGTCAGCCATCACTTCGCCATCCACGATCAAGTTGGGGCATCTCTGCTGGACCAGCTCCGCGGCCTTTCGGACCTTTTCGGTGAGCGGATGCCGAGTGCTGCCGAAGTTTGAAAACGAGATCATGGCCACGCGAGGCTCAATGCTGAATTCACGGGCCACTTCGGCTGCGAGCATGGCGATTTCCGCCAGGTCTTCAGCGGCAGGATCGATGTTCACCGTGGTGTCGGAGAAGAAATAGACCTGCTGCTTGGTGAGAATCACGTAGACGCCGGAAACACGGCGGACATTGTCCCGCATCTTGATGATCTGAAGCGCGGGACGGATGGTGTCCGGGTAGTGCTGGGAGACGCCCGCCAGGAAGCCGTCCGCGTCACCCTTGTGCACCATCATCGCCCCGAAGTAGTTCGGGTTCAGCATCTGTTCGCGCGCTTCGCTGCGGGTGATGCCGCGGCGCTGGCGCAGCCGGTAGTACTCTTCGACGTAGGCCTCAAGCTGGGGTGAAGTAGCCGGCTCCACGATCGGTACCTCAAAGTCCTGCAGTCCCAGTTCGCGGAACTTCTCCTTGATGACCTCCGGCCTGCCGATCAGGATGGGGAACGCGATGTTCTCCTCGACCAATTGGTGGCTGGCGCGGATGATCTTCTCATGTTCGCCCTCGGAGAAGACGATATGCCGCGGTGCCGCTTTTGCCCGATGTCGCACGCTCTGCATAACCTCGTAGGTGCGGCCCTGGCGGCGTGAGAGTTGTTCCTTGTACTCCTCCAGATCAAGGTCCAGTCGCGCGACTCCACTGCGCATGGCAGCTTCCGCTACGGCCGACGCCTCCCAAATCAGAACGCGCGGATCGAAAGGCTTTGGGATGATGTAGTCGGAACCGAAGCGCAGACGGCCGAGCCCGTAAGCGCGCAGCACCGAGTCGGGGACGTCTTCCTTGGCGAGGCCGGCCAGCGCCTGCGTGGCAGCGATCTTCATCTCATTGTTGATGTTGCGAGCTCGCACATCCAGCGCTCCGCGGAAGATGAAGGGAAAGCCCAGAACGTTGTTCACCTGATTAGGATAGTCGGAGCGGCCGGTAGCCATGATCACATCGGGCCGCGCCGCTTTCGCCTCCTCATAACCGATCTCAGGAACCGGGTTAGCCATGGCGAAGATAACCGGCTTCCGCGCCATCGACCGCAGCATGTCCGGCGTCACACATCCGGCAATCGAGAGTCCCACGAAGACGTCCGCCCCCTTCAGGGCAGCGGGCAGGGTTCGAGCCCTGGTCTGGGCGGCCAGGCGCTCCTTGTAAGGGTTCATGCCTTCGGTTCGGCCCTGATACACAACTCCCTTGCTGTCGCACAGAGTGATGTTCTCCCGGAGTGCTCCCAACCGGATGTAATGCTCGGCGCAAGCGATGGCGGCGGCGCCGGCGCCGTTGAAGACGATCTTCACCTTGTCCATCGGCTTGTCAACCAGCTCCAAGGCGTTCAGCAGCGCAGCTCCGGAGATAATGGCGGTTCCGTGCTGATCGTCATGGAACACCGGGATCGACATCGATTCCCGCAGTATCTCCTCGATGTAGAAGCATTCTGGGGCCTTGATATCCTCCAGATTGATGCCGCCCACGGTCGGTTCCAGAAGCTGGCAAAACTTGATGATTTCCTGAGGATCCTCGGAGCCTACCTCCAGGTCGAAGACGTCGATGTCGGCGAAGCGCTTGAAAAGCACGCCCTTGCCTTCCATCACCGGTTTGCCGGCCAGGGCTCCGATGTTGCCCAGACCCAGCACCGCGGTTCCGTTCGACACCACGGCCACCAGGTTCCCGCGCGCGGTGTACTGAAAGTTGAGATCAGGCTCCCGTGCGATCTCGAGGCAGGGCTCGGCGACGCCCGGGGTGTAGGCCAGGCTCAAATCCCGTTGAGTACGGCAGGGCTTGGTGGGTACCACCTCGATCTTTCCCTTGCGTCCTCTGCTGTGATAATCGAGCGCGTCCTGTTTAAGGATCATTTCCCACCTCCGGGAAGAATGAAATGAGACGGGTCACCTGCCGAGGCGAGGGGTTATGTTAGCAACCATAAGGCCCGAAGTGGCCGGTCAAGCTGGAGACCGCAATGCTCATCCCCGCGAGCCACATCGTTAACGCCTGGTTTTCCCGCCACCCGCCTTTTATGCTGCATAAATGCCGAGGCATTTGATGTGACCCGGCTCACGACCATTCCGTGACCGCGGGCGCTGGAGGACGGGAATGCTTCCTGGCTCGAAGGTCAGGTCTTTGGGCGGAAGGACGCGCAGTGCTTGGTCCGCGGCGGCAGGACGTAATGTCCTAAGCAGGCCGCAGTGACTCGTGCCCAGTCCTACGCGACGGGGCAGGTCACCACTTGCGGGCGAACGCCTCTGCCGCGGAAACGGCGTCACGGTAAGGGTGCATGTCGCTGAAATTTGTTCAAACAACGCGCGCCCATGAGGATGTGCGAGGCGGAGGGGGAGGTGAGCCTGTGGATGGTTCTTCTTCATTCGTCCCGTTTGCGGCGGGCCTCTTCGCGGCGAGATTAAGAGGGGAATCGATAAGTCATTTACTTTCAATGATATCTTGTGATTATGAGGCTAACCTGCTTGTTTTCAATGACATCGTGGGATGGCGGGTCGTGACCGGTCGGACTATCTACATGTAATTCTCTGCTCTTCGCTTAACAGCTTAATTTATCAACAAGATGACGGGATAGCGAGCTTAAATGTCCTCTTTTCAACTAGTTGACGGGATCGGCTCGATTCCAAAAATAGAAGCGCCTTATTTTCAATAGGATGACGGGTTCGTTTGTATAAAGAAGGATCCGGCCGGACTCGTAACGTGCACCGTTCGGCTCGGCCCGAGCGGTGAGTCCGCTGGTCTCCGAACTGGCGAAAGCTTGAGTCCTCTATTCGGAGCACCACGGGGTCAACCTGAAAGCGCGGGTCAGTGCAGCCGGCTGGAGTTCGTGGGTAGCTCATATAACAATTACCATACAGTACAAGACGGTATCGTGTCAAGTGTGATGGATGCCGGCTAATTGAGACCACGCCCTGGCCTCCTCCCAAGTAGAGGAGGGGGGCGCGATTACGGTTTGAGTTGGTTCCCGTTGGTCCAATCGACGCGGTCCGCAGGTGTCGGCACTTACCTGTGACTACCGCACTGTCCGTCAGTCCCAATCACGGTAGCGACGGCGACGCATCGATCTCTGGGAGCCCGTTGGCCAAGGCGCTCGGATCCGCGAGTCTACTCGCCAACCGGTGAAGCGCAGGTTCGCGGGCCTCCGCGGCACGCCGTCCCTGAGCGCTTCTTGAGACTCGCCCCTGTGACCTCGATCACTGACCCATGAAGGCCAGAAGGGGCATTAATACACCTTGGGTGGTTGTGGACGGACACGCCCATGTCAAGCATTCCCACCACGTGTCCTTTCTGCGCTTGTGGCTGTGGACTCTACCTGCTTGCGGGCAAAGAGCACGTTGTGGGCGTGGCGCCCAGCGAGACCCACCCGGTTTCCCGCGGAAAGCTCTGCGCGAGAGGTTGGTGTGCGCACGAGGCTATCTTGTGGGGCAACCGCCTCAAACAACCGCAGATTCGCCGGAGCGGAAGGCTGGAGCCTGCATCCTGGGCCGACGCCCTTGATCACCTGACGAGCCGCATCAAGGACCTGATCGGGGCGGGCAAGCCTGTTGGCGTACTGGGCTCGGCAAGGGCAACCAACGAGGAAAACTACCTGGCCGGAAAGCTTGCCAGAGCCGGCTTCCGCACCAACAACCTCGATTTCTCCTATCACACGATCTGCCGGTCAGTCCTTGAGGGCTTTGAGGAAGTGGCGGGAGAGTGTTTTTCTTTCGCGACTCTTCAGGACATCGAGTCCAGCGAGGCCATCCTGCTGCTCGAAGGTGATCTGGCCGAGAGCCATCCCCGAGTGGCGTCTTCGGTCCTGAGGGCTCTGGAGAAACAAGCCCGACTCGTGACCATCGGGTGCAGAAGAACCCAAATGGCGCGCCTTGCGTCTTTGCACTTCCCGAGCGCACCCGGAGATGAAGGCGAGGTCATCAATAGCCTGCTCGCGGCCGCCGTCCGCTCGGGAACAGAGCAGGGCGGGACAGCAACCGATGGAGGAGACGGATACGATCTTTTGCGGCACAGGCTGGACAGCATTCCGATCAGCGAGGAATCCGGCCGTGCGGCGGCCTGGATCGCAGGCGCCAGGCGGGCCACATTCCTGGTATCGCCTGCGAGTGGGCAAGACGATCAGCGCCGGAAGGTCGCTGCGGCTCTCGCCACCCTGGCCGCGCTCACCGGTCATTTGAAGGCCGGCTCCGGGCTCCTGCCGCTTCTGGCCCGAAGTGACGCGAGGGGCGCCTGCGAGATGGGAGTCGCCCCCGATCGACTCCCAGGTTATGAGCCGCTGGCCTGCCAGGCGGCTCGCCACCGCCTGCACAGTCTTTGGGGCCGAAGCCTGCCATCAGACCGTGGCATGGATACCGAAGCCATGCTTCAGTCTGTACGGGGCTTGATGATCCTGGCGGACGATCCAGCCTCCGTGCTCCCCAGGGGAGAACGGGCAAGGGCTGCCCTGCAGAAGATGGAGTTTGTGGCGGTATTGGACGCCTTTGTTACCGAGGCCGTCGAATCAGCCCACCTGGCGCTTCCGATTGCGAGTTTTGCCGAAACCGAAGGAACTCTCACCAACATGGAAGGAAGAGTCCAGCGGCTTCGTGTGGCGACCGGTCCGGCCGGAGAAGCAAGCGCCGGATGGCAGGTGCTCGCCGAGCTCTGTGTGAGGTTCGGCGTCGGCGGCCCTTACAGCTCAGCCGCTGACGTTCTGCGCGAGATCACACAGGCCGTACCGCGATACAGCGGGGTCGAGCGGGTGCTCGCTGACGGCTGGAGCGAAACCCTGGTGCGGCCAGCGGATCGGGCAAACCCTGTGCTCCAGGGCGCGAGAGCCGCAGCTCCCACATCGGCTCAGCGCCCCTATGTGCTCGCCGAGCGCGGAGCTTTCGATTGGGGCAAGGACCCCCTGGTGTCGTTCTCCCCTACCTTGAGCCGCGACTCGCGCTCGGAGCGCAAACTCTTTGTCGAGGGTTTCGTGGAAATCTGTCAACAGGATGCGGACGCGATCGGCGTTCGTGCCGGACGGCGGCTGAGGCTTATCTCTGGCCACGGGCAGGCGGTGCTTCCGATTCGGGTCAAGCCGGACCTCAAGCCCGGCGTCCTGCTTGTACCCTACGCGTTCCGCGATCAGGCTGCGGACGTGCTCGGCGACAAAGGTCTGACAGCGGTGCAAGTGGAATTGGCGTGACATGGAGTCACTGGCGATTCAGAAGCGGGATGTGACGGAGTGGATTGGGAGGCTGCTGCAGTCTGCGGAAGTCATTGCGCCCGTCCGCGGCCCGTGCGGCGATGTTATCTTCTCAACCGTCAGTTCAGCGGAACAAGTGCTCTGGGAGTTCGAGAATCCGCTTCATCCCCCGAAGCAGTTCGTACTGCCCCAAACCGATGCTTTGGTGACTATCCAACGCGCCGGCGAGCATCACGAAGTCAAGCCTGTCTACGACGACGCCCCCCGGATCCTGTTTAATCTGCGCAGCTGCGACGTCAAGGGAATCGCGTTCCTGAGGCAAATGCACGAGGCGGAACCGGCGGATGCATCGTATCTTCGCCGCTCCGGCAACCTCACCATCATCAGTCTGTCGTGCACGACTCCCTGCCCGCTTGGTTTCTGCGTCTGCTCCGATTCGGGGCCCTTCCTGCAAGGGGGGTACGACCTTCAGTTGACCGATTTAGGCGGGAGCTGCCTGGCAGAGGTCGGCAGCGGGAAGGGTCAGGCCGCCCTGTCCACGGCACCCGATCTCTTCCGGCCGGCCACCGAAGCTGAAATCGCACGGCGAAAGGGGCTCGAGGCGGAGGCCCGGAAGCATTTCGGAAAGGAGACCTGCCATTTCGCCTCGGCCATGAGGCGGATTTCAACCGGGCGTGTGCCGGACGCTCTTTGGGAGGAGATGAGCAACTGGTGTCTGGAGTGCGGAGGGTGCAACTTCGTTTGTCCGACGTGCTATTGCTTCAGTGTCAAGGATCTCGGTTCGAATGGGGGCTGGACTCGATGCCGTCTCTGGGACTCCTGCCAGTACACCGCCTTCACCCTGGAAGCCTCGGGACATAACCCGCGTGACCGTCGAAGCGAACGCATGAAGCGCCGGTTCTTCCACAAGGTAAGCGCGCAGTACTACCTCCGCGACGGAATGGTGGGATGCGTGGGCTGTGGGCGATGCATCAAGGTCTGCCTGGGCGCCACCCACATGCCGGCCGTGGTCCAGGCGGTGCGGAAGGGGAAATGGCATGACTGATGCGTTCCTTCCCGATATCGCCGAAATCGTTGGTGTCACCGACGAGACGCCCGACACCAAGACTTTCGCCTTGCGGCTCCGCCACGCGAGGAACGGAAACGGGTTTCCCTTCCTCCCGGGACAGTTCCTAGAGCTGTCCGTGTTCGGGTACGGAGAAGCTCCCTTCTGCATCGCCTCCAGCCCGACACGCCCGGACACCTTGGAAACCACCGTCCGTCGCACTGGACAGCTGACCGATGCGTTGCACCGGTTGGGTAGCGGTCAAGAGGTAGGCATCCGGGGCCCGCTCGGCAACGGATTCGACGTGGAGGCCGCACGCGGCAAGGACGTGCTCTTTGTGGGCGGCGGCATCGGGCTGCCGCCACTGCGCAGCTTGATCTGGAATGTGCTGGATCAGCGCGGAAGTTTCGGTAAGGTGACGATCCTTTACGGCGCGCGGACCCCGCACGACTTGGTCTATAAAGACGAACTCAAGAAGTGGGCTGAACGCCCCGACGTGGAGCTCCGGATCACCGTGGATTTCGCAGAGCCGGGATGGACGGGGACGGTGGGAGTGGTCCCCGTTCTCTTCGACAAGGTCACATTTCACCCTGAGTCTACGCTGGCTTACGTCTGCGGGCCTCCGGTCATGATCCGGTTCGTGGTCCGCGATCTCCTTACGCGAGGGTTCAAAGAAGAGGTGGTTATCTCGACCCTGGAACGAATGATGCAGTGTGGCATTGGCAAATGCAATCACTGCGCGATTGGCCATCGCTATATTTGCCGCGACGGCCCGGTGTTCAACTGCAGTCAGATCCGGGAGTTGGTGGAGTAGAAGAGCAGCCGTCGCTTCCGCATAGGGTGATGTCATGGATCTACACGAACGGCTCTCCGGTTTGATTCAAGGCAATGTGGTGGTCATGGGAATCGGCAATCCCTCGCGCGGCGACGACGCCGCCGGCAGCCTGGTCGCCCGGCAAATCCGCGACCTCCCTCGGACGTGCGCGATCGACGCCCAGGATGTCCCAGAGAACCATTGGCGGCAGGTCGTGAATCAACGGCCCGACACCATCGTCTTGATCGATTCCGTCAATCTCGAGTCCGCGCCCGGTTCCGTTGCCGTGCTGGAGAAGGATCAGATTGCGAGTCACTGGCCGAGCACGCATCGCATGCCGATTGGCGTCCTGATGAACTACTTCGAGCGGGAGACGCATGCCCGCGTTTTCATGATTGCGATTCAGCCTCGGCAAACGGAGTACTTGCAGTCTGTCAGCGGAGACGTCAAGGCGAGCATCGCCGCCGTGACGGACGTACTGAATGTCGTGCTCGCCGAAACGAGGAAAGCGGCTGTAGCCGCGTCCGGCAGCCGTCGCCCGAAGGAGGTTAGCCGTTGATGACCTGGGCCGCTGTCCTCATGCTGGTCCTACCCGCTGCGGGGGCCCTTGCTTGCGTGGCTCTCAGGAAAGGGGTCCGGGCGTCCGCGACGCTCATGGCGGCCGGAGCCGCTGCTCTTTCGATCGGGGTCACATGGTCCGCTTACGGCCACGGTTACACCCGGATGCTGGGGGCGCTGCCCTGGCTTCGCGGCATTGTCGACGAGCCGGTCATGGGAATCCTGATCGATCCCTTGTCGTCCTTGATGCTGCTGGTGGCGGTGCCGATCGGGCTGCTGACGGTGCTGTATTCGACTTCATATCTTACTGCCGCCAACCGCGAGCATCCCGTAGGCCACGAACAATACGGCCGCTACTATTTCTGGCTCCTTCTGTTTATTGCCAGCATGATCGGGGTGGCGGTCTCGCCCAATTTCCTGCAGTTCTTCCTCTTCTGGGAGTTGACCACGCTCTGCTCCTGGGCCCTGATCTCCTTTCACCAAAATGAGCGCAGTCTGCGGGCGGGATTCAAGGCCGTCCTGATGACCCACATCGGTGGGGGATTCTTCCTGGTTGCCATCCTCATCATTTTTGCTCGAACCGGCTCATTTGATTTCGGAGCGCTCGGCAGGCTGCCGGAAGGCCTGAAGTCGTGGGTTTTGCTCTTTCTCATGATTGCCGCGTGGGCGAAGGCGGCACAGGTCCCATTTCATACATGGCTGCCCGACGCTATGGAGGCTCCGACTCCGATCAGCGCCTACCTTCACGCCGCCGCCATGGTCAAGGCCGGCGTCTACCTGATGGCTCGGACCATGAGCAGCGGCTGGGATATTCCGCCCAGGATTTCGCTGCTCCTGGCAGTGATGGCGCTGATCACGATCCTGGCCGCCCTCTCCTTCTACTTCGTGCAGGATGATCTAAAGCGGCTGCTGGCATATTCAACCATCGCTCATCTGGGCTACGTGCTGCTCGGCATTTCGGTAGGTGCGCTGGGATCAACGCTTGGGTTCCGGGGCGCCGTGCTTCACATCATCTGCCACGGCTACAGCAAGGCGACCCTTTTCTTCTGTGCCGGCACCATCGCTTATGCCACCGGAACTCGCAGTATCTCGGCCCTGCACGGCCTGGCAAGAAATATGCCGCTCACAGCCACCGCGTTTTTCGTCGGCCTCCTGAGCGTCACCGGAGTGCCGCCGCTCGCCTGTTTCTGGAGCAAATTCATGATCCTCTCGGGCGCCGTACGCCTCCACGGACCCATCGGTCCCATCATCCTCACGTTTGTGCTTTGCGAGACTTTGGTTTCGTTCGGCTGGATGCTCTACATCGCACAGAGAATGTTTCTGGGCACTCCCTTGCCGGTCGCCCAAGTGAGCGACGATCCCCCTTGGCCGATGAATGCCACCTTGATCGTCCTGATGATCGGCTGCGTTGCAGTCCCACTGGTTGGAATGCCGATCGTGAAGTTAGTGGGGGGATAGCATGACGAATCCGGTTCGCCAGGTCGAGGTCAGTCTGCTGCTGCTGGTCGGCGGGTCCCTGGTGAGCCTTGCCCTGGCGCGCTGGCGGAGGCTGTGCGGTTGGGTGACCTTTGCAACCATGTCGGCCGTGGTTGTAAGTCTCGGACTGGCGGTGGCCGGGGCTTTCACGGGGTCGCCGCATGAATCCACGATCTTCTCGTTGCCGGAACTCGGTTCACGCTTCACGCTGAGTGTCGATCCTTTGAGCGCTATCTTTCTGGCCGTCGTTGCTTTGATCGCGTTTCTGAGCTCCCTATATTCGATTCGCTACATGGACCACTACGAGCGCGATGGGCTCGCGAAGTTCTTCCCGGTACTTCTCCTTTGCGTTGCGAGCATGATTGGCGTGCTCGTGACCGTCGACTTCTTCTTCTTCCTTGTGTTCTGGGAATCCATGACACTCACTTCTTACTTTCTGGTGACCTTTGAGAGTGAGAACCCGGATAGTCAGCGGGCGGGTTTGAAATATTTCATCATCACCCATGGCGCCACGCTCTGTATGGTGGCGGCAGCCCTGTTACTCTGGAGGACGTCCGGCTCATTCTCTTTCGACACGATCCGCCAGACTCTGAACGCGCTGCTGAGCACCCGGCCGCTCCTGGGCCACACCATTGTCCTGCTCTTCTTCCTGGGATTTGCCACCAAAGCCGGAGTTCTGCCCATGGGCGATTGGTTGCCCGACGCGCATCCGGTGGCACCGTCCGGGATGAGCGCGACGCTCTCCGGAGCCCTCGTCAAACTGGGGATCTATGGGCTGGTACGCTTGTTCTGCTCCTTCCTGGCGGCATCGCCATCGCTTAGGACGTGGGGGATCATTCTGGCCCTGGCCGGGACGACCTCGCTTTTCGTCGGAAACCTGACCGCGCTGCGCCAGACGGATAGCAAGCGGCTGATGGCCTTCTCCACCATTGGACAGATCGGCTACATCTGCCTCGCACTGGGTGTGGGGATCTATTGTCTGGACCTTTCCCCCGCCGTGGCCGCGATTGCTCTGGTGGGTGCGATTTTCCATGTTGTGAATCATGCCTGTTTCAAGTCGTGCCTGTTCCTTGGGGCTGGATCCGTGCTTTACCGGACGGGGCAGCGCGACATGGACCGGTTGGGCGGGCTGGCAGGGTCAATGCCGTATACCGCAGGCAGCACGGCCATTGCGTCGCTGAGCATCGCAGGAGTGCCCCCCTTGAATGGGTTTGCCAGCAAATGGCTCATCATCGCTGCCTGCCTGCTGGCGGGCATGCGCTTTCCGTTGTTTCTGGTGCTGGGTCTCTTGGCCCTCTTCATTTCCTTGGTCACACTCGCGATGTACCTGAAGGTGCTGGGTGCCGTCTTTCTAGGCCAGGCCGACGAACACCAGCGCGTGCCCGAGGCGCCAGTCTCCATGATCGTGCCCCAGGTGGTGCTAGCCGGCCTCTGCATCGTGCTGGGTGTTTTCCCGCAGCTTGGCTTACGTTTTGCCGCCCAGGCGATCGCGGCGGTAACCGGAATGCCTGAAGCCGGCATAGACCTGAGCCGGACATGGGGCGGCATTGTTCTTACGTTCGGACCACCGACCGGATTCTGGTCGCCCCTTGCGATGCTCAGCGCCCTCGCCATCCTGGGCGTCATCGCCTACGGTATCCAGCGAGCAGGTGGAGCACAGGTGAGATCGGTGCCAGTTTGGTACGGCGGAGAGGAGCATTCTTCGGCTCTGGTCCGTTATCGGGCCAGCAGCTTCTATCTCCCCTTCAAGGACGCGTTCGAGGGAATCTATCCGAGGACGCGAATGCATCCACCGAGGTTTCCGGCGCCCGTTCGTCGAGCTCTGGATTTTGACCGGTGGGTGTATCTGCCGGCTGCTCACGCCATCGACAACGCCGCTGATCGTGTGGCACGCACGCAGGCAGGTATCCCTCAAATCTACCTTTTGTGGATCGTTATCGGGGCCGTAATCGTAACGGGTCTCATGCTGCTGTTTAGAGGCTGAGGAGGCCGCCATGCAAAGCACCGATCAGCCAGCCACGACGCGGGTAGAAGAGGTCATCGTGGCTCGTTCAGATGGCGCTCTCCTGTCCGCAGGGAGACCTCAAGCCGATACCCTGCAATTCGCGATCGATAAGAAGGCCGTGCCCGCCGTTGTGGACGCGCTCGTCCGCGAAATACATGCCCGCTATCTGATCTCGGTGGGAACGGATCGACGATCTCTTACCGGCGACTTTGAAATCTCGCATCTCTTCTCGCTCGATCGCGATCATCTCTACGTGCTGCTTAATTCCGCCGTTACAGAACAAGACCCTCACATAGCCTCGATCACTCCGATCGTTCCGGGGGCTGCCTGGGCGGAGCGTGAATTTCGCGACGCGATTGGCGTGGATCCGGAAGGACACCCTGATCCGCGGCGCCTGCTCCTGGCTGACGACTGGCCGGAGGGTGTCTATCCACTACGCCGGGACGTTCCTTACAACTACCAGCCTCCTCCGGCTGGACGCGTGCGTCCTGAATTGCGCGATCCGCCGCCCGGCGCCAGCGTTCTGCCGATTGGCCCTTTCTATCCGGTCCTGGAGGAACCTGCCCACTGGCGTCTGTTCGTCGAAGGCGAGACCATCGTCGGGTGTGACATCCGCAATTTTTATAACCACCGGGGCATCGAGAAGTTGGGTGACAGTGTCCTGACCTACAACGAGATTCCGCACTTGGCCGAGAGAATATGCGGGATTTGCGGGTTCATCCATTCAACCTGTTACTGCCAAGCCGTGGAAAAGGCTGCGGGCATCGAGGCGCCCGCGCGGGCGCGGTACATTCGCACCTTGATGCTGGAGTTGGAACGAATCCATTCACACCTGCTTTGGTTAGGCATCGCCGGACACATCATCGGTTTCGACACCGTGCTGATGCAAACCTGGCGGATTCGCGAACCGGTGATGTGGATTTGTGAAGAGATCTCGGGCAACCGCAAGACATACGGCATGAACACAATCGGCGGGTTAAGGCGCGATTTCCCTGACCGCCTTAAGCCCAGGGTGATCGAGATCCTGGCGCAAGTCGAGAAGGAATCCCTTGCCGTTCGCGAAGCGATTGTGGACGACAGCACGCTGCTTGCCCGGACCAAGGGCGTGGGCGTCCTGACGAACGAATGGGCGAAAGGAGTCTGCGCGGTGGGACCACCTGCGCGGGCTTCGGGGGTGGCCATCGACGCGCGCATTGATCACCCCTACGCCGCCTACGGCGAATTTCCGCCTCGAATCGCAACTCAGGAGGCGGGTGATAACTGGGCGCGGGTCCTCGTGCGGGTCGACGAACTGCTGGAGTCCATCCGTCTGGTACGCGAGGTTCTGACGGCGATTCCGGAGGGTCCGATCCGTGCGGAGATCAAGGAAGAGATACCGACGGGCAGGGTCGGGGTTTCCGTCGTGGAGGCGCCACGCGGTGAAGCCGTCCACCTCGTGCTGACGGGCGGCGAGAACCGGCCCTATCGTTGGCGAGTGCGTGCGCCCACTTATCCGAACCTCCAGGCGCTGCCGGCCATGATCCAGAACGAAACCATCGCGGACGTGCCGATAACCCTTGGAAGTCTGGATCCATGCTTCTCATGTACCGAGCGCCTGGAAACTATCGATCGAAGCACGCGCCAGGTCATAGTTTATTCCCAGGCGGAGCTTCTCGAGCTGTCCCGCGGGAGGTCTCGAGGTGGAGGGGCGTGATGACACCTTGGCTCGCCCGAACTCTGCTGCTCTCATTATTAAACGTCGCGCTGGTTTTATTCCTGTCGCCGCTGGCGGAAGGCGTCATGCGCAAGCTCCGGGCGGCGATCCACTCGCGCAAGGGGCCTCCCTTGACGCAGCCCTATTGGGATCTCTTAAAACTGCTGGGCAAAGAGGACCTCCGCAGCACGGGCGGAGTCGTCTATGCCATGCTGCCGGCTGTCACCTTGGCTTCGGTCCTGCTCTTGGCAACGCTGATACCGATGGGCAGCAGCGCGCCGTTGGCTTTCGCCGGCGACATGATTGTGGTGCTCTATGTTGCGGCCATGAGTTCGGTGCTGATCATGGTTGCGGGCTTTTCAAGCGCCAGTCCCTACGCATCTGTCGGCAGCTCCCGCGAAATGATGATGCTTTTGTCCGTCGAGCCCACCCTCGCCGTCGCGCTGGCGGTGGGCGCGTTCAAAGCAGGCACGCTGGCGCTCGGCGGAATCATGGATTGGCAGGTTCGGAACGGACCGAGCATCAGTATGGCGATCGGCGGCGTGGCCTTTTTCCTTGCCCTACAGGCCGTCGCCGGCAAACTGCCCTTCGATACTGCCGAAGCTGACCAGGAGATCATGGGCGGCCCATTTGTGGAGCAGAGTGGTCCGCGTCTGGCTCTCTTTCGCTGGTCCATGTGGGCCAAGCAATTGGTGTTCGCCGTTCTCCTGGTAGAGGTCTTCTGTCCCTGGCCCTGTTTGGGAATTCACCCTGTCGATCTGATGGTCACCGCCGTAAAGGTGTTGGTCGTGCTGGTATTGTTGCAGGTGATCGACGTGGTGAATCCACGGCTCCGCATCGACCAAGCCATGGCGTACTACATGCGAGTCGCGGTGTCCTCGCTGGCCGCCCTCGCGTTTGCGGTGATTGGGAAGTAGGGGGAGGTTGCCGTGTTCCTCAGCAAGCTGCGAGAAGCGCTGATCTGCTTGAGGGCGGGACGGGTGACCCTGGGATATCCAATGGTGCCCCATGAGCCAAAACCCGGATTCCGCGGCAAGATCACCGTCGACTCCGACCTGTGCTTTGGGTGCGGCGGGTGCGCCAACGTGTGTCCAGCGGGTGTGATTGTGATTACCGACAGGGAGCAGCTCATGAGAAGGCTGGAGTTCTTCTGGCGCCGCTGCACCTATTGTGGCAAGTGTGAAGAGGTTTGCCCCGAGGATGCAATCCAGCTAAGCCAGCAGTTCGAAACAGCCACCGATTCTCCCCAGGATATGTACATGCGCCTGGATGTTTTCATGGGACCTTGTCAGAGATGTGGCAGGTGTTTCCCGCCTCCGACAGCGCTTGACCGGATGATGAAGACCGGTTTCAGGGATGGTCTAGCAGGAGGAAGGTCGTAGAAGGTCGCGCCATGAACCCCGAAGGACTGCACGCGAACGTGATCGAAAGCTTAAGCCTGACCATGGTGATTACGTCGGTGGCGGCCGTTGAGATGCGACGACTCCGATTCTCTGCCTTGGCCTATCTCTGCCAGGCGCTTCTGATGGTCGGCTTGCTCGTGAGCTTTGCAGCGGTTAACGGGGCTCTGTATTGGTGGGCGGCCACCGCGCTGATTACCAAGGTCGTTTTGACACCGTGGTTTCTGTTTCGAGCTCTCCGCGGCACCGATGATCGTGAGTTGAAGCCGGTGATTGGCTTTGGTCCTTCGGCCGTACTTGCTGGTCTACTGATGCTGAGCTTTTTCCATCTGACTCACAGCCGAGTGGCGCTGCTGGCACCAAGCGCGATGGCCCAGCTCGACATCTTCCGAACGAACTTGGCGGTCGCGTCCACGGTTTTTGCGCTAGGTCTCTATGCCGTGCTCACCCGGCGGGATGCGATCAAGACGGTCATCGGGCTGTGCCTGCTCGAAAACGGAGTTCACCTGAGCCTGGTGAGCCTGGCACCCGGACTACCTGAGACCGCGCTTTTTGGCGTGGCCACCGAGGTGGTCGTGACGGTTTTCCTGCTCCTGTACGTGATCGGCGGAGTGCGGCAGGAGTTCGGATCCACGGACACGTTCAGGCTCAGAGAACTCCGATGGTGACCCGAACGAGGCAGCTTGCGCCCGAGAGACGAACATGGCTGAACACGCATTGACGGAGACTTCGCTAGTACCCGCAATGGTCTTCCTGTTGCCGCTGGCGGCGGGAATCGTCGTGTTCTCGGCACGCCGAATGGGCCGGGCCTTTCAGCAGGGCGTGGCACTCCTGACCGCAGGGCTTGTCACCTTTCTGAGCGCGTGGATGGTACGCCGGATTCTCGGCGGAGTTTTTCTCACCGCCTGGCACAATGAGCTGCGCGTGGACGGCTTGAGCGCGTTGATGGTCATGGTCATCTCAGGCATCGGACTCCTTGCGTCCATTTACTCCACGCGGTCATTTGGCGAACATGTCGGTATGAGAATGACGGACGCCCGTGGACGCAGGTTTTATGGCCTCCTGATGTGGTTTCTCGGGACGATGCTGTGGGGATGCGTCACCAACAACGTCATCATGCTCTATGTAGCGATAGAGGCGACGACGCTGACCTCGGGTTTACTCGTGGCCTTCTACTGGGACCGGCGCGCCCTGGAGGCAGGCTACAAGTACCTCATGCTGCTCACCATCGGCATTACCTTTGCGTTGTTCGGCTGCGTGCTGCTTTACGCCAGCGCCGCAGCCACCGGGAGGCTTGCCGGAGCGAGTGCTCTGCTCATAAGCGACGTCCGGGGTGTGGCGCAGTTTATACCCCAAGGCACCGCAGCAATTGCGATCGCGTTTCTGGTGATCGGATTCGGAACCAAGGCGGGGATTGCTCCCTTTCATCCCTGGCTGCCGGATGCACATGCCGAAGCGCCCACCCCGATCAGCGTTCTGCTGTCGGGCGTGATGATCAAGATGGCCATCTATGCTCTGGCTCGCACGGTAAGTATCTTTTACCCGTCATGGCCCCAGCTTACGATGTTCATCGTGGCCTTGGGCGCATTCACCATGCTTTTGGGGATCGTCCTGGCTCTTACCCAGAACGATCTGAAAAGATTGCTGGCGTATTCGTCCGTCAGCCAGATGGGTTACGTGCTGGCCGGGATCGGCGTTGGAAGTTACCTGGGGTGCTACGGCGGCCTTTTCCACCTGCTGAACCACGCACTCTGCAAGTCACTCTTGTTCATGTCGGTTGGGGCGGTGATCTGGGCCACTGGCGCCCGGCGAATCAGCGAACTGGGCGGCCTGAGAACACGGATGCCCATCACCAGCGCCTGCTTCTTCCTGGGCGCCCTGGCGATTGCTGGCTTTCCACCGCTCAACGGCTTCTGGAGTAAATTGACAGTTTATCTGGCTCTGGCGCGCGCCGGACTCTGGTGGGCAGCCGCCATTGCCATCGTCGCAAGCATCCTCACAATGGCCGTCATGGTTCGCACCGGGTACCGAGTTTTCTGGGGAGAACGAGTCGTGGCCGACGCTTCTGCTTCAAACGTAAGGGAGGTGCCGGCACGCATGTGGGTACCCATGGCGATCCTCGGAACGACGTGCGTGGTGATTGGGATCGATCCCCAACTGCCCTATCCGCTCCTGAATCACGCCGCCATAGTCTTGGCGAGTTGGGGAAGATGAGTTCGAGGGTTAGACCGCGACAACAGTCGCCAGGCGATTGACGTGGTTTGTTCTGCCCTTGAGGTGCGACATGGTGAAGCAGCTCTGCAATAAGGCGTTTGGGAAGGCGCTCTGGGTATATCACGCAAACACGGGAGCCTGCAACGGGTGTGACATCGAGGTAATCAACGTGCTCACCCCTTACTACGATGCCGAGCGCTTTGGGATCAAGTTGGTGGGATCCCCGCGTCACGCTGACGCGTTGCTGATATGCGGCCCGGTAACACGCCAAGTTGCGCCGGCTCTCAAGCGGTTGGTCGAGGCGGTCCCGAATCCGAAACTCGTCTTTGCCGTCGGCTCCTGCGCTGCCGGAGGGGGCTGCTGGTTTGATAGCTACAATGTGTCGGGAGGAGCTGATAACGTCGTTCCCGTAGACTACTACATACCGGGTTGCCCGCCCCGGCCTGAAGCCATTCTTTACGGGGCGGCCTTGGCACTGGGTCTTGTGCCGAAAAAAGTTGCGGAGGAAAGGCTGCGCCAGGAGACTCTGGAGGAATTGGCGCAGGGTAAGTCGATCATCGCCAGGACGTGACTCGGCGGGACGCTGGCGAATGACGTTCAACCTGGGTCCAGCCTATATGGCTGCGCGCCCGGCGGTACGACGTCGAGAAAAAGCACTGCTATCTCTGGTGGAGGAAGGGTCATGATAACCGAGAATCTTGAGCGAATCCTGACCGAACATGCGTTCTTCAGCGGCATGCGGCCTGAACACCTTCAGCTTCTGGTCGGCTGCGCTTCAAACGTGCGTTTCGAGGAGGGGCAGTACATCCTACGGGAGGGCCAGGAGGCGAACGAGTTTTACCTGATCCGGTATGGCAAGGTGGCGCTGGAGATCCACAGCCCGGAGTACGAATCGATTGAATTCCAGACGCTGGGTGAAGGTGAAATACTCGGCTGGTCCTGGCTGGTGGCCCCGTACCGCTGGAGGCTCGACGCTCGTGCCGTGGAAATGACACGGGCGATCGCGCTGGATGGAAAATGCCTGCGCGAAAAATGCGAGCACGACCACCGCTTGGGGTATGAGTTGCTGAAGCGGTTCACGCAGGTGATGGTCGATCATCTTCAGTCGGCCCGGTTTCAGCTCCTGAATGTCTACGCAACCCGGTGAAGCGCAGGCGAGGCGCTCGACTGCCTGCGACGCTGACCTTCCAGTCGGCGGCCTAGTCCTGACCGCCGCCCCACTTTTGAGTTTCCACCTGTTTTTTGCCCGGTCCGTCCTCACTGTAGCTGGGCCACTTCTATCGGTGCGACTTGTTCACGGCGTCGGTACGACGCGGTAGTAGACACCGTTGGCGCCAAAAGACGGCTGGAACCACGTGTTGCCACATAAATAGTAGCTCTTGTCGTTGACGTTGGGGTTGATGCAGCCGGCTGGCAGCGTCGCAACGATCTCGCCGACCGTATAACTGGTTGCAGCCGGGTGGGCGGCGGTCGCGCCGGCAACTACCCCTGCGTTGTAGGCGTTGGTCGCGGTGGCGGTCGTAGCGGCTGTGCCGGCGGTGTAGCCCGCTGAGTAGGCGTTGGAAGCCGAGGCGCTCGTAGCAGACGAGACCGCGGCTGCACCGACCACGGCGGCGGTAACGCCGGCGGCCGCCGCCCAGCCGCCGCAGTTATAGCACCCCGATCCGTAGTAGTTCACGGTGGTGGGCGGATGGTACGCCGGGTAGTAGGCGGCGCCGTAATAAGGAGCGTGGTAGGCCGTGGCGCCGTAGGCGGTGGTCCCGGTCGTGCCGTACCCGTAGTAGTGGGTCGCGCTGCCGCCATAGGCGCTGTTGTAAGTCGTGGAGCCTGACCCGTAAGCGTGGTAGGCGCTGCCGCCATAGGCGCTGGTGGCAGTCGTGCCCTGCCCGTAAGTGTGCGTGGCGCTGCCGCCGTATGGGTTGCTGAAGCTCGTGGAACCCGACCCCTCCTGGTGCGTGGCGGTGTCGCCGTAACGGTTGCTGGCGGTCGTGCCCTGGCCGTAGGTGTGTGTCTCACTTCCGCCCCAGCCGGTGCTTCGGCTGGTGGACCCCGACCCATAGGCGTGGGACGTTGTGCCGCCCCACCGGTTCGCATGCGACCAGCCTGACGCCGAACGCCAGGGCAGCAGCACCGTCACAAGACCCATGAGTCCGACGACGATGTTAGTGAGATTGCGTTTCATTGTGGACCTCCTCCGGGATCGCGTTCCGTTGGCCTCGCCCGAATGGTAGCGGCACCGATTCATCTGCGTAGACTTTACTGGCCGCCCAGGGGCCGTACTCCTCGCTTCTAGCCCGATTTTAGCACGAGTTTGCCTCCTCGATCCGGCTCCAATCCCAATCATCAGGCCCTCCTTCTTCCAGCGTTTTGAGCCTGACACGGCAAACAACCGCGACCGAGTAGCCGGAGCCCTCCTCGCCACCCTCTATACTCCGCCTTGGGCCCGAGAATGCCAACTGTCAATTTTGACAGTTCCCAAAGCCTTTTGGCCGTTGGAAGATCGGCCAGACTGGCAAATGATGCCAGCGTATTGTGTGGTGAGAGGAGTGTCCAATGTCGAAACTGAAGAACCTTATTCGCAGGATGAACCAGCGAGCCCTCGGAGGTTTGCTGATCATTACTCTGTTAATCGTGGCAAGCACTCCCGGTGTTTCCTCTGCCAGGGATCGCAGGTACGAGACGATCGAGGCGTCGGCCATGGGTACAGGTACCCAGCTTGGGCAAGTGATTGGGGTCACTCTGAACATTTACGATTACTCGACGCCGGAGGATAGGCAAACTCTGGTGGATGCATTCAACAAGGGCCAGAACCAAGGGTTGGTGAACGCCCTCACCAAGATGAAAGCGGTTGGCCATGTGGAGATCACCGGCACTCTCGGTTATGACTGCAGCTTCATCAAGATGACCCCAACTCCGACTGGCCGGAAGATCCGCTTTATCACCAACCGCCAGATCAGATTTGGTGAGGCTTTCTTTGACACCCAAAGTCAATCCTTCAACTTGACGGGGGGCGAGATCGACTTAAACGATCAGGACAAGCACCAGAGCACCGGCGTCCTGTTTCCGGCCGCCCAGCTCATCATCGACAAAGAAGGGCAGTTGCAAATAGACCTTAATCAGAACGCCTGGAAACTGAATGACATCCTCGATTGGCCTCCCAAGGAGTAGCTCGGCTAGCCGTTGCCTGGGAGCCTTTGCCTGTTGAATCTCATTTCCTAGGGAGGTGCTTCATGAAGAATCGGCTCGGCGTTGCGATCTTGTCTGGTTTGGTCTTGTTGGCCGTGGTCGTGCCCGTTACGGGCTACATGGCCGGCAAAGAGAAACAAAAGGGCGCCAACAAGTATTTGTGCACGGAGCCCAACCCCCAGGGACTGTGCAACCCTGCCAACACGTGCGGTTCTCCGTCGACTCCGTGCACGCTGGACGTCAAACGGACGTCCAGCTCGGCCTCAATCACTCCAAGTATCGCGGGTGCGAAGGCCAATGAACTCTTCTGTGTTCAGGCAGGCACGACGATAACCTGGAAGAGCGTGCAAAAGAACACCGGCTTCGTCGTGGACTTCGGCTCGGCGTCTCCGTTTGAGTCAGGCGGCACGGTGATCGGCGGCTCGGACCGCGAGGCTTCAACCGTAGCGAAGAAACCCGGCTGTTATCGATTCTCGGTCGGAGCTTGCGTCTCAGGAGCCAGCTACGGGATGTGCGGAGAAGACTCCGCAGAGGTTATCGTAGCCGGAGCCGGCGGCTAAGTGAGACTGTTACGTCCGCACTCAGGGTGTCGCCTCGAAGCGGCGCGGCCGCTCGCTGCTGCGCCGCCCGACCGGGTCTTACTAGCGCGGAACCGGCTGCCTCCGTGTGTGCTCAGTGCAATTTGCGTCAAGTCCGGCCGATGAATGATGCGCCCGAAGGCTCTGTTCCGAATCGGCGGCAGCTTGTTGTTCCTCGCCTCTTTCAGCCTCAGCGCGGCGGGACAAGATCCCAGTACGGGCGGTGAATTCTGGCCTCTCCTTAACACCTATAGCCAGTTGCAGTCGAACACCAACCTCCTTCTCTACGGAGGATCAAACAAGGGAGAAGACTTCAAAGAGGAGGAGTGGAAGGTTGGGGGATTACTGAACCTCCAGCTCAAACCGATCCTTGCGCCTCATTTGCCTGATATTGACAATAACAAGGAACAACACCTGGTGCTTGGCGCCGGCTATCAATACAGCGAGACGATTCAGTCGGGATCGCCCAGTCATGAGGACCGAATCATTTTCCAAGTAACTCCCCAGCATCGTCCGACAGCCGGCTTGTTTGTTGCCGATCGCAACCGCCTAGAGTTCCGATGGGTCAATGGAAGGTACTCAACCCGCTACCGCAACCAGCTGACCCTTGAACACGCCTTGCAAGCGCGAAGGGTGCGCGTTATACCTTACGCCTGGGGTGAACTCTTCTACGACAGCCAAACCCACAGCTGGTCTGAAAATCGATACGCCTTTGGCCTGCAGTTGCCGTACAAAAGGATCTTCATGTTAGATAATTACTATGTGCGCCAGAACTGCAGCACCTGTAAGCCTGAGCACCTGAACGTGTGGGGACTGACGCTGAACTTCTATTTCAGGAATCGAAAGTGAACACTTGGCCTGTGCGTGACTCGAGCCGCACCGCCTCCACGCCCGAGGGTGAATCGCATGAGTAACGCGACGATCAGCTTGATGGTGTTGGCGCTCGTCTTCGGAGGCGCGCTGACCGGCATGTTTCTTCGCGCTGCTCTGCCGCAGCATCATGTCAGCGATCAGTCAAAAGACACCGTGCGGGTTGGCTTCGGACTGGTGCTGACGATCACGGCGCTGGTTCTCAGCCTGCTGATCGCCTCCGCCAAGTCTTACTTCGACGCCCAAAGCACCGAGCTTACCGACCTGTCCGCCAAGACTGTGCTCCTGGATCGCGTTCTGGCTCACTACGGTCCGGATTCCAAGGAAGCGCGCGACGAGCTCCGAGCGGACGTGATCCGCGCCCTCGATCAGCTGTGGTCGAGAAACCGCAGGCCCGTGGAACCTTCGTCGAGCGCCGAAGAAATTTACGACAAGATTCAGAAACTCTCGCCCCAAAATGACGACCAACGCTCGATCCGGGCCCAGGCCCTGAGCATGGTGCTGTCCCTTGGACAGGAGCGCTGGCTGATGTATGAACAGAGCGCGGCCGCCGTTTCCAAACCCTTGCTGGCCGTGATGATCTTTTGGCTCACCATCGTCTTCGTCAGCTTCGGCCTCTTCGCGCCTCGCAACTTGACGGTAACGGCCGGCTTGTTTTTTTGCTCGCTGGCAGTCTCGGGGGCGGTCTTCATGATTCTGGAGATGTATTCGCCCTTCACGGGGCTCATCCACATTTCCAGCGCCCCGCTGCGCGCCGCCCTGGAGATTCTTGGCCGATAAACAAACGAGGGTGGCAAGGCCCTTGCCACCCTCCAGGCCGCTGAAACCATCCCCCGCTTCGGGAGCCCTTATCTCAGGAGCCCTATTTCGGAGGATAGTTCTTCATGATTTTCGCAATTGCTTTGTTCAGGTTGTTCATGTTCTTCTGCTGATTCTTGCTCGGGTCGAGAGTCTTGGTGCCGCGCCCGGTCCAGACCAGCTGTTTGTTCGCTACCTCGTACATGTCGATCACCAGGGTGCCGTTCGTGATGGTGGATTGAGTGGCCGTTCCCATGCCGCCGCCAAGACGCCACCCGCCTGTTCCAAACGCGTTCCACTGTTTCTCCTGATCCACTGCAATCTGGTAGCCCACGTACAGGTCGGCATTGTCGGCTTGGGTCTGGGTGAGCCCCTTGCTGGTCAACTGCGACACCACGGCGTTTTGGATTTCCTGGTCCATGATCTGGTTGGGGTGTGCGCCGCCCGGAATCGTCACCCACTTGAAGGTGTGGAACTGCGCAAAGTTGGTGCCCGGCATGTAGTTGGAAGTGGTCTGCTGTGCCATGCCAAGCGCGCAACAGAGAAGCAGGACCACAAAGAGCGCCGTCGCGATGTGAACCGATCTCTTGGCTTTCATACTGCCTCCTTAGATGGCTTTCCCTTTCTCAAATGAAGATTGACTTGCCTCCCACACTGCGATGGCGTCGTCCGTCGGCTCCCGCCGGCTGCGGGCGACGCCGTGTCCGATTCCGTGAAGTTCGGCCGCTACAGCGGCTGGTAATTCGCGTTCTGGATCTGAATGGTGAGCTGCTTCTTGACGCCGTTCACCGTGGCGGACGACATGTAGTTGGTGCCGTCCGGCAACTTGGAGAACTGGGCGGTGAAAGTCGCGGCATCGCTCGGATCGCCGTTCAGATAGGACGATACGTTGACGCTCTGGATGCCTTTATCGGCCGTGTTAAAGACCAGCGTCATGGAGTCGCCCTGCATGTTGTAGTTCGTAAAAGCCACCTGGACCGCATCGGGCCCAGCCTTGCTGAGCGCGCCGCTGCCCGACTGGAAAGCCTCTTTCATCTTGTCCGGATTGGGCGGCACGTAGGTGCGTACCAGTTCGGCGATCTGCTGCGCGTATTCCTTCAGTTCCCCGGTCTTCTTTTCAACGATGTGTTTCTTCATGCGGCGGCCCTCGGGCGGCGGCGGCGGCGGGCTCAGATCCTGCTTCTGCGGCTTGCCGTCGGGTCCCATGCGGACCTGATACAAGGTGGTGCTTTTCACTTCGCCCTTCAGACTGACGGTCTGCGTCTCCTGCCAAGTGTAGTGCGAGAGGCGCTCCTTGTTGGCAGCCGCCGATTGCTGGATCTGCTCCTTGACCGCGGAATCTTGAGCGGCGACTGGCGGAGCAGCGATGACGAACAGCAGAGTGGCTGCGATCGTGGCCCATAGTGCGTGCGAGATTTGCTTCTTCATGTAAGGGATCTCCTTCCGGGTAATTCTTCCGTGAGTTTCAGCGCGCTAGCGGTGACAGAGATTACCGTTGCGTTGACCGTGCTCGCCGCCCAATTCTTGCCAAGAGGGGCGAACGCCTTTCTGCTGACAGCCGGATATTCCGACGACGGAAGAAGAATTGGAACTGTCAGTTTTGACAGTCCTCATTCGTCCCTTGACGGCTGAAGCGCCGGCGATTTTTTTGGCGGTTGCGACGAGCGAGCCAAGCTTTTGTGTCTGGGCTCGCGGCCGCGGGGCTTTCCGCAGCAGATCCGCCCAGCGCCGCTATCCTATTGATCTGTTGTGGGCTGAGCCTGTTGGACGGGCGTCAGGTTCGTTTAGGTTCGATTGAGGTTCGTTTTGTCGATCCCGAGAATGCCATGCTGATTCTACAGCACTTAGTTGAGCCGCGCTTGCCGATTCTCGGGTTCGATTAGGTTCGTTCTAGGTTCGTTCTTGCACCTTTTTGTTGATTCTAAATGACTTCTCGGGTTCGTTTTTCAATTTTTCAAGGGGGGTGGGCCCCCCGGGGACCGGAGGCGCCCACGAAATGTCCAGGCTCCGGCTTGACCGGCCGCTGACTTGCGCTCGATCGGAGGGAGCCGCCGACCCTTGTTGGCTGTCGTCCCCGCGAAAGCGGGGACCCAAGTCTCCAACCAGGCTTTGGATTCCTGCCTTTCGACACGCGGTGATTGAGCACCGTCGAGCGCTGACATGGCCAACCTTAAACCCTACGGTTGATAACCATTTAATATACCGCAGAGAATCGGCCGTGTCAAGCGTCGCGCAGCGGCAAAGGCGGGTCCGCTCGCGGCCGGCCGCCACTTCAGGGTCGAGGCTCCTGGCGCTCCGGGGCGGATGGCTCAAGAGCGGCTACCTTGCGTGCATAGAGGCTGATGCCGGGCATGGCGCTCAGGCCGTGGATGAAGATGCTGAGCGCCACGGTTACCATGACGGCCGCGCGGATGGTCAGTTCCCCGGGAAGATGGAGTTCCTGCTCGAGATAGACCAGTCCGAGGACAATCGACGCCAGCCCGCGCGGACCGAACCAGCCCATGAAGACGACGGTCGGCCTGCTCAGTCTAGTCCCGATCAGTGAAACGGCAACCGGAACCATCCGGACGACAGTCAGGCTTAGCGCTGCATAGATCCAACTCCCTGACGTGAACTCGCGCCAATCGCGCAGCACCAGCATACCGAACAGAAAGAAGACCGTAAGATTGAAGATCTGCCCCCACTCCTCGGCGAATTCCACGCTGTGCTTGCCGGCCTCCTTAAAGGGTATTTGGATGGTTAAGCCGGCGACGAAGGAAGCGATGAACATGCTGGCGTCCACCATTTCCGCCACCAGCAGGCAAAGCAGGGGAAGCGTGACAACCGCAATTTGCTGAAAGGGCTGGGTCACCGAACCGCGACGGTCGGCCATGCGCAGCAGCCAGCCGCCGATCAGGCCGACGGCCGCCCCGAGGACAACGCCTAACCCTAACTGTTCCCCAATGAACTGCAGCAAGCTGGCTGCCCCGCCCTCAATCTTTGCCGCCGCCAGCGCCATGAAGAACAACAGAAACGGTACGGAAAGTCCGTCGTTGAGCCCGGCCTCGACGTTAAGCGCCTGACGAACGCGCGTGGGCACGCTCGGGCTGTTCACGACCACCTGGCCGAGCCCCGCGTCGGTGGGAGCCAGGATGGCTGCCAGAATCCCTGCCTCCCAAAGGGGCAATCTTGGAAATACCAGACGGGCGGCAATAGCGCCCAGAACAATGGTCAAGAGCATGCCCGAGCTCAACAGGCGGCCCGGCAGGGTTCCGATACTCCGCAGCACTTTCAGATCGGTCCGGCTGGCGTCGGTGAAGAGCAGCAGCACCAAACCTAATTCAGCAAGGCGCAGAAAGACGTTCGCGGTCACGCCGGCGTTGACAATGTGCACCCAGGCCGGATACATCATCATGCCGGCGGCCGTGAAGACAATCGGCGCGGTGATCGGTGTTTGCGACGCCTGCTTGGAGACCAGCGCATAGACGAAGAGGAGGAAGACAAAAGCCGTGGCCGTGATCATTCCATTCCGGGCGTTCCTGCGCGCCGGCGAGCACCCAAAGCGTCCCGCCTATTCGAATTTTCCAACCGTCGTAGGAGCCTTGCGACTGTCAGTTTTGACAGTTGTCCCGACGTCGGTCTGAGGGTAGAAAGGGGTGGTATTCTTGTGCCGACTGCGCAGCAACAAGGCGCCGTCGGAGAGGACGTAGCGCAGACCTCCTCTCAGAGGTCTGCGGTCTCTCGTAATGTGGAAAAAATGCTGCGGACTTCTAAGACGCGAAGTCCCCGCTACATCTGCTAGGAAGGCCGTCACGGTAGCAAATCTATAGCACGCGTGATCGCGATAAGGAGGAAGCAACCATGTCGAAATTTGATGTTACGAAACTGAACGTCGCCATCGACCGGTTGCTGAAGACTACAGAGAACCCCCGGCACCGGTTTATGCTCATGGCATATAGCCGTCACCGCTACCTCGAAATCGCCGCTACGAGGAGATCTTTGCGCCCGACATGATGAGCATGGACCCTATTTATCACTTCAACCAGGCAGGCAACGGGACCGTGCTGAGGGGACAGGACCATGTGAAGAGTTTGTATAAAATGTGGGCGGAAACCAACCAAAGCATCTTCTTCATCGAAAGCGAAGAAGTTGCAGTAGCAGACCATTTCATTGCGTCCGTGGCCACTTCCTACCAGCAAGTCTCAGGAAAGGGGCTGAAGCAAGCTAAGCTGCTGTCCCATCTTCCTGCTAAGGTTGCTCACCACCTGGTAGAGAAGGCGCTCGCTGCGAAGGGTTTCAAGCCGGACGACAACAATATATATCTTTACAAGACACCTGGGATGCAGATGATCTGGCCCTACGACGACCGAGGCAGACTGGTCGGCGAAGATGTATGGGAACCCGAACCGTCCAAGGCCGAGATCTTCAAGCTGGATCCAGCGGACGTGCTGACCACCGAGGACTCCGCTAAGCTTCTTGCCCCACTGATCAAGCCGCTGCCGTCGTTCGACGAGATGGTGCTGGGCAAGAAGGCGGGCGCAACTGCCGGGTAAGTTGTGCGCCGCTAAGGGCGGGTGCCGAAGGGCGGCCTATGGCGGTCTTTTCCGTTCTTCGGCGCTGACGTGGACTCCCGCTTGCGTGGGGGTGACAGCAACCGTATTGGGAGTTAGATCTGACACAGTCGCGGAATGAGCGCCCTTTGTGATTCTCGGAGGAGCCGCACGCCCACTCACGCCGCGGTTCACCGATTGTATGTGGATTATGGAGGCTCAGATGAAGAGCAAGACTTCGCAGCGTTTGTTAGCTCTTATAGCCACACTCGGGCTGATCGCATGCTCAAGCAACAAGACAGCGCCCGGCGGTAAACCCGGCGCGGAGGAGGCGGTCAGCACGGCCGTCGACACCTACATCTACGGTTACCCGCTGATCACCATGGACATGACCCGGAAGCAAATGACCAATATCGCTGCGCCCGATGCGGGACACGCCCCGATGGGCCAACTCGTTAGAATGCGCACGTACCCGGCAGTGGATTACCACGCCGTAACCGCGCCCAATGCTGACACTCTCTACACCACGGCCTGGCTGGACGTTTCCGGCGAACCCTGGGTCTTCAGCGTCCCCGACATGGGGGACCGCTACTACCTGCTGCCCATGCTGGATGGCTGGACCGATGTTTTTCAGGTGCCTGGAAAGCGCACCACCGGCGGCAAAGCGCAGAAGTACGCCATCACCGGGCCGGGTTGGACCGGCACCCTGCCCAAAGGGGTGACCGAGTATAAGTCTCCTACCGGCTTGGTGTGGATTCTCGGCCGTATCTATTGCACCGGCACGCCCGACGACTATGCCAAGGTCCATGCCCTGCAGGACAAATTCTCGCTGGTGCCACTCAGCTCCTACGGCAAACCTTATAAGCCGCTGCCGGGCGAGGTGGATGCCAACTTCGACATGAAGACGGCGGTGCGCGATCAGGTGGATGCCCTCAGCGTCGACGATTATTTCAATTACCTTGCGAAGCTCATGAAGACCAATCCGCCCGCAGCCGAGGACGCGCCGATGGTATCGAAAATGGCCGCGATTGGCCTGGTCCCGGGCCAGGACTTCGATCCGAGCAAGTTGGGAGCGTTCGATAAAGAGGCCATCAAAGCCGTGCCCAAGCTGGCACAGGTGAAGATTATGGAGTACTTCAAAAAGGCCGCAGAACCCGTTAACGGTTGGATGTACCTGACCCAGAATATCGGGGTGTACGGCACGGAATATGTGCAGAGAGCCCTGGTAACAGCGATTGGGTTGGGCGCCAACCGTCCCCAAGATGCGATCTATCCCACCTCGGAGAAAGACCAGAACGGCAAGGAATACGACGGCGCGACCAAAAAGTACGTGATGCACTTCGACAAAGGCCAGATGCCCCCAGTTAGCGGTTTCTGGTCGCTCACGATGTACGATGCTACCTATTTTTTCGTGCCCAACCCGCTTAACCGTTACACGCTGAGCCAGCGCAACAAGTTCGTAACCAACGCCGACGGCTCGGTGGACCTGTACCTTCAGGCCGACTCTCCGGGGAAAGCCAAGGAAGCCAACTGGCTGCCCGCACCCAAGGCCAAGTTCATTCCCATGCTGCGCCTTTATTGGCCCAAAGAGACGCCCCCCTCGATCATCGACGGCACCTGGAAGCCGCCGGCGATCGCGGAAGCGCTGTGAGGAGGAGCCGATGGTTAGGAGGCATCCGAGCCGCGAATGGCTGGCGAAGCAGCAGAACATGCCAGGGCGGCGCATCAGGCGACGGACCTGGCTGATGATCGCCATGCTCGGTCTTTTGAAGATTCCAACCTACGCACAGGAACCCGCTACCGTGACACAGGACGCAGCTCCTGCGATGCACGCTTCGGCTGCGGCGAATCAAACGGCAGCGCCCAGCGATAAAGAGGCGCTGCAAGTGAACTGGCTGTACGGCTCATTTGTCCCGAAGGAGGTGCCCTTCATCCCGCTGACTCCGCATCAGCGCTGGAAGCTTTACCTGCGGGCGACCTACACGACCTGGGGCATCTACGTCAAAACCGTTCTGTTTACGGCCAGCGATCAGATCAACAATTCGCCGACGGAGTGGGGAAGGACGTGGGAGGGATTTGGAAAGCGTCTGGGAACGCGCCAGGCGCAGTTTGTGATTCAGAATTCGATCAACCACCTGGGAAATGCCGCGGTGGGCTGGGAGCCGCGCTACGACCGCTGCCGCTGCGACGGGTTCTGGCCGCGAACCCGGCACGCGATCGTGCGCAACTTTGTGACTTACGGAGGTAACAGCCAGGGCTTGCGTCCCCAGCTCATGCCTTATGTCGCGGCCTTTGGCGGTGGGGCGATTGCGGCAACCTGGATACCGGGGACCAACGTCGTGGTCAGAGGCTATCAGGGGGCGATCACACAGGTGTTTGTGGGAGTCGGCGTCAATTGGCTGGCCGAGTTCGCCCCGGAGATCGGGCGCACTCTGCACCTGAAGAAGGGAGAGTTGTAACGCGCTCACCCCCCCCATGAGACGACGTAGCCCATAAGCCGGCCGTGGTCCGGCCATCCCAAATTCGGAGGAGGAAGCGATGTTCAAACGTCCTTACTTGTGCGCGCTGCTGCTGCCCCTGCTCTACCTGAGCGTCGGCCAGGCTCAACAGTACCCCATCATGGACAAGATCGCTGCCAAGCTGATTCAAAAGTACCAATCGTCCACCTGCGAACAGTTGTGGCAGGAGAAACAGCAGAAGCAGGGTCAGCCGAAATCACAGATGGAACAGAACGCCATCCAGTTGCTTAAGAACGATGCCCAGATGCGCACCGCCTTCATCAACAAAGTGGCGGCGCCCATCGCCAACAAGATGTTCGAATGCGGCATGATCCCCTAACGAACGCCCGTCGTTCCCGCGAAGGTGGGAATCCCAGTGCTTCGGCTCTGGCTGCGACCCGCAGGTACCCGGGATGACAGAGGTTTCGATGTGGATGGCTTGATCTGCTAGGAGGCACCATGAGACGCGATAGGTGGCAACGGACGGGGTCCGTTCTGGAACATGCAACCGATCAGGCCTCGGGACGAGGTCGCGGCGCGGGCCCGGCGAGGGGGACAAGCGCCCGGAGTCGCAACACGCTCCGGTCGCTGCTGCTGGCGTTAGGTCTGTTAGTGGTCGCCACGGGCGCGCCCGCACAGACCGCTGCGCCGCAGACCGCTCAGCAGCCCGCCGCCAAGAAGCCGGCGGCCAGGAAGCAGCCGGCGAAGAAACCGGCGGCGCCCCCAGCCGCTGCGGCCGTGCCCCAGCTGGAGCCCAAGGCGATCGATGTCCTGAAAGCCGCGTGTGCCAAGCTGGCCGCCGCGCGCACCATGTCGTTCACGGCCGTGGTCGCCTACGAGAGCCCGAGCCGCCTCGGTCCGCCCCTGGTCTATACCACCAAATCGGAGGTCACCCTGCAGCGTCCCGACAAGCTGCGGGTGATCACGCTGGGCGACGGTCCGGCCTCCGAGTTCTACTACGACGGCAAGATGATGATGGCCTTCGCGCCGGCTGAGAACCTGGTGGCCATCGCCGACGCGCCGCCCACGATCGACCAGGCGTTGCAGGCGGCCTACGACAACGCCGACATCTACTTCCCCTTCGATGACGTGATCGTCTCCGACCCTTACAAGGATATCGCGGAGGGGATGCAGCAGGCTTTCTACATCGGCCAGTCCCAGGTGTTCGCCGGAACGACCACCGATATGGTGGCCTACGTCACCCAGGGCGTCTTTGTGCAAGCCTGGATCGGCGCCGAGGACAAACTGCCCCGCATGCTGCGCGCCGTCTACCTCGACGATCCCTTGCAGCTGCGGCATGGGTTGGAACTCAGCAACTGGCAGCTCGACCTCGATGTTCCGCCGGACGCTTTCGGGTCGTCCAAAGCTGGCAGCGCCACCCGCATCAAGTTCGCGCGGCCCGAACTGCCCCCGGGCGTCAAGCCGCCGGGCGTCAGGCCGCCGGCCAGGGTAGCGAAGCCTCAGCCGTCCAAGGCGCAGCCGTCGCAGACCCCGCCGCCGGCGCAGTGACGGTGGCGGTCCGGCTGATTCTTCCCATTCCCTCTAAGCCAGTGGGCCCACAGCCGTCTTCACCACTAGGGTAAGCTGGTGTCGGAGGGAGAGCGATTGCACGCACCACTGGAACCCTGGCTCGCTACCGTCCTGTTCCTCCTGACCTACCTTGGTCTGGTGCTCGGTGAAGTCCCGAGGCTGCGCATGGACCGGGCCGGCATCGCCTTTGCCGGCGCGGCTCTCATGCTCTCTCTGGGCGTGCTCACCTTCGCCGAAGCGGCGAGCCCGGAGTCGATCGACTACGAGACCCTCGGCTTGCTCTTCGGCATGATGATCGTGGTCGGTTTCCTGCGCTTATCCGGATGCCTGGCCCGCCTGGCGCAGTGGTCGCTCGACCGCATTCACTCGCCTCACGGTCTGCTGGCGCTCGTCCTCTTGCTCGCCGGTATCCTCTCCGCCTTTCTGGTGAACGATATCGTCTGCCTGGCGCTGACTCCCCTGGTGCTGCATATGGCAAAGCGTCTTGGGTTTGATCCGCTTCCGCATCTGATCGGGCTGGCGACGGCCGCCAATATCGGCTCCGCCGGCACGATCACCGGCAACCCGCAGAACATGATCATCGGCGTCCAGTCCCGGATTCCCTATATCACCTTCCTGGCCCACCTGATGCCGATCGCGATTCTGGGACTGGCGATCGACTTCGGCGTGATCAGCCTGTTGTACCGCGCGGCCCTGCGCGGCGAGCGGCCGAAGCCGGATGGCGCCGCGGCGTCCGCTTCCGGGCCGCGCTGGAATCGCGCCGCGCTGACCCGGCTCCAGTGGAAAAGCGCCCTGGTGGCGCTGCTGACCGTGGTCCTGTTCTTCGCCGGCTTGCCGATGGCCGTGGTGGCGATTGGCGCCGCGGCTCTGCTGCTGCTGGGCCGGCTGAAGCCGGAGCGCATCTATCGCGAGGTCGATTGGAACCTGCTGCTGATGTTCAGCGGTCTGTTCGTGGTGGTGCACGCCTTCCAGGTCCATGTGGTCAGCCAATGGGATCTGGCCAGCCGGCCTTCCCTGCGCAACCCTTCCCTCGGCCTCCTCACCCTGACAGCGGCCGGGCTGTCGAACCTGGTCAGCAACGTGCCCGCCGTGCTCCTGCTGCGGCCGGTGATGCACGCGATCCCTGCGGCGGCGCGCTCATCCGCCTGGCTGGCCCTGGCGATGTCGAGCACGATGGCCGGCAATCTGACCATCCCCGGTTCGGTGGCGAATCTGATCGTGGTGGAGAAAGCCAAGCGCGAAGGCACCACCGTCTCGTTCTGGGAATACAGCAAGGTCGGCGTGCCGGTGACCTTGCTGACCCTGGGTCTCGGGATCGTCTGGCTGCGGTTCGTTCGCTATTGAGCATCGAGAGGATGCTGAGGCCCTTCCGCCGCCCAAGGCAGGCTGCTTGACCCAAGCACGTCATTTCGGTGTCGGGGACGGCCCGCAAAGGCAGTTGACATTTTCCCGCCAGGATGCTGGAGTCGTGTGCCAGACTTCTCAGCGGGTTATTCTCTTTGTCCAGAGCCCCTGCTATCGGGAGGAACTTGTGAGAGGACTGCTCATCGCTTTCTTGCTCTTGTTAACTTCAGGCCCGGCGGCGGCCAAGACCCTCGACGTCTACTTCATCGACACCGAGGGCGGCCAATCGACCCTGTTCGTATCCCCCTCGGGCGAAACCTTGCTGGTCGACGCGGGCTGGCCGGGTTTCAACAACCGTGATGCCGACCGGATCCTGGCCGCGGCCAAGCACGCGGGCGTGAGCAAGATCGACTATCTGCTGGTCACTCACTACCACATGGATCACGTCGGGGGAGTGCCCCAACTCGCGGCTCGCATTCCGGTGGGAACCTTCATCGATCATGGCCCGAGCGTCGAGCACGACCCGGACACCGAGAAACTGGTTGCGGCCTACACCCAGACGCTGGCGGCGGGCCGCCACCTTCGGGCCCGCCCCGGCGAAAGGATTCCCATCCGCGGGATTGAGGTCGAGATCCTGACCGCGGCCGGCGACGAGATCTCAAGCCCCCTGCCGGGCGCCGGCGCACCCAATTCGGAGTGCGCCACGACGAAGCTTCACGATCCCGATCCCTCCGAGAATGCCCGGTCGGCCGGCATTCTGATTACGTTCGGCAAGTTCCGCATGATCGATCTGGGCGATCTGACCTGGAACAAGGAATACGAGCTGGTCTGCCCTGCCAACAAGATCGGGACGGTCGACGTCTACCTTAGCACCCATCATGGCTTGAATCTGTCCGGGGGACCCGAGATCGTCCACGCCCTGCGTCCGCGTGTGGCCATCATGAACAACGGCGCCACCAAGGGGGGCAGCGTGGAAGCATTGCAGGCCATCCATACCTCTCCGGGCCTCGAGGATCTCTGGCAGCTCCACTACGCCCTGGCCAGCGGCGACGCCAATACCGCGCCACGCTTGATCGCCAACCCCGACAAAGACACGGCGCAGGACCGTGGTTACTGGATCGAAGTCAAAGCCGAATCCACCGGCGGCTTCAGCGTCACCAACAGCCGGACCGGCGAGACGAAGACCTATCCTCCGGCGAGCCGCTGAGCGCGAGTGGCATCCGTCACAGGCCGTGAGCCGGGGGCACGAAGGGCACGCGCCAACGATGTACAATGAAGCTTAAAGCCTATGCTTTGGAGCGATTATGTTGAGCAACCGCAGGACCCATTTGAAGACTCTGGCCGCTGGAATCAGCGCTATGGCCGCGCCGCCCAGGCTGCCCGCCTTCCTGTTCGGCGCCGGAGAAGGAGCTGAGGCTGCAACCGCTGCCGGGCCGGCGGACATCGGCGAGATCTCTCTCAAGCAGATTGTGATCGAGGACAAGTTCTGGTCGCCGCGGCTGGAAGTGAGCCGCACCAAGACGCTCGACCATGTTTATGGTGAGCTCGAGGCGACCGGCTGCATCCAGAACTTTGACCTGGCCGCAAAGAAGGCGACGGGAACTTTCGGCGGTCCCTGGTGGGCGGACTCGGACGTCTATAAGTGGCTGGAAGGCGCTTCCTACGTGCTGGGAAGTTATCCTAACGCCGGGCTCGAGCAGCGGGTGGACGCGGTCATTGCCAAGATTGCCGCCGCCCAGCAGTCCGACGGCTATCTCAATACCCACGTGCAGGTGGAAGAGCCCGACTTGCGCTTCAAGGACCTGGCCTTCTTTCACGAGGACTTCAGCTCCGGCCACATGTTCGAGGGTGCGGTGGCGCATTACGAGGCGACCGGCAAGCGGACCTTCCTGGAAGTCGCGATGCGACTGGCCGATTGCTTTGACGCCACCTTTGGCCCGGGCAAGCGGGACGGGCTCTCGGGTCATGAAGGAATCGAGCTGGCGTGGGTCCGGCTGTACCGGGCCACGGGAGAGAAACGTTACCTGTCGCTGGCCGAGTTCTACTTGAACGAACGCGGGCAGAAGCCTTCGATCTTCGAGCGCGAGTACAACCACCTACCGGCCGATCGCACCGTGCTGTGGCGCCAGGGTCAGCCCATCAACCTGCGCGCGCCCCAGCAGCGGCTCTATCTGACCCACCCGCCACTGTTCGACACCAGCTACTGCCAGGACAATCTGCCCGTGCGCCAGCAGAGTGTGGCCGTGGGCCACGCGGTGCGTGCCATGTTTCTCTATTGCGGCATGGCGGATGTGGCTTATGAGACCGGCGACCCCGAGCTCCTGGCGGCGCTGAACCGCCTCCACGACAGCGTCACCTTCCGGCGGATGTACGTGACGGGCGGCATCGGGCCTTCGGCGAAGAATGAGGGATTCACCGACGACTACGACCTGCCCAATGAGAATGCTTACCAGGAAACCTGCGCCTCGGCGGGCATGGTGCTCTGGAATTACCGCATGTTCAAGCTGACCGGCGACGGCAGCTACATCGACCTGCTCGAGCAGTCGCTTTACAACGCCGTGCTGGCCGGCGTATCACTGGAGGGCAACACCTTCTGCTACGCCACCCCCCTGGCGTGTGACCCCAAGTTCCAGCGGCAGCCGTGGTTTGAGGTGCCTTGTTGCCCGACCACAGCGGCGCGCTTCTTCCCGTCGATCGGCAGGTACGCGTACAGCCGGTCCGCGGACGGCGTGTGGGTGAACCTCTACTTGGGCGGCCAGGCGCGCGTGGCGCTCGGCAATGGGCCGGAAGTCACCGTCCAGCAGACCACCAACTATCCCTGGGATGGAGAGGTGAAGCTGCAGGTGGCGGTGGCTCAGCCCTCAGAATTCACGCTGCATGTGCGTCTGCCCGGCTGGGCCGGCGCACCGACGATCGCTTTGGGCAGGAAGCAGATCAGTCCGCCGGTTTCGAGAGGCTACGCCCACATTCGCCGGGAGTGGAGGACGGGCGACATGGTGGAGCTCAGTGTGCCCTTGAAGATTGAGCAGCTGGCGGCGAATCCCAACGTCCTGCAATCGCGGGGCAAGGTCGCCCTGCGGCGGGGCCCCCTCATCTACTGTCTTGAGCAGCCTGACAATCAAGCCGATCTGGACCAGGTCTCGCTGCCTCTGGACGCCAAACTGACCGAAAGCTTCGAGCCGGGCCTTCTGGGCGGCGTGGTGGTGCTTACCGGCGAGGGGCGCGTAAGCCCCGCACCCGACTGGCAGAATCAACTCTACCGCCCGGTCCAACCCGTGACGCAGCAAGCAGCGGCGCTCAAGGCCATTCCTTATTGTGTCTGGGGAAACCGAGGACACGAGAACATGAAGGTGTGGATCGATTCGAGCGCTTAGGGTCCAGGCAAGCTGGATTGCGGGGACTGGCCCAAAGTTCAACCTTGAGTGCCGAGAGCCTCCACTTCCACCGGAACGCCGGGCGGCGGGGGCGGAAGTGCTTCGCCCGTAATATGGGCCAGGATCACGGTCACGTTGTCCGAGCCGCCGGCGTCATTGGCAGCGTCCGCGAGGGAGCGGCAGCACGACGCCAGATCGTCGCCGTCGCCGGCAAGGCTGAGGAGCTGGGGCGCCGGCACCGTGCTGTAGAGGCCGTCGCTGGCCAGCAACAAACGGTCTCCCTGGCAAAGAGCGGCGCCCGTCACCACCACATTGAGATTGTCCGCCGTGCCCACCGCCTGGATCAGGATGCTTCGCCGGGGGTCGCCGGCGGCTTCGACGGAAGCGTCCACGGCGCCAATTTCGATCAGATAGTTCAGAAAAGTCTGGTCGCGGGTCAACTGCACCAGTTGGCCGTTGCGAACCAGATAGGCCCTTGAGTCCCCCACCTGGGCCACCAGCAGGAAAGACCCGCAAACCACGGCGACCGTGGCGGTGGTCCCCATGCCTTGACACTCGGGTTGGGCGTGGCTCACCTCCAGAATGGACCGGTTTGTCTCCTGAAAGGCCCGGATCATCAGCTTCCAGAGTTCGTCCCTATCAACCTTCTGGCATTTTCGGACGCTCCGGAGGAGGGTGCCGGGCAGCAGCTCGGAACACATCTGGCTGGCCATCTCTCCGCAGGCCTGGCCTCCCATCCCGTCCGCCACCAGGAACAGCAAACCCCAAGGCCCCAGTCGGCGCTCGAGTTCGAACGGACCGGCGAAGATGTCTTGCCGGGAAAGGTCACAGGCTGAGAGGTTGTCTTCGTTGTTGAGGCGGACGCGGCCCTGGTCGGTGAGGCCGTAAGCACTGATGGTAATATTCGTCTCACGAGAGCCGCCGCCGGAAATTCCCGAAAGATCCTCAGGAGCAAGGCCGGATGCGGCGGTTGGCTGAAGTCTCGACCCCGGCATCTTCGATCCGTCGCTCATGTCGCGCCACGGGTCATACCGGTGGACCTGGCTTCAACCCCCAGTGGTGGGCTTCCTGCGGTCATGATGAGCCTTGTTAGCACATTCACTGCTTCAACGCAAGGCGTTCTCAGCTGAAGGCCAGTAGCCGGGCCGGGGATCAACTTGAATTGGCCAGGCCGGCCGAGCTGCCAGCGCCCCCGGAAGCGGGCGCACCGGGGCCCAGACTGGCACGCAGCTCGGAGAGGATCTCGCGGGCCACCTCCCGGGCCTGCTCCACCTGGCCGGGCGGGAGCGAAATGGCCGCTACCTTGGCATGACCGCCCCCATTGAAGCGCTCGCATATCTCGGCCAGATTGACGGTCTTGGGCGTGGGATTCCAGGGGTTGCTGCCCACCGCGATCTTGGTTCGCTCCGGCGAGGCGCTGATCGCCACATTGTAGACGGCATCCGGAAACAGGTGGTAAGGAATGAATTTGTTGAACCCTTCAAAGTTCTGGTCGGACACGTCAAAAAACAGGACCCCCCCGATGAGCTCACCGCGCGCACGGATCAAGGTGGTCCAGGCCAGGTGCTGGGCATAGAGCTCGTCGAACGCCTGTCGGATATGGGCCAGAGCCACGATTTCCCCCAGCGGCTTGCGGGCCAGTTCCGGTATCAGCCCGGCCACGAAGCCCGGGGTGCGGACGCCTTCGATAACCAGCGTCAATTGGGTGGCCGGATCCCTCATCTCCACCGCCGTGCGCGCGTCAGGGTACTGTGCCCCGTCGATGATATCGGCCCAGGCAACCATGTCATCGAGGTCAGGGGCGTGAAAGCCCCATTTCTCAGCGGCAACTTGGGCAATGAACTTGGTGCAGGACCGGAACTCCGGGTTGTAGAACTTGCGTCCGCTGCGGTCATGGCGGTAGTGCTCGGCGTCGGCGGGCGTCAGGAAGGCGCTCTGGTGATGGTCAAACCACCAGGTAAGCCGCTCGGAACTCGAATACTTGAAATCCACGATTGCGTTCTCGTCCCCGTCGAACATGCTTTCGTCGAACAACTGGCCGGCGCGATGCACCAGGCCACGGTAGCTGAACCGGGCCTCGGGAAGGATGCGCCCTTCGTAGAGTCTTGTGAAGATAGCCGCCGAGCAAGCTCCGTCGAAGCATTGGTCGTGAAAACAGATAGATATCCGCATAAGAGGGGGCGCACACTGGCAAATGTCCGCCGCACCAACCCGAAGCGGTGCCAGAGGCAAGGAACCTGCTAACTTGCGATATTGGCCCTGGAATTGTCAAGCAAAACCTCGACGGGGCCCCGCGCCCGACGGTCGGCGGGCAGAACCCACTTCTGGAGGATGTCCCGGCCCCACAAGATTCTGGATCCTGTGGGGCCTGCGCCCCGCGGGCAGCGGCAGCGTCCAAGAATGGCCCGATGGGTTCCTGCAGGGGCGGCGCAAAGTTGGAGTTAGCGCGACTGCTCCTGTGCGAGCAGCCTTAGGGACCGCCGATGCGGGTGACTCACATCACTGAGGCGGGCCCCCTCGAAGGGCAGACTGAACAGGGACGGCGTATTGATGGCAATACTCATTCAGGACATTCGCTTCGCGGGGCGAATGTTGGTCAAGGATTCCGGTTTCGCGTTCCTGGCCGTGCTCACCCTCGCCCTGGGGATCGGCGCCAACGGCACTTTGCTTAGTTGGATCAACGCTACGCTTCTCAATCCCATCCCCGGAGCCAGCGACACCAGGGCTCTGGTCACCGTGATGCGTGGCGAGCGGACCGAACATCCGTCGCCGCCCTTTTCCTATCCCGACTACAAGGACTTGCGCGAGAATGACCGCAGCTTCTCTGGAATGCTGGCCTATCACCATGACTACGTGTCCTTGACCGGTGCCGGCAAGCCGGAGCGCATCTACGGGGTGCTGACCTCGGCCAACTACTTCGACGTGCTGGGCGTCCGGCCCCTCCTCGGCCGCAGCTTCTTGTCCTCGGAGGAGAACGCTCGGGGAGGCGCTGCTGTCGTAGTGCTGAATTATGCCCTCTGGCAGAGCCACTTCGGCGGCGATCGCACGGCCATCGGCAAGACCGTCCAGATCAATCGGCATCCGTACACCATCATCGGTGTGGCGCCGCCGGGCTTTGAGGGCTGTATGACCGGCCTGCGGGCGGACGTCTGGATTCCGCTCGGCATGGACCGGGCGGTCTGGGGTTCGAACCGGCCCGATGATCGCGGAGTTTCCTGGCTGAACGTGCTCGGCAGGCTCAAGCCTGGAGTCGATGCCCGTCAGGCCGAAAGCGAGTTGAACGCGGTGATGCAGCGAATTGCCGAGCAGTCGCCCGACTTGCACCGCGGCGCCAATCAGATCACGCTGGATCCGCTTTGGCGCTCGCCGTTCGGCGCCAACGTCTACCTTTATCGATCGCTTCCGATGCTGCTCGCGCTCGCCGCCGTGCTCCTGCTGCTGGCTTGCGCCAACGTAGCCAACCTCTTGCTGGTACGTGCTGTCGGACGCCGGCGGGAAATCGCCATCCGGCTCTCACTGGGCGCCAGCCGCTGGCAGTTGATGCGGCAGCTCATGATCGAAAGCCTGCTGTTGGCCCTGGCCGGGGGCGCGGTGGCCGTCGCGATCACGTGCTGGACAGCGGGTACCTTCGCGGCCTTCATTCCGCCCGTCGATCTTCCCCTGAACCTGAACGGACACATGAACGGCGGCGTCGCCCTGGCCACCGCGATCGTTTCGCTGGCGACGGCCCTGCTTTTCGGAACGCTACCGGCTTTGCGATCGTCGAGCGTACCGGTGGTGACGGCCCTAAAGGAAGAAGCCGGAAGCGCCTCGGTGCCTTTCCACAAGACGCGCCTGCTGAGCACCCTGGTAGTAGCGCAGATCTCGTTGTCGCTGCTGCTACTGATTTGCGCGGGCCTCTTCACGCGGAGCCTGCAGAGCATCCGCCGCTCAGACCTCGGCTTTGATCCAGCCCACGTTATGCTGCTCTCCTACCAACTCGGGCCCTCGGGCTATTCGGAGGAGCAGGGTCTGACCTTCGCCCGGCAGCTGCTGGCCAAGGTCCAGGCTCTGCCGGGCGTCGAATCCGCTACGCTGGCCGATTTCTCGCCGCTGAGCTTCACCATTCATTCGGACGGGGTTGAACCCGAAGGCTACGTGCCCCGCCTGCACGAGACGATGGAAGTGGACCGCGCCACCATCGGCCCCGATTACCTGCGCACGATGCGGACTCCACTGGTTGCCGGGCGCGACTTCACAGCGCTCGACAACGAGGAGTCGCAGCCGGTCATCATGGTTAACGAGGCGTTCGTCGAGCGCTACTGGCCGGGCCTGGATCCCATCGGCAAGCGCGTCCTGATGTGGGGCCGCAGCCGGACGGTGGTCGGCGTGGCCGGCAACGCCAAATATCGCCGCGTGGTTTACGCGCCGGCACCGGCTGTCCTTCTGCCCCTCTTCCAGGATCTTGAGGATCCTGTCATCCTTCATGCACGGGTATCCGGAGATCCGCGGGCGTACGGAGCGCTGCTGGAAAGGGCGGTCCACGACCTCAATCCTGACCTGCCGGTGTTCGATGTCAATACGCTGGAATCGAGTGCGGAACTGGGAAGCCTCTTCGAGCGGATTTCAGTGGCCCTTTCGGGGGCCTTTGGACTAGTGGCGCTGGCACTGGCCGGAATCGGCATCTACGGGGTGGTGGCCTACACGACCCGGCAGCGGACGCGCGAAATCGGCATTCGGATGGCGCTCGGCGCCGAGAAGGGTCACGTATTCCGCATGGTGCTGCGGCAGGGTCTGCGTTTGGTGCTTGTCGGCCTCGCACTTGGTCTGATGGTCTCGGCCGTGCTCACCCGCTTCTTACGGAGCTTCTTGTTCGCTGTGGGAGCCTCCGATCCCCTCACCTACGGCGTTGTCGCCCTGCTGCTGACCGGCGTGGCTCTGCTTGCCTGCTTCCTACCGGCCCGGCGCGCTACTCACGTGGATCCTCTGGTGGCACTCCGCTGCGAGTGAAGCGCGGCGAGGCGGGCAACTGCCCATATGCCCGGGAGGGCAGAGTCCCGGCAGGTCGATGCGTTACCCTAACTCGTCATGCCCAAGCTCAGTGCCGGCCTGCTGATGTATCGCGTTCGGAAAGGTGTGCTCGAGGTGCTGTTGGCTCACCCCGGAGGCCCGCTCTGGGCCAGGAAGGATTGGGGAGCGTGGACCATCCCCAAGGGCGAAGTTGAATCGGGCGAAGATCAGCTTGCCGCCGCCTGCCGGGAGTTCGAGGAGGAATTGGGCTTCACGCCCTCCGGCGAATTCATCGCCCTGGGGACGATCACCCAAAAAAGCGGTAAGCTCGTGCGTGCTTGGGCGTTCGAAGGCGACTGCGACCCACAATCGATCCGAAGCAACCCCTTCTCTATGGAGTGGCCACCCGGTTCCGGCCAGCGACGCGAGTTCCCGGAAGTCGGCCGGGCGGAATTCCTGACGCTGCAAGAGGCCCGGAAACGGATCAATCCAGCCCAAATCCAGCTTTTGGAGCGACTGGTAGAACTCCGGGGCGGCAAGGCGACACCGTAGTCCAGCCCTCTCGCTGGCAGTCGATGGCGACGTAGCGCATCGTCTCACGGCGCATCTCGCCGGCAGGCCGATCCTTCACCTGGAGATTCCTTTGGGACGGCGCCACGAGCCCTGGCGTCAATTCCACTCGAGAATCACCTTGCCGGTTTGTCCCGTGTCCATCAGCTCGAAAGCTTTCTGGAACTCCTGGTATGGGAAGCGATGGGTGATCACAGGGCTGATATCGAGGCCGGATTGCAGCATCACGGTCATCTTGTACCAGGTCTCGTACATCTCGCGGCCGTAGATCCCTTTGAGGGTGAGCATGTTGAAAACCACGGTGCGCCAGTCGATCGGCATCTCGCCTTCGGGAATACCCAGCATCGCGATCTTGGCTCCGTGGCTCATGTTGGCAATCATGTCACGAAAGGCCGCCGGGTTGCCGGACATCTCCAGGCCGACGTCAAAGCCCTCGGTCATGCCGAGCTGTTTCTGCACCTCCGCCAGGGTTCCCTGGCGGACGTCGAGCGCCACCGTGACACCCATCTTCTTCCCGAGTTCCAGACGATGGGGATTCATATCAGTGATCACCACAAAACGGGCTCCGGCGTGGCGAGCCACGGCCGCCGCCATCAGGCCGATCGGTCCCGCCCCGGTGATCAACACGTCTTCGCCGAGCACCGGAAAGGACAGGGCGGTGTGGACCGCATTGCCGAACGGGTCGAAGATGGCCGCCACGTCCAGCACGACGGAGGGGTGATGCCGCCAGACGTTGGTCATGGGCAGAGCGATGTATTCGGCGAAGGCGCCGGGCCGATTCACCCCGACGCCCTGGGTTCGGGCGCAAAGGTGCCGCCGTCCGGCCAGGCAGTTGCGACAGCGGCCGCACACCACATGTCCCTCGCCGCTGACAATATCGCCCGGATAGAAGTCGGCCACATTGGAGCCCACCTCCACGATCTCGCCGACAAACTCGTGTCCGATCACCAGGGGCACCGGAATCGTCCTTTGCGCCCAGTCGTCCCACCTGTAGATGTGAAGATCGGTGCCGCAGATGCCGGTGCGACGAACCCGGATGAGCACATCGTTGATCCCGATCCGGGGCGCGTCGACCTCTTCCAGCCACAGACCGGGCTGCTTCCTGCTCTTCACCAGTCCCTTCACGATATTGCTCCTTCGCAAGCGGAGAAATGCCGAGGAAAAGCGACTCAGGCAAAGGCCTCGACCAGCCCTCGGAAGTGCTGGACCTCAATCATAGGTCAGACGTTCTTGCTCCGGCAACCGCCACGCGAACCCGGATGGGGGTGTCGCAGTCAGACGCTGAGAAATTTCCGTGTCAGCTTCTGCCTCGGGCGCGACTGACAGAGCCTTGGAGAATTTGGTGGTAGATTTCGCTATGGGTCCGGTGTCGGGCCTTGGAAGGACCGCTCTACCTCGCGCCGGGCTTCGGCTTCCGCCAGCCAGCCGCGCTTCAATTCCGATTCCGGGACGCTGCTGAGATAGGGCTTGATGTCCAGGATGGGCGTGCCGTCAACCATATCGACATTACACACGCGAAGCCGGTTGCCCTCACGGCCGAGCAGTTGCACCACGGTCAGCCCAATTGGATTGGGGCGGTAGGGCGACCGTGAAGCGAACACGCCGTGAGGCTCAGTATCGCAGGGCGGTGTGCCCACCAGTTCATAACCTTGGCTGCGATCGAAAACCCACAAAACGTAGAGGTGCGAAAAGCCTTCGATGTCTTTTAGCCCAGCCTCAAATTCGGGGAGGATTTCGAGGATCCCCTCCTCCTCGTGCTTCGCTCCCAATCCTCGCGGGACCTGCTGAGGTTCCGCGAAGGGGCTGTGAACGAACCCGATGGGACGGACCGTCCAACTTTGCATGGCTGCCTCCGATTGGCGGTGCGACATCATTGCAGCACAAGATGCTTTGGTACAGGCGCGAAGCCGCAAACTCGGGATCACCGTGTGACGTCGGGCTGTCGTACGACGTTCAAGAACACGCGGGGGTGTCAGATCAGGCTGAGGGCCTTGTTGATGGCCGCCGAGGCCCTGGCGCAGGCCTGGTCAAGGGGCATAGCTCTCAGGGCGGCATTGAAGGGTTCAGCCTGGATGGGGCCGTCGTAGCCGATCCGGACCAGCGAGGTTAGAAAGTCCTTCACCGGAATGACGCCCGTGGCTGCAGGCAGCTCACGGTGGTCATCCTGGTACTGATCGAAGGAAAGACCACGGGGCGCATCGTTCAGGTCCACGGTCAGCACATCCGAGCCCCGCAAGGTCAGCAGATCTTGCGCGGTCTCCTCCGCGTTGAACCAGTGCCAGCTGTCGAGCTGAACGCCGATGTTGTCGGTACCGATCGCCACCATCAGCTCCTTCATCTCGCTGAGGGTGTGGACGAAGGGATGCCGTTGGCTCCGCCAGAGCGTGCGCGGCGCCACGTATTCCAGGCCGAACTTCTGGCCGTGGTCGGCGAGAATCTGTGCGCATTGGCGCAAGCGGAAGGCATGGAGGCGAAAGTTCTGGAGATAGGTTAGGTCGTTGCTGCAGGGAAGAACCCAGGTGCTGACCCGCCACACGCCCGCGCGCTTCAGGATTGCTGCTACCCCTGGCAGCTTTTTCAGCCCGTCGCTAAAGGTGGCCTCATCCTGCCGGAACTCCACCGGCAGCCCGGCAGCTCCGAACTTGAGGTTCTTCGCCTGCAGGTTGTCGAGGAGGCGGTCGAGCCCGCCATCACCGAGCGACGCGAAGTAGCCCGCATCCGGATCCAGGCCTGCAAAACCATGCTTGACGGCGAGTTCCAGCGACTCCGGAAAGCTGGCCTGAAAGCCGAGGCGTCCGACGCTCAGAATCGGGTAGAATTTCCTTTCCGGTATCTCTGCCGAGACCCCGGACCGAGTGCCCAGAGCTGGCCACGCCGCGAGAGTGGCGGCCGCTCCGCGGGAAAGCAATTGGCGTCGCGTGAGTCTGTCGGTCATGGAGGCTCCACGCAGAGCAGTCTAACACGTCGAGCCGCGTGCTAGGCAGAGCCGCTGGTGCGACCACCCAACGCCCGTTTGAGATCGCTGTGCCTTCACTCAGAGATAGGCAGGGCTAGCGCCTGCACCGGCCAGGCGTGCCGGCAGAGGGGGAGGCGGATACGGCGAACGGAGGGCGTCGGCGCTGAAAACCGTGCTAGAATTAAGCTCGATACTCAAGAGCAGGCCCGTAGCTCAGCCCGGTTAGAGCGCTACCTTGACACGGTAGAGGCCGACGGTTCGAGTCCGTCCGGGCCTACCATTTCAATAACTCACGAGCGTCAGACCGCTACCTGCCGAGGTAGCGGTCCGACGTGGATAACCCTCCAGCAATCAGGAGTTTCCGGGCCTTCGAAAGAATGTAAGCCGCCAGGCGTGTCAGCGAATCGTGGCTTTACAGGTGGTGATGGTGCCTAATACCGCCTTGAACGAAGGGTTCTGTGACGGGCTACTGATCGCGATTAACAGCCTGCCGTTTTCTAATATGTACCCGCCCAATCGTCGGCAAGCTGTCCTCGCCCACCCGCAGTTCTGAAGGGCACGAATGATGTCGTCAGTGAATCCGGAATGAAGTGTGCAGTCCTTGGAAACGCCGGGCTGATGAGACGAGACTCAACGTGCCAAGCGAGGGTCGAATCGAAAGGATGTCGCGCGGCCGATCAAGAGCTTGGGGAAATCGGGTTGATGAGGGTTAAGAAGGAAGTTGTGTTCAGCAGGCAAGATCGCGCTGGGGACCTGCAGGACCGCTGACGTGCTTGCAGTCGTCCACGAGTCGCCGATTTCTCGAGTCTTGAGCGGGGGAGGATCAGCTCTCCAGTTTCTCGGGAGCTCCCGGGGCGCGAGTATTGTCACCAGGGACTCCTCGATTCCGATTTGGAACAAGACATAATGGTCGAGCAGGTCCGAGGAGTCGAGATGAATGAGCATCTCGAGGGCAGCCAAGGCCTGAGACTCGGCCGTGTACACCATCCTGGAACCTATACTGTTCCAGCGACCGCCATATAGACGGGCGCCTTCGCCCGTGAACGCCGTCCTGGCGTGTTTCCGCTTGACGATCCGCCAAGCAGTGAGCATCAGGAGAAGACCCCGTGCTCCAGGCGACCGATTAGGTTCTCGACCTCGCGAGCACCGAGTTCGGTCCGCGAAAACTCTAAGGGTGTCTCATGGCCTAAGGCGTTCTTCGGGGTCGTCAGCCAAGTTACTGCACCTGCCACGTCGCCTTCGAAAAGTTCGACCGCCTTTTCAAACACGGTCGCCACTCGCAGCAGCCGGCCGGACTCGTCCGGCGCTAGCGTGCCTGCTGCCTTGCGCCGGGCCAGGGTCCTCTCCGGAATTCCGAGCACTGACGCTATGATGGCCAGCGAGAGACCACACTCGCCTGCGAGAGATTCCAATGCCTTAAAGGGCAGCCCTCGCTCAATCTGATTAACGAGAACGTCCGTTCGCTTCGCGGTCAATCCGAGACTCGCCCCCTGATTTCTGAAACGGACGCGACGTCGTTGTGCGTGAGGCTGTGCGCGCGTGACCACGCCGCCGTTGGGTTCACTCATGGTCTTATTTTAGCGAGTTCCGCCATAATGTCAATTCAGGTCTGCCAAATGGCACAAGATGTTGAACCCGGGCCCGGAAGTCTGAGCGTCAATGACGGCGAGCAAATCTGGAATGACTGCCGGGTTAGCCGAAGGGCCGTGCGTCCCAAACAGCCTCAGCCGCGGCGAATGCGGCGTCTGCAGACGGCGTGCCCATCACTATTCAACTGAGGTTCGGTAGCGGCTTGGCAGTAATTCAACACATGGGCTGTTCCCAACACCTATCCAGCAGCCCTGATCTGAGTACGCCACTTTCCAGAAGACCTTCGGGCCGAACCTGAAGGGCGGCGAGGCGGAGTTCGCGTTGACTCGATGTTTAGTTGTCCTCTTTGAGTTCAAGCGAAAGCAAGTGGACGCGGCCCAGCTCGTCTCCGGCCACGATGGTTTTGCCGTCCACCGAGATTGCACAACTTGTGAATATACCTTCTCCGGTGAAAGACGCTAAGAGTGTTCGCTGGCTCAAATCCCAGAGACTGACCGTTTTGTCGGTACCAGCGCACGCTAACCAGCGCCCGTCTGGGCTTGCAACCATCTGATAGACACTACCCACGTCATGGGTGAGCGATTCAGACTTGCCAGTAGTGAAGTCCGAAATGAAGATTAAGCTATCTTCATCAGTGTGGCAAACCGCGCGCGTACCATCACCAAGGATAACAATTCCGCTCGCGCCTTTGACGGAGATGGAGCCGAGCCTCTTCCCGCTCTTGACACTCCAAAGCTGCAGCCAGTCGCCCGACACATTAGCAATTCGATTCCCATCTGCAGTTATCGCAACTGCACCCGTCCTTCCGGCCCGGTTAATGACCCGTAACGGAACGCCGCGCTGAAAGTCCCACACCCTTAGTGTGCGTTCAGATGCGCTCGACGTGTTCATGCGGCAGTTTCAATTTCAAGCTCTCTCGCTCAATGGCTACTTCCCAGACATGGACTTCGTCTTCTTCTCGGCAAACCAGTCGTGCTGAGTTCGCACTCAAGGCGATGTCCGAAGGTGGGAGCGGAAGTGGACAGAAAACTCGGTCGCGTGGGTCGGAGTAGCAGGTTGTGTGATGAATCTCCTCGCCAGTCGAAAGGTCCCACTTTCTTAACTCGCCCTCGCTCGAGAGCGACAAGGCTAGCCGCCCATCATCAGTGATCGCCACTGCGCGCACGTAGGGCACGTTAACAGGGGGCGATGTCAGCGCTGCGTCAAGGTCCCATATCTTAAGCGTCCAATCGTCGCTGCAGGACAGTGCATGGTGGCGATCCGCGATTATTTTCACGTCCGGTGAAGGCTCTCTGTGGCCTTTGAAGCGTCGGAGTTTTACTCCCTTTTCCAGGTCCCAAATCGCAAGGGCGTAGGGGTCGCTAGAAATGGCCTTCCGCCCGTCGCGTGTCACGGCTAACCCGCTTATCTCCTCGTCAAAATCTCCCCGCAACGTCAGACTGGCGGTGTCAGAGTCCGACTGGAGATCCCACCCGGCGATGCCGTGTTCGGAGCCGGAAAAAGCCCATCCTTCATCCCTAGCCACTGTCACCACGTTTAGCCCATCGCCGTCGGCGCGCAAGAGACGCAGTTGGTCACCGTTGCGAACGTCCCAAACTCTAACTGTCCCGTCTTTTGAGGCCGATATGATTCGATCCCCGTCCCCGAGCGTCGCCAGGGACCGCACCTCGTCGGTGTGTCCGCGGAAGACGCAGACTTCCGCGCCGGTCTCGATGTCCCAAAGGCGAATTGTAGTGTCCCTTGACGCAGAGACAGCATGTCTCCCATCAGCGAGGACCGCAACAGAAAGCACCTCCGCAGAGTGATCGGCGAGCGTACGAAGTTCGACCGCGGTTTCCAGATCCCAGACTCTCAGGTAGTGGTCGACCGATCCGGAGGCAGCGAAACCGCCGTCCGCTGAGGCCGCGATCGAATTCACCCCGTCCGCGTGACCCCGCCACTCGCGAAACGAGCGTCCGCCCCCTAGGTGCCAGAGCGTTATCAGGCCCCCACTGGAACCGGAGATCAACCTCCCGGTCTTGCCAACGGTCGCGATCTTGTGAAACTCATCGGCGTTGCTTGCGACCCTCCTAATCCTCTTCCCCGAGGGTAGGTCCCACAGCTCCAATGCCTCGTTCCTGGTCAACAGTGCCCTCTTACCGTCGTGCCGCACGGCTATGTCGTAGCTATAGGGAGCCCGGTCTCGGTCCAACCAACTGCCGACCTGGGCCATCGTGCGGACAGAAAGCGCAAAGATCCGAACGCCTTCAGTAAGGTCCCACACACTCACGCCTTCGCTATCCAGAGAAATCCCGACTCGCCCGTCCTGCGTAAGACCCACTGCCCGATAATATCTGCCTGGTGTAACGCCGAGGGCCGTTAGTCTGTCCCCGGTCTCCACGTCCAAGACGAGGAAACCGTAATCAGAAGCAGAAACTAGGGCTCGACCGTCGGGTCTAAAGGCCAAGTGTGTGACAGGCCCAAGGTCAATACTCACCTTTCTGGCGATCTCTCCATTTCGCAGATTCCACAGCAATACCTCTTCATCTGATGCATAAGCCCCCATTTTACCGTTGCAGCTAATGGCTACGGCGTCCGGGCTTCGTAAAGTGTCCAACTTCAACTCTAATTCCTGGCTTCCAGTTATCGTGTTCCAAACCCTCACCGTATGGTCGTCCGCCGCGGAAATCGCGCGACGGCCGTGGGGGGTCAGGCCGAGAGCACGGACCTTACCCTGGTGCCCGCGAAGAGTCCGAAGCGCGAAACCACACTTCAGGTCCCAGAATCGGATAACATGCTCGTTTGAACTCGTTACCGCCTTCCGATGGTCCGCCGTCATCGCAACGGCATTGAAACGCTCATTTGGACGGCGGATCGTCAGCACCGCTGAGCCCGTTTCGAGATCCCACAACTTGACCGTCTGATCGTCACAGCCCGAAAGTGCGAACCGGCCGTCCGGTGTTACCGAAACGCTGTTCACGTCCCCAGAATGACCGACAAGGGTGCGCAACAAGCAGCCCCCAACCTGGGTGAGACTGCCTGACAGAGGCCTTAGCCATGGCAGGCCACCCCGGAGCTTGGCGGCACGAATAATTGGGCGCGCCTCAACACGATCAGAGTCCAGCAGGCGAGCGAGTACTTGCGCGGCAAGTTGGGACTTATCCCTAGCAAGCGCAGGCACCGAGAGCTGAATCGCACCTCGGAGCAGACGCAAGTCCGTGTCGTCCGGCGCTTGCTCAAAGTCGCTGACAAGTAGGTCGGCGTCGGTCGCTTCGAGTTTCGCCCCCATCCAGTCGAAATCGAGCAGCAGCTTGCGCAGTTCCTCTTCCCGGCCTGCTCGCTTGAGGTGCCAGGGGTACCAGCGCCAAGCGTAGGCATCCCGCAGGTGATGCGGCTCGCCCCAGGCGTCTACCAGCGCGGCGTGCAGGGCCGCAGAATTCTTCAGTTCTCCCGCCAAGTAACTGCGCATCACGTCGTGCAAACGGATGGTTCGCGTGGCGAGGTCGAAGCGCAGAAGCAGCGACAGGCCGCTTAGCCTCTCGCACAGTTTCTGCACTTTGATGCTGCTCAAGCTTCCGGTCTTGCCCCACAGACACTCGAGCGTGGAGAGCGGAACATCCACATCCTCCGGAAAAACAGCCAACTCCCGGTAGCGAGTACGGTCGGCCTCGGCGAGCCTTTTCAGGCTTACGCTGAGCGTGGCTTCCACCGCCCGGTCGCGCTGCTTTGGGTCTGCGGGATCGAAGCGCTTGTCGAAGGTGGCGAGGCCGTTCTCATCGAGGTCCGCATCGATAAACTTAAGCGCCTCGCCCAGCCCGTCCCTCGCCTTGACGCGATCGCGCAAGACGCAGTTTGCCAGCTTCAGCAGCACGGGCCATTCTCCGAGGCGACGAGCCAGCGCTTCGAGCTCGGACTTGTGGCCGGCGGGCAAGCCCGCGCCCAGCAGATCGACGGCCTCGTTGCGCCGCATGGCGTCCACATCCACGGTGCGGGCGGGGGCGGGCAAGGTGTCGCGATTCCGAGTGGTAATGAGGCGAGCGCAACGCCGCTCCCTCTTTTCTTTAGGGTCGCGTAGGAAGGGAGCCAGGTGGGCTGCGTCCCACACATCGTCGACCACCATCAGGATGTCGCGATCGGCGAGCAGTTCTGCCAGACGCATGCTCGCGACCTCGACGCTGTCAAACCCCGGACGCTCGCTCGAGAGCGCTTCGACGAAGTCGAGCACCCCGAGCTTGACATCGCCCGGGTTTTCGCCCAGTGTCACCCACAAAATGCCGTCGTCGAAAGCTTCCTGGACGCGATCATCGTGGCACAGGGCGCGGGCCAGCGTGGTCTTCCCAAAGCCGCCCGCGCCCTGCAAGACGGCGGTCACGGCGATGGGCTCTTCGCGCTTCGGATCGCGGAGCAAGCTCACCAGCTCGTTAAACTCGGCGGGACGCTCGACAAAGTTCTCCGGCAGGTCTTCCACCATGAAGGGGACGCGCGGAGTCTTGCACCTGCGGCTCAAATCGTTGAGGAGCTTGGTCCACTGTTCTTCATAGTTGAGATCGTACCAGTTGGCGCTGCTCATCCAGTGGGGCAGGCCCTCAAAGTTCACCTTGATTTCGGGCACGACGACGGGGAAGACGCACACACCCCGCTGGCGGGCATAGCGCCATTCCTTCTTCACCGCCTCGGAGGCGAGCGCCCTGGGCGTCATCAGCAGAATCAGGAACTCAACCTGATCGATGGCCTTGTAGATTTGCAGTAGGAAGTCCTCGCCGCCCACCAGGCTGACGAGGTCCTGGAAAAGAGGGATGCCTTTCTCGTTCAGCCAAGCGCGCAGGCGCCGCGCGAATTCCAACCCGTCGCTACGGGCGTATGAGATGAAGACTCGAGCTTTCGCCGCCATTGGAGGTTAGGTTACCAGACCTCTGGCAGGATGAGCCAACGGGTGTGACTGCACCGATAAGTGGCGAGAAATCGCCTTGTGCTGAGCTACGCGCCAATCTGCTAGTGAGCAGCCACCGGAGACTATTTCCAAAGGACCGAGGTTCCGCGGAATCAGCCCAGCAAGGCATAGCCCTGTAGCCAGTCCGATTTTCAGGCATATCCCTGCCACGAGTCCTCGAATAAGATTTTGGGCCGCCCGAGGAGCTGGTCACGTTAGCACCATAGAATGACTCACCAGCGTCACGGCCTCAGCGACTCTCTCGATCGTTTCATTGAGTACAGCGGGCCCTATAGAGGCTGGCTTGTCCGCCACGATGCTCTCTTTCGTTGGAGGAGGGGGATGGGGGATCAGCCGCGAGCGCTCGCACCATCCCGCCGGAGTTAGGCACCCAGCCAGCGCGAAGTTTTCGCCAGCGGCATGACACCCCTTATAAGTCAGCTGGGGGGGTTAGTAGTAGGCATCTGACGAATGACGTGGCACGACCGGCATCTACTCAATCGACTGAATGCACACGGGTTGCGAGGTCAGAGGGCGGTGGGAACAAGCTTCTAAAGCGAACAATAAACATCTTCCGCGCCTGCCGTGCGCAACAGGGCTCAGGAGACGAAAGCCAGGAGATGCAAATCGATCGCGACGGAGATTTCCGGCGCCGGCGAGATAAGTCTCCTGATGGCTGGTCGATCGACCCGTGATTCGTCGTCGTACCTGAATCAGCTTCTCGTTCCTCACCGCATCTTAAGGCTCATCTCCGCCAAGGCGACGAAGTGGTAGCAGAAAGCGAATACGGTGACCAGCACCGAGCCTACTGTGACTAGCCGCCGCGCCCACTTTCGATCTCGATGAGGCTCCATAGCGCAGGCGCAGGCGACTCCCCCCACCGTACCGCCCAGGTGCGCGATCAAATTGATCCCTGGGATGACAAGGCTCAGCACGAGGTTGAGAATGAAGAATGGCACTGCACCCTTTCCGAAGACCTTCCTTAGGTGAGGAGGAATCTGATCCTTGTGGCGCAAGCCAACCACCAGCATGGCGCCAGCGATTCCGAAGACAGCACTCGATGCCCCGGCAGAGATCACCTGGTGAAGGCAACAGATGCTCAGCAACGAACCGCTGACTGCCGAGGTGAAATAGATGAGCGCGAATCGCACGGTACCAAGGAAGCCTTCGAGCAGCTTACCCATTGTCCACAGGGCGGTCATGTTCACAAGCAGGTGAATGAAGCCAATGTGGATGAAAGCACAGGTGAGGGCTGCAGCGTAGTCACCTCCCTGGAAGCCCGGCCAGGTCAAGGCGCCGCCGAGTACGAGAACGACCGGCTTGCTGGAACCTCCTGCTAAGGTCATCACTAGAAATACGAGGACGTTGATCACGACCAGGGTGATTGTGAGCGTCGGCTTCGCTGAACTGCGGGATGCAGGGGACCCGATTGCAGCCGGTTTCGGGCCTGGGCCGGCGAGTACAACGTTCTTCTGTTCTAGTTCCAGCATAAATCCTTCGGACTTCGTCCAGAGCCTGCTCCAATTGGTTCAATGACGCAGACCGCCAGAAGGCTCGGGGGGATGTGAAGCGACCGCTACCGGCGAGGCCGGCCAGCCGCTGGCCCCTCACCAGGCAGCCGCGAGAAACGTGAATAGCGGCGAAAGTAACGGATGCTCCAAACAAGCTGCAATAACCCGAATGCGAGGAGATGGGCGGGGCCTCTTATCGCGAACATCAGCATGTTCCAGAGGCCGACAACGACGAACGCAGTGCCCTCCATAATCAATCCTGAGGGGCGTGGCACCGCGATAATCCAAACTCCCTCGATGGCCAAAAGCAGCCCTCATCCTCCAACAACCGAAATCCGTGGTGGGTGGATTGCCAAATGGGAGACGCGATTCTGTGCTTCCGCGCGCTCTTTTGATACAAGGCCTGGTCTCGACACTTATCAGTAACTGCTAGGCGCCAAGGCTCTGGAGAACGTTCTCGACCTTCGCCTCAGGTGGCATCCGACGAAGCGACTGAAGCACGACACACTATCCGGACAGGAACGTTCTTTTCCTTTTCTCCAGGGGTAGATGAAAAGTGCGTTCAAGGACTCTAAGCGCACCCTACGCGTGGTTGCGTCAAGCGGTAACTCGCCGGTTCACTCACGGAGCAAGTTACTGGAGAGGACCTGCTACGGCCGTTCGAACGTCGGTTCGTCGCGTGCGCCGTGCCAGACATGAAGAAGCTCAACGCTCTTAGATTCCTCGCTGACGTCGTAGAAAATGCGGTAGGGACGAACCACGATTTCGCGCAACGTACCTCTCGAGCCGCGGGGATAGGCCGGTCCAATGTAGGCAAACTCCGCCAGTACTCGAACGTGCGCGAGTATGCCGCGCCCGACTCGAGTCGCCGCTTCCGGGTCATGCTGGACGATATAGGTCCAGATGGCTTGAAGGTCTGCGATGGCAGCGTCCGACCAGATTACCTTGAAGTCCATGAGGTAGCCCAGGATTCGAGCAGGCGTTCTGCTTCCTCCTGAGTCTTTGTGCGGCCTGCGGCAATATCGGCGCGACCGCGTCGAACCGCCGCCATGATCCGCAACTCTTCGGTGATCTCCTCGAGGGAGGCAGTCTCCGGGAGCCTTTGCAGAGCGTCGAGCACGGCCTGCTTATCGGTCATGAGCCCATGTTATGGCATCCCAAGGCGAGGTGCAAGCGCGTCCAGGCCTCCAGGCAAACAAAACAAACGCAACCCGGCAGGATGCGATGGACGAGATCGGTGACCCCGACTCAACGGCGTAACGGCCGCCGTGCCTATTGTTGGCGACAATATTGCCTAGTCTAGTAGCTGTTGGGCTGTTTCCCAACACTTATCCTCGCTCCTCTCAAAATCGCCAACTGTCGCGGTAGGGACGACCATTGCGGGCCGCCGCCCGCACAGATCCCTACGTGCACGTTTACGCATGCGGCTCTTGCCGAGGATGATGGGCGTCGAAGCGCTTGTCAGGCTGAAGCTGCAGAACACCAGTGTGCTGGAGTCTTCTTTAACCTGTCACCGAAGAACAAGCCCCTCGATCCGAACGGCTCGGATTATTCCTCCGGCGTCTCGCTTTGCGTCGTCTAATTCCGCTGGATCAGAAGCAGCCGCCCATGAGAAGCATGGGGCCATGCGGCCAAAACCATCCCGGCGGGATTTCTTAGCGGCCGGGGGAACCCTGGCTGGAGCGGGTGTATGCGGATCGATGCTGGAGGTCGCCGGCGCCGCCTCTCCCGAAAGCTCCCCTGGATTCCGGTATTGCCTGAATTTTGCCACGCTGCAGGGATACAGGTCCGGCCTGGTGGAAATGGTCGAGGTCGCTGCCCAGGCCGGGTACCAAGCTATCGAGCCATGGGTCAGCGGGCTGCATGCCTACGAGGACCAAGCCAGGTCGTTGCTGGATTTGCGCAGACGCATTGCGGATCTCGGCCTGAGTGTCGAAAGCGCAATTGCCTTCCCTCAATGGATTGTGGACGATCCGGGCAAGCGGGCTATCGGCATGGAGCAGGCCAAGCGGGATATGGATGCGGTGGCCCGGATTGGAGGCAAACGCATCGCAGCGCCGCCGGCAGGGGCCAACAATGGAGCTGAGATTGGCTTCCTGGAAATTGCCAACCGATACCGTGCGCTTCTCGAACTCGGGGACCAGATGGGGGTGATCCCGGAATTGGAGTTTTGGGGAACCTCGGCGAACCTCCGGCAACTGGCCCAGGCGGTGTTTGTCGCCATCGAGGCCGGTCACCCGAAGGCGTGTGTGCTCGCGGATGTGTTCCACCTTTACAAAGGGCAATCCGGCTTCCTCGGTCTGCGAATGCTCAGCAGTCAGGCGGGTCCAGGTTGTTCACTTGAACGACTATCCCGCGTGCCCGCCGCGGGAGACGATTACCGACCGTGACCGAGTCTATCCGGGCGACGGCGTGGCACCCATGAAACAGATCCTGGGGGATCTGCAGCGCATCAACCCGTCGACCGTGCTGTCGCTCGAACTATTCAATCCCGCATATTGGAAGGGAGATCCCCTCGAAACCGCCCGGACCGGACTCGCCAAAATGCAGCAGGCGGTACACTCGGCATTTGCTGCATAGGGCCAACGAATACCGAAAAAGCGCGATGTTGCGAACAGCCCTTGTATTAGACAGCGAGCGAAAGCACAGAATCGCTTCTCCTAATAGCCACCCGTCACGGATCTTGGTTGCTGGGGATGGAAGAGGGAACGACCTAATGGGGAGGGAATGCCTGCCAAAACCCCTGGTCAGCCGGGGCCCGTAAGCTATTGGCTAGTCGAGCCGACCCTTGTCGCCTTCCAGACTGCCAGAATCACTTGATTTTGGCAGGGATCAATACACCTCGCGACGCGCGTGAGGGTGTCCCATTCGTAGTTGAAGGTTAGTAGGCGGTGGCGCCGGTTTCGGTAGAATTCCGGTTGCCAAACGGGAATCCGAAAGGAGCCAACCGCCGTGAAGAAAGGCTATCAGATTGTAACGCG
>Ga0335085_10000568_pt1 | contig 100604 bp, 78 predicted proteins | sample Lox_Sample_45_FD_206712 | JGI IMG/M metagenome (GOLD analysis project Ga0335085, IMG submission 206712) | Soil microbial communities from Loxahatchee National Wildlife Refuge, Florida, United States - Lox_Sample_4.5 | ecosystem: Environmental > Terrestrial > Soil > Wetlands | place: USA...
AGGGCCGCACGCTCCAGCACCTGGTCGAGGATCAGCCACGGCGGACTCTCGGGCAGCGCCGCGAGGTGATCTACGAGTAGCGGAAGCAGCCGGCTCGCCGCCTCGTCGTCCGCGCAGATCGCGTCGCGCACCATGTCCCACTGACGCCACGCCAGGCCGAGCGCCGGCGCGGACCGGCCGAGCACGCGCGCGTCGCCCGTCTCGAGCGGGCAGATGGCGCGGGTCCGCGCACCGTCGCTGAGGGCGAAGTACCAGACGCCCTCGCCCGCCCGGCTGAGATGCGTGACGTACGCGCGGTGCGCCTCGAACGCGTGCTGCGGGCCGCGGGCGGGCATGGCGGCGAGCAGCGAGTGCCAGTCCGGCTCGAGGCGGGCCAGGGCGTCCGGGCCGGCGTACGGCACGATGCGCCACACGTCCGTCACGGCGCCGACCGGCGCCGGCGGGCCGCCGCGAAGCGCAGCGCGCCGCCGGGGACGTAGCTCAGCCACGTGAGACCGCGGCGCGGCCGGAACATCCGGCCCAGCTCGCGCCGCGCCTCGCCCGTCCGGCCGAGCGCCAACAGCTCGCGCGCGGCGCGCTCGCGATGCGCGTCGAGCGCCGCCTCGTACTCGCCGCGGTGCCGCTCGAGGTACGCGCCGTCCGCTCCCCACACCCGCTCGATGATGGTCGCGGCGGACCGCGCCGCGACCAGGGGCGTCGCGTCGGTCAGCCGCGGGCCCGGGTGCCGGTGCTGCACCGCGGTCTCGCACGTCAGGAAGGCGGCCGGGCCGCGTGCCGCGAGACGGGCGATGCACTCGATCTCTTCGTGCGTCGGAACGTCCTCGGCGAAATGGAGGGCGTCGCCCGCCGCCACGCGGCGCGCGATGAGGGTGATTATAGAGACGGGCCAGTGCGAGATGAAGTACTCGTACAGCCGGCCGACGTGGACCGCGAAATCCGGCGTGCCCGGCGGCGCCGCCGCCGGGCCGGACGGGACCCGCGGGCCGAGCACGTCGTCCCAGGGGCGGGCGTCGCGGCGCCAGGCGTCGGCGCGGCGGTGCGCCACCTCGCCCTCGGGCGATACGCTCGCGAAGTCGCTGAAGGCGAACAGGACGTCGGGATGCCGCTCCATCACCGCCCGCTGGAGGGCGAGCTTGCCGGGCAGCCACGCATCGTCCGAATCGAGAAACGCGACGAGGTCGCCCCGCGCCGCGCGCACCCCCGCGTTGCGCGCCGCGCCCGCCCCGACGCGCGGCGTGCGGAAGTAGCGCACCGGCGCCGGATACGATCGCACCAGCGCTTCGGTGCCGTCGCTGGATCCGTCGTCCACCACGAGGATCTCGTCGGCCGGCAACAGGTCGGCCCGCGCGCTGTCGATCGCGCGGCGCAGCGTGCCCGCCCGCTCGTAGGTCGGGATGACCGTGGAGACGCTGAGCGGGCTCACGCGGCATGCCGCGCGCGGAGCACCGCGCCGGCCGCCCACCCCGCCGCCGCGCCCAATGCCGCGCCCAGCCACTGGAGCGGCGGCGTCGCGGACAGGCCGCACAGCGCGGGCACCGCGGCGCAACCGGCGGCGAGCAAGGCCGGCCCCATCCACAAGGCGGACTTCCCAGTGTACCAGAAGCACGGCACCGCCATCAGGCCGGCGAGCCACACGGCGTCCAGCCAGGGCAACCAGTGCGACATGGCCATGGAGTCCACCAGCATCCGCCACCCGTCGCCCGCCGTGTAGCCGAGGCCGCAGTGCACTCGCGGCTCGACGCCCACGCACCAGGTCGCTCCGGTGCGGCGCACCGTGACGACGATCGTGTCGCCGCCGGTTACACCGGACAGCGCCGAGGCCACGCGCAGCGGCGGATCCACCAGCCAGAGCGGCGTGGCCCGCCGGCGCACGAACAGCTCGATGTCCGCACCCCGCACGCCGAGCAGCAGCATCCGGTGCGGGCCGATGTCGTAGATGCTGAACAACGTGGAGAGGTCGTGGGTCGGCGGACTGGAGACGGCCTTCACCACGAGCCGCTGGCCGTCCAGAACGTCACGCCGGACGGCACTGCCGTTGCGAAGCCGGTGCGAGGGCAGCGTGTCGCGGCCGATCCGGGCGCCGAGCACGTGGCCGCGGTACGGCTCCTGGTCGCTGAACTGCGGCGTCCATTGCCCGTACCAGGTCGTCTCGGGCAGGGCCAGCCGGGTGAAAACGCCGGTGAGGGCGATGACACCGAGCACGGCGGCGCTGGCACCGGCGGCGAACGCGTGGGCCGCGCGCCGCGTGGGCACCAGCCACCGCGGCGCGGTGACGGCCAGGCCGCCGCCGAGCAGCGTGCCGGCCGCGTCGAACACGAGGTCGCCCAGGCTGGCGTCGCGCCCGCTGACGATAGTGGCCTGTGCGACCTCGACGGACGCCGAGAGCAGGGCGCCAAGCAGCAGCGCGCGGGGAAGGCTGACACCGGAGGCGACGAGGGCGGCGCCGAGGGGCAGGAACAACACCATGTTGGCAACGGCGTCGGCGACGCTCTGGCTGCCGCAGAGCACGCACAGCGACGGCGGCACCGACCAGCCGCCCGGCGTAAGCGTCGCGACGAGAACCAGCCCGACCGCGAGGACGGTGAACGCCTGCGCCGGTCGCGGCACGCGCTAGCTGGGGCTCAGCGGCCTCGAACCAGCAGGCCCTCGCTGGGCTCGACGGCGGCCGCGGGCGCGGCACGCCAGGACACGAATCCGAGGACGATGAGGAACACGGAGAAGACGGCGAGCTTTCCGGCCGCCTTGACCACGCCGAGCTTGAACGTGGGCATGGCTTCGGCCACGACCTGGTGGTGGATCTCCGCCGAATCGAGGAGGAACACCACGAGCATGGTCAGCGTGAGGAGCCCGCCGATCCAGGACACCACGCCCAGGAACCGCATGGCGCCGCGCTGCTCGAGCACCCGCGCCGCGACGACGGCGAACAGCAGGCCCATGAGCGGCGTGAGGAGGTAGTTCGAGGTGATGCCGATGGTCCCGTAACGCCACGCGGCCACTCCGAGCTGGAGTGGCCACGTGGTGCTTAGGGCATCGAGGATCGGCAGAACGATCAGCAATACCGCCAGAAAGTACGCCGCCCGGCCGAGACCCCGGATGTTGTTGTTCAGGCTTCGGGCCGGCGCAGCACGCCCATCCCGAACAGCGTGATGAACAGTCCCGAACCCATCAGCAGCAGGCTGGCCGGCTCAGGCACGACGGTGTGGATCAGGAACTCCTGGCTCTGCCCCTCGGTCTGCTCGTTGGTCGGCGTGGCGAGGGCCCACTGGCTGAAATCGTAGCCGTAGAAATTGTTGGCCGAGGCCGTGTTCGCCAGGTTGATCCAGGTCGTCATGTCGCCGTCGGGGACCGGCACGCCCTGGACGATGTACCAGATGGCGCCGTGAATGCCGTGCCACGAACTCTGGTTGCCGCTGTTGAAGTGCGACGCCAGCCACGCGGCCTCTTTGTACTTGTTCAGGCCGGCGTTGCCGGCCCGGGTGTTTCCGAGGTCGCTCGTCAGATTGCTGAAGTAGGTGTCGTGGGCGATCGACGTGTTCGTGTAGGCTTCGTGGCTGAAGTCCACGCAGAAGATGTCGTACGCCGGGCCGGTCGGCGTCGGCGCAGCGGCGCCGAAGCTGAACTTGGCCGAGTACGGGCCGGTGCAGACACCGTTCACCGACGAGTAGTTCGACGCGACGCAGCCGCTGGACATGGAGCTGTTGACGCCGTTCCAGAGGAGCTTGCCGGGGCCGTTGCTGATTTGCCCGGGATACAGGGCGTGCACCTGCGCCGAGAGGGGCGCGGTTCCGAAGGCCAGCAACAGGGCCAGCCCCGAGACGGACGAAAGATGACGACGCACGTGCGATCTCCAGGCTTATGAGAGTAAATCCGATGCGATCGTTGAACTTGCCGGCCTGAGTAAGAGCAGGTTCCATGCCCGCACGGTACCATGGCTCCAAGCCAGGATTCCGTCCGGCGACAAATCCTAAAGCCAATACTCGCATACTGTTACACAAGCACCATCCATAGGAATAGGCTGACTTATAGTCCAAATTTGCTGTGGCGAATGCGCCACGCTCGTTGTTGGCGAACCGCAGCAGGCAAACACCACTTGCGAGGACTTCTCCGTCCGCGGCTTCGCGCCGCAGCCTTGTGTTGCCGTGCCCTTCCCTCATTATGTGTCTGATGGCTGCCGCCAGGATCGCCGGGACCTTCCTCGCCCTCGTCGTCGGCCTGATCTGCGCGTACGCGTTTCTCATCGACCGCGCCTTCCAGTCGCAAGGGCCACGACCCGTGGGCCCGAGCGACCGGATGATCTCGGTCGATGGCCTTCACATCCGATACCGGCAGCGGGCGGACTCCGGCAAGCCGGAGGCGGTCCTGCTGCACGGTTTCGCGAGCAGCCTGGAGTTCTGGAACGGGCTGGCGCCGCGGCTGGACTGCGTCTCGAGCGTGGCGCTCGACCTGCCGGGGTTCGGCGGGTCGGACCGCCCGGCGATCAGCTACAGCCTCGCGAACCAGGCGCGCTACCTGACGGCGTTCATGGATTCGCTGGGGATCGGCCGCGCGGTGCTGATCGGCCAGTCCATGGGCTCCTCGCTCGCGCTGTACACGGCCGCGCACTACCCGCGGCGGGTCAGCGCCCTGGTGCTGTTCGCGCCGAGCGGACTGCCGGGCTCGCTGTACTATCCCGGCCTCCACGGCCGCCTGGTTCGCCCGGGCCTGCTCGGCACGCTGGGGCGGTGGACGCTGCGCGTGCCGGGCATCCGCTCCGCGCTGCGCAACAGCCTCGCATGGCAGGGCCTCACGCTCGCGCCGTCGTACGACAGTTCGTTCGTGACCACGGTGGCGTCGGTGCGGCAGCCGGCGTTGCTGATCTGGTCGGAGGGCGATCCCTTGGTGCCGATGGCGTACGCGCAGCGCTACGCCGCGCTGATGCCGCAGGCGCGGCTGCTCACCCTCCCGCGCCAGGCGGGGCACGGCGGCCCGTTGTTCGAGCCCGACGCGACGGCGCGGCGCATCTGCGACTTCCTGCGCTCGCCGGGCGCGGCGGCGTCCGACTCAGTACGCGTGGCCGCGAAGAATGAGCCGGCAGGTGCGATCGAGTGACACGGTGGCCGGCAGGCCGTCGGCGCGATGCGTGACCTTCACCTCGAGAATCCCCTCGGGGTGACGGATCCGCAGCGCGGATTCCGCGGCGACCGGCGCGGCGCGGTGCAGCACGGTACCTTCGATACACCGCGCCAGCGCAAGTGTGATCGCGCCGGTCACCGCGAAGCTCGGATGGGAGCGCCGCTCCGCGACGTACAGCGCGCGCGCGCGCACGCCGTCCGCGTCCTCGGGGTCCGGTGAGACCAGGCATAGCTTGATCGTCGCGCGCGCGGCCAGGCGGCCGCGCACCGCCTCGACGAGCGCGTGCAGCGTGTCGTAGAGGTGATCGGGGACCTGGGCCAGCGGATCGGGGAATAGCACCGACCCTGCCCGCACGATGATATAGGTATTGAGACCACGAACGACCGAGAAGTCCGCGCCGTCCGGACCCAGGCGCGGGCCGCGCGGGACTCCCAGCGGGAGCGCCGTGGCCGCGTCGGCGGGCGCGCAGTCGGTGAAGGTGATCCGGAGCGCACCCGCAGCACCCTCGGCGCTGGTCCAGGTCGCGCGCGCACGCTGGCCGGTGTTGACGAAGTCGATCCAGCACGACGCGCCGGGCGCCGGGTCGGGCGCCCAGCCGTGCAACGCCCCAAACAACGGCACGCCGGAGGCGATGTTGCCGCATTCCACGCTGCGATCGAGCTTGGCGAGGTCGCCACTGACCTGGGCGAACTCGTATTGCAGCACGGGCAGCCCGTCGGGAGCCGAGCCTCCGGGCGCGATGACGGCGACTTTGCGCAGCACCGGGTTGAGGCCACCGACGCCGTCGGCCAGCACGCCGGTCGTGCCGTGGAACGGCCGGAGCAGCGCGGCATCGCGCGCGGCGGCGTTGTCCGGCAGCGCGTCGCGGCGGACGAACAGGCCCCGGCTCGTGCCACCGCGGATGAGGCAGACCGGGAGTCCGTCTTCGCGCATCGTCGGGCCTCAGGAGGTGGCGTGAGCGCCCTGCGCGTTCCGGTGATGGTGATGGGCGAGCACACCGCGGGCGACGTGGGGCTGGTTCGAAGTCTAGGCATCGCGGGCGTTCCAGTCCATCTCCTGACCCCGTACGTCCGCGGATCCACGGCCGCATCGCGATACGTGCACCGCATCCACGCCTTCCCCGGCCCCGAAGCGCCCGTGGCCGAGCGGATGGCCGCCTTGCGACGGATCGCCACCGCGATCGGCGGGCGCCCGCCGGTGATGATGGCTGGGGACGGCCCGCTGGCCCTCATCTCCGAGAACCGGGAGCAGCTGGGCGACGTCCTCACCCACGACCTGCCCCCGCGCGAGGTGGTGGACGTGTGTTTCTTCAAGGACCAGTTCGCCGTGCATGCGCAGCGCCTGGGCCTTCCCACGCCCGAGACGTTCGTCCCCGCGAACGCCGGCGACGTGGAAGCACGCGCCGCCACGCTGTCCTATCCCGTGTTCGTCAAGCCGTTCACCAAGCGCGCGTGGGGCGGCCTGCCGGCCGGCGTCGTCGAGGCGCAGAAGGGTCAGCGGGTCGACCGCGCGGAAGACCTCGTCGCGCTATTCCGGCGCCTCGCGCCGCACGGGGCGGACACGGCGCTGGTACAATCGTTCGTGCCGAGCCCCGACACCGAGCACTACTCCGTCCACGCCTATGTCGCCCCGGACGGCCGATTCGTCGGCGGATTCACCACGCGGAAGATCCGGGTCTGGCCTCCGCATCGCGGCGTGGGCTGCCTGGTCAAGAGTGAGCGGAACGTGCGCCTCGTTGAGCTGACCCGCGACGCGCTCGCGCGCCTCGGCTACCGCGGCTTCGCGCTCGTCCAGTACAAGCGCCACGTCGAGGCGGACCGCTACGTGCTGCTGGAGATCAACTGCCGCTTCTCGACGTCGGGCGAGCTGCCGGCGCGGTGCGGCGCCAACTTCCCCGCCGTGTCCTACGCCACCCTGACCGGCGGCGCACCGCCGGCCATTGCGCAGCGCGAGGGCCCGCGCTGGGTGGACTTCGAGAAGGACTTCGCGGCGTTCCGCGAGTACCGCGTCAGCGGCGAGTGGACGTGGGCCGGCTACCTTGCCAGCCTGCTCTCCGTCCGGAGCTGCGCGTTCTTCGCCGTGGACGACCCGCGCCCGTTCCTGCGCCGCGCCGGATTCCGCATCCGCCAACGGCTCGCGCCGTGGGACTCGACCGAGCGCATCGCGCGTGGCCCGGCCGCGGACGAAGCCCAACCGTGAGCGAGGCCGCCGCCCCGACTCCCGCGGAACCTATCACCATCACCGAGGTCACCACCGCGGGCGCGCTGGCGGCACTCGCCGGCGAGTGGGCCGCGCTGTGCGCGGCGTCGCTCGACGACGAGCCGTTCGTGACGCCCGAGTGGATCATCCCGTGGTGGGAGGCGTTCGGAGAGGGCACGCTGTGGGTCCTCGCGGCACGGCGCGGCGCCCAGCTGGTGGGCCTGGCGCCGTTCCACATCGTACCCTCGCGCGTGCTCGGGCGCACCCGGCGCGTGCTGCGGATCTGCGCGAACGCGGACTCCAATCGCGCCCACGTCATCATGGATGCGCGGGACGCGCCCACGGTGGCGCGCGCGATCGTGGCGCACCTCGCCACGTCGCCGGCGTGGGACGTGGGCCGGATCGGGCCGCTCGCCCGCGAGGCGGAGTCGACGCGCGTGCTCACCACGGCGTTCTCGGATGCCGGCGTCGCGTGGGGCATCCGCGAGTTGCACGCCTCTCCCTATCTCACGCTGCCAGGGTCGTGGGACGAGGTCCTGGGCACATTGAGCGGCTCGTTTCGCGAGACCCTGCGCAGGAAATCGCGCAAGAGCGAGAAAGACGCGGCCGTCACCATCACCACCGATCCGTCCGCGGCCGACGCCGAGATCGCGTTCGCGATTTCCGAAGAAACCTGGCAGCACGCCGAAGGGACGGGCATCGGCTCGACCCCGCGCGTGGAAGGCTTCTATCGCGCGATGGCGCGCGCCGCCGCCGCCCGCGGCTGGCTCCGGGTGCCGCACCTCTCCGTCGCCGGCCGGCCCGTCTGCTTCGAGTTCAACCTCAACTACGCGGGCCGCCTCTACAACCTCAAGGTCGGCTACCGCGAGTCGGAGGGCGCCCGCTCACCCGGCCTGGTGCTGCGCGAGCAGGTGTTGCGCCGCGCCGTCGCGGACGGAGTGGCCGAGTACGACTTCCTCGGCGAGGCCGAGCCGTACAAGCTCCACTGGACCTCGACGGTGCGCGCCCTCGGCGAGATCCACCTGCCGCGCCGCGGCGTGCGGCCCCGGCTCCGCCACTGGGCCTGGTTCACCTTGCGCCCGCTCCTCGAGCGCCGGGCCCCCTGGCTGCTGCGCCTCAAGCGCCGGCTTCGCCCGCGGCGGCGCGCGTCTCCCCGCTCGGAGGACCGGTGAGCGGAGGGCCCGACGCGCCGCGCGGCGCCCGGAGCCTCGCGAAGCGGCTGCCGGGTGTGCCTGCGCTGCTGGCGTCGCCGGCCTGGAAGCGCTTCATCCACTGGCGCATCGTGCGCTTCGCGCCGAGGAGAAACGACCCGTTTACGCGGTTCCTGCGGCTGCCCACCCAGTTCGAGGCGCTCGTCGGGCCGGTCCACGACTTCCTCGCGTTGCCGGCCGGCGCGCCGCTGCGGGTGATCTGCGCGGGCTGCTCCAACGGCGCCGAGACGGTGACGATCGCCGCGACGCTCGCCCATCACCGCCCCGGCCTTGCATTCCACATTGACGCCTTCGACATCGATCCGGCCGTCCTCGCGGTGGCGTCGGCCGCCGAGTATACGGAGCAGCAGGTCCGCGGCGGCAACCCCTTCATGACCGACGCCTTCGTGTCGCGCGTGTTCGACGTGGACGGTGATCGGTATCGCGTGAAGCCGGAGATCCTCGGGCACGTGACGTACGGCCCGGGCAGCCTGCTCGACGCGGACTACATCGCCCGCGTCGGCCGGGCGGATGTCGTCTTCGCGCAGAACTTCCTGTTCCATTTGCCGCGCCGCCTCAACGCGGCGGCGCTGCGGTCCCTGTGCGCCATGCTGAAACCGCGCGCGGCGCTGTTCATCGAGGGCATGGACGAGGACTTGCGGGTGAAGCTCACGCGGAGGGCCGGACTGCGACCGCTCGAGTACAACATCGAGCGCATTCACGCCGAGGGCCGGGAGCGGCGCGGTGCGTTCTGGCCATGGCACTACACGGGGCTGGAGCCGTGGGACCCAACGCGGCGCAACCGCGACCGCTGGTACGGCACAATCTACCTGCGCGAGGCGGACGTCTAGGCGAAGCCGGAACTAGCGGTCGCTGCCGCGCGGGCGGCGGTGCAGCGCGACCCGAGCCGCGGATACTGTGTTCTCGATGCGCCGCAGCCCGGTGCGGACCAGCGACACCCACGCGGCGCGGCGCGGCCGGGCCACGTAGGTCCACTCGTGGCGCACTTCGAGAATGTCGTCGCCGAACATCCGCTTGAACTCGTTGATGCCCTTGCGCGGGTCGTCGTCGCGCGCGCGGGTCGAGATTCCCCCGAAGTCGAACCACCGCGCGCCAACGCGCCGCGCCCAGACGATGAGATCCCACGCCAGCGCGTACCCGAGCGGAAACTTGAGGTCGGGCGACCGCGCGGACCCGGCTGTGGCGTACTCGACCGAGTCGCCGTGGTTGATGCCCAGCGCAAATGCGACCACCGCATCCGGCCCGTCGCGGTCGGTCCGCACCAGCGACACCAGCCGCGCGACGTCCGGATGCGCTTGCCCATACGCGATCAGTTCGGGCCAGCGCTCGGGCGGGGCGTGTCCGGCGGTCCGGTCGAAGGTGGCCTGGAGAATGGCGTCGAGGCGCGGGGCCAGTGCCGCGTCGTCCACCAGGCGGATGGCGACGGGGCGCTTGGCCACCGCGCGGATGTGGCGGCGCGTCGTGGGGTGCAACGCGGCGAACAGCGCTTCCTCGGGCGGCGCCAGGTCGATGCCGAGCGTGTGGGAGTACATCCGTACCCGCTCCGCGCGGGCGTATCCCGCGCCCGCGAGCGCGCCCGCCGCCGCCTTCCGCGCTTCCTCGGTCTCGAACATCGCTTCGACACTAACGCTTAACGTGCGCCCGTCGGTGCGCGCGAACTCCGAGAGATACCGTACGGCGGCCTCGGCGGGACCGGGCGCGGTGGCGAAGCGCAGGAGGGGCAGCCGCAGCATCCGGTGACCCGGCATCCATCGGGTCTCCAGGACGGCAACCGAGTAGCCCGCGACCCGCGGCCCGCCGTCTTCGCGGACCTCCAGCCACCACCAGGCACGCGGCGCCAGCGCCCGCGCCCAGTCGAGGCGATGGGGCGGAAAGCCCGCCGTCGCCGGCGGCCCATCGGCCGAGCCCGACCGCAGCGCCGCCTCGGCGTTGGCGAACCGCTCGACCGTGTATCCGCCGTAGCGGAACGTCCCGCCGCGCGACTGCATCGAGTTCATCGGGATCCCGCGGCGCGGCTCATGCGTGGCATCAGGGCAAGGTCGTTCGCGAAGCGGATGTGGTCAATGTCCCCATCTCTCGATAGTGACCATGTCCCGCTCCGTCAGCAGCCCGTGCGTCGGCAGCGTGACCAGTTCGGCCGCCAGCCGCCGCGCGCCGGCAAAGCCATGCTCGCGATTCAGAACGCGCTCGCCGAAGCCCGGCAGGTCGCACAGCGCCGCCGGATACCCCGGCATCACGCCAAGTGACCGCGCCCGAGTGGTTAAGGCCGCGGCGCGCGCGGCGGGGGAGGCCAGCAGCGGCAGGCGCAGGTAACCCGGGACCAGGTCGCGCGCGACCCGCACCGGCGTCAGGCCCGGCAGCGGATTATTCAGCAGGCGCGCGGCGTGGCCGCGCCGGATTTCGACTTCCGCCGCGCCAAGCTCGTGGGTTCGGGCCAGCGCGCCGGCCGCCGCGGCGCTCATTGCGGCGGCGGGCCGCGGCGCATGGTACACGGTCTCGCCCAGACGCAGGAACGGCAGCGAGGCCGGCACCGCGTACAGCGACGGGCGTCCAAGCAGCCACTGCGCCTTGAGGACGGGCACCTCGAGCCAGCCGCGCGCGCGCGGCGCGCACCGCCCGCGCACCGCATCCAGCAAGCGCCCGGACTCGGCGCCGTGCGCCAGCAGCGCCCCGCCCCGCCCCGCCGTCGTCCCCTTGCCGCGGCCGAAGCTCAGCACGACCAGGTCGCCGAACGCGCCGGCCGGCCGGCCGCGGATGGTGGCGCCGGCGGCCTGCGCGGCGTCCTCGATGAGCCGCGCGCCCGCGCCGGCCGCCAAACGCCGCACCGGCTCCGGGTCGGCCGGCACACCGTACCAGTGCGCCAGCACGACGGCCCCGGCGCCCAGCGCGAGCGCGCGTTCCAGCGACGCCTGCTCGGGGGCGAGCGTCTCCGGCTCGAGGTCGTACAGCACCACCCGGGCGCCCGCGCCGTCGGCCGCGGTGGCGAGGTCGTAGCAGCCGTAGGCCGGCAGCGCCACCGGGCGCTCCGGCCGATCGGCCAGGCACGCGCGGATGGCGAGGGTGAGCGCGGCCGTCCCGCTGTCGGTCAGCAGCACGTCGCCGGCGCCATACGTGTCCGCGAGCCAGTGGGTCACCGCGCGCCGCGCCGCGGCGCCGCCGCTCAGCGCGCCGACGCCCGCGGCCAGCACGGCGCGCAGCGTGAGCGGCGAGTAGGCCGGCAACTGCCTCCGCATCACGGCAGATACCTGACGATGCGCGGGCCGAGCCGGGTGGCGAGCGGGACGGGCAGCTTGCTCCACAGCCGCGGCCCCCACCGGTAGGCCGCGTCGTCGGGCGAGGGCGTGTGGGCCTCGCCGCCGCCCGGGGTATGCTGGTACCAGTAGAGCGGCTCGTCGCGGCCGCCCCACTGCAACTTGAAGCGGTGGGTGCTGCCGCCCGGCGTGCAGCGGCCGAAGTTGAACCGGGTCACGCCCTCCCGCGCCGCCCGCTGCATGAACGCCCAGTACAGCGCCATGTTGGGCGCGATCGGATTGTGCGCGCTCAGCGCGGAGGCCCAGGTCATCTCGAACTCGTCGCCCCACCGGAACCCGGCGCCGCACGCGATCGGCAGCTCGCCGAGGTAGGCGCACGCGAACCACACGTCGTCGCCGAACGCGTCGGCGGTGGCCTCGAACAGGCTCCGGGGCTGGGTGGGCGTGCCGAGGTCGCGCATGTGGTGCGCGAACACCTGGTAGAACGGGCCGACCTGCTCGCGGCCCCACCGCACCACGACCCCCGCCTTCTCCGGCCGCCGCACCTGGCTGCGCAGCTTGGCCTTGAAGGTCTTGAACAGGTCGTCCGGGTCGCGCGAGGGCACGTCGAGGACCACCGTGATCTTGCGGTGCGACACCGGCAGCGCCACGTCGAGCGGCACGGCGCTGCGCAGCTCGAGCAGCGCGGCGCCGTCGCGGTCCGCCCGCGCGGTCGCCTCGGCCACCAGCGCGCGCACCCCGTCCGGAGTGCCTAACGGCCCGCCGTAGTTGACGAACGGCATGGACACCAGGAAGTGGCCGAACAGCCGGCTCCTGACCCGCACCAGCGGCAGCACGGCCTCGAGCGATCCGTCGGCGGCGGTCACGGCGAGGTTGAGGCACGCGTGGCGGTGCGCGCGCTCCACGACGCGGCGCCAGCCCCACAGGTGGAACGGGGTCCAGCCCGCCGACCGTCGCACGAACGCGTCCCACGCTTCCGGCGGCCCCGCGAAGGGCCGAACGTCGGGACCGCTCACGCCGCGGCGGAACTCCGGAACCGGTAGTCGCTCGCGATGCTCACGAACCGGAACTCGGCCAGCAGCCGCTCGAGGCGGCCGCGCATCCGCGCCAGGCCGCCGTAATGCCGCACCCGGGTCAGCACCGGCACCGCCACCCGCGGCTGGCCGGGGTCGATCTCCCACGGATGCAGATAGAACGTCGCCGGCACGCCCCGCCGCTCCGCGTCGCGCAGCGCCGACGCCGTCAACGCGTAGGGAAACAGCCGGAAATACGCGCCGCCCGCGGCCGGCAGGTTGACGCCGGCGCGGTGCAGCGTCGCCGGCGGCACCTCGGCCAGGCGCCCCGGGCCGCGCTCCAGCCAGTACGGGTCGCGGCCCCCGCCCGCGTAGCCGTAGCCGGGCCGCGCGATGGGAAACAGGCTCGAGTCGTAGCGGTAGCCCTCCTCGAGCAGAATGTCGAGCGCCCACTCCCGCCCGCGCACGATGGAGTAGTTGGGCGCGCGGTAGCCGACGCACGGCGTGCCGCTCACGTCCTCCAGCACCTGCTTGCTGCGGCGCGCCTGGTCGCGGAATTCGTCGGGCTCGAGCTCCGTCACCCGGCGGTGGTCCCACCCGTGCGAGGCGACCTCGTGGCCCGCGGCCGCGATGCGGCGCACCATCGCCGGCTGCCGCTCGGCAACCCAGCCTAACGTGAAGAACGTGCCGGTGGCGCCGTGCCGCGCCAGCAGGTCGAGCAGCACGTCGACGTTGCGCGCCACCCGGCTCTCCAGCGACTCCCACCGCTCGCGCGCCACGTACGGCGCCAGCGCGAGGACCTGAAAGTGCTCTTCGACGTCGACGGTGAAGTAGTGCGGCCGCACGGCGCTACCGCTTCTTGAGATCGGCGGACGAGCGGGGCTTCAGCATCCAGACGCCCGGCGTGTCGGTGGGGACGAGCAGGCCGATCAGGTCGAACCGGTTGCCGGGAACGGTGGTCCCGGGCACCACGAAGCCGCCGGCCGCGTCGAGCACGACCGTCAGGTCGCCGGAGCCGGGCGCCGTGCTGTCGTTCACGGTGAGATGGAAATCGCCGTCCACCGTCGCGGTGTCGCTGATCCAGGCGCCCTTGACGACCACCATCTGGGCGTCGCGCGTGCCGCCGGCGGCCGCCGCGGCCTGCTGGCTCGTGAGGATCGCGGCGGTGGGGAACAGCCCGGTGCCCAGGGCCGTCGCGGTGCCGGCATCGATCGTCGGCTGGCCGTCGCGGCTGCCGATCGTGCCGCGCACCCGCACCGAGTCGCCCGCCGACAGGCTGGTCAGCAGCCGGGTCAGGCGGATCGCGCCGGTCCCGTCGGCCAGGTGCACCGTGGTGTCGGAGAACGCCGACGGATCGTTCAGCGCCGTGCCGATCACCGTCACCAGCGACCCGAGCGGCAGCGCGCGCGCCGCCGCGATGCTGATCACGGTGGCCGGGACCTGCGTCAGGTCGGTGGTGCCGCGCGGCTTGAGCTGCCAGGCGCCCGCGCCGTCCGGGACCAGCACGCCGACGAGGTCGAACACGTTGCCCGGCACCGTGGCGCCCGGGACGGTGAACCCGGCCGCGCGGTCGAGCACCACCACCAGCGGCCCGCCCGCGGTGTCGGACACGGTGAGCTGGAAGTTCCCCTTCACCGTCGCCGTGTCGCTGATGGTGACGCCGTTGACCAGCACCAGCTGCGCGTCGCGCGTCCCGCCCACCGCCGCCGCCGCCTGCGGCGCGGTCAGGGTGGGCGCGGTGGGCAGGAAGCCGGAGCCTAACGCCGTCGTGGTGCCGGCGTCGATCGTCGGCTGGCCGTTGCGGCTGCCGATCGTGCCGCGCACCAGCACCGAGTCGCCCACCGTCACGGTGGAACGCGGCCGCGTCAGCCGGATCGCGCCCGTCGCGTCGGCCAGGTAGGCGGTGGTGTCGGCGAAGCTGCCCGACGTGGTGAGCGCCACGCCGACGACCGAGACGACCTGGCCGGGCGCCAGCGCGCGCGCCGCCGCGATGCTGATCACCGGCGTCGGCACCTGGGTCAGGTCGGTGGTGGCGCGCGGCTTGAGCTGCCAGGCACCCGAACCGTTCGGCACCAGGACACCGACCACGTCGAACGCGTTGCCGGGCAGCGTCGCGCCCGGAACGTCGAAGCCGGCCGCGCGGTCGAGCACCACGACCAGCGGGCCACCCGCGGTGTCGGACACGGTGAGCTGGAAGTTGCCCTTCACCGTCGCCGTGTCGCTGATGGTGACGGCGTCCACCTCCACGAGCTGCGCGTCGCGCGTCCCCGCGGCGGCCGACGCCGCCTGCGGCGCGGTCAGGGTCGGCGTGCTGGGCAGCAGGCCGGAGCCGAGCGCCGTCGCGGTGCCGGCGTCGAGCGTCGGCTGGCCGTTGCGGCTGCTGATGGTGCCGCGCACCCGCACCGAGTCGCCGGCCGTCACGCTGGAACGCAGCCGCGTCAGCCGGATCGCGCCCGTGGCGTCCGCCAGGTGCACGGTGCTGTCGGCGAAGCCGCCCGACGTGGTGAGCGCGACGCCCACCACCGAGACGACCTGGCCGGGCGCCGTCGCGCGCGCCGCCGCGATGCTGATGACGGGGAACGGAATCAGCGTGAGGTCCGTGGCCGAGCGCGGCTTGAGCCGCCACACGCCGGGACTCGCCGCCGCCAGCACGCCGATCACGTTGAACCGGTTGCCCGGGATGTAGTCGCCCGGCAGGCTGCCGGTCTGGAACGCGGCGTCGGCGGTCTGGTCGAGCTGGACCTGGAGCGCGCCGCTGCCGTCCGTCACCGTGAGGACGTAGCTCGTCGACGTGCTCGCAGTATCCGTGATGGTCACGCCGCTGACGCTCACGAGGTTCGCGTCGCCCGCGCCCGCCGCGGCGCCGGCCGCGCCGGCGCTGGTGAGCGGCACCGCGGTGGGCACCACGCCGCCGCCCAGCGCGAAGACCGAGGGATCGTCGAGCACCGGCTGGCCGGCGCGGCGGCCGGTCCGTGCGAGCACGCGGATGCTGTCGCCGACGGAGAACGAGGCGCGCACCCGCTCCAGCTCGATGCTCGCCGAGGTGTCGGCGAGAAAGGCGGTCGTGTCCTCGAAGATGCCGGCCGTCGACGTGGCGACGCCCGCCACGAACACGTGGCGGCCCGCCGCCAGCGCGCGCGCCTGCGCGATGGTGAGCAGCGGCAACCCGACGAGCGCGTTCACCTGCACCGTGTCGCCTGGCAGCACCGAGAAGCTCGCGCTGTCGACCTTGATCACGCTCAGGGTGTCCGCGAAGGTCGACGTGTCGACCGCGAGGCGGTACGCGCCGACCGGCACGTTCTTGAACTGGTAGAGGCCGCTGGGCTGGGTGACCGCGACCAGGCCGGTGTCCACGCCGTTCTTCGCCACCAGCCGCACGGTGACGCCGGGCAGCGAGTCGTCGCCCTGGTCCGCGACCCGCGAGCCGTTGGCGTCGACCTCCACGAACCCGACCACGCCCCCCGTCGCCGACAGCGCGGTGACGCTGCCCTCGCCGGCGTTATCGCACGCGGCCATGGCCAGCGCGACGCCGAGGGCGGCCAGCAGCAGCGTCGGGCGCGCGCGCATCACCAGGCCACCGAGAGGCCGACGCGCACCGAAACCGGCGGGACCTGCCGGACCAGCGTGCTGCCGAAGTGCGGGTTCACCACCAGCGGCAGGGTGATCACGCCCGCGGGGCTGGTGGCGATGGACCGCGTCGGGTCCACCAGGTAGAGCGCGTTGTCCACCGTGCCGATGTCGCTCGCCGCCACGTTCACGGCGTCCACGATGATCTCGGCCGGGCGGTCGCCCATGTGGAAGAGCGTGAGGCCGGCCCGGAGATCGAGCGCGAACGCGAAGGGCCCGCGGCACGAATTGCGGTTGGCGAACCGCCCGACCTGCGACTGGAGGCACGAGTGGCCGGCCACCACGGCCGCCGACGCGGTCGAGTCACCCGGCAGCGCGGTCGTCACGAACGCCGGATCGTTTCCGGCAATGCCGTCGCCGTTGACGTCCACACCCGCGCCGAAGCCCGGCGTGTACGGCAGGCCGGAGCGCGCGCGCAGCAGGGCGCCCAGGCGGAACCGGTCGGCGACGTGGAGGTCGGCCCCGACGCTCACCCGGTGCGGCACGTCGAAATCGGAGGTGCCGCGCGTCCAGTCGGATGCCCCGCGCGCGTCCGGGAAGGGCGAGAACTCGCCCGCCGGATCGCCGGTCGCCGCGCCGAGCCAGTTGTCGGTGGTGGACGACCAGGAGTAGCTGGCCCACCAGGCAAGACCGCGCCGCGCCGCATGCTCGATGCTCACCGACAGGCCCACGTAGTCCGAGAACCCGGTCGGCGAAATGTCGCTGACCGCGTCGAACTGGGTGAACCGCCGGTTCGAGCCGGGCACCGCGGCGATCAGGCTGCCGTCCTGCCGCAGCGTGCCGTACACCAGGCGGCCGTCGGATTCGCGCACCGACGGATCGGCGGGGCGATTCAGGTCCACGCGCCGCGGCAGGTAGTCGGTATGACGGTACTCGGCGCGCAGGTGGACGCTGGTCGAAGGTCCCATGACCCGGCTCAACCCCATCGCCGCGCGGTCGGTCAGCGGGGTCTGGAACAGGGAGTCGAGCATCGACAGGGCGGCGCCCATCACCGGCGCGGCCGTGCTGTCGGGCGCCGCGCCCGCTCCCCAGGCGCCGAGCGCGCCGTAGCCGCGCCGCACCAGCGCCGCGCCGCTGTAGGTGTCCACCTCGGCGAGCACCGACGGGTCGCTCTCTTCGTCGTAGCGGCCCGCCTCGCCGCTCAGGATCCACGACTGCGCGCCGCCCAGCTGCCACCGGAAGCTGCCGCGCGGGAGCACCCGCCACTTGAGCGTCGGGGTCGTCGAGTTGTCGAGGCCGGTGAGGCGCAGCCACTCCGAATCGAGCGGCACTTGCTGCTTCGGCAGGTGCTCGTGGCTGGCGCGCAGTCCGAACGTCACCTCGAGGCCGGTCAACGGGGTCCACACGTCTTCGCCGAACCACGCGACCTCGCCGGTCTTGAACCGCGCCTCCTGCACCAGGCCCACGGTCTGCACGTACCACCCGCTGTCCTGGGCGAACTGCGTCAGCCCGCCGAACGCGTAGCTCCCGGTGCGGTCGGCCGCGTAGTCCTGCGCGTGCGCGTCGTAGCGCACCGAAATGCCGGCCTTGAGTCCGTGCGCACCGACCCGCCACTCGACCGCTTCGCTCCCCCGGACGGTGGTGCGGCTGAACCGGCCGGGCCGGGCGCCGCCCGCCGTCAGCGCGCTGTCCGCGAACACCGTGAGCGGCACGGCCGTGCCGGCCGTGTAGTCGCGCACGCCCGCGTCCACGCCGACCCGGAACTCCGAGGCCCAGCGCGCGCTGAGACTCGACGTCAGGCTCGCCGCCACCGACAGCTGCCGCGCCGTGAGCCGCCCGCCGAGCGCCGCGGGGTACGGCCCCACGGCCGGGTCGCCCAGCGTCAGGGACGACGCGGTGCCCCACACCGACAGCATCTGTTGCCCGGACAGCAGCCAATCGGTCCGGCCGAACCCGGAGACGAGGTTGGCGCTCTGGGTGCCGTTGCTGAGATACCCGCTGAGGTCCTGCTGGAAGCTGTCGCTCGCCACCGACGCCACGGCCAGCCCCAGCGAGTCGGCGCGCCACGCGGCCGGCCGCCACAGGTGCTGGTGCTGCACGCTCGCGCCCAGCACGAACACCGCGCTGTCGGGACTGAGGGGACCGGTGAGCACCAGGGAGCCGCGCTGGTCGTCGCTGCCGCCTTCGGCCCACAGCCGCGCGTGCAATCCATCCGTGCCCTGCGTCCCCATGCCGGAAATCAGGCCGTTGCCTGCCGCGGGCCACTCCACGTCGCCGCCCGAGGTGAGCCGCACCTCGCGGAAGCCTTCCAGCGCGTCGGGCAGGCTGGTCAGCGTGCCGCTCGTCTCCAACGCGTGGTGGGGTGAGGTCTGCGGCATGCCGTTGAGCGCGATGGTCGCGAAGCGCCCGGGCAGGCCCTCGCGCGCGAGGTCCGGCGCCACCGGGCCCAGCACCGACGCCGCGCCCGCGACGGTCTGGAACGGATCGGCCACCATGGCCAGATCGTCTTCCGGATCCCAGCGCCAGGGCGCGGTCGCACGCGTCGCGACCGCCGAGTACTGCTCGGTGTCGATCGCGACGGCGGGACCGGTCAACGCGGCAAGCGGGAACTCGGCGCGTGCCTGGCTGCCCGCGACCACGCGGATGCCGATCACCAGCCGCGGCTGGAAGCCCAGTCGCTCGATGCGCAGGTCGTACGAGCCGGCGGGAAGCAGCGCGAACGCGAACTGCCCATCCCGATCCGTCGTGCCGGAGCGCGCGATGCCCGTCGTCTGCTCGCGCATCAGCACGTCGGCCTCGCTGAGCGGGCGACCGGCGGAGTCCGTGACCGTGCCGGCAAAGGCGCCCGAGGTCAGGCTTTGCGCCGCCAGCGGTGCGGCCGCCGCCAGCAACGCAATCACGTGACCGAGGACCCGGAAACGGGAGAAAGCCAGCGGAAAAGGCTCCGGAGTAGAGGCTGCGGATCATAAGGGTTTCGGGTGGCACCGGGCAATGACTGCTATCTTTTCCGAGCCATGAATCCCCTTTCTACTGGTACGGCGGGCGCCGCGCCGTGACGTCGCGCCGCAGCTTGCCTCCCGGATCACGCGGCCTGAGGCTGAGCGATACCCCGCTCTACTCCATTGTGGTGGCGTCGCAGGGCGAGGCCGCGCGACTTCACACCCTGCTCGCCGCCCTGGTGCCGGTCTGCCGGGACCGCGGCGCGGAGGTCGTGGCCGTCCGCGCCTGCTCCACCGACGAGTTTCGCGACTGGCAGCGCGGGTACCCCTCCGTGCTGTGGATGCCGGCCCCCGACACGGCGACCGCGAAGCAGCTGCGGGTGGCCGGCCTGACCGCCTGCGAGGGCGACATCGTCGCGCTGGTGAGCGACGCCATCGCCAACGACGAGGCCGCGCTCGCCGGGCTGCTGGCCGGCCAGGCGGCGCCCGCGGGCGGCCGCGTCGGCCGCCCCGAGCTCTCGGTCGTGATCCCATCCCACCAGTCCATGCACCGGCTGCGCCGCTGCCTCGAGGCGATCGAGGCGAGCGAGGGCGAGACCGGCGCTCGTGAGATCGTGGTGGTCGACGACGCCAGCACCGACGAGAGCTCGCTGGTCGCGGCCGAGTTCGCCGATGTCGTCGTGCGGCTGGCCGGCAAGGCGCACGGGCCCGCCTTTGCGCGCAATCGCGGCTTCGAGGCCTCGCACGGCGACGTGGTCGTGTTCGTGGACGCCGACGTGGTCCTGCACCCGGACGCGCTGGCCCGCATCGCGGCCGACTTCCGCGCGGACCCCGCGCTGGGCGCCGTGTTCGGCTCCTACGATGCGGAGCCCGAAGCCGCCGGCACGTTCTCGGAGTACCGCCACCTGCGCCTGCACTTCACCCACCAGCGGCGCGGCGGCCCGTCGGACACGTTCTGGACCGGCATCGGCGCGGTGCGCTCCGACGTGTTCGCCGGCGTCGGGATGTTCGACGAGTGGGCCTACGCCAGACCGAAGCTCGAGGACGTCGAGCTGGGCCAGCGCCTGCGCCGGTTCGGCCACAGCATCCGGCTCGATCCCGCCGTGCAGGGCACGCACCTGAACCGGTGGACGCTTGGCTCAAGTGTCGCGACCGGCTTTCGCGCGGCCGCCCTGACCATCGCGGCGCGGGCGCAGCGCGCACCCACCGGGACGGAGGGCGCGAGCGGGTTCTTCGCCCTCGTCGGCGTCGCCCTGGTGATCGTGGGCTGCCTCACCGGCCGACCGGCGCTCGCGGCGGAGGGCGCGCTGGCCTTCCTGATCGCGGTCCTGCTCGACCTGCCGTTCTACGCCTATCTCGCGCGCGCCCGTGGCGCCGCGTTCCTGGCCGCCGCGATCCCGCTCCAGCTCCTCCACGACGGCGCGCTGGCGCTGGCGACGGCGGCCGGGTGGGTGGCGCACCATCTCCTCGGCGAGCCGGCGCCGCCGGCCGATGTGTCGGCCCATGCGCAGCTGGGCGTGCCGACGTGGCCGCCCCCGCCGCGCCGGCCCGCGCCGCGCGCGCCGGAGCGTCGCGGCTCGGCTGACGCCGGCCGCTAGGCGGCCGCGCCGATCACGAAGCTCAGGTTCGTCAGGTCGGGCTTGTTGTACACGAGGGGCGAGGGCGGACGATCCGCGGTGCCCGCGTAGCGGTAGATACAGTCGCCCGCCGCCGTGTCCCATTCCATGGTCGGGCCGAAGCGGGGATACACGTCCGCCCTGCCTTCGGCGACCCAGCAGAATTTGAGCGAGCTGCCGGCCTGGACGCGTCGCGCCACCGCGCGGTTCCCAAGCCACGCGTCGAGCTCCGCCGACGGATGCGAGCGGCTTTCGGCGACCACGATCGGATGGCCCTTGGGCACCGGGCGATACGCGATCGTCCGCCGGGCGCCGTCCCCTTCCTGCTTCCAGGCGCCGAGTCCTCGCCCGGCGGCGTAGAGCAGCCCGATCGCCGGAGCGAGCACCACGCCGAGCACCGGCGTCGAGCCGTCGATGAGCGCGATGTTCACCGTGAACTCGCCGTTCTTCTGGATGAACTCCTTGGTGCCGTCGAGCGGATCCACCAGCCAGAAGCGCGGCCAGGCGCGGCGCGCCTCGAAGCCGGGGATCTCGCCTTCTTCCGAGATGACGGGGATGTCGGGCGTCCAGCGGCCGAGGCCCGCAACAATGACCCGGTGCGCCGCGCGATCGGCCTCGGTCACCGGGCCCTTGTCGCCCTTCTGGGTCACGGGGCCCTGGTGGTCGTAGTGGCGCATGGCGGCGGCGCCGGCCTCGCGGGCCAGCGTCGCCAGAACGTTCAGAGAGTCGGTGGTGATCATGACGGGAATATCGTCCCGTCGCCCGCGCGCCAGAAGCGCGCGGCCTCAGGCCGCGACGGCGGCCACCAGCGGCGAGTCGGGGCTGGGCACACGGCCGTACACGCGCAGCGTGCGCAGGTGCGAGCGGACCGCGCCGAAGAAGGTGCGGTTCTCGAGATAGGGCACGCCGTACTTGGCGGCCACGTCGCGCACGATGACGGACAGCGCCGGGTAGTGCACGCTGCACGTCTTCGGGAACAGGTGGTGCTCGACCTGGTGGTTCAGGCCGCCGACGTACCAGGTGAGCAGCGCGTTGCGGGTCGCGAAGTTCGCGGTCGTGTACATCTCATGGATGGGCCAGGAGTGCTCCATGTGGCCGCACGCGTCGGGCACCAGGTGGCTGGTGGCCTCCACCACGTGGGCGAGCTGGAACACCACGCCGAGAATCAGGCCGGCCACCACGTGCATCGTGATGTAGCCGATGGCGAACTCCCACAGCGGAAGGTGCAGCACCGCCAGCGGCAGCACGATGGACCATAGAAGATAGAAGATCTTGAACCCCACGAGCTGCGCCACCTCGCCTGCGGGGTGGGTCTTGTCCTCGTAGGGGCCGAGCGTGCGCCGCCGGAAGTAGTCGAAATCCTTCCAGAACACCCAGTTCAACGTGGACATGGTGTAGGCCAGCGGCGCGTACAGGTGCTGGAAGCGGTGGAACGCCCGGTGGCGCGCCTGCGGGCTCAACCGCAGCAGCGGCGAGACTTCGAGGTCCTCGTCGATGCCGTGGATGTTGGTGTAGGTGTGGTGAATGACGTTATGCGTGATGCGCCACATGTACCCGTTGGCGCCTAACAAGTCGAAGGAATAGCCGATCATCCGGTTGACCCACGGACGGTGCGAATACGCGCCGTGCAGCGCGTCGTGCGCCACGCTGAACCCGATCCCCGCGATCGCGACGCCCATGACCACGGCGAGGCCCAGCATCACGAGCGGCGCCAGGTGCAGGGTGAGGATCGCCGCGTAGGGGACCAGCAGCAGCGCCCACAACAGGACGCTCTTGGCCACCATGCCGGGCGTCGCCTTGATGGAGAGCTGGCGAGCGGCGAAGTACTCCGCCACGCGTGTCTTGATCTCGGCCATGAAGGCCTCGCAGTCACGACACGCGAACGTGACGGTAGTGCTCGCCAAGGGGACCTCCGTCCCATTTCGAGAAGATGCGTCGTTGTGCGGGGGTTCTGCTGTCGCCTGCCCAAGATAGGACGCGCGCGACGTTGCGGCTAGAACACAATTCCTTCACGTTTGCGCGCCGGCCTTCATCTAGGTTCAGCAGTTGGAGCCGCAGCGAAGGGCAGATGGTGGAAGAGCTGATCGGCGGATCGGGACTTGGATGATGATCGTCCGCTGCACGAGGAACGTAGCGGGCCCGCAACAGATGCGGGGCTCAGGCATCGCCGGCTGGAGGTCGCTCAGCGTTAATCGATGGATGACTATCGAAGAGCATAGCTTGTCAAGTCGCTACGTATCAACAAGTTACAGCATAGTAATCAGCGTTTGACGGCGAGTTTCGCAATGCGTGCCAATCGGTCTGAATATTGCTCCCCTTCGAGGCGGTCAGAAGAGCAACCTCTGTTCGCCCTTATTCTGGGAGTCGTCATGCGCTTGTCCACGCGGTTGGTTCAGGGAGCCTTGGTTGCCGCCTTGCTCGTTCCGGCGGTTGCAAAGGCGGATGTGTACTCGCGCAGCTGGACGGTCTGCGGAACAAGCGGGTCGTTCAAGAGCTGTCACAGCGTGTCCCTCGCCACCTTCTGGGATGGCTCGAACACGCATGTGACCGTTTCGGTCATGAACCTGAACGGTTCGACGCTCGGAAACACGCTGGGCGACAACATGCCGACCTCCGGGTTGTTCTTCCTGAGGTTCTACGGGCAGAGCGCCAACATCGGCACGCACGGTGGTGGCGTGGGCGACCTCACCACGGCGACGGGTGGCTCGTCCGGCACCGCCGCTCCGTGGGGCTGGTCGACCGCGAATAACACGGGCGCCGACGCCAACACGTACGGCGTTCTGAAGCTCGACGGCAACACCGGTGGCGCGCGCCGGATCGGCGGCTGCGTCACGATCCCCGCCTCGCCCGCCACCAACACGCCCGTGGTCGCGTCGTGCGGCACGGCCGTCGTGATGACGTTCAGCGTCGGCGCGAACTTCAACGCCGGCCAGCTCGACGGCATGAACTTCCAGGCCCGGGCGAATGGGTCGGGTGGCACGCCGAACGTGCAGTGCTACACGAACCAGAACTATGCGACTGCCGGTGGCGCCTGCTCGTACGACAACGCCAGCCCGGTGACGGTCACTCCGGAGCCGATGAGCATCGCGTTGCTCAGCACCGGCCTGATCGGCCTTACCGGCGTGGGGCTGCGCCGGCGCAAGAAGAACAACGAGATCGGCGAGTAAGACAGCTCAACTTGACCGACTTAAACCCGAAAGTCCTGCAAGGCACGCGGCGGAAGGGGGCCATCCCCCTTCCGCCGTCTGACGTCCGGATTCAATCCTCGCTGTTCCTGTTGGCCGGCATCGCGCTGTGTGTCGCGGGGTGGGTGGATCTCGGGTTCTTCTGGTGGCCGCTCGGTCTGGGCAATCCAGATTGGGAGATCGGCACCATCGGCCAGACCATCGACTCACTGCCGGTCGGCACCGTCGGTCTCATGCTCCTCGCGCTCGCGATCCGCAACATGGGCTGGTCTCGGATCTGGACACGCGTGGTCAGCGCGATCCTCCTCCTCGTGGGCCTGTTCTGCGTGGGGTGCCTGGTCATCATGACGCTCGACATGCCGCAAGTCGTGCGGGCCATCCACAACGCCACGACGACCTCGGGCATCAAGCGGGGCGTCTTCAAGGTCTACCTGTTCGGCCTGACGTACGCGGCGGCCTACTTCCTCATGGCGTTCGTCCTGTGGCGGAGCACGTCGCGTCACGGTGCTCGCGCTTCGGAGGTCGAAGCGCCCGCGGCCTAGGGGGAAGCGTTAGCCGCCCAGCAGTCCCGCATCCAGCGCGTATTTCGTCAGTCCCGCCACCGTGTGTATGGCCAACTTCCGCATCAGGTTGTCCCGGTGCGTTTCCACCGTGCGGCTGCTGATCCCCAGTTGACCCGCCGTTTCCTTGTTCGTCAGGCCCTTCGCGATACACACCAGCACCTCGCGCTCCCGCGGCGTGAGCGGGCTCTCGCCCTCCGGTGAGGGGGCGACGGCCGCCGGCTCGTGCTGGATCGCGGCCGTCAGGTGCCGCGCGACCTCGGGACTGAACCACCCGTTCCCATCGGCGATGGCACGAACCGCCTGACGGAGATTTCCCGGCGTCGTGTCCTTCCTCAGGTAGCCGCTGGCGCCCGCCCGCACGCTCTGAAGCACGTACTCGGTGTCCTCGTGCACGCTCAGGACGAGCACCCGCGTCGCCGGCGCCCGCCGCCGGAGGTCCGCGAGCACCTCGAGCCCGGTCCCCTCCGGCATGGAGATGTCGAGTACGACCACGTCGGGCTGCGTCCGCTCGGCGACCTCGACGGCCTCACGCCCGCTCGATGCCTCGCCCACGACCTGAAATCCCGGCGTGGCCTGCAGCACGTGCCGCACGCCCTCGCGGATCATGGCATGGTCGTCCGCCAGGACAACCCGGACCACGTCGTTCACGATGCCGCCTCCGCCTCGAGCGGGACCCAGATCGCCAGCCGCGCGCCGCCGCCCGGCGCGTTCTCGACCTCCGCGCTCCCGCCCACCACGACCAGACGCTCCTGCATCCCCGCGAGCCCCAGATGTCCCGTCGCCTCCAACCGCTCGGGATCGACCGGGGCGCTGAACCCCTTGCCGTCGTCGCTGACGTTCATCGCCACACCGTCTTCCTCAACGCCGATGGTGATCGCCACGGCGCGCGCGCCCGAATGCCTCGCCACGTTGGACAGGGCCTCCTGGAGCGCGCGGAACAGCGCCAGGTCCGCCGCGCGGGGCAGCGCGGGCAGCTGGTCGGGCGCCCGCAGCGTCAGCGCGATGCCGGAGCGCTCGGCGAAGTCGGCGGCCAGCGAGCGGAGCGCGGGCAGCAGCCCCAGGTCGTCGAGCAACGACGGCCGGAGGTCCTGCGTGACCGCGCGAATGCCCTTGATGCCGGTATCGACCAGCTTCTCGAGCCGGTCGAACTCGCCCGCGAGCCGCGCGTCCACCTGCTCGCGCAGAAACCCCAGCTGCAGCCTGACGGCCGCGAACACCTGCGCGGTCTCGTCGTGCAGCTCGAGCGAGACGCGGCGACGCTCCTCCTCGTGCTGCTGGATCATGCGCACCGAGAGCCGCTGCAGCTCGGCGGTGCGAGCCGCCAGGCGCCGCGACAGTTCGCCGGCGTCGAGCGCGGCGCCGATCTGGCGGCCCAGCGTCAGCAGAAATTGATCGTCGAGCGCCGTGAACGGGTCGCGCGCGTCACCGACGATGACCAGCGCCTCGGCGGGCGCGCCGCCGCGCGGAATGGGCAGCACGGCCGCGTACGCGAACGCCGCGCGCCCAGGGGCCGGATCGGCCCAGCCATGGACAAACTCGGGCCGCTGCCGCGCCACGGCCTGCACGATCGCGCGCGCGGCGGCGCCCACCGGCGGCACGCCGTCCCATGCGGCGCACACACCGCTGCCGCGCACCAGCGTCGCCGCGCCGCCCTCGACGGTGTAGATGGCCGCGCCGCGGGCGGCCGGAAGGCTCAGCGGCCGCTCCAGCAGCAGCGCGATGCTGTCCTGCCCCGGCCCCCACCGCGCCATCACGTCGCCCGACAGCGCCTGGAGCGCTCCCAGGCCGCGGCGCAGATCGTCGAGCACCAGCACGACGATGCCGGCGCCCGTGGCGAGGGTGAAGAGAATGTCGAGGTAGTAGCCCCACGGCACCCACGCGCCACGCGCCCGCAGGAACGGATAGTCGAGATGGTGCAGCCCCCACAGGAACAGCGCCACCGCCAGGTGCGCGGCGCCGGTCGAGCGGACGCGGCGCCAGTACTCGAAGAAGATCCAACTGGTCCACAGCGTCACGAGGCTCAGGAACAGCACGGCCGGGCCGGCGGCCAGGAAGAAGTTCTGGAGCCGGTAGATGGCGATGAACGACCAGACCGGCGGGAACAGCAGAATCCATCCGTAGGCCGCGCGCCACTTGACCTGGCGGCTGAACAGCAGCGCGGCCCACAACAGCGCCAGCCCTGTCCATCCGGTGATGACCTGGTGCCAGTACAGCCACACCCGGTTCGACGTGACGAGGAAGGTGGTGATGGCGGCGAGACGCAGCAGGTAGAGCAGCCACGCGACCGCCCACCACTCGAAGTACGGCTTTCGGTACCGGTAGTAGAGGAAGGCGCACAGCAAGGCGAGGCCGAACGTCACCGCCGCCTGGAGCAACGCGGCGTTGAGCTCGGTTGCCGGGACGACCAGCGGCTCGCCGTTCACGACGCGCGCAGGTCGGCGTAGCCGGGGACGCGTTCCATGACTTCGGCGACGAACCAGCACGAGGGCACGACCTTGAGCCCACGCTCACGCGCCCAGTCGAGCGCGGCCGCGACGAGCCGCGTCCCGACGTTCCGGCCGCGCAGCGCCGGCGGCACGAACGTGCTCACGAAGTCGACGCGCTCCTGGTCCAGCGGCTCATACAGCAGCACGGCGTCGCCACCGGGGGCGGCGATGACGAACCGGCGCGCGGCCTCGTCGTGTCGAACGTCGTCCATCCCGAAAAGTACAGGATGCGGGCGGCTAGGCGACACCACGCACCCGGCGCAGCGCCCATTCGAGCAGCAGCGCCGCGATCAGCACCGCGAACAGCCACGGCGCGACGCCGCGCGAGACCGGGGCCGCCGCGAGCGCGACGGCGCCGGCGGCCGGCCCGGCCGCGAAAACCAGGCTCGCGACCGGCGCCGCGTCATCGCCGAGTCGCGCGGCGGCGGGCCGACCGCCGCCACGCTCGGGCTGGTACGCGGCCAGGCCCACCAGACGCGACCACCACGCCGCGTGCGCCGCGACGGCAGCGTCGCCGCCTTCAAATCGCCAGCGCCAGGTGTCGTCGTAGCCGGTCTCCACCACGCGACCGGCGTGGGCGCGGGCGGCCGCCACCGCCACGTCCCCGGCCTCCCGCTCGATCACCACCCCGCGCGGGCCCGGGATCAGCCGGTCGAAGGTCAGCGCCGCCCGGGGGTCGTTGGGCGCGAAGGCCAGTGCCGTGGCGCGATGCTTCGCGGCGCGGCGGGCCGGCGCCAGGGCTTCCACCGCCGGCATGGCGACGGCCGCGCGCGCGGACACCACGAGTCCGCCGCCCCTCCGCACGTACGCCGCCACCGCCTCGGCCTCGGCGGGGCCGAGGGAGTCGAGCACCACCACGGCCGCGTGCCGGGCCGTGTCGAGCGGCCACGGGCGACCCTGCGTGACCGCCAGGCCGGGTGCAACCACGAACCGCGCGTCCACGCGCCAGCCTCGCGCCTCGAGCGCCGCCGCGGCGAATTTGGCCTCCCAGCCGGCACGCGCCAGCACCGAGACGAAGCGCGTCGCGGGAGGCCCGCCGCCCGATGCCCGGGCGGCGGCCGTCGCGCCCCCCTGAACCGACACGCGCGCCGTCAGCGCACCCGCCAACGGTCCGACCGCGAAGCTCGCCCCGCCGGCGCCTGCCGTCGCCGAGTCGATGGTTCCTAACGTGTCGGCCAGTCGCACCCGTGCGCCGCTCGGGGCCGCAACGAGCACGGCGGCGCCGCCGCCCGGCTCCGCCGAAGCGACCCGCTCCATCGCGACCAAGGGAAACCCGCCCGACCAGGTCACCGCGGTTCCCTCGCGCCGCAACGCGGCGAGCCAGTCCCGCCACAGCGGTGCCGGCGGCGCGGCGAGCCGGAGCGCGAGCGTGTCGGCCCGCGGCGCGGAAGTCCAGCGGGGCAGCTCGCCCGCGAGCGCCTCACCCCGCACGACGACGCGCGGCTGCCCGCGCGCCGGCGCCCACGCGACCCACACCAGCCCGGCCAGCGCCGCCAGGGCCGCCGCACGCGCGGCGCGCTCGATCGTCACGGTTCGCTCAGCGCGTGAGGGCATAGACGATGATGTTGACGGCGAACCGGGTATTGTCCACCGCGAACAGCCGCTTGTTGCGGGGCGAGTAGTTCCACTCGGAGCTGTAGTCCTTGTTGCTGTACAGCACGACGATGCGGCCGTCCCGCACGACGGCGAGCAGCTGCCGGTGCACGAGGTTGTCGCCCCAGCCGTTCAACTCCTGGCTGGTGTCCGGCGGCCCGTCGTCGAAATGAAAGAACGCCGAGTACAGCGGATCGGTGTTGGGCAGCGGCGCGAGCGGCGCGACCGCGCGGGCGATCTCCTCGGTGGCGGTCTTGTGAAACTGGCCGTCCACGTCGTGGTTATGATCGTCCACGAACAGCATCCCGCCCCGGTCGTTGAAGCGCCGCACCATCGCCCGCTCCTGGTCGGTGAACCGCACCGGGAGGTGACCGGTGAGATACACGAACGGGTAGCGCAGCAGGTCCGCCGAGCCGAGCGGAACGACGACGCCGGCGGGCGCGACGTCGATGGTGGTGTACCGGGCGATGGTGTCGATGATGTTCGCCGGCAGCAGCGGCGCGCTGTCCCAGTCGCCCGACTCGTACTGCGCGGTCGCGAACACGAATGTGCTCACGGCGCGACCCCGGCCCAGCGCGCGAGTCCGGGCGCGGCCCGGTCCGTTCCCGCATCCGCGGCGCGACGCGCGGCGATCAAAGCGGCGGTCGCGTCGCCCCCCGCGCGAAGTCGCCGCACCAGGGTGTCCAGAGCGGCCGCGAACTCCGAGGAGCCATCCAGCGCGTCGACCCGCAGCAACTGGAGCGAATCGGCCGCGGCGCCGGGCGCGCCCGCCAGCAGCATCGCCAAGTCCCGCGCGAACCGGCCGGCAAGCATCGGCGGCAGCCGCGGCTCCGCGGTCCGCGGCACGCGCCCCGACGGCGCCGCGCCCGCGCGGTCGCCGGCGAGCCGTACCCGAGGCAGGTCCACGACGACCCGCGGCGGCGCGCCGCGCAGGTACACGCGCTCCGCTTCGCGGGCCCGCTGGATCGCGGCGAGCGCCGCGCGCATGAACGGCAGCGCGGTCCCGGGCTCGCCGATGTCCAGCTCGCGCGTGGCGTCCCACATGGCGTCGTACGCCTCGAGCAGCGGCCGGTTGACCGCCACGACCGGCGATTCGTCTTCGCTGAAGTCCGTGGCCACGCCGCCGGTGGCGCGCGCGGTCGCCGCTTCCGCCGCGGCGAGAACCTGCGCCGGCGTCTGTGGCGCCGCTCCCTGCTCGCCCTCGCTTTCTTCGCCGGTCGGCTGAGCGCTGAGGCGCATGAACACGATGTCGGCGACGCGGCGGCGCAGCCGCGCCTGGTCGCGCGAGATGTCGCGCGACTCGCCGACGACCTGCGCGCGGGCCAGATGGGGGCGGCGGCGCTGGAGCGCCTCCGTGGTCATGATGAGCATGCGCTCGCTGACCAGCGACGAATCGCCGCCCGGCGGCGGCGCGCCTTCGATCGCGAGCGAGTCGTACTCGCCCACCCGGGCAATCCGCCAGGTGCGCGTCTCCGACGCACCGCGGTCCGGCACCGGCACCCGGCCATCGGCGGCCACCGCGCGCACGCTCAGCACGTCGCCCGGCTGAAGACCCAACGAGTCGAGCGGCAGCACGGCATCGCGCGTGGTGTCGCGCACGCCGGACAGCGCGGCGGCGCCGACGACCGCCGTGCGCGACGTGAACGTCTCGAGCTCCCCGCTGGTGACGATGACCTCGAAGCGGGACGATGTGAGGCCGAAGTCGTCGTGGAGGTTGGCTTCGAGTCGCAGCGCCCCGCGCGGAGGCGAGCGCAGCACCGAGTCGCGCGCCGGCGAGGTGATGGTCACGACGGGCACCGAGTCGGCGAACGGCGCGAGCACGATCACGCGACTCTCCCCGCCGTCGGTGAAGCGAAGCGCCGCGGCCTGCGGCGGCAGGAGCAGCGCCGACCGCCAGCGGTCGCCGTCGCGGGTGATCGCGAGGGCGCTGTCGCCGACGCGCGCACGGAGGCCCGCCGGATCGCCACGGCCTTCCACGACGACGGCGCTGCCCTCGACGCCTGGAATGGTCGCCGGGTCTTCAAGGGTCACCGACGGCAGGCGGGTGTACGGCGGCGGCGACACCGTGGCCACCAGGGGCGCGAGGCGGTCGCGCCGGCCGGCCGCCGGCCCGGCGAGCACGTCGCCCGGGCGCGGCACCGCCAGCCTGAGCACCGTCGGCGCCGGCAAAGCGCGAAGGAGCATTACTAGAGCAAGCGACGCCGCCAACGGCACGGCCACCGCTCGCGCCGAGGCGATCGCGAGCGGGCGCGTCCACCGCGACCCGGCCACGGCGACCTCCAGCTCGGCCCGTTCCCCGGCGCCGGGATCGGCGAGCGTGACGAGCGCGTAGCTCATCGACCCAGCGCGGTGTTCTATCCACAGCGCGACGTCGAGCAGTCGCATCACTCCGCGATTGCGCCAGGCCACCAGCAGGCACAGCGCCGCTCCCACCACCGCGGCAAACGGAATGGCCGCGCCACGCAGCGGCTGCGACAGCCCGAGCGCGCGGTCGATCACAACCAGCACGAGCACCGTCGCGAGCGCCGCGGCGAGCGCCCACAGGAGCGCGGCTACCGTCGCCGCAACGGCAAGCGCCACCCGGGTGAGGCGCAGCCGAGCCACGGCGGAGCGCCGCGACGCCACCGCGCCGCCGTCGCCGGACCCGCGCGCATCCGCTCCGCTCATGCTCCGCGGCTCCGCAGGAACATCTCAACCCCTAGCAGCACCGCCGCGCCGATCAGCAACCAGCGAGTGACCGGAGGGAATCCCGCCCGGAGCGGTACGGAAAGCGCTCCCGCGCCGAGTCGCGACGCGGCCGCGCGAAGGACGCCGGTCAGCGAATCGGCGAGCGGCAGCGCGTCGTAGTATCCGCCGCACGGCGCGACCATCCGACGGATGAATTGGCGCGCCGCTGAGCGGAGGGGAAGGTCGGACGCGACCGGCAGCATCACCGCGACGTCGCGCACGCAGCCTTTGCCGAGGGGCCGCTCCGTCGCGGCGGGCACGCCGTCGGCCCACCGCGCCACGACGCCCGCCGCGCCGACGCCGAACTCACGGTCGCGCGCGAACGGCGCGACGATCACCGCCTCGTCGCCCGACGACAACCCGCTCGCCGCGATCGCGCCGACCGTGTCCGAGGCCGTCGCGAGTCGCGCCGGCCAGCGCACCAGCGCTCCACCCGCCTGCGCGAATGCCGAGTCCGAGGCCGCCAGCGCAAATCCCGATGCGCGCCGCACCCGGACCGTCGCCTGCCGCGCGCCCGGCCCGAGCAGCGCGATCGCGGCGGCGACCGGATCGTCGCCCGTGGTGTCCATGAGGTCGATCCCGCCGTGCGCCGCCGCGGCGAGCGGCACGCGCACCAGTCGAACGGCCGCCGGCCACTGCGCGCGAATCGCGCCGGTCGCGGCGTCCCATGCCTCATCGTCGAGCGGTGAGACCAACACCAGCTCGATCGAGTCGGCCTGGGACCGCAGTGATGCCGCGAGGCGCTGACCGAGCAACAAAGCGGACGACAGCGACGCGCGGCCGAGCCACGGCGCGGCGGCGAGGCTCGCGAGCGATTCGGCCGGCTCCGCCCGCGCCACGGTGTCGAACGCGACGAGGGCGTCGCCGGGGGCCAGCCAGGCGCGCGCGCTGTCCGCGGCGGCCGCCGGATTCGCCACCGCCCGCGAGCGCTCGAGCATCACCACCCGCGCGAGCGCGCGCTTGCGCGGCGTGGCGACCGGACGCGCCATCGCCAGGCCGGCCAGCAGCACGGCCGTCACGCGCAGGGCGAGCAACACGAGATCCGAGGGCCGTCGCGCGCGCGAGGGGGCGCGAACCGGCAGGTCCGGCACGAACCGCGCCGTCGGCAGCGGCGCGTCGGGAGGGCGGCGGCGCGCGAGGAAGTGCAGCAGCGTGACACCCACGCCGGCGCCCGCCGCCGCCACCAGGAACGCGGGCGCGAGCAGCGTCACCGGGCCGCGCCTCCGCCGGCGATCCGGCGCACGGCGCGCGCCGCCGGCTCGGAGGTCACTACTTCGGCGAACGTCGCGCCGGCGGCTCGCCACCCGCGCGACAGGCCGGCGCGCCACGACCCGAACGCCTCGAGGTACGCCGTGCGCGTCGCTTCCACCAGGGGCCGTCGCAGCGCGGGGCGCTCGGGATCCACCGCCGTCACCGGCCGCCCGGCGGGGTTCAGCTCTTCCGCCGCGACAATCGCGATCGCCACCACTTCGGCGCCGGCGACCAGCCGGGTGCGCGCGAGGGCGAGCGCGTCGTCCTCCTGATCCAGGAAATCGCTCACGATGGCGATGCGGGGCACGGCGCGCAGCGCGGCGAGCGCCGGCATGAGCGGCGCGCCGGTGCCCGCGACGCCCGGGATAACCGCGTCCAGCGCGCGCGCGATCTCGGCGATCACGCCGCGCCGGGTGCGCGGCGCCACCATCACCTCACCCGGCGCGCCGACAACCAGCACGCCCACCGGGTCGCCGCCGGCGTGCGCCACCGCGGCCAGACCGACCGCCACCCGGCACGCCTGGCGCCATTTGCCGAACGTGGCGGCCGGCGGGCGGCCGCGCGCGCCGGCGGGCCGCTCCTCCGGAAAGGCCATCGACGCCGACGCGTCCACCACCACGACGGTGCCTAACGTCGATCGGTCGCTGGTGACCCGCAGGTAGGCCCGGTCGGTGCGCGCCAGCAGCTTCCAGTCCAGGCGGCGCGGCTCGTCGCCCTGGCGGTAGGGGCGGTACTCGGTGAACTCGGCGGAGGTGCCGCGGAGCCGCGACGGGTGGATACCGGCGCTGCCGAACCGGGCCGCGCGGCGCGCGGGCCAGGTGACGCCGCGCAGCTCGTCGAGGAGCGGCCCGTAATCCCGAAGCACCGCGCGCTACAGCGCGATCGCCGCGGCGGGCGGCTCGACGCGGCCCAGCACGTCCGCAATGACGCGCTCGGCCCCGACGCCCTCGGCCTCCGCCGCGAAGTTCGGCAGGACCCGGTGGCGCAGCACCGGCGCCGCGACGCGGCGGATGTCCTCCGGCGACACCGCGTGGCGGCCCTCGAGCAGCGCGTGCGCCTTGGCGCCGAGAATCAGCGCCTGGCCGGCGCGCGGTCCCGCGCCCCACCGCACGTAGCGCCGCACCAGGTCACTCGCGCTGGGATCGTCGGGCCGGGTGGCGCGCGCCAGCGCCGACGCGAACGCCAGCACCGGCTCCGCCGCCGGCACCTCCCGCACCGTGCGCTGGAGGCTCAGCACGGCGGCCGCGTCGAGCACCGGCGCCGGAGCGCCTTCCTCGGTGCCCGTGGTGGCGCGCAGGATCCTCACTTCTTCCGCCGCGGTCGGGTAGCCGATCCGCACGTCGAACAGGAACCGGTCGAGCTGCGCCTCGGGCAGCGGGTAGGTGCCCTCCTGCTCGATGGGGTTCTGGGTGGCGAGCACGAAGAACGGCTCGGGCAGCGCCATCGTCTCGCCCGCGGCGGTCACCCGGTGCTCCTGCATCGCCTCCAGCAGCGCGGCCTGGGTGCGCGGCGGCGTGCGGTTGATTTCGTCGGCCAGGACGATGTTGGCGAACACCGGCCCCTTCACGAACCGGAACCGCCGCGCCCCGGTCGCCGCGTCCTCCTCGAGGATCTCGGTGCCGGTGATGTCGCTGGGGACCAGGTCGGGCGTGAACTGGATGCGGCGGAACGCGAGATGCGTGGCCTCGGCCAGCGACTTGATGATCAGCGTCTTGGCGAGGCCGGGCACGCCGACCAGCAGCGCGTGGCCGCCGGCCAGCATCGCCATCAGGATCTCGTCGATGACCGGCTCCTGCCCGACGATCCGGCGCCGCACCTCGGTCCTCAGCGCGCGCGCCGCCTCGGCGACGTTCACACCGCGTCCGACAGGCTGGTGAAGTTGAACTCCGCCGCCTTGACCGCCGGCATCACGATGTCGCCGCCCGCCTCGGTGCCGGCGATGCGCTCCGCGGCTCCTAACGCCTGAAGGTTGGCCAGCAGGAACAGCGGCGAGTCGTTGAACCGGAAGTTGCGAATGGCCCGGCTGATCCGGCCGTTCTCGATGAGGAACGTGCCGTCGCGCGTGAGCCCCGTGAACAGAATGGTGCGCGGGTCCACCTCCCGCAGGTACCACAGCCGCGTCACCAGCACGCCCCGATCGGTTCCGGCGATGAGCTGGTCGAGCGTCTGGTCGCCGCCCATCAATTTCACCGTCGTGGGGAAGCCGGTCGGCTGCTGCTGCTGGTGCTGAGCCCAGTAGCGGCTGTACACCAGCTGGCGCAGCACGCCGTTCTCGATCCACACCTGCCGGCCCAGCGGCAGCCCCTGGCCGTCGAACGGCTGACCGAGCAGCTGCGCGTCCGCGGGGTCGGACACCAGCGTCACCCGGTCGTCCACGATCTTCTCGCCGATCTTGGTGCCGCCGCCCGGCTTGGTGAACGCGCTGCGGCCTTCGTCGGCCGAGCGGGCGTCGAGCGAAAAGGCGAGCAGCTGCACCAGGTCGCCCACCGCCTGCGGCTCCATGATCACCGTGTAGCGGCCCGGCTCGATCGCGACCGGGTTGCGCGAGGCGCGCGCCTTGTCGGCGGCGCGGCGGCTCACCGCGGCGAAGTCGATGGTTCGCCAGTCCTGGTTGTCCGCACCCGCCCACCCCGAGCCGGTGCCGTCCGACGTGCGCACCGTCAGGGTGTAGTTCACATCCGTGTTGCGGTGATACGCGAACATGCCGGCCTTGTTGCCCAGCGCGGTCGAACCGGCCGAGTGCGTGATGAACCCCGCGACCGTGATGTCGCTGCCCTGGGCGCGGCCCAGGTCCAGGGCGGTCATGGCCGCGCGCGCCCGCTCGGCCGGCGAGAGGTCGGCGGTCGCGTCGATCCACGCCGGCACGGTCTGGTACTGCTGCGGCGGCAGCTCGGGCATGGCCTCCGGGTCGTCCGGCGCGAGGCGCGCGAGCGCTTCCGACTGCTGCACCACCCGCGCGAGCGACTCGTCCGACAGGTCGTTGGTCGTCACCACGGCGTGCTTGGGCCCGAAACTGCTCTGCACCGCGAGCTGCGCGTCTTCCACGCCGCCCGACGTCGAGAGCTGGTTCGCCGCGAACCGCATGTTGCCGGTGTAGAAGCTGTTCAGGTTGACGAAGCAGCCGTCGGCGTGCGACAGCGCCTGCACCCGCTCGACGATGCGCTGGCACTCCTCGCGCGAGAGCACGGCCGTGGCCGCCGACTGCGGCTCCTCGCCGGCCCGATAGACGCGGCGGCTCACGCGCGCCTCCCCGTGTTGATCACGTTGATCTGCCGGAACCGCGAGGGCGAGCAGCCGTGACTGATCGCGTTGATCTGCTCGGGCTGGCCCTTCCCGTCGAAGAAGCTCCCGCCCATCTCGTAGGCCGAGCGGCCGCCGATCATGTCCATGGCGTTCCAGAAGTCCGGCGTGCGGATCTGGTAGGCCACGTCCTTCAGCATCCCGGCGATGCGCCCGTTGCGGATCTCGTAGAACAACTGGCCCCCGAACTGCGCGTTGTAGCGCTGCTGGTCGATGGAGAAGCTGCCGTCGCCGATGATCGCGATGCCACGGTCGGTGGCCGCGATGACGTCGTCCCAGGAGTGGTCCTGCGCACCCGGCAGCAGCGACACGTTCGGCATCCGCTGGAACTGCACATTGGCCCAGTCCTGCGCGTAGGAGCAGCCGTGCGACTTGGTCGGCAGGTGCTGGCGGTCGTACCACCATTTGAGCCACGGCGCCTGCTCGCGCGTGGTCTGGTAGTCGTTCACGATGCCGTTCTTGATGATCAGAAAGTCGTCCGGCTGGACGCCGTCGTCGTCGTAGCCGATGGTCGAGAGGCCGCCCACCTGGGAGCGGTCGCCCTGGATGTTCATGATGTCGGGCCCGTAGCGGAACTGGCCCAGCATGCGCTCGGGCGGCGCCACGAAGCTGGTGCCGGCGAAGTTCGCCTCGTAGCCCATGGCGCGGTCGAGCTCGGTGGGATGGCCGATGGACTCGTGGATGGTGAGCCACAGGTTGCTGGGATGGAGCACGAGGTCGTAGCGGCCGACGTCCACCGGGCGCGCGGTCAGCTTCTGCGCCGCCTCGTTGGCCCACTGCTCCGCCTTCCCCGGGAAATCGCACTGGAGGATGTACTCCCAGCCGAGCTGGCGCGGCGCCACCACGTTGCCGCGCATCTGGAAGTCGGAGTGGTCCGGCGCGACCGCCGTCGCGGTGAAGCTCGGCCACGAGCGGATCACCAGCTGCGCGATCACCGACCCTTCGGTGTTCGCGTAGTTGCGCTCGTCGCGCACGAAGAACATCGCGCTGTTGACGAACCGCACGTTGGTCACGTTCATCGCCGCGGCGTTCGCCCGCAGCAGGTAGTCGGCCTTTTCCTCGACTGAGATGGTGAACGGATCGGTCTGGTAGCTGCTCGTCCAGGTGGCGTTCGGGAAGGAGGGCGTGGGCAGCAACTCGACCGCGCGGTCGCGCGCCGGCCGGTTCGCCCGCGCGATGGCCACGGCCTCGCGTGCCGCGCCCGCAACGCCGTCGCGGGTCAGCCGGCGCGTGGCGGCGAAGCCCCAGGTGCCGTCGACCAGGGCGCGCACGCCGCAGCCCGTCGTGTCGGTGTCCACCACGTTCTGGATCTGGTGCTCGCGGGTGAACAGGAAGTTCTGGCGCTGCCGCCCGATTCGCGCGTCGGCGAACTGGGCGCCCGCCGACCGGGCGGCGTCGAGCGCGGCCATCAGCAGGTCCCTGGTGGCCGCGTCCATCTCCGGCTGCTGCGCCGCGCGCGCGCGGCGGGGCAGCAGCGCGCTGCCCGCGGCCATCGCGGCGAGGGCGCCCGTGGTCTTCAGGAAGTCTCGACGGTCGGTCATGCATACCTCTGGGGAGAGCCGGGGAACGGCACGGGAGTTGGCCCCTATTCTACGGGCCGCGGCCCGATCGGGCCATCGCGCGATTCAGCCTGAACGTTACGACTTGAGCAGCGGCGGCGATCCGCGGCCGATCCGGCCGCGCGGCACCAGCTCGGCCACGAGCTGCTCCAGGCGGTCGGCGAGCGTCTCCAGCGTCCGGGCCCGGCCCTTCGCGACGTAGTGGTAGCTGGTGCGCGCGATCGAGAACACCGTGGCCAGCCACATCGGAATGAGCGCCACGAGCGACAGTGGGGAATGGAGCACGCCCATGCCCACCCCAATCACTCCTCCCATCGCGCCGCCGCCGAGGCCGCCGCCGATCCCTCCGAAGATGCCGCCGATGAGGTTGCCGAGGTGCTCGCGGACCACGATGCGCGTGAAGCCGCCGCGAATGCTGACGAGCACTTCCACGTTGTGATTGCGGGCGTTGCCGCCTTGCCGCGCGTAGCTCCAGGAGAACGAGCGCCCCAGCTGGCTCACGATCCCCACGTTACCCATGACCTGGCGGATCTCGCCCACCACGGTCTCGTACTCCGTATCGGGCAGCTCGCCCTCCACGACCCGCTCGAACACCAGCCTGGTGGGCCCGCCGATGATGCGGTTGACCTTGGACGGCGTGCCCGGCGGCGGCGTGCCGGCCGGTTCGACCGCGCGCGCGGCAGCCCGGACGATCTCCGGCTTGATGCCGACCTCCGCCGCGAGCGCCTCGACGCCGCCGATCGTCATCGCGCCGTCCTGCGTCCCGACCTGCGCCTCGAGCTCCGCGGCGCGCGCGACGATCCGCTCGACCTCCGCCTCGCTGTAGACGCGCCGCGGCAGCACCGGCGGCGCGGCGCCGTCCAGCTGGCGCAGCAGCTCCGCCGGCGAGGCGGTGCGCTCGTCGTGCCGGATCGCCAGGCCGCGCACCAGCGCGCTCTCGATCGCCGGCGGCAGCGGCGCGAGCCGCGAGCGGTGCGCGGCCGACGCCTCGAGGAAACGTCCCGCGCGCACCGCGTCTTCGCTGGGCCAGCGGCCGGGGATCTCGCCCACCAGCATCTCGTAGACCACGACCGCCAGCGAGTAGACGTCGGTGCGCTCGTCCAGGTCGGTGAGGCCCGCCGCCTGCTCGGGGCTCATGTAGCCGGGCGTGCCGAGCGGGAAGCCGGTGCGCGTGATGTTGGCGCCGCCCGCCGTGCTGATGGCCTTGGCGATCCCGAAGTCGGCGACGATGGGGTGGCCTTGCGAGAACAGGATGTTCTCGGGCTTGATGTCGCGGTGGAGGACGCCCATGCGGTGCGCGTACGACAGCGCGTCGGCCACCGAGCCGGCGATCGCGAGCGCCGGGCCGAGGTCGAGGCGCCGCTCGCGCTCGAGCAACTGGCGCAGCGAGCCGCCCTCGACGTAGGGCATGACGTAGAACAGGAACCCGGCCGCCTCGCCGGAATCGAACAGCCCGAGAATGTGCGGGTGATTGAGGCGCGCGGCGATCTGGATTTCCTTGAGGAACCGATCGGCGCCCAGCGACGCGGCCAGGTCGGGCCGCAGCACCTTGAGCGCGACCTGGCGGCGGTGCTTGTGGTCCTCCGCCAGGTACACCGACGCCATCCCGCCGCGCCCCAGCAGCGAACTCGGCGCGTAACGGGCCTCCAGCGCCTCGCGCAGCTGCTCCGGAACGTCGCTCACGCCGCCGCCCTCCGGCGGCTAGTCCGCTTTCTCAGCGGCCTTGCCGAGGTGGCGGTCCTGGAAGAACATCGCCGTGCTGTTCGGCCCGATCTTCTGCACCTCCTCGAGGATCGAGCGGGCGCTCTTCTCCTCCTCGACCTGCTCGGTGACGAACCACTGGAGCATGGCCGTGGCGGCGAAGTCCTTCTCTTTTTCCGCCGCCTCGTACAGCCGGTGAATCATGGCCGTGACCTTCTGCTCGTGCGCCAGCGCCGCCGCCCACACGTCCTGCGCGCTCTTCCACTGCGTGGGCGGCGCGTCCACGGCCGTGAGCGTCACGCGGCCGTCACGGTCGTTCACGAAGTCGAAGAGCTTCATGGCGTGGCCCACTTCTTCCTTCGCCTGCCGGCGCATCCAGGCCGCCGAGCCCGGCAGGTTCTGGGCCTCGAAGTACGCGGACATGGACAGGTAGATGTAGGCGGACGCCACCTCGGCGTTGATCTGGGCGTTCAGACCGTCCTGGAGCTTCTTGCTCAACATTTCCGGCTCGGAGAGGGAGACGCCCAACGCTACCCGTAGCCGCGAGCTTGCACAAGCGCCGCGGCAACCGTCAGCGCGCGAGACGCTCCAGCGCCCCCTCCAGCCCGGCCCGCCGCTCGCGCGCCAGCGGCACCCGCGCGCCGCCCTCGAGCATGACCTCGTGCTCGTAGCGCGACAGCGCGTGCACCTCGCGCACCAGCGCGAGACGGACGATGGCGGAGCGGTGGGTGCGGAAGAACCGCGCCGGATCGAGACGCGCCTCGAGGCGGCTCATCCGCTCGCGCAGCAGCCACGCGCCGCCCGGCACGTGGAGACGCACGTAGTAACTGGCCGCCTCGATCCAGCGCAGGTCGTCCACCTTGACGACCGACGTGCGGTCGCGGTCGCGCACCACGATGCTCGACAGCGGCCCATCGCCCGCGGGGGGCGCCGGGCGGCTTTCGATCTCCTCGCGCAACGCCCGCGCCTCGCGCACCCGTTGCGCCGCGCGCGCCAGCGCGGACGCGAGCCGGTCGCGGGGCGCCGGCTTGACCAGGTAGTCGAGCGCCCGCGCCTCGAAGGCGCGCACCGCGTAGGCGTCGAACGCGGTGACGAAGATGACCGCCGCCGGCGTTTCCTCAGGCTCGAGCCGCTCGAGCATGGCGAAGCCGTCGAGCTCGGGCATCTCGACGTCGAGCAGCAACAGGTCGGGCTTGAGCCGCCGCACGGCCTCTACGGCCTCGGCGCCGCTCGCGCACGCCGCAACGACCTCCACCGCGACGCCGCTCGCGGAGAGCGCCGCGAGGTCGGACGCCAGCCCTTCGCGAGCCAGCGGCTCGTCGTCCGCCAGCACGATGCGCAACGACGGCTCCCGGGTCACGCGCTGGCTGAACGGCGGGCCGGCATTCGGACCCGCGCCACCGCGCCGCCGGTCGACCCGGGCTCGAGCGTCACCGTTGCCGCGGCACCGTACAGCGTCGCGAGGCGCGAGCGCGTCGCGCGGAGGCCGACCCCTTCCGCGATCGCGCCCGGCCTGGGGCCCGGCCCGTCGTCCGCGATCTCGACCTCGAGCACGCCGCCGGCCGCGCGCGCCCGGATGGTGACGTTGCCGGCGTCCAGCTTCGCCGCGACGCCGTGGCGGACCGCGTTCTCGACGAGCGGCTGGAGCAACAGCGCCGGCACCAGCATGCCGCGCGCGGCGTCGTCCACCACAATCTGCGCGCGGAGCCGGTCCGCGTAGCGCATCCGCTCCACGGCCAGGTAGCGCTCCGCGAACGCCAGCTCCTCCTCGAGCGGTACCAGGTCGGGGCCTTCGCGCAGCACGTACCGCAACAGGTCGGCGAGGGCTTCCAGCGCGTCGGCGGCGGCCGCCGCCTCGCCGCGCCGCGCCAGCACGATCACCCCGTTGAGGGCGTTGAACAGAAAGTGCGGCTGGAGCCGCGCCTTGAGCGCGGCGAGCTCGGCGGCCGTGATCCCGGCCTGGAGGCGGGCGGCGCGCCGGCTCGCGTCGGCACCGGCGGCCAGCGCGAGCACCACCAGATAGGCCAGCGCGTCGAGCGGCAGGTACACGGCGAACGCCCAGGCCGCGGCGCCGGCGGCGCCAGAATCGCCCAACGGAATGAACAGCGCGAGGCTGAGCAGCGGGAGCGCCGCGGCGTGGACGCCGGCCGCGACCACGACAATGGCGGCGTGGGTGGCGACGTCGCCGAATGAGAGGTCGCCCTCCGCCTCCCGTCGGGCGCGGACGGCCACCGGGGCGGCGAACACCCACGCGAGCAGCGTGACGACCTGCCAGATGGTGGCGACCCACCATGCGTTGGGCTGCGCGCGCGCGAGCAGCGTGGCGTGCACCGGCAGCCATCCGGCCACCGCGCACGCGGCGAGACCGCCGCCCAGCATCACCGCCGGACTCGGGCGCCCGAGCGGCGCCCCCGCGCGATTCACGGGCTCCACCACCAGCGTCGCGCCGGTCGCGCCCACCAGCATCCCCACGCCGGCGCCCGCGTACGCGGCGACCAGCACGGGGATGGCGACGAACAGCATCGACGGCGACGCGTCGCCGAAATACAGATGGCCCAGCGGAAGCCCGATCGCCACGAGCAAACCCACCGCCCACGCCGGGGCGCGGCGGAACGCGGCGATCGCGAAGGCCGCGACCAGGAACATCAGCAGCGGGCCCTGCACCTCGGTGGCGCCGTGGTCGAGGTAGCCGACGTATGTGCCGGCGCCGAGCGCCGCGGCAAGCGAGAGCCAGCGGCCAATGGCGGGTGTGGGGCGCGGCGAGGGCGTGCTCACGGGCTCCACGTTATCGGGAGAACCGGCGGGCTACAACGGCCGTGCAACGAACTGCCGCGCGGGCGCCACCGGCTGCGCGGTCACATGGCCAGCACCCGCGCCCGGCGGAAGGTCGCGTTCCACATGGGCCGGGTCAGACGCCCCGTGTTGGTGTTCTGGCGGCTTGGGTGATAGGAGTCGAGCAGGACCACGCCGCCGGGCAGGATCGCCTCCGCCCCATGCGCGAATCGCGGCCGCGCACCCTCGGGAAGCCGGCCGAGGCTCGCCAGCGCCGCCAGCAGGGACGCATGCGCGATGTGGCCAAGCGCGACGATGACCCGTACCCGCCCGAGCACCGTCAGCTCGCGTTCCAGGTACGGCCGGCACCGGGTCAGCTCGGCCGGCGTGGGCTTGTTGCCGGGCGGCGCGCAGCGCGCGGCCGCGGTGACGTAGCAACCCGTGAGGCGCAGGCCGTCGTCGCGCGAGGTGGATGTCGCCTGGTTGGCGAACCCGTGGGCATGGAGCGCGGCGTAGAGCCAGTCGCCGGACGAATCGCCGGTGAACATGCGGCCGGTGCGGTTCGCGCCGTGCGCGGCCGGAGCCAGTCCGACCAGAAGGAGCCGGGCCTCCGGGTCGCCGAACCCTGGGACCGGACGCCCCCAGTACTCTTGGTCGGCGAACCGCCGGACCTTCTCGCGCGCCACGGCCGCGCACCACCTGCGCAGCCGCGGGCAGCGCTCGCAGGCAACCACCGCGCGCGCCACTCCCTCGATCGTCCGGGCGGCGGCCATGCAGCCGCGAGTTTAGCTACGCGCCCGCCAACCCCGCCAGCAGAATCATCTGTCCCGCGTGGTAGGCGTCGTGGACGGCCATGCCCAGCAGCTCATGCGCGATGGTCCAGCGCCGGCCCGGCCGCACCAGCGCGAGGCGCGCGAGCGGCGCGCGCGCGACCGCCGCGAGCAGCCGCCGCTGGTACTCCTCGAGCAGCGCGACGTCGGCGCGCCAGGCCGCCGCGTCCTGGGCGGCAGGCGCGACCGGCCACCAGGTGGCGCGGCGCTTGCGCGGGAACGGCGCCAGATCTGCGCCCGTCACGCGGTGCAGCATGATGTGACGCGCGGCCGACAGGTGCAGCGCCAGCTCCCAACCGGTGTTGCGGCGCGGCGCCGCGCGGTAGGCGGCCCGCTCGGGCGTCAGGCGGCGGAGCGCCTGGCGGACCGACGGCCCGTGCCACGCCGGGCCCGCGTACACCTCGGTCAGCGCGCGGATGATGGACGCGCGGCTCGGCGTGCCCGCGCGTGGACTGGTTCGTGTCATGGTCACCCTCCGGGTATACTTGCAAACCCACTGCACGGGAAACGTGAAAGATGAGTGCGGCGACCTCCCCAAGCCCGGACTGATCCGCCCCCCTCGTGCCCGAGCTGCCGGACGTTTCCGCCTACCAGAACGCACTGGAGGCCCGCACCGTGGGCCGCCGGCTGCGCGCCATCCGTTTTGGAAACCCGTTCGTCCTGCGTTCGCTCGAACCGCCGGCCGACGACCTGGCCGGCCGTGCCGTCACGGCCGTGCGCCGACTCGGCAAGCGGCTCGTCCTCGGCCTCGAGGGCGAGCGATTCGTCGTCATCCACCTGATGATCGCGGGCCGGCTGCACTGGAAGCCCGCGGAGGCGAAGCTGTCCCGGCGCACGGACCTGGCGGCCTTCGACTTCGACGACGGCACGCTCACGTTGACCGAGGCGGGAACCAAACGGCGCGCCTCGGTGCACCTGGTGCGCGGCGAATCCGCGCTGGCCGCGCACGATCCCGGCGGCGCCGAACCGCTCGAGATCGACGCCGCCGCGTTCCGCCGGCTGCTGCGCGCCGAACGTCACACGCTCAAGCGCACGCTCACCGATCCCCGCGTGCTGAGCGGCATCGGCAACGCGTACTCGGACGAGATCCTCCACGCCGCGCGCGTATCGCCGCTCCAGCTCACGACCAATCTGTCCGACGCGGAGGCCGACCGCCTGCACGCCGCGATGCAGAGCACGCTCCGCACCTGGATCGCGCGGCTGGCCGAACAGGCCGGCGGCCGGTTTCCCGAGAAGGTCACGGCCTTCCGTCCGGAGATGGCGGTACACGGCAAGTTCGGCATGCCCTGCCCCGTGTGCGGCGCTCCGGTGCAGCGGATCCGCTACGCCGAGAACGAGTGCAACTACTGCGCGACCTGCCAGACGGGCGGCAGGCTGCTGGCCGATCGCGCGTTCTCGCGGCTGCTCAAGGACGACTGGCCCCGGTCGCTGGAGGCGTGGGAGGAGCACCTGCGCGAGAAGGCGGAACCGGCGCCATAGCGCTTGAGATTCGCCGCCGCCCGCGCGACGTTATGCGTTCCCGTACGCAGGCGCCTCGGCTCCGCCGCTCCCAAGCAGCGCGCGCGAGGAACGCCCCGGAGAGCGACGATGGCGGCCGCAAAGAAGAAAGCCCGGCGCAGAAAGAAGACGCCCGACGCGGTCGGCCTGGCGGCCGACGCCCTGACCGGCGCGCCTCCGGACGACGTGCGCGCCCTGGCCGACGCGATCCCCCGCGACGGCGGCGCGGTGCTCGGCGTGTTCCGCGACCCGTTAGGCGGCCACTGGCAGATCCTCGCGGCGCTGCCGGTCGCCAGGGTCGAGCCCACGCCGTTCCAGCGGGATTTGTCCGAGCCGCACGTCAAGCGGCTGGCCAACGCCATCGAGTCGCTGGACCGGTTCCTGGACCCGGTGATCGCGGTACGCACGGAGGACGGCCGCTACTGGACACCGAACGGACACCACCGCGTGGCGGCGCTGCGGACCCTCGGCGCGCGCTCGGTCACGGTGCTGGTGGTGCCGGACGTCGACGTGGCGCGGCGGATCCTGCTGCTCAACACCGAGCGCGCCCACAGCCTCAAGGAGCGCGCGTCCGAGGTGCTGCGGCTGGCCGAGGAGCTGGCCATCGTGGACGACCGGCCCGAGGAGGAGTTCGAGGCGGAATTCGAGCAGGCGCCGCTCATAACGCTCGGCCTGTGCTACCAGGAGAACCCCCGGTTCGCGGGGTCCTCCTACCACCCGGTGCTGCGGCGCGTCGACCACTTCCTGCGCGAGCCGCTCAGCACGGCGCTCGACATCCGGCACCGGCGCGCCGCCAAGCTGGCGAAGCTCGCGGAGGAAGTGGACCGCGTCGTGGCCGATCTCAAGAAACGCGGCTTCGAGAGCCCATACCTGCGCGCGTTCGTCGTCGCGCGCATCAACCCCATTCGATTCAAGCGCGGCGAGCGGTTCGACTTCGACGTGACGATCGACGCGATGCAGAGGGCGGCCGAGCGCTTCGAGATCGGCAAGGTGCGCGCCGACCAGCTGGCGCGGTCGGGCGGGCCGCCGGAGGAGAGCGCGAGCTGATCCGCGGCGGCATCGAGCTGATCGAGCGGGCGCGCGGCCACGAGGGCCGCGTCGCCGTGGTGGACGGCGAGGGCGAGCACAGCTACGTCGCCCTGCTCGACGCGTCGGCGCTCGTCGCGTCGCGCCTGCTCGAGGGTCGGAACGACCTCGACGAGGCACCCGTGGCGTTCCAGGTTCCGCCCGGGTTCGCCTACGTCGCCGCGCAATGGGGCATCTGGCGCGCCGGCGGCATCGCGGTGCCGCTCGCCACGTCGCACCCGCCGCCGGAGCTCGACTACGTCATCCGGGACACCCAGGCCGAGGCCGTGATCGGCGCGCCGGAGTTCGCGGCCGCCCTGCGCCCACTGGCCCAGGGCGCCGGTGCGCGGTTCGCCTCCACCGACACCATGCTCGCGTCGGCCGGCGCCGCGCCTCTGCCCTCCGTCGCACCGGGGCGGCGCGCCATGATGGTCTACACCAGCGGCACGACCGGCCGCGCCAAGGGCGTGGTCACGACCCACGCGAACATCGCGGCGCAGATCGGCTCGCTCGCCAAGGCGTGGGCCTGGAGCGCCGACGACCGCATTCTGTTGGTGCTGCCGCTCCATCACGTCCACGGCATCATCAACGTGGTGGGCTGCGCGCTGTGGTCCGGCGCCGCCTGCGAAGCCCTGCCGAAGTTCGACGCCAAGCGGACGTGGGACGTCATTGCGTCGGGGCGCCTGACGCTGTTCATGGCCGTTCCCACCATCTACCAGCGCCTCATCGCGGCCTGGGAGGCCGCGCCGGAGGAGCGGCGCCGTGTGCTGAGCGAGGGTTGCCGGCGCCTGCGACTGATGGTCTCGGGGTCGGCGGCGCTGCCGGTCCGGACGCTGGAGCGGTGGCGCGAGATCAGCGGCCACACGCTGCTCGAGCGGTACGGCATGACGGAGATCGGCATGGGCCTGGCGAACCCGCTCGACGGCGAGCGGCGCCCGGGATTCGTGGGCACGCCCCTGCCCGGCGTCGAGGCGCGGGTCGTGGACGAGTCCGGCGCGCCCCAGCCCGACGGCACGCCGGGCGAGATCGAGATTCGGGGCCCCGGGGTGTTTCTGGAATACTGGCGGCGCCCCGAAGCGACCGCCGCCGCGTTCCGAAACGGCTGGTTCCGAACCGGCGACGCCGCTGTGGTGGAGCGCGGCGCCTACCGCATCCTCGGCCGGACCAGCGTGGACATCCTGAATCCCGGCGGCTACAAGGTCTCCGCGCTCGAGATCGAAGAGGTGCTGCGGACCCATCCGGCCATCGCCGAGTGCGCGGTGGTCGGCGTGGAGGACGCCGAGCGCGGCGAGTCCATCTGCGTAGCCGTGGAGCTCAGACCGGGTGCGACGCTGGACCTCGAAACGCTTCGGGCGTGGGCCAAGGAACGGCTGGCGCCCTACAAGGTGCCGCACCGCCTCGCCGCGGTGACCGCGCTTCCGCGCAACGCCATGGGCAAGGTGATGAAGCCGGACGTGGCCGGGCTGTTCGGGGCGGACCGGGTGCCGCGTCCGTCCCGCTACTGAATCAACTCGTCGGCACGACCTTCATGAAGCACTCCTGCCGGCACCCGATCTTCCGGTTCGGGAATCGGTCACACCACAGCACGACCAGCTGACGGGTAGCGGAGTCGCGGCCGATCCGCACGTCCGCGGGTTTGCCGTCGTTCGGGCACGCGACCCGCGCCGCGACCCCGGGCAGGGGTTTCCGGGCCTGGATCGCGACGATGAGCATGGTGGCGAACAGGCCGGCCGTCGCGACGACCAGCACTGCGCCGAGCACCGTCTCCAGCGGCATGGTGACCACCTCGAACGGGACAGTTCAAGATGCTGCAAAAGCCGGTGAAGGCGCCGTGAGAATGGCGTGAAAGTACGCCGTATCGGAAGCGGGGCGAGTGGTGTAATCTACGGAACCCCACACACAGGTCCGGATGCCCCGAAGCCGTTCCCGCGACGCGACCCTTGGGCGCGCGCCCGTCAACCATGTTGCACGCCGGCAGGCCGCGTTGCTGCGCCTGTCCACCGGCATCGCGGCCGCGCATGAAGAGGCGGACGTCTACCGCGCGGTCGTGAACGGCCTCCACGACGAAGCGCTCGGCTACAACTTCATCGGCCTGTTCCTCGTCGACCCCGCCACCGGCGAGCGCGTCCTGCGCGCCTCGGTCGGCTGGACCGGCGACCCGAACCTGCGCGTGGCGCAGGGCGCGGGCATTTCCGCCACCGCCATGGCGGACGGCAAACTCCATTACACGCCGGACGTCCGCCGCGACGCGAACTACATCGCGAGCCTGGCGAGCGGCTCCGAAGTGGACGTCCCGCTCAAGGTCGAGGGCCAGACGGTCGGCGTGCTGGTGGTCGAAAGCAGCGAGCCCGACGCGTTCCGCGCCGAGGACTTCGAGATCCTCACGGCGGCCATGGATCAGGCGGGCATCGCCGTGGCGCGGCTCCGGCTGCTGCTGGACGAGCGCCGCCGCGCCGACGAGCACGCCGCGCTGCTCGACACCATGGCCGCGCTGTCGGGCGACCTCGAATTGTCCCGCGTGCTCCAGGTCGTGCTCGAGCGCGCGGTCAAGCTGCTCGGGGTGACGGGCGGCGAGGTCGCGATCTACGACGAGGCTCGCCGCGAGCTGGAGATCGTCGCGAGCCAGAACATCGGCAAGGACTCGACCGGCACGCGCCTCAAGCTCGGCGAAGGCGCGATGGGCCACGTCGCCAAGACGCTCGAGCCGATCATCATCCCGTCCTACCACGAGTGGCTCGGCCAGTCGCCGAAGTACGGCGACGTGGTCGTCCACTCGGTCATGGCGGCGCCGCTGTTGATCGGCCGCCGCCTGGTGGGCGTGCTCGCGACCGTGCACTCCGATCCGGCGCGGGTGTTCGGCGCCGAAGACCTGCGCCTGCTCAACCTGTTCGCGCCGCAGGTCGCGGTGGCCATCGAGAACGCGCGGCTGTTCACCGACGTGCAGCGCGAGCAGGCGTACTTCGCGTCGCTGGTGCGCGAGAGCCCGGTGGCGATCGTCGCCTTGACCCGCGACGGGCGGATCACGCTGTGCAACCCGGCGTTCGAGACGCTGTTCGGTTACAGCGCGGCGGAGGCGGTGGGCCAGGAACTCGACCCGCTCATCACCACCGACGCCACGCGCCGCGAGGCGGTGGCCTACACCCAGGCGGCCACCGACCGCGCCATCCACGGCAGCGGGCGCCGGGTGCGCAAGGACCGCACGCTGGTGGACGTCGAGATCCTGGCGGTGCCGGTGGTGGTGCGCGGCGCGCGGGTCGGCCTGATGGCGCTCTACCACGACATCACCGAGCTGCTCAAGGCCCGCAGCGACGCCGAGTCGGCCAACAAGGCGAAGAGCCAGTTCCTCGCCAACATGAGCCACGAGCTGCGCACGCCGCTCAACGCCATCCTCGGCTACAGCGAGCTGCTGCGCGAGGAGGCCGAGGACCGCGGCCAGGACGACTTCATCCCCGACCTGGCGCGCATCCACCACGCCGGCAAGCACCTGCTCACGCTGATCAGCGACGTGCTCGACCTGTCGAAGATCGAGGCGGGACGCATCGAGCTGGCGCCCGAGCGCTTCCCGGTGCGACAGGTGATCGACGACGTGACCGCGACCATCGAGCCGCTGGTGGCGAAAAACAGGAACCGGCTCGAGGTCGAAAGCGCGGGCGACCTGGGCGCCATGCACTCCGACCCGACGCGGCTGCGCCAAGTGTTGTTCAACCTGCTCTCCAACGCGTGCAAGTTCACCACCGGCGGCACCATTCGGCTGGCCGCGGAGCGTTCGGGCGGCGACGGTGACGCGTGGCTCGAGTTCCGGGTGCAGGATTCCGGGATCGGCATGACGCCGGAGCAGCTCGGCAAGCTGTTCGAGGCGTTCGTGCAGGCCGACGCCTCCATCGCGTCGCGGTTCGGCGGGACCGGGCTGGGGCTCGCCATCTCGCGGAAGCTGTGCCGGCTCATGGGCGGCGACGTCACCGTCGCCAGCGAGTACGGCAAGGGCACCACATTCACCGTGCGGCTCCCGGCGGCGGCGCCCGCCGGTTCGGGCGCGGCGTGACCCGCCCCGCGAACGGCTTGCCGCCCGCGGCCGACGTCGGCGCCGCGCAGATGCGGTCGGCGCTGCTGCGGCTCAGCACCCAGATCGCCGAAGCGCAGACCGAGGACGAGGTGTGCCGCGGCGTCGCGGCCGGACTGCGGCACGACGCGTTCGGCTTCGACGGCGTGGGCGTGTACCTCGCGGGCACCGAGCGGTTCGAGCCCGGCCTGCGGGCGAGCGCCGGGACGTTCGACGCACAGGGCGACGGCGCGGCGGAGCTGCGGCTGCCGCTGCGCATCAACCAGAGCGCGATCGGCGAGCTGGTGGTGCGGCGCACCGGCGCGAGCGCGTTCGACCAGGGCGACCTGGAGATCCTGGCGGCGGCGGCCAACCAGGCGAGCATCGCGATCGCGCGGGCGCGGCTGCTCGACGCCGAGCGCCGCCGCGCGTCCGAGCAGCGCGCGCTGCTCGACACGCTGGCCGACCTGTCCGGCGAGCTGCAGCTCGACCGGCTGCTCCAGTCGGTGCTGGAGCGCGCGGTGACGCTGCTCGGCGTGACGGGCGGCGAGCTGGCGGTGCACGACGAGGCGGCCCGCGAGCTGGTGATCGTCGCGAGCCACAACCTCGGCGCCGACTCCACGGGCACGCGGATGGCGATCGGCGAAGGCGCGATGGGTCACGTGGCCATGTCGCAGGAACCGCTGATCATCCCCAACTATCAGGCGTGGGCCGGCCGGTCGGCGCAGTACACCCAGGCCGTGGTCCAGGCCGTGATGGTCGTGCCGCTGCTGATCGGCCAGCGGCTGGTGGGGGCGATCGCCGCCGTGCACAAGGACCCGGCCCGGAAGTTCGGCGAGGCCGACGTGCGGCTGCTGAACCTGTTCGCCGCGCAGGCCGCCATCGCGATCGAGAACGCGCGGCTCTACAGCGCCGAGCGGGAGCGGGCCGGCGAGCAGCAGGCGCTGCTCGACACGCTGGCCGACCTGTCCGGCCAGCTCGAGTTGTCGAAGCTGCTCCAGGCCGCGCTGGAGCGCGCGGTGAGCCTGCTCGGCGTGGACGGCGGCGAGCTGGCAATCTACGAGGAAGAAAAGCGGGAGCTGGTGATCGCGGCGAGCTACAACATGGAGACCAACGCCGTGGGCACCCGCATGGCGTTAGGCGAAGGCGCCATGGGGACGGTGGGCAAGACGCACGAGCCGCTGATCATCCCCCGCTACCAGGAATGGACCGGCCATTCGCACCAGTACGAGCAGAGCAGCGTCCAGTCCGTGATGGCCGCGCCGCTGCTGATCGGCTCGCGCCTGGTCGGCGCCATTGCCAGCGTCCACTCCGACGCGACCCGCGAGTTCGGCGACGTCGACCTGCGCCGGCTGATGCTGTTCGCGCCGCAGGCGGCGGTGGCGATCGAGAACGCGCGGCTCTACGCGGCGGCGCAGCGCTACTTCGACAGCCTGGTCCTGAACAACCCGGTCGCCATCGTCAACCTCGACCTCGACGACCGCATCACCTCGTGCAACCCGGCGTTCGAGAGCCTGTTCGGCTACCGCGCCGAGGAGGTGATCGGCCTCAATCTCGACGAGCTGGTCACCACCGAGGAGACGCTCGCCGAGGCGCGCGCCTTTACCGAGGCCGGCGAAGCGGGCCGCACCACGCGGGCGGCCGCGCGGCGGCGCCGCAAGGACGGCACGCTCGTCGACGTCGAGCTGTTCACCATTCCCGTCCTGGTGGGCGGCGCGCGGGTCGGCATGATGGCGCTCTACCACGACGTATCCGAGCTGCTCGCCGCGCGCCGCGCGGCCGAAGACGCGAGCCGCTCGAAGAGCAGCTTCCTCGCCAACATGAGCCACGAGCTGCGCACGCCGCTCAACGCGATCATCGGCTACAGCGAGATGGTGCTCGAGGATGCCGAGGCGTCCGGATCGCCGGCGCTGGTCGGCGACCTGCGCAAGATCCACGCGGCGGGCAGGCATCTGCTCGGCCTGATCAACGACGTGCTCGATCTCTCGAAGATCGAGGCCGGCAAGATGGAGATGCACCTGGAGACGTTCGACGTGCGGGAGGCCCTCACGCCGGTGGTCGAGACGGTGCGGCCGCTGGTCGCGCAGAAGGGCAACCGGCTCGACCTGCGCTGGGGCGAGCCGCTCGGCGCGATGCGGTCGGACGCCACGCGGATCCGCCAGATCCTGCTCAACCTCATCTCCAACGCGAGCAAGTTCACCGAGAACGGCACGATCACGCTGGAGTGCGTGCGCGCGCGCGGGCCGGCGGGCACCGACGCCCTGCACCTGCGGGTGCGCGACACCGGCATCGGCATGACGGCGGACCAGGTGGGCCGGCTGTTCGAGGCGTTCGCGCAGGCCGAAGCCTCCACGGCAAGCAAGTACGGCGGCACCGGCCTGGGGCTCGCGATCAGCCGCAAGTTCTGCGAGATGCTCGGCGGCACCATCGGCGTCGTCAGCGAGCCGGGTCGCGGCACGACGTTCGAGGTGCGGCTGCCCATCGGCACCGCGGCGGCCTCGTGAAGCGGCCCGCCCGGCCGGCCAGGAAGCGTCCCGCCCGAGCGCCGGGTCGCGCGACGCGGCGCCCCAAGGTCGCGGCGGCGGCGCGCCAGGACGCGTTGCTCCGCCTCAGCACCGACATCGCCGCGGCGGAAGGCGAGACGGAGGTGTGCCGCGCCATCGTCACCGGCCTGTTCGACCGAGCGTTAGGCTACGACTTCGTCGCGGTGCTCCTGGTGGACCAGGCGACCGGCGAGCGCGTGCTGGTGGCGAGCAAGGGCTGGAAGAAGGCGCCCGGCGAGCTGCGCCTCCAGCCGGGCACCGGGCTGTCCGAGCGGCCGCTGCTCGACGGGCGGCTGCACTACACGCCCCGCGTCACCAAGGAGACGCGCTACCTGCCGACCCGCAACGAGGGCTCGGAGGTCGACGTCCCGATCCTCGCGAACCGGCAGCTGGTGGGCGTGCTGGTCGTCGAGAGCAACCATCCCGACGCCTTCGACCGCGACGACCTGAAGATTCTCGCTGCGGCGGGCAACCAGGCCGGCATCGCCATCGGGCGGGCGCGCCTGCTGGCCGCGGTGCGGCACCGCGCCGCCGAGCAGGAGGCGCTGCTCGCCTCGCTGTCGGACCTGTCGCGGAAGCTCGAGCTGTCCACCCTGCTCCAGTCGGTGCTCGAGCGCGCCGTGGCGCTGCTCGGCGTCACCGGCGGCGAGCTGGCGATCTTCGACGAGCAGCGGCGCGAGCTGGTGATCGCGGCGAGCCACAACATGGAGACCAACGCGGTCGGCACGCGGATGGCGTTCGGGGAGGGCGCGATGGGGCGCGTGGCCGAAACGCACGAGCCGCTCATCATCCCGCGCTACCAGGACTGGGAAGGGCGCTCCGGGCAGTACGGCCAGAGCAGCGTGCAGTCGGTGATGGCCGCGCCGCTGCTGATCGGCACGCGGCTGGTGGGCACCATCGCCAGCGTGCACTCCGACCCGGGCCGCACGTTCGGCGAGGACGATCTCCGGCTGCTCACGATGTTCGCGCCCCAGGCCGCGGTGGCGATCGAGAACGCGCGGCTCTATACCGCCGAGCGGGTGCGCGCCGACGAGCAGGAAGCGCTCCGCGCCACCATGGCCGACCTGTCGGGGCGGCTCGACCTCGCGACGCTGCTGCGCGCCGTTTTGGAGCGGGCGGTGCGGCTGCTGGGCGTCAGTCACGGCGAGCTGGCCATTTACCACGCGGACAGCGACGAGCTCGAGATCGTCGCGAGCCACCTGCTCGGCAACATCGAGACGACCGGGACGCGGCAGAAGGTTGGCGAGGGGGCGATGGGTCACGTCGCCCGGACCCGGGAGCCAGTGCTGATCCCCGACTACCACAAATGGCCCGGTCGCCTGTCGCAGTACACCGAGGTGGTGTTCCAGGCGTTCCACGCCGTGATGGCGGTCCCGCTGCTGGTCGGCGGGCACCTGGTCGGCGCGATCGCGTTCATGGACGTGAACCCGCAGCGGGTGTTCGGCGAAGAGGACCTCCGGCTCATCAACCTGTTCGCGCCGCAAGCGGCCATCGCGATCGAGAACGCCCGGCTGTTCGCCGCGGTGCAGCGCGAGCGGCGCTACTTCCAGGAACTGGTCGCCAACAGCCCGGTCGCGATCGTGACGCTCGACCCCGCCGAGAACGTGGTATCGTGCAACCCCGCCTTCGAGCGGATGTACGGCTACACCGAGACGGAGGTCGTGGGCCGGAACCTCGACGCGCTGATCACCACCGAAGCGACGCGCCAGGAGGCGGCCGCGTACACGCACCAGGCGCTGTCGCACAAGGCCGTCAAGCTGATCGCCCAGCGGCGCCGCAAGGACGGGACGCTGATCGACATCGAGGGGCTCGGGGTATCCGTGGTGGTCGACGGCACGCCGGTCGGCGCGATGGCGCTCTACCATGACATCACCGAGCTGCTGTCGGCGCGCCGCGCCGCCGAAGAAGCGAGCCTGGCCAAGAGCCGGTTCCTGGCCAGCGTGAGCCACGAGCTGCGCACCCCGCTCAACGCGATCATCGGCTACAGCGAGCTGCTCCAGGAGGAGGTCACCGACCTCGGCATGCCGCAGCTGGGCGTGGACCTGTCGCGCATCCACGCGTCCGGCAAGCTGCTGCTGTCGCTGATCAACGACATCCTCGACCTCTCCAAGGTCGAGGCCGGGAAGATGGACGTGCACCCCGAGTCGTTCGACGTCGCGTCGCTCGTCGGCGCGGTCGCCGCCACGGTGGCGCCGCTGGTGGAGAAGAACGGCAACCGGCTCGTGATCACCGGCGCCGAGGCCGGCGGCGCCATGCGCACCGACCGGACCAAGCTGCTCCAGATGCTGCTCAACCTGCTGTCCAACGCGAGCAAGTTCACCCGGGACGGCACCGTGTCGCTGGCGGTGCGGCGCGCCGACGGCGCGCGGCCGCAGGTGTGCTTCGAGGTGCGCGACACGGGCATCGGCATGACGGCCGAGCAGATCGGCCGGTTGTTCCAGGCGTTCTCGCAGGCCGAAGCGTCCACCGCCAGCAAGTACGGCGGCACCGGCCTGGGGCTCGCCATCACCAAGCGCTTCAGCGAGCTGATGGGCGGCACCGTCACCGTGGAGAGCCGGCCCGGCGAGGGCTCGGTGTTCACGCTGACGCTGCCGGCCGTGCTGGAGCGCCGCACCCCCACCGAGGTGGCGTGATGCTCCGGATTCTGCTGGTCGAGGACAACGAGCTGAACCGCGACATGCTGTCGCGGCGGCTCCAGCGCAAGGGCTTCGAGGTGGCCATGGCGCTCGACGGCCGCCAGGGCGTGGACATGGCGAAGGCGGGCGGGTACGACCTGATCCTCATGGACATGAGCCTGCCCGAAATCGACGGCTGGGAAGCCACGCGCCAGCTTCGCGCCGCGCCGGAAACCGCCACGGTGCCCATCATCGCGCTCACCGCGCACGCCATGGCCGGCGACCGCGACAAGGCGATCGAAGCCGGCTGCAACGACTACGACACCAAGCCCATCGAGCTGGAGCGCCTTCTGGGCAAGATGCAGGCACTGTTAGGCGGCGGCGCGTGACCCACACCGCCCCCGGCAGCAATCCCGTCGCCGCGCTGCGCCACGACCTGCGCACGCCGGTCAATCACATCGTCGGCTACGCCGAGATGCTGCTCGAGGACCTCACCGGACCCGAGCACGCGGCCCGCCGCGCCGCGCTGGAGGAGACGCTCAAGGCGGCGCGCGACGCCCTCAACGCGATCAGCCTGGTCCTCGCGCCCACCAAGGACGCGGTCGAGCCGAGCGAGCTGTCCGGCCTGTACCACCGCCTGGAAGACCCGCAGCACCGGATCGTCGAAGCGGTGCACGCGCTGCTCGCCGCCGCGAACGAAGTGCCCACGCCAAGCTTCGCCGAGGACCTCAAGAAGATCGAGGACGCCGCGCAGCGCCTCGTCCCGCGCGACCGCGCCGCCGTCACCGGCGAGGTCCGCGCCGTGGCCGCGTTCGCGGCCGGCGTCGCCCGAGTCCTGGTGGTGGACGATGAGGCCGGGAACCGCGACCTGCTCGGCCGCCGGCTCCAGCGCGAGGGCTACGCCGTCATCACCGCCGGCGGCGGCCACGAGGCGCTCGCGCTCATCGCGAAGAACCCGGTCGACGTGGTGCTGCTCGACGTGATGATGCCCGACCTCGACGGCCTCGCCGTGCTGGAACGGCTCAAGGCCGATCCCGCCACGCACGACGTGCCCGTGATCATGATTTCCGCTTTGGACGACCTCTCGGCCATCGCGCGGTGCATCCAGGCCGGCGCGCTCGATTACCTGCCCAAGCCGTTCGAGCCGGTGATTCTGCGGGCCCGGCTGGCCGCGTCGCTCGCCGAGAAACGGGCGCGCGACCAGGAGCGCGACCTGGTCAAGGCGTTAGGCGCCGTGACCGCCGCCGCCGCCGCGGTCGAGGCCGGCGCGTACCAGGCCGGCGCCCTCGCCGAGGTCGCCCAGCGGCCCGACGCCATCGGCCGGCTGGCGCGCGTGGTGGACCGCATGGCCACCCAGGTCGGCGAGCGCGAGGCGCGGCTCCGGAGCCGCGTCACCGAGCTGCGCGAGGCGATCGGCGTGGCGCGCCAGACGCACGACTACGTGGTCGAGTCGGTCAGCGACCGGCTCAAGGCCGGCGAGGTGCTCGCCGGGCGCTACGCCATCGAGGCGGTGGTGGGCCGTGGCGGCATGGGCACGGTGTATCGCGCGCGCGACAGCGAGTTGAACGAGACGGTCGCGGTGAAGACACTGATGCCCGAGCTGGTGGCCGACGAGGAGCTGCGTGAGCGGTTCAAGGACGAGATCCGCCTCGCGCGCCGCATCACGCACCGCAACGTGGTCCGGATGCACGATTTCGGCGAGGCCAATGGCGTGTGGTACCTGACGATGGAATTCGTCGAAGGGCTCACCTGCCGCGACCTGCTCGACGCCCGCGGTCCGCTCGCCGTACCGGCCGCGCTCGCGATCGCCACCCAGCTCGCCGAGTCGCTGATCGTCGCGCACGAAGTCGGCGTGATCCACCGCGACATCAAGCCGCAGAACCTGCTGCTGGACCACGCGGGCGTGCTCAAGGTGATGGACTTCGGCGTCGCCCGGCTCGCCGAGCGCACCGCCGGGCACACGCAGGCGGGGCTGATCGTCGGCACGCCGGCCTACATGTCGCCCGAGCAACTGACCGGTGAAGAGGTGGACGCGCGCTCCGACCTCTACTCGGCGGGCGTCGTGCTCTACGAGCTGCTGACCGGCCAACTGCCGTGCGACGCGCCGACCGTGATGGCGTTGTTCGCGCGAGTGCTCGGCGAAACGCCGCCGCGGCCCGCGACGCTCCAGCCCGCCATCCCTCCGGCGCTCGACGAGCTGATCATGCAGCTGCTGGCCAAACGCGCCGCCGACCGCGTCGCGGGAGCCGGCGCGTTGCTGGAGCGACTCCAGGCACTGGTCTAGCGAAGGGTTGCGCATGGCGCGGACACGCCGCCCCCCAACACTCGCCTGACGAGAGCCTCCCGTGTCCAAATTGCCTGGGAGCCGCAAGGGATCTACTTAGCCTGGCCAGACTCGCTCGAATTCGATTCCCTTGAGGTCGTGCCGTGTCACCAAGTCCACAAAGCGCTCTCCCACAAAGGTGGGGCTTGTGCGGAATGGAAGCCGGAATACCTCGAGATCTTGGATCTGCTCGGTCCTGAAACTGTACCTAGAGACAATAGCTATTCGCTGGGTCCCCGGAACGAACTTGACGTCCGAGCGCTCCAGTTCTAGCGCGTCGATGATGCGAAGACAATTGAAGACATACAGCTCCGTGCCGTCATCCGTCGCCAAGGGCAGCAGCTCTCCGTTGTCGCGCAGGATATCTGACAATGCCGCGATCGCCCGCATGCGCATGACCAAGGCGTGCCTACCGTTCCACGGAAAATCGGATGGTCGTCCCGCGGACGTCTTGTCTGCCTTCACACGGCGTACTCTTACGGGCCTCCAGGAATTGGCCCTGGGAGTTCCGTCAAAGCTCCACATGGTACGGACGTCGGAGTCGTTGACACAGTTGATCCACTCATAATCTTCGAGGACCCTTGGCGTGAATATCATTCTAGTGCCAGCCTTGAATTCCTCTCCCGGCCATTGTCTGGAGGTCTGCCATGGGCTCGAGGTGGTTTGGGAGAATGCAAAGCCGTCGACGCTCCTAATCTGCCGCGGCTGCCGCTTCCGGTCCTATAATGCCCCGCGTTGATCCAACAATGACCGGGTACAAAGAACCGAAAACCAACTTGAACGGGTCGTTCGCCATCCACCTCAACATACCATCAACCCGCCAATTTACCCCACGGGCAGCACGATCGGCCGGAGCCCCTGCACCTGGCCAGCGAGCGCCAGCAGCGCTTCCTCGCCTTCCGGCCGGCCCACGATCTGAATGCCGACCGGCATGCCTTGCGGGTCGAGGCCGCACGGCACCGACGCGACGGGCAGCCCGGGCAGGCTGAGCAGGAAGGTCGGCGCCAGCCAGTCCACATAGGTCGCCATCGTCTTCCCCGCCACCGTCTCCGGATAGTTCTGCTCGACGGGGAACGGCGCCACCGCCATGGTCGGCGTCAGCAGGTGATCGTAGCGCTCGAAGAAGTCCCGGAACATGGTCCAGACCCTGCCGCGCGTCTGATGCGCGGCGCCTAACTGGCGCGGATCGGCGCTCAGCCCGGCGCGGGTGTTGTTCCGGACATTGACGCCGAATCGGTCGACGTCGCCCAGCCGCTCCTGCATCCATGCCACAAACCACTCGCCGCGCAGCGCCAGGAACGCGTCCCGCGCGAACGACAGGTCGAACGCGACGTCGTCCACGGTGTGTCCGTCGCCGGCCAGCGCGTGCGCCGCCCCGCGGCACGCGGCCTCGACACCTGGGTCCACGCCGATCCCGGCAATGTCCGGGCAGTACGCGAGACGCAGTCGCTTCGCCGGGCCCCGGCGCACCGCCGCCACGAAGTCGCGGCCTGCGGTGGGCTGGCGGAGCGGCGCCAGCGGGCTCGGCCCGCTCATCGCCTGGAGGCCTAGCGCGGCGTCCTCCGCGCCGCGCGCCATGGGCCCGGTGACCTGCAGGGTGTCCCACGGCCACGGCGAGGGATACGTCGGCACGAGGCCCGGCGACGGCCGGATCCCCACCACGCCGCAGAACGACGCCGGAATCCGCAGCGACCCGCCGAGATCCGTGCCCTCGGCCAGTGCGATCATCCCGGTCGCCAGCCCGACCGCCCCGCCACCGGTTGATCCGCCGGCCGACAGCGCCGGATTCCACGGATTGCGCGTCCGGCCGAACACCTCGTTCCAGGTGTTGCCGCCGGCCGCGAACTCGGGCGTGTTGGTCTTGCCGATGACGACCGCGCCCGCCGCCCGCAGCCGCCGCACCACGAGCGCGTCTTCCCCGGGAACATTGTCGGCGAACAGCAGGGAGCCGTAGGTGGTGCGGAGCCCCTGCACCTCGGTCACGTCCTTGATGCCGGCGGGCACGCCGGCCAGGGGCAGGATCTCACCGGCCGCGATGCGGCGGTCCACCTCGCGCGCCTCCTCGAGCGCGCGCGGGTTGAGCGTGACGATCGCGTTGAGTGCCGGATTGAGCGCCTCGACCCGCGCCAGCGCCGCCTCGACCACCGCGACCGCCGTCCGCTCGCGCGCCCGCACCGCGCGCGCCTGCTCCGCGGCGCCGGTCAGGGGTGCTTCGGCCACTCGCCCAGCCAGGCCACCGTCCGCGCGAACGCCGCTTCGCCGCCCTTGAACTTCCACGGGAAGCACCCGACGATGCAGCGCTGGTTCTGGAGCGCCTCGTTCGCGATGTCGCCGCCGAGGTTCTCGATGTGGACGCAGTCCTTCGGGAACAGCGCGTTGTGGGTCAGCTGATAGGCGGAGTCGGGAAACATCTTCGCCACGCCCTTCTTCCCGCCGAACAGCTCTTCGGCGCGCGCGCGCACCCGGTCGCAGTGCCCGTGCATGCCTTTGCCGAGGAACCGGCCGATCGGCAGGTTCATCGGGTGGTCGGTGGAGATGCAGTCCACCCCCCAGATGTGGACCTTCTTCTTGAGCAGCCACGGCACCATGTCCGGGTGCGCGCCCGGGTGCATGTGAATGTAGCGCTCCTCGTCGGCGTCCTCGGAGAAGAACGAGTAGCGCTCCCAGCCGGTGTGGAGAATCACGATGTCGCCCGTCTTGACCTTCACGCGCTTCTCGATCATCTCCGGCGTGTACACCGCCAGGTCGTGCATCTCGTCCCGAAGGTCCACGATCACGCCGGGCCCGCACAGCCACTCGACCGGGATCTGGTCGATGGTGCGCCCCTTGGTGACGAAGTGCCGGGGCGCGTCGAGGTGCGTGCCCATGTGGTTGCTGGTCTGGATGTACTGCGCGTTCACCCCGTGCTCCGCTTTGCGCTTGATGTACTTCACCTCGAAGGGCGGATAGTAGGGCCAGAACGAGCAGTCCTGGTTGAGGTCCTGCGACAAGTCGAAGATCCGCATCGCGCTCACGCGTCACCCCTCGCACGGTCAGAGTTCATCAGCACACAGTACAGCACGCCCGACACGACGGCGGCCGAGAACCACGCCCCGTCGAACAGAAACCGCAGCGCCGGCACCACCAGCCCCGCCAGCGCAACGGCGATACCCGCCCCCATCGCGACGAGCGCCGCGGGGTTGAAGCCGCCCCGGTACGTGTAGCGGCCGCCCTCGCGATACAGGCCGGCAAGATCGAGTTGCCCGCGCCGCAGGAACAGGTAGTCGCACACCACCACGCCGCCGATCGCACCCATGAGTCCGGAATAGCTGATGAGCCAGCCCTGGTAGGCGTCGAGCAGCTTCCAGGGCATGATCAGCACGCCGATGACCACGGCGACCATGCCGCCCGCGCGGTAGCCGATCCGCCGCGGCGACAAGTTGGCGATGCTGTTGGCCGGGCCCACGACGTTCGCCGCGATGTTGGTGGTGAGCGTCGCGACCAGGATCGTCACCAGGGCCAGAATGCCGAGCACGGGGTTGTGCCGCTCGGCCGCCAGCCGGCCGATCAGCTCGACCGGATTCCAGATCGCGTGACCATACAAGATGACCGTGGCGCCCGTCACGGCGATGCCGATGAACGCGAACAGCGGCATCGTGGTCATCAGCCCGATCGTCTGGCCGAGCGCCTGCGCGCGCTGGCTGCGCGCGAAGCGCATGAGGTCGGGGATGTTGAGCGACAGCGTGGCCCAGTAGCCGACCATCGCCGTGACCCACGGCAGGAACAGGCCGAGCAGAAACCCGTGCGCGGGCGTGCGCGTGCCGACCAGCGCATCGGAGCGGGCGAGGACGGTGCCGAGCCCGCCGACGCGGTGCGTCGCCCACCAGAGCAGCGCGAGGCCCACCGCGATCAGGAACGGCGCCGAGACGGTCTCGAGCCACTTGATGGACTCGGTGCCCGCCCACACGAAGTACACGTTGATGAGCCAGAAGATGAAGAACCCGAGGAACGCCGGCGCGGTCTGGCCCAGGACCGTCGCGCCTCCGCCGATCTGCTGCCACCCCGGCCACAGGATTCCGACGATCTCGCTGATCGCAAGGCCGCCGACCCACGTCTGGATGCCGAACCAGCCGCACGCCACGACCGAGCGGGCGATCGCCGGGATGTGCGCGCCGCTCATCCCGAACGACGCGCGCGCATACACGGGAAACGGGATGCCGTAGCGGGTGCCCGCGTGACCGTTGACGATGAGCGGCACGAGCACGATGGCGTTGCCGATGAAGATGGCCGCCATCGCCTGCCACCAGCTCATGCCCGCCTGGATCAGCGCCGCCGCGAGCATGTAGGTCGGAATGCACACACTGAGGCCGACCCACAGCGCCGCGACGTTCCACATGCTCCAGGTACGCTCGGCGATGGGCGTGGGTGCGATGTCGTGGTTGGCGTACCGGGACGCCGGCAGCGGGCCGCTCAGCTCGACGAGCGGGGCGCCGGAGCGCGGGCGGTCCGCCACGGCGCTCATGTCCGGCCGGCTGCCCGCTTCGCCGCCTGCTCCAGCGCGCGCCCGGTCAGCACGCCCGCCAGGCGTCGTCGATACGCGGCCGACGCGTGGATGTCGCCGGGCGGATCGACGCCGGCCTGCGCCGCGGCGGCCGCGGCCGCGATCGTCGCGGCATCCGGAATCCGGCCTTCGAGCGCCGCGACCGCCGCCGGGACCTGCTGCGGCCCATCGCCGACGCTGAGCAGCACCACGCGCGCTTCGGCGCAGCGGCCCGCCTCGTCCAGCCGCACCATGGCGGCCACACCGACCAGGGCGTAGTCGCCGTGGCGGCGCGCCACCTCGCGGAACGCCCAGCCGGAGCGAGGCGCCGGCGGCGGCAGCTCGATGGCGGTCACCAGTTCGGCGGGTTCCAGCGCGGTGGCGAACAGGCCGGTGAAAAAGTCGGCCGCGGCCATCCGCCGCTCGCCGGCTTCCCCGCGCATGTGAACCATGGCGCCCGACGCCACCATCACCGCGGGCAGCTCGGCGGCCGGGTCGGCGTGGGCGAGGCTACCGCCGATGGTGCCGCGGTTGCGGATCTGCGGGTGCGCCACGAACGGCAGCGCTTCCGCGAGCAGGGGCGCGCGCGCCGCCACCAGCGCGCTGCGCTCGACCGCGCGCTGCCGGGTCATCGCGCCGATCAACAGACCGCCGTCGGCGGCCTCCGTGATGTGCGCCAGCGCGTCGAGGCCGTTGAGGTCCACCAGCGCCGCCGGCTGCGCCAGCCGGAAGTTCATGGTCGGGATGAGACTCTGCCCGCCGGCCAGCGGCTTCGCGTCGCCGCCGTGCTCAGCGAGCAGCGCGAGCGCCTGCTCGACCGAGTCGGGTCGGTAGTACGCGAACGCGGCGGGCTTCACGAGGCGGGCGGCGCGCCGGGCGGCGGCGGTGGCGTCGGCGGGTCCACGGCGGGCGCGGGCGGCTGCGCCAGCCGCTTCTCGAGTTCCGCGCTCAGCGCCTCGAGTCCCTGCCGGGTCATCAGGCGGCTGATCGAATCGAGCAGGCGCTGCCCGACGCCGGCGATCTTGCCGCCCACGTTGAGGTCCGCCCGGTAGATCATCGTGGTGCAGTCCGGCGCGCCGCCGTCCGCCAGCTCCACGCTGGCCACGCCGCGGGTGAACCCGAACCGCCCGGTGGAGTCGATGTCCATGGCGTAGCGCCGCGGCGGATCCATCTCGCGCAGCGTCACCACCAGCGTGAACTCCGCCGCCGTGATCGGCCCGACGCCGATCTTGATCAACCCCTCGTAGCGGTCGTCGGCGGTGCGCTTCAAGTCCTTCGCGCCCGGCATCGCCTTGACCATCACCTCCGGGTCCAGCAGCAGCGCGAACACCCGGTCCTTCGGCGCCGCGAAGGTGTGCGTCCCTTCGACGATCATCGGCCGGCTCCTTCCAGGAGCGCGAACAGCCGCCCGGGGCTCAGCGGCATTGCGGTGATCTCCACGCGGCCGTCGAGCGCGTCGTCCACCGCCTGGGCGAACGCGGCGGCGGTCGGGATGCACCCGGCTTCGCCGACGCCCTTGGTGCCTAACGGATTGAGCGGCGACGGGGACACCACGTGGTCCATCTCCACGACGGGCACGTCGAGCGCCGTGGGGAGCAGGTAGTCCATGAACGACGCGTTCATGAGCTGGCCGTTGTCGCCCCACACCAGTTCCTCGTAGAACGCGTTGCCGATGCCGGCCGCCACCCCGCCCTGGACCTGCGCCTCGACGACCATCGGATTGATGACCGTGCCGCAGTCGTGGACGACCACGTAGCGCTTGATCGTCACCAGCGCCGTCTCCGGGTCCACCTCGACGATCATGGCGTGCACGCCGTTGGCGGCGTTGCCGCGGTCGGGGCCGAAGTAGGCCGTGGCCTCGAGCCCCGGCTCGGTTCCCGGCGTGACCGCGCCGCGCAGCGGGTTGGCGAGCACCGCCAGCTCGCCGAGCGATATGCTGCTCGGCGCCGTGGCGCCGCGGCCCGCGCGCCACTCGGCGAGGGCCGCGCGCTTGACCGCCACGCGCCCGCCGGCCAGCTCGAGGTCCCCCACGCGCGCGCCCAGCTGCCGCGCGCCGTGCTCCAGGACCTTCTCCCGCACTTTGAGCGCGGCGGCGTGGATCGCGTTACCCGCCACCACCGCGCCCCGGCTCGCGAACGTCCCGGTGCCCCACGCGAACTCGCGTGTGTCGCCGGTGATCACCTGGATCTGCTCGAGCGCCACGCCCAGCACGCCGGAGACCAGCTGCGCGAACGTGGTGAAGTGCCCCTGTCCCTGCGTGCCCACGCCGGTGGCCACGCGGACCGCCCCCGAGGGCTCGATCGTGACCCGCGCGCCCTCGTACGGCCCGATCCCGGTGCCCTCGATGTAGTTGACGATCCCCAGCCCGAGGTGCCGGCCCTGCGCGCGTGCCCGGGGCTGCTCGCGCGCGAGGAAGTCGTCGTAGCCGATCAGCGCGACGGCCTTCTCGAGCGCCTCCGGATAGTTGCCGCTGTCGTAGGTCAGCGGCCGGAAGTCCTGGAACATGATTTCGTGGTCGTACGGGAACGCGTCGGGCGGGATGAGGTTCCGGCGCCGGATCTCGACCCGGTCCATCCCCAGCTGCCTGGCCGCGATGTCGAGGAGCCGCTCCATGACGAACACGCCGTGCTGGCGGCCGGCGCCGCGGATCGGCGTCACGATGGGACGGTTGGTGAACACGGCCGTGAAGGCGGAGTCGTAGCTGGGCACCACGTACGGGCCCAGCAGCGTGCACTGGCTGTTGATCGGCACCGTCAGGCCGTACGGGTCGTACGCGCCCCCGTCGTGCAGGAACACGTCCTTGACGCCCAGGATGGTGCCGTCGTTGCGCACCGCCAGCTCGGCGTCGTGGATCTGGCCGCGTTCCTGGGTAGTGGCGAAGAAGTTCTCGCGGCGGTCCTCGATCCACTTGACCGGCCTGCCTAACTGCATGGCGGCCCAGGGCAGCAGCACTTCCTCGGGGTAGAACATCATGATCTTGGGGCCGAACCCGCCGCCGATGAACGGCGCGACGACGCGCACCTGCGACTCGCGCAGCCCGAGCATCGCGGCCAGGCCGTTGCGGATGGGGATGGGCGCCTGGGTCGTGTCCCACACCGTCAGCTCTTCGGCCCGCGCGTCCCACGACGCCACGATGCCGCGGTTCTCGATCGCCGCCGCGACGCCGCGGTCGTACGTGAACCGCCGGCTCACCACCACATCCGCCGCGCGCCGCGCGGCCGCGTAGTCGCCCTTGGTCTGGTGCACCCGGGCCGAGACGTTGGTGCCCAGGTGCTCGTGCACCAGCGGGGCGCCGGGCGCGAGCGCCGCCTCGAGATCGGCCGGGGCGTCCAGCGGCTCGAGATCCACGACGATGTCTTCCAGCGCATCTTCGGCGAGGTAGCGGCTCGCGGCCACGACCATCGCGATCGCTTCGCCGGAATGGCGGATCTTGTCCTTGGCGAGCGGCACCTGCGTGGCGGTGTTGAAGACCGAGCCCGGCACCGGCGGCGGCGGCACGAGCAGCGGCCCCGGCTTCCAGTAGTCGCCCAGATCCGCCGCGGTGTACACCGCCGCCACGCCTTCGCGCGCGCGGGCGGCCGACGCGTCCACGCGCCGGATGCGCGCGTGGGCGTCGTCGCTGCGCAGGAACGCCACGTGCAGCAGGCCCGGCAGTTCCACGTCGTCCACGAACAGCGCCCGTCCGGTAAGGAGGCGCGCGTCCTCGAGGCGCCGCGACCGCGCGCCGATCCCGGTGTCCGGCGGCGCGGGGTGCCCGCTCATTCGGCGCTCGACGCGGTCAGGCCGCCGGCCGCGCCCGACGGCGCTCCCGCCGCCAGGCACACCGCGTTCACGATGTTCGCGTAGCCCGTGCAGCGGCACAGGTTGCCCGACAGGGCCTCGCGGATCTGGACATCGGTGGGATGAGGGCAGTCACGCAGAAACGGCACCAGGGTCATGAGAAAGCCCGGCGTGCAGAAACCGCACTGGAGCGCGTGCGCCTCGTGGAACGCGGCCTGGAGCGGGTGGAGCGCGCCGTCTCCGGCGAGCCCTTCGACCGTCGTCACCTCGTGGCCGTCGGCCTGGACCGCGAAGACGAGGCAGGAGCGGACCGCCTCGCCGTCCAGCAGCACCGTGCACGCGCCGCACACGCCGTGCTCGCAGCCCACGTGCGTGCCGGTGAGCCCGAGGTCGTGCCGCAGAAAGTCGCTCAGCAGGAGCCGCGGCTCGACGTCTGCCGTCGCGCGAACTCCGTTTACGGTGACGGCGATGCCGCTCCGTGCGCCCACGTTCCACCCTCAATGGCGAGTCGGGTTATCGGAGCGGTAACGTTGCGCGCGACAGGAGGATGCGCAAGAGGACGGCGCCGCGGCGCCCGGGTCAGTCTCCGGGTGCCAGCGCCGGCTCGTGCAGCGGCTGCGCCGCCTCGGCGCGCCGCCGCTTGAAGGCGTGCTGGAACGCGTCGAGGTAGGTGTACACCACCGGCGTCACGTACAGCGTGATGATCTGCGAGAACGCGAGGCCGCCGACCACCGCCAACCCCAGCGGCCGCCGCGACTCGGCGCCCGAGCCCCAGCCCACCGCGATCGGCAGCGTCCCCATGAGGGCCGCCATCGTGGTCATCATGATCGGCCGGAACCGGACGCTGCACGCCTGGAGGATCGCGTCGCGCGCCGGCTTGTGCTCGTTGCGCTGCACGTCGAGCGCGAAGTCGATCATCATGATGGCGTTCTTCTTCACCAGGCCCACCAGCATGATGATGCCCACGAACGCGTAAATGCTGAGCTCGGTGTGGAAGATCACCAGGGTCAGCAGCGCGCCGAATCCCGCGAACGGGAGCCCCGAGAGAATCGTGATGGGGTGGATGAAGCTCTCGTACAGCACACCCAGCACGATGTAGATCACGAGCACCGCCACGATCAGCAGGATGCCCAGACCCTGCTGGCTGTCCTGGAACGCCTGCGCCGTGCCGGAGAACCCGGTGGTGACGGTGGCCGGGAGCACCTGGCGCGCGGTCCGCTGCACCGCGTCCACCGCGTCGCCGAGCGAGGCGTTCGGCGCGAGGTTGAACGACAGCGTCACCGACGGCAGCTGGCCGCTGTGGTTGACGCTGAGCGGCCCTACCGACGGCGCGATGCTCGCCACCGACGAGAGCGGCACCAGCGCGCCCGACGCGCTGCGCAGCGAGAGCAGGTTGAACGCGCTGACGTCGCGCTGGTACTGGGGCAGCAGCTCGAGCATCACCCAGTACTCGTTGTTGGTCGTGAGGATGGTCGACACCTGATGCGAGCCGTAGGCGTCGTAGAGGCCCTGCTCGATCTGCTGCATCGTCAGGCCCAGCGCCGCCGCGCGGTCGCGGTCGATGTGCACCGAGATCTGCGGATTCTTGATCTGGAGGTCGCTGGTCACGTCGCGCAGCTGCGGCAGCAGCTTCATCCGGCTCTCGAGCTGCGCCGACGCCTGGTAAAGCTCGTTGATGTCCGGGCTCTGCAGCGTGAACTGGTAGAGCGTCTTGGTCGTCCGGCCGCCGATGCGGATCGCCTGCGGCAGCTGGATGAAGGTGCGGATGCCCGGCAGCGTGTTGAGCTTGGCCGTCAGCTCGCGCGCCACGTCGTCGGCCGACAGCCGCTCGCTGCGCGGCTTGAGGTGGATGCTGATGCGGCCCTGGTTCATCGTGCCGCCGCCGATGGACGACATGTAGTGCTCCACCGCCGGGTCGCGGCCCACGATGGCCGCCGCCTGCTGCTGGAGCTGGTACATCTGGTCGTACGACGCGCCTTCCGACGCCTCGGTCGTGCCGCCGAGGAAGCCGATGTCCTCGTTGGGAATGAACCCCTTGGGCACGATGATGAACAGCACCACCGTTCCCGCCAGGATACCGGCCGAGAACAGCAGCGCCGTGGGGCGGTGGTCCATGACCCACGCGAGGCTGCGCTGGTACACGCCGAGCACGCGCTGGTAGACGTTCTCGGTCGCCATGTAGAACCGGCCGTGCTCCTGCTCCTGCTCGCCTTGATGGCGGAGGAAGCGGCTGCACAGCATCGGCGTGAGCGTCAGGGACACGAATCCCGACACGAGGATCGCCACGCCGATCGTCACCGCGAACTCGTGGAACAGCCGCCCGAGCACGCCGCCCATGAACAGCACCGGAATGAACACCGCGGCCAGCGACAGCGTCATGGACAGGATGGTGAACCCGATCTCACGGGCGCCGTCGAGCGCGGCCTCCATGGGCCGCTGGCCGTGCTCCATGTGGCGCACGATGTTCTCGAGCATGACGATGGCGTCGTCCACCACGAAGCCCACCGACAGCGTGAGCGCCATCAGCGACAGGTTGTCGAGGCTGTAGCCCAGCAGGTACATGACGGCGAACGTGCCCACCAGCGAGAACGGCAGCGCCAGACTCGGGATCACCGTCGCCGAGACGTTGCGGAGGAACAGGAAGATCACCATCACCACCAGGCACAGCGTGACCAGCAGCGTGGTCTTGACGTCGTGCACCGAGTCGCGGATGGCCAGCGACCGGTCGAACAGCGTGGTGATCTTGACCGAGGCCGGCAGCTGCGTGCTGAGCTGGGCGATCGCGGCCTTGACCGCGTCGGCGACCTCCACCGTGTTGGTGCCCGGCTGGCGCTGGATCGCGAGCACGATGGCGCGCTCCCCGTCGAACCAGCTCGCGGTCCGGCTGTCCTGCACGTCGTCGAGCACCCGCGCCACGTCGCCCAGCCGCACCGGCGCGCCGTTGCGGTAGGCCACGATGAGCTGGCGGAACATCGGCGCGCTGGAAATCTGTCCGTCGGCCTTGACCGTGTAGGCCGTGTGCTGGCCCCACAGCGTGCCGGTCGGCAGGTTCGAGTTGCCGGCGTCCACGGCGTTGGCCACCTCGTCGATGCCGATACCGCGTGAGGCGAGCGCCTGCGGGTCGACCTGGATGCGCACCGCGTACTTCTGCGACCCGTACACCTGCACCGCCGCCACGCCGCTCACCGTGGAAATCCGCTGCGCCAGGAAGGTCTCGGCGTACTCGTCGAGCACCGACAGCGGCAGCGTGGTCGAGCTCAGCGCCTCGAATAGAATCGGCGAGTCGGCCGGATTCACCTTGCTGAAGGAGGGCGGCAGCATGCTCGGCGGCAGCTGGCTCTGCGTCTTGGAGATGGCCGTCTCGACGTCCTGCGCCGCCGCGTCGATGTTGCGCGAGAGGTCGAAGGTCAGCGCGATGCTGGTGTTGCCCTGCGTGCTGCTCGACGTCATCTGGCTCAGGCCCGCGATGGTCGAGAACTGCTTCTCGAGCGGCGTGGCCACCGCGGCCGCCATGGTCTGCGGATCGGCGCCCGGCAACGACGCGTTCACCGAGATGGTCGGGAAATCCACGTTCGGCAGGTCGCTGACCGGCAGGCTGCGGTACCCGATCAGGCCGAACAGCAGAATGGCCGCCATCACCAGGGTGGTGGCGACCGGTCGGCGGATGAACAGCTCCGAAATGCTCACGTGCCCGTCCGCCCCCCGAGCGACGTGGACCGGGTCCCCCCGCCGCCCTTGATCTCGACGCGCGCGTTCGGCGTGAGCCGCACCTGCCCGTCGGTGACCACCACCGTGCCGGGCGTGAGGCCATCGGTGATCACCGCCACGCTGTCGACCGTGCGCGAGACCGTCACCGGCTGCTGGTGCGCGCTGTCGCCGTGGAGCGTGAAGACGAACGTGCCCTGCTGGCCGGTCACCACCGCCTGCGCCGGCACCACCGTCGCGTTTTGGCGGCCCAGAATCAGCGTGACGCTCACGAACTCGCCCGGCCACAGCGTGCCGGCGGTGTTGGGAAACCTGCCCTTCAGCATGACGGTGCCGGTCGTCTGGTCCACGTGATTGTCGATGAACGACAACACGCCCTCGAGCGGCGGCAGGGTGTCGCGCGCCGCCGCCAGCACCTCGAGCGCGTCGTGCGCCCGCGCCGTCAGCTCGGGCAGCTCCGCGGAAGGCACCGGGAAGCGCACCAGGATCGGCCGCATCTCGTTGATGGTCACCAGCGGCGTCGTGCTGGTGGTCCGCACCAGGTTGCCTTCCTTGACGTTCAGGTTGCCCGTGCGACCGGAGATGGGCGCGCGCACCGTGGCGTAGTCGAGGTTGAGCTGCGCCGCGCTCACCGCGGCCGAGTCGGCGCGGACCGTAGCGAGCAGCGCCTCCGAGGCGGCCTCCTTGGCCTGGAACTCCTCGTCGGACACCGACCGGCCCGCGAGCAGGCCCCGATAGCGATCGGTTTCCTGCTGGGCGTTGGTCAGCTGGACCAGATCGCGGCCAAGCGCCGCCTGCGCCTGCTGCAGCGCCGCCTGGTACGGCCGCGGATCGATCTCGAAGAGCACCTGGCCCTGCTGCACCTCGTCCCCTTCGGCGAAATGCACGTGCTCCAGCGGCCCGTTCACCTGCGGGAACACGTCCACGGTGCTGATCGGTTCGACGGTTCCGGTAGCCTGGACCTCGAGCGGCACCATGCGTGTTTCAGCATGCGCCACGGTGACCGGCACGCGGGTGGGGGGTAGCGCTTGCTGCCTGGAACACGACGCCAGCGCCATCAACGCCGGAACGCCGGCGGCGTAACGCAAAGAGATCATAGAACTAAGGTACGCGGCTCCCCTCCGCCCCGTTGACCGCTGGTTCGTCACGATACGGCCCGTCGAGACACGCCGCCGTGACCTCCGCGATCGTCCGGCATCCGGCCAGGGCCAGCGTCAGATCCAGCTCTGCGAGCAGGTTGGACACGACCTCCCTGACCCCGGCCTCCCCGCCGACCGCGAGCCCGTACGCGTACGGTCGCCCCACCAGCACCGCCCGCGCGCCGAGCGCGATTGCCTTGAAGATATCCGCGGCCGTCCGGATGCCGGAGTCGAACAGCACCGGCATCCTGCCGCCCACCGCCTTGACGACCCCCGGAAGAACGTCGAGCGCCCCCACCGCGCCGTCCACCTGGCGCCCGCCGTGATTCGACACGATCAGGCCGTCTACCCCGCTGTCCACGGCGCGGCGCGCGTCGTCCGCGTGCAGAACGCCCTTGAGGACCAGCGGGAGCTGCGTCATCTCGCGCAGACGTGCCAGGTCGCTCCAGCCGAGCGCCGGGCGTGGGAAGTCCGCGAGAAAGCGCCGTATCGCCGCGCGAGCGCGGCCGGAGGCGAGATTCGCCAGCCAGCCGCCGGGCATGCGGCGGGCGGCGGCGACCATTGCCATCACCGCGGCCGGCCCCGGTCGCCCGCTCGGTTCCGGGCCAAGTACCGGCTCGTTCAGGGTGGCCAGAAACACCGGATCGGTGAGGTACTGCGCCAGTCCCTTCCCTTCCAGAAACGGCAGATAGGCCAGGTCGAGATCGCGCGGCCGCCAGCCGAGGAACTTGGTGTCGAGCGTCAGAACCACCGCGCTCGCGCCGCAGGCCTCCGCCCGCTCGAGGAAGCTGCGGGCCAGCGCATCCGAAGCGCCCCAGTACAGCTGATACCATCGCGGCGTCTCGCCGAGCGCAGCGGCGCACGCTTCCATCGGCCGTGACGCCTGGCTCGAGAAGATCATCGGCACGCCGTGCGCGCGCGCCGCCCGCGCCACCGCGAGGTCCGCCTCCGGATGCGCCATTTCCAGCACGCCGATCGGCGCGAGCAGCAGCGGCGCGGGAAGTCGCGCGCCGAACAACTCGATCGAGAGGTCGCGCTCGGCAACGTCGCGCAGCACCCGCGGCACGATGCGCCAGCGCTCGAACGCGGCGCGATTGACGCGCATCGTCGCCTCGGCGCCGGCGCCGCCGGCGATGTAGGCAAACGCGCGCGCGGACATGACGGCGCGCGCCCGCGCCTCGAGCGCGTCGGCGGCGACCGGTACCCGCGGCCGCCGGCCGAACAATCGTCCGAGGTAGATGTCCGCCTGCCGCTCGCGACCGTTCATGTCGTCCGCCGTCTCGGCTGGAGTTACATCGGGGGCGGGGCGGACGCCGCGTCGGAGAGCGCCGCCGGCGCGGCGCCCGCGCTCAGTAGAAGAGCTGGTAGTCGACGCGCACGCCGCGGCCAGGCTGCGGCACGAAGTCCTTGATCACCGAGGTGTGGTCGCGGTACACCTGGTCGAACACGTTGTCGCAGTGGATGCTGAGCACCGACATCCGTCCCTGGTTCGGGAGCCGTACCCCGACGCCGAGGTTGAGGATCGCGTAACCGGCCGTCGGCGTGTCGCCGTCGCCGAGCCGGTTCTGACGGGCGGCCATCCGCACTTCCACCAGGCCCATGTAGCGCTGATCCTGCCACGTCGCGCGCACCAGCCCGTGGAGCGGCGGGATGAACGGGAGCGGCACGTCGAGCTGGGTGTCCTGCGCGTTGACGTAGCTCGCGTTGCCGTCCAGCACCAGATGCTCCACCGGCGCCACCGTCAGGCTGGCCTCGAACCCCGCGAGGCGCGCGCGGGTCGCGCCGAACTGCCGCACCGGGAAACCCTCGATGGTGTCGCCGCGCAGGAAGCCGTAGATGTAGTGGTCGATCGTGTTGAGGAACGGCGACAGCTCGAACGCGGTGCGGCCGAACGTGCCCTTGAGCGACGCGTCCACGCCCAGGCCGTTCTCCGGCCCGAGCGTCGCGGTGCCGATCGAGTAGGTGCCGCTCGCCGCGTCGAGGCCGTTGGCGAACAACTCCTGCACCGTCGGCGCGCGGAACGAGCGCGCCACACTGAAGGACGCCGTGAGGCCTGGCGCGAGCTGCTGAATGGCCCCAAGCGACGCCGTTACGGAATTCGACAGCCGCGCTGCCTCGAGCGTCTGGAACACCGAATCGGTGGACGCCGGGTTGGGGTTGGTGTGAATGCGATTGTAGTCGTAGCGGATGCCGCCCTGGAGCCGCGTACCGGCGCTCACCTGATACTCCTCATAGGCAAACGCGGCCAGGCCGGTGGTCACCGAGTTGGGGCCGAGCGGCTGATCGCCGCTGATCTTCAGGCTCTGGATGTCGGTCCACAACCCCACCGTGCCGCTCACCCGGCCCATCGGCCGCTGATCGAGACGCAGCACGGCGTTCAGCTCCTGCTTGTGGAAATGATTGGCCTGCGGATCCGACACGCCGGTCGAATCCTGCGCGGTGGGAAACTCGGAGTGGCCGTAGTCGTTGTAGCTCGCGTCGAGGCGGACCCGCTGCGCCAGCGCGCCGCCGGTGTTCAACAGGCCGCGCACCTCGGTCGTCGTCCGCTCCTGGTCAATGCGTGAGGTGGTGGGCGGCACGTCCATCCAGTCGGGATTCGGCGGCACGCCCGGAATCCCGTAGTTGCTCTCGAAGTGGTTGACCCCGATCCCGACCATGCCGAACGTGCCCTGGTGCGAGAACCCGACGCCGCCGTCGTAGCTGTGGTCGAAGGTCTGCGGCAGGTGGTCGAGGTTGAACGAGGCGCCCGTCGCGGGATCGGTGTACGAGCCCGACGGGATCCGGGTGTCCCCCGCGTGCAGGCCGCCCACCGAAACGCGGAACGCGGACTGACCCGAACTGAGCACCGTGTTGTCGTAACCGGCCACCTCGCTGTTGACGCTGTTGCCCTCCAGCGAGGCCGTGCCCGAGAACTGGTGGTCCGCGACCGTCGGGACCAGGCTGGTGAATACGTTCACGAGCCCGCCGATCGTGTTGGGGCCGTACAGGACGGTCGCCGGCCCGCGCACCACGTCCACTTCGTCGATGCCCATCGCATCCACCGGTGTGGCGTGCGCCGGGTCGTAGGTCGCGATGTCGCCGGTGCGCAACCCGTTCTCCAGGATCAACACCTCGTTGTCGCCCAGGCCCCGCAGGATGGGGCGCGTCGGCGCCGACCCGTTCCCGCGCACCGCGACGCCGGGCAGATCGCTGATCTTCTCGGCGAACGTCATGCCGGCCGACTGATCGAGCGCCACCCGTCCCTTCGAGGCCGCCGCCTGGTACAGCTCGTCCGCCGGCCGCGGCGTGGGCGCCGCCGACACGATGATCCCCGGCAGCGGAATCGCGGACGGGCGCAAATCCAGCGCGAGCGTGGCCGACTGGCCGCTGATGACCACCGTGTCGATGGCCGTCGCGTAGCCGACCGCGGTGGCGAGAATGCGGAATGTTCCATTCGGAACGCTGGCAAAGCGGAACGTGCCGTCGGCGCCGGTGCGGTCCTGCCGATCGAGCTCCAGCAGACGCACCAGGGCCCCGGCGACCGGGTGACCCGCGGCACGCACGGTGCCGGCGATTGTCTGCGCCGACGCGGAACCGGCGACCAGGGCCAGCGCCAGAGCAACGGCGCCCATGCGCGCCACGGCGCGCTCACGTGTGATCGGCATGCGTCCCTCGGCCGGTAACGAGTTGAGAACCTGGTTCATACTATCGGTTACGCGCGCCAGAAGGCAATTGTTCGGCCGATGGCCGACCCGGGTCCGCTTCCCGTTCCACCCAGAGGGCGCTAACCTCTTTCGGCCGTTTCCGAGGCCGTGCACACACGCCCCACTGGAGGAGCATTCATGGCAGCCCCTTCGTTCCGCGGCAAGTTCGTCTGGCACGACCTGATGACCACCGACCCCGCCCGCGCGATCGCCTTCTACGGCAAGGTGGCGGGCTGGACGGTGCAGCCGCATCAGATGGACCCGTCCTACCGCATGATCTCCATCGGCGACAGCGGCGTGGGCGGCGTGATGGACCTGCCCGAACAGGCCCGCAGCATGGGCGCTCCGACGCACTGGATCTCCTACATCGCCACGCCCGACGTGGACGCCACCGTCCGCGATGCCCGGGCGATGGGGGCCACCGTGTACGTCGAGCCGGCAGACATTCCCAACGTCGGGCGATTCGCGATCCTGGCCGATCCGGAGGGGGCGTCGTTCGCCGCCTTCTGCCCCTCGCCGGCGATGCCCGGCGAAGGGGTGCCGGAAGCACCCACGCGGGGCCACTTCTCCTGGCACGAGCTGGCCGCCAGCAACTGGAAGGCGGAGTGGGACTTCTACGTCAAGCTGTTCGGCTGGGTGGAGGACTCGCGCATGGACATGGGCGCGACGGGCCCCTACGTCATGTTCAAGCGCGCCGGCGGCACGCTGCCCGTGGGCGCGATGTTCGCGAAGAGCCCGGACATGAAGATGCCGACGGCGTGGCTTCCCTACGTGGTCGTGCCGAGCGCGGACAAGGCCGCCGCGACGTGCGTCGCCGGCGGCGGGAAGATCCTCAACGGCCCGATGGACATCCCCGGCGGGCGCATCGCGCAGTGCATGGACCCCCAGGGCGGCGCGTTCGCCGTCCACTCGCTGACGCCGGCGCCCGCGGCGACGAAGCCCGCCAAGCCCGCCGCGAAGCGCTCGGTCAAGAAGGCCGCCAGAACCACGGCAGCCAGGAAGACCGTAAAGAAGTCGGCCAAGACCACGGCGAAGAAGGCGGTCAAGAAGGCCCCGAAGAAGAAGACCGCCAAGCCGGCCGCGCGGAAGAAGGCGGCCGCGCGTAAGGTCAAGAAACGGAAGTAGCCAGACGCCAGGCCCCGCGGCTCGACACATTCTGGCACCCGCCGAGGTGCGCGCCCAGTTGGACGCGCGCTCCGGCGGGCGCTTCTTGCCCACCTATTACGAGTGGCGAGACCTCGGCCTGGCGGAGCGGGTCGCGAGACGGTTCGGGCGAAGGCCCACGCCGCGGCTGGTGATCGAACCGGGCGCCGACGTCGCACCCGTGAGCGCGTTGTGGCTGGCCGGTGCCGCGGCGCCGGACGCCGCCGAATTCGCCGCCCTCCTGGATCGCCTGCCGAAGCTGGCCTGGATCTACTCCCAGCGCACCGGCGTGGATCACCTGCCGCTCGATCTGCTGCGCGCGCGCGGCGTCGCGGTGAGCAACACGGCCGGCCTGACCTCGGCCTGGGTCGCGGAGATGAACCTCGCGTGCGTGCTCGCCCACGCCAAACGTCTTCCGGAACTCGAACGCCTCCAGCGCCGCCACGCGCCGCGCGCCCTGATCCTGCGACCGCTGGGCGGACTCACCGTGCTGATCCTGGGCACCGGGGCAATCGGCACGCACACCGCCGAGCTGTGCGCCGGCGTCGGGATGCGCACCATCGGCGCATCGCGCCGCCCCGAGCGGCTGGCCGGCGCCGCGCATCCGTTCGGCGCGGTCGTGAGCCTGGAGGAGGCGCTCCAGAGCGCCATCGCTACGGCCGACGCGCTGGTGCTCGCCCTGCCCCTGGCGCCCGAGACCGCCGGCCTCATTTCCGGCGCCGTCCTCGCGCGCATGCGCCCGGGCGCGGCGCTCGTGAACCTGGCGCGGCCTCGCATCGTGGACGAGCCGGCGCTGGTGCGGGGGCTGCGCGCCGGCACGCCGGCGGCGGCCTGGGTCTCGCGACTGGAAACGTCAGGCATTCTCGCGCGGCGCCGGGCCGCCGCGCTGCCCGGCCTCCACCTGACGCACACCGCCGAGGCCAACGTGCCCGGACGCCTCGACCGCGCGCTGGCGCAGTTTCTCGCGCTCGAGCGGCGCGAGCGTGAGGGCGTGGTCGAGAACCGCGTGGTGTGAGGGAGGGGCGCGCGACTCAGCGCGCGCGGATCTTCCGGCTCAGCCAGCGCCAGGCCCACCGCGCCGAGGAGCGCACGCGCGGCGCGGGATCGTCCCAGGCGAACAGCGCGGTGTCCGCGCCAAGCCAGCCGTCCGTCCATTCCGCGAGCGTGAGCTCGCCACGGACCCAGTCGTGCCAGCACGCCACCGCGTCGTAGTAGATGTAGACGAGCCGCCGGCCGACCTCGCCGGGTCGGGCGGGCGTCACGTCGCGTCCGAGCGCGTCGTCGTACATCATCTGCGGCGCGTTGAACCCGCAGCGCTGCGCGAACTCCACGTACCACCACGGCCGCACGTTGACCTCGAGCAGCTTGAACGCTCCATCGCGCGCGTCCTGCTTGAATTCCGCGCTGAACGTCCCGCGATAGCCGACCGCGTCGAGCAGCCGCGCCAAGCTGTCCCGCGCCTCGGCGATCTCCGCGACCGGAATGCTCACGAACGCCGAGTTGTTGCCGAAGTCGGGCGGCCACATCCGGATCCGGCGCCGCGCCACCAGGCCCTGCACCGTTCCGCGCCGATCCCTGAATCCGTCGAGGAACACGTGATTGCGCCGCGGTCCGGGAACGTACCACTGCACCACCATGCCGAACCCGGCCTCGATCAGCCGCTCCAGCTCGCGAACCGCCTCCTCGCGCGAGTGGACCCACACTCCCTTGCGCTTGTAGGCCGCGAAGAACCGCTGCGAGTCGCGCGGCTTGAGGAACGCGCCCGCCCACCCGCCGTCCGGCACGGCGGCCACGTCGGCCGCGCTCGCGACGTCCCACGTCTCCGGGTGCGGCACTCCCACGCGGTCGAGCGTCTCGAGCAGCCGGCCCTTGTCGCTGAGGCGCTCGATGGTTTCGGCGGGCGCCACGCACGCCGGGAACCGCTCGCGGAGCTCCGCCGGGAGTCGCGCGACGGCCAGCGTGGCGTCGTCGGTGCACGGAACGAGCACCGCGCGCTCCAGGGCGCTCGCCGCGAGGTCCCGCGCGAGCGAGTCCACGCGCATCGGCCCCGCCACCGGCCGGTACCACCGCGTCCACGCCGCGAGGTCGTCCTCCGGCGCGTCCGCGATGGTGGGGACGCCGACGCGACCCAGGCATCGCTGCGCGCCGAGGGCGGTCAGGCCGGATCCCAGAACCAGGGCGGGAATCACGAGGATCGAACGCTATCGGCGTGCCGCTGCCCACACAACGGCACCCCCGCTATCGTTCGTGAAGACGCAATCCGGAGGCGGTAATGCGGCAACGGACGCTCGGCACTCAGGGACTGACCGTTTCGGCGCTGGGGCTGGGCTGCATGGGCATGTCGGACTTCTACGGCGCGTACGACGACACCGCGTCCGTAGCGACCATCCACCGCGCCATCGACCTCGGCGTCAGCTTCCTCGACACGGCGGACGTGTACGGGCCGTTCACCAACGAGCGCCTGGTCGGGCGCGCCATCGGGGATCGGCGCGACCGGGTCGTGCTGGCGACCAAGTTCGGCAACGTGCGCGACGAGACCGGCGCGTGGAAGGGCGTGAACGGCCGGCCCGAGTACGTGCGGGCGGCGTGCGACGCGTCGCTCCAGCGCCTGGGCGTGGATCACATCGACCTGTACTATCAGCACCGGGTGGACCGCACCGTGCCCATCGAGGACACCGTCGGCGCCATGGCCGACCTGGTGCGCGCGGGGAAGGTGCGCTACCTCGGCCTCTCGGAAGCGGCGCCGGCCACCATCCGCCGCGCCCACGCGGCGCACCCCATCAGCGCGCTCCAGACCGAGTACTCGCTGTGGACCCGCGATCCCGAAGCCGAAGTCCTGCCCACCTGCCGCGCGCTCGGCATCGGATTCGTGGCGTACAGCCCACTGGGTCGCGGCTTCCTGTCCGGTCGGATCCGGCGGCTCGACGACCTCGCGGCCGACGACGCGCGCCGCAGCCATCCGCGCTTCCAGGGCGACAACCTGCAGCGCAACCTGGACCTCGTGGCGCGCGTGGAAGCCGTGGCGCGCGCGAAGGGCTGCACACCGGCACAGCTGGCCATCGCGTGGCTGCTGGCGCGCGGAACCGACATCGTGCCCATTCCCGGCACGAAGCGCATCGCCACGCTGGAGGAGAACGCGGGCGCCGCGGCCCTCGCGCTCACCGCGGCCGACCTCGCCGAGATCGAGGCGGCGGCCCCGGCGGGCGCGGCCGCGGGACCGCGCTATCCCGAGCGCGGCATGGCCACGATCAACGGCTGACGCGATGTCCGCCACCGTGCAACGCTCCCTGCTGATCGTCGCGGCGCTCGCCGGTTCCGGCTGCGCGCGCCACGCACCGTCCTTCGACCTGCGCGCCGCCTACACCAAGCGCGAGGTCATGGTTCCCATGCGCGACGGCGTGCGGCTGTTCACGTCGATCTACGCGCCGCGCGACACCGCCGTGCCGCACCCCATCCTGCTGGTGCGGACACCGTACGGCTGCGCGCCCTACGGCCCGGACGCCTACGTCGCCAATCTCAGCTACGCGCAACAGCGCTACGCCGAGCGGGGCTACATCCTCGTCACCCAGGACGTGCGCGGCCGGTGGATGTCGGACGGCAGCTTCGAGCAGGTGCGGCCGGTCATCGAGCACCCCGCGCCGGGCCGGACGGACGAGACCACCGACACGTACGACACCGTCGAGTGGCTGCTCCATCACGTCCCCGGGAACAACGGCCGTGTGGGCGTGAAGGGCACGAGCTACCCCGGCTTCTACGCCGAGATGGCGGCGATCCACGCGCATCCGGCCGTGAAGGCCGTCGCGCCGCAGGCGCCGGTGACCGAGTGGATGGGCGGCGACGACTTCGTGCACCACGGCGCGCTGCTCGAGGCGCACGCCGTCGACGGGTTCTATTTCCTCGGCTTCCCGCGCGCCGCGCCGACCACCAACCAGCTGCGCTTCCTCGACCACAGGACCGACAACGGCTACGCCTGGTTCCTCACGCTGGGCAGCCTCGCGCACGTCGACGCGGCGGTCTACCACGACAGCGTGGCGTTCTGGGATTCGCTGCTCGCGCACCCGCACTGGGACGCGTTCTGGGCCGCCCGCAGCGCGCGGCCGCACCTCACTGACCTCACGCCCGCCCTGCTGTGGGTGGGCGGGTGGTTCGACACCGAGAACCAGTGGGGCGCGCTGCACGGCTACGCGGCGGCCGTCGCCCAGAGCCCGGCGACCGCCGACCAGCTGGTGATGGGCCCGTGGTACCACGGCCAGTGGAACACGGCCGGCGGAGATTCGTTAGGCGACGTGGCGTGGGGACAGGCCACCGCGCGCTTCTACACCGACAGCATCGAGGTGCCGTTCTTCGACCATTACCTGCGCGACGGACCGGCCCCGCGGGCGTTCACCGCCGCCGTGTTCGACACCGGCCGGCGCGCATGGAGCTTCGTGAACCGCTGGCCGCCCGCGGCCACGCCCACCAGCTTCTACCTTGGCGCCGGCGGCGCGCTCACCACCGCCGCGCCGGCCGCGGCAGCCGCCGATTCGGGCTTCGACCAGTACGTGAGCGACCCGGCTCGCCCGGTGCCCTACACCGCTGAAGTCACCGAGTGGTACGACCACGCGTTCATGATCGAAGACCAGCGCTTCGCCGACCACCGCGCCGACGTGCTGGTCTACCGGAGCGCCCCGCTCGACTCCGACCTCACCGTGGCGGGGCCGATCGGCGTGGACCTCGAGGTCTCGACCTCCGGCACCGACCAGGACTTCGCAGTCAAGCTCATCGACGTCTTCCCCGACAGCGGCGCGGCGCCCATGGCCGGCTACGAGCTGCCGGTGCGGATAGACCTGATGCGCGGCAAGTACCGCGACAATCCCGAGCACCCCGACGCGGGCGTGCCATTCACGCCCGGGCAGGTCACGCCGGTCCGCTTCACCATGAACGACGTGGACCACACGTTCCGGCGCGGCCACCGGATCATGGTCCAGGTGCAGAGCACGCTGTTCCCCATGTTCGACCGGAATCCCGGCCGCTACATGAACATCTTCCAGGCCGCCGACGCCGACTTCCAGCCCACCACGCAGCGCGTCTATCACTCGGCCGCCGCGGCCTCGCGCCTGATCCTGCCGGTCGTGCGCTGAGGCGCGCGACGGCGCGAAGTCCCGTAGATTGGAGCGTCCCCGGAGGTGCCCATGAAGACGCTCAGGTTCGTCCTCGCTCTGCTGCCCACGGTCTTCGCCGCCATGCCTGCCGCCGCTCAGACCGGCGCGCCGTTCGACGTTCGCGCGCACTACACCAAGCGCGTGGCGATGATTCCGATGCGCGACGGCGTGCGGCTCTACACCTCGATCCTGGTCCCGAACGACACGACCGCCGCGCATCCCATCGTGATGACGCGGACGCCCTACGGGTGCCCCGTCTACGGCGACACCCTGCCGCCGCGGCGCCTCAACTACATCGAGAGCCGCTACGCCGAGGAGAACTTCATCCTCGTCTGCCAGGACGTGCGGGGCCGGTGGATGTCCGAGGGCGACTTCGTGGACACCCGCCCGGTCATCGAGAATCCCGGCCCGGGGCAGACCGACGAGACCACCGACAGCTACGACACGATCGACTGGCTGATCCACAACGTGGCGCACAACAACGGCCGCGTGGGAACGCGCGGCACCAGTTATCCGGGCGGCTACGCCGAGCTGTCGGCGATCCACGCGCACCCGGCGCTCAAGGTCGTCTCACCGCAGGCGCCCGTGACCGAGTGGATGGGCGGCGACGACTTCTTCCATCACGGCGCCCTGCTCGAACCGCACCTGCTCGACTTCGAGAACTTCTTCGGCCGGGCCCGCCCGGCGCCCACCTCCGAGCGCCCCACCGAGCTGTTCGAGCACGGCACGCCGGACGGCTACGCGTTCTACCGCCGCCTGGGCGCGCTGACCAACGTGAACCGGCGGCTGTTCCACGACAGCGTGGCGTTCTGGGACACGGTCGTCGCGCACCCCATGTGGGACGCGTACTGGGCGGCGCACAGCGGCATTCCCCATCTCCACAACCTGACGCCCGCCATGCTGTGGGTGGGCGGGTGGTTCGACACCGAGAACCTGTGGGGCGCGCTGCACGCCTATCAGGCGGCGGAGGCCGGCAATCCGGGGATCACCAACCGCTTGGTGATGGGTCCGTGGTTCCACGGCCAGTGGAACACCCCGACCGGTGACTCGTTAGGCGTCATCGCCTGGGGCCAGGCCACCGCGCGGTTCTACGCCGACAGCATCGAAGTCCCGTTCTTCAATTACTACCTGCTGGACAACCAGCCGCCGCCGCGCGCCTTCGAGGCGGCGGTGTTCGACACCGGCCGGAAGCAGTGGACCTTCGCCGACCACTGGCCCATCGCCGGGGGCGCCGAGACGAACCTGTACCTGGGCGCCGGCGGCACGGTCACGACGACGCCCCCTGCGGTCCACGGGCGCTCGTTCGACCAGTACGTGAGCGACCCGGCGAAGCCGGTGCCGTACACGGCGCAGATCAGCAACTGGTACAACCACGCCTTCATGATCGAGGACCAGCGCTTCGCCGACCGCCGGCCCGACGTCCTGGTGTACGAGAGCGCCCCGCTCGAGCACGACATGACGGTCGCCGGCCCGATCGACGTGGACCTGTGGGTCTCGACGTCCGGCACCGACGCCGACTTCGCCGTCAAGGTGATCGACGTCTTCCCCGACACGCTCGGCAACCCCGGCGGCCGCGGCTTCTCGGCCGGCGCTCCCGTGCCGCTCGGCGGCTACGAGATGCCGGTCCGGATGGACCTGATGCGCGGCAAGTACCGCGGCCACCCGGATCATCCCATGAGTCCCCGCCCGTTCACGCCCAACGCGCCCACCCAGGTCGGGTTCGACATGAACGACGTCTACCACACGTTCCAGCGCGGGCACCGGATCATGATCCAGGTCCAGAGCACCATGTTTCCGATGTTCGACCGCAACCCGGGCCGCTTCATGGACATCTTCGCGGCGCACGACGGCGACTTCCGCGCGACGACCGAGCGTGTGTTCCACTCCGCCGAGTATCCCTCGCACGTGGTGCTGCGGGTCGTGCCCTAGCCGCCACACCGGCGCGCCGGCGGCGTTACAGCGCGCGACGGCGGTTTGACACGGCGGCGGCCGCACCGTACCGTTCCCCTTAACATTTAAGGGGAACGCCCGTGCCTGCCGCCGAACTGACGCTGCTCCAGGGGACGCTCGACCTCCTCGTGCTCAAGGCGCTTCTGTGGGGGCCGCGCCACGGCTACGCCGTCGCGCGCTGGGTGCGCGACACCACGCACGACGATCTCCAGATCGAGGAGGGCGCGCTGTACACCGCCCTGCACCGCATGGAAAAGCGCGGCTGGCTGGAGAGCGAGTGGGGCGTCTCGGACAACAACCGCAAGGCGAAGTATTACCAGCTCACCGCGCAGGGCCGGCGCGAGCTGCGCGCGCAAACCGCCGTCTGGACGCGCTACGCCACCGCCGTGTTCAAGGTCCTCCAGACCGCGTGAGACTCTCATGACCCGCATCCCCGGCATCAAGCGGCTGTTCCGGCTCGACCGCAAGCAGGACGTGGACCGCGCGGTGGACGACGAGCTGCGCTTCCACCTCGAGTCCACCGTCGAAGAGCTGGTCGGCCAGGGCTGGGACGCGACCGACGCGCGGCGCGAGGCGGAGCGGCGGTTCGGCGACGTGCGCGACGTGCGGGCGACGCTCGCGGCGCTCGACAAGGGCCGCGTCGCGCGGCGCGACCGCGCCGAGTGGTGGAGCGGGCTGGTGCAGGACGTGCGCTACGCGCTGCGCGGCCTGCGGCGGGCGCCGCTGTTCACGGCGGGTGTGGTGCTCACGTTAGGCCTCGGCATCGGCGCCAACGCCACGATGTTCGGCATCGTGGACAAGCTGCTGCTGCGCACCCCGCGCTACCTCGCCGCGCCCGGGCGGACGCACCGCGTCTACTTCGGCCGGGTGTTCGACGGCCAGTTGTGGTACGGGAGCAATACCGGCTACAAGGTCTGGCAGGATCTGCGCGAGCTGACCCGCAGCTTCGACGCCATCGCGCTGTTCTTCGAGCCCGACAGGGCCGTGGGCACCGGCCTGAACGCGACGGTCGAGAAGGTGGACGGCGTGAGCGCCGACTTCTGGTGGCTGTTCGACGCCCGCCCCGCCGCGGGCCGGTTCTTCACCGCGGCCGACGACACGCTGCCGCGCGGCACCGACGTGGCCGTGCTGAGCTGGGCGTACTGGCAGCGGGCCTACGGCGGGCGGCCGAATGCCGTCGGCAGCCGGGTGCAGATCGGGAGCGACCTCTACACGATCATCGGCGTGGCGCCGCGCGGGTTCGAGGGCTTCTCGCAACGCGCGCCGGCGGCGTTCGTCCCCGTGACAGCGGCGATCATGGACGGCGTGCGCCCGCACGACACCAACCCCACGCAGACCTACGGCTGGCAATGGCCGGAGATCATGGTGCGCCGCCGCCCCGGCGTCACTCTGGCGCGGGCCGACGCGGACCTCGCGCACGCCTTTCAGGTGAGCTACGCGCGGCGCCTGGTCGAACAGCCCGAGATGCGCCCCGCCGCCCTCGCCCACCCGACCGCGCTGGCCGGGCCGGTCCTGCGCGACCGGGGGCCCGAGCACCAGAGCGGCGACGTCCAGGTCGCGGTGTGGCTGCTGGCCGTGTCGGGCATCGTGCTGCTGATCGCCTGCGCCAACGTCGGCAACCTGCTGCTGGCGCGCGCGTTCGGCCGCCGCCGCGAGATCGCGGTGCGATTGGCGTTAGGCGTGCGCCGCTCCCGGCTGCTGCGGCAGCTCCTGGCCGAGAGCCTGGTCCTGGCGCTGCTCGGCGGCGGCGCGGGGGTGGTAGTCGCGCAGTGGGGCGGCGGGATCATGCGCGGGACGCTTCTGCCCGACGCGGCGTGGGACACCGCCTGGACCGACCCGCGCGTGCTGGGCTTCGCCGCCGCCGTCGCCCTGCTGGCCGGCCTGCTGGCCGGGCTCGCGCCCGCCTGGTTCGCCGGCCGGACCGACCTGGCCGGGGCCCTCAAGGCCGGCGTCCGCGAGGGCACCTATCACCGGTCCCGCACCCGCACCGCCTTGCTGGTGATGCAGGGCGCGCTGACCGCCGTGCTGCTGGTTGGCGCAGGGCTGTTCGTGCGCAGCTTCCGCAAGGTGCAGAGCGTTCCGCTCGGCTTCGACGCCGACCGGCTGCTGGTGGTCTCCCTGACGATGCGCGGCGTGGACCTCGACTCGGCCCGTGCCGGCCAGCTCCGGGACCGGCTGCACGAGGCCGCGGCCGCCCTGCCCGGCGTCGCCGGCGCCACGCGCGCCCTCACCGTGCCCTTCTGGAATACCTGGGACAACAACCTGTTCGTGCCGGGCGAGGACACGGCGCGACTCAACCGGATGGACTTCACCCTCCAGGCCGCGACGCCGGACTACTTCGCCACGACCGGCACGCGGCTGCTCAGAGGACGCGGCATCGAGGCGGGCGACGTGGCGGGTTCGCCCGCGGTGATGGTGGTGAGCGACTCGATGGCGAAGGCGATCTGGCGCGGCCAGGACCCGATCGGCAAGTGCGTGAAGTTCAGCCAGGACAACCCGTGCACGACCGTGGTCGGCGTCGCGGAGAACGTGAAACACAGCGACTTCAAGGACGACCCCGGCCTCAACTACTACCTGTCGTCCGCGCAGTGGCGCCCCGACCTGGGCGGCCTGATGGTCCGCACGCCGGGGCCCGCGGCGAACCAGGCCGAGGCGGTGCGCCGCGCCCTGCAATCCCTGATGCCGGGCCAGTCGTACGTCACGGTGCAGCCGATCACGGACTTCGTGGACCCGGAGATGCGCCAATGGCAGCTCGGCGCCACCATGTTCACCGTGTTCGGGCTGCTCGCGCTGGTGGTGGCGGCGGTGGGTCTCTATTCGGTGATCGCCTACGGCGTGGCGCAGCGCACCCACGAGCTGGGGGTGCGCGTCGCGCTGGGCGCCCGGATGGGCGACCTGGTGCGACTGGTCGTGGGCCAGGGCCTGCGGCTCGCGCTCGTGTCCGCCGTGCTCGGTGTCGCCGCCGCCGCCTTCGCCGCGCGGTGGATCGCGCCGCTGCTGTTCGACACGTCGCCGCGCGACCCGTTCGTCCTGGCCGGCGTGGCGGCGGTGCTGATCGTGGTCTCGGGCGTGGCCAGCCTGGTGCCGGCGCTGCGCGCTGCGCGGGTCAGCCCGAACGTCGCGCTGCGCGACGAGTAGCGACTACCACTTCGCCCGCGCCGCCCAGTCCGTGAAGCGCGTGGGCGGAACGCCGAACCGCTCCGCGGTGGCCGCGATGTCCACGTCGTAGCCGACCGCGTCGAACCACTCGAGCATCGCCGCGTAGTCCGCGCTGCCTTTGCGCACCTCTTCGATCGGCACCTGGACATGCGTGATCGTGCGGCCGGACGCCGCGCTGATCGCGGCCGCGATCTCGACCGGCGTGAGCGCGTCGCCCGCGATGTCGATCGCCCGGCCCTTGAGATCCGCGCGCTCGAACGCGAGCACCCCGTACGCGCCGATGTCCTTGACGGCGATCATCTGAAGCTTGGTCGTCGGCCGCATGCCGAGCGGAAGCTGGCCCTGGTCGAGCGCCGGCTTGAACCAGCCGCCGAGGAAGTTCTCCATGAAGAACACCGGGCGGACGATGCTCCACGACTGGAAGCCGAGGCCGCGCACCGTCTCCTCCACGCGCCACTTGTTCTCGAAGTGCGGAATGCCCGTCTTGCGCTGCGCCGACGCGACCGACGCATAGACGTAGTGCTGCACGCCGCCCGCCTTCGCGACGCGCGCGAACCGCTTGCCCTGCGCCTCTTCGCCTTCCACGCCCGCTTCCCAGGTGTTCTGGACCGCGAAGGCGCCCCACGCGCCCGCGACCGCGGCCCGCAGCGAGGCTTCGTCGTCGAGGTCGCCGCGCACGATCTCGGCGCCCTTCGCGGCGAGCGCCTGGGCGGCGGGGGCGTCGGGCTTGCGCGTCATGGCGCGGACGCGGTGCCCGCGGGCGAGCAGCGCGCGCGCCGTGGCGCCGCCCTGGTGGCCGGTGGCGCCGGTGATGAGGATGAGCGGTGCGTCTGCCATTATCTTGACTCCGTAGCTAAAGAAAAGTGAGTACGGACGATAACCCGCCCGCCGGCCGGGGCCAAGGGCCGCCCGCGGTTGCCGGGGCCGCGCGTGCGCTCCATGTTCGTGGATGCCCGCGCCCGACTACGACCTGGTCGTCATCGGCTCCGGCCCGGCCGGTGAGAAGGGCGCGGCGCAGGCCGGGTACTTCGGCAAGCGCGTCGCGCTCGTCGAACGCGCCGATCACCTCGGCGGCGCCGGCATCAACACCGGAACCGTTCCCTCCAAGACCCTGCGCGAGACCGCGCTGTACTTCTCCGGACTGCGCCAGCGCGGGCTCTACGGCATCGACTACTCGCTCAAGGACGGCCTCACGGTCGCGGAGTTCATGCACCGCGAGCACATCGTCGTGGAAGCGCAGCGCGCGCTGATCGCGCGGAACCTCGATCGGCACAAGGTCGACGTGATTCGCGGCTCGGCGAGCCTGCTCGACGCGCACACCGTGCGGGTGACGCTCTCGGCCGGCGGCACGCGCGATCTCACGGCCGGCGTCATCCTGATCGCGACCGGCAGCGCGCCGCACCATCCCGCCGGCGTGCCGTGGGGCCACCCGCGGATTCACGACTCCGACACCATCCTCCAGCTCGACCGCATCCCCACCAGCATGGCGGTGGTGGGCGGCGGCGTGATCGGCATCGAGTACGCGTCCATCTTCACCGCGTTAGGCGTTGCGGTCACGCTGATCGAGAGCCGCGCGCGGCTGGTGCCGTTCGTCGAGGGCGCCATCGCGCAACGGCTCCAGCAGCACCTGGCCGGCCTGGGGCTGCGGTTCGTGCTGGACACCCGCGTCGAACGCATCGTCGCGGGTGACGGCGGGGTCGCGCTCACGCTCCAGGGCGGCGAGAGGGTCGAGACGGACGTCGGGCTGTGGGCCGCGGGGCGCCAGAGCAACGTGGAAGGCTTGGGGCTGGAGGCGATCGGCGTGACGCTCGGCACGCGCGGCCTGGTCGAGGTGAACGAGCACTACCAGACCGCCGTGCCGAACGTCTACGCGGCCGGCGACGTGATCGGCTTCCCGGCGCTCGCCTCGACCAGCATGGAGCAGGCGCGCGTGGCCATGGTGCACGCGTTCGACCTGCGCTACAAGGAGCGGGTGAGTCCGGTGTTGCCGCTGGCGGTGTACACGGTGCCCGAGATCGGCATGGTCGGGCTGACCACCGAGCAGTGCGCCGAGCGGGGCATTCCGTGCCTGGTGGGTCGGGCCGGCTACGACAAGAGCGCGCGCGGGCAGATCATCGGCGACACCGACGGGATGCTGCTGCTGGTGTTCGCGCCGGCGGACAAGCGGCTGTTGGGCGTGCACATTCTGGGTGAGCTGGCGAGCGAGCTGATCCACATCGGGGCGGCGGTGCTGGCGAAGCGGGGGACGATCGACGAGTTCATCGACGCGGTGTACAACTTCCCCAGCCTGTCCGACAGCTACAAGTACGCGGCGTACGACGGCCTGGGGGTGCTGGCGCGGGCGACCGGGCCCCGTTAGGGCAGCGTGATCCCCGTCGTGTCGCGGCCGGCCACGGTCGCGACCGTCTTCCGCACGTTGAGCCCGGTTCCCGCTGCGATCACCGTCACGTCGCCCGGCGGCAGGAACCGCAGCGTGAACGCCCCAGTGAGCGTGTCGGCGAAGTCGGTGGCGAGCGTGTCGGCGCCCACCACGCCGTAGACGACGGCGTGCGAGGACGCGGGCGTCACCGTGCCATCGATGGTCGCGGCGAGCGTGTCCTGGATGGCGTACAGCAGCGGCGTGAACGTCACGCTGACGGGGTTGCGCGCGCTCGAGAAGGCGAGGCTCCGGGTGGGGTCGAAGTACGCCACGAACGTCTCGTGGTTTCCACTGGTCCCGCCCAGCGTCACCGGATGCGCCAGGGCCGTCCGCAGGCCGCCGGGGAAGGTCAGCGTGCGCGCCGAGTCGCCGTTGGCGAACATCCGGGGCGGCAGCAGGCCCACCCGCACCGAATCCACCACCAGCCTCAGGTCGTAGTCGCCCTGCGGCGCCGACACCGGCCCGACCGCTGTGGTTACCGACGTGACCAGGTTCAGCAGGTCGAGCGTCGCGGCGGCGCGCGAGAGCGCCAGCGCGACGGTGGTGTCGGCGGTGTTGATCGCGATGACCGAGGACGTGTACACCCGGAAGGTCGTGAGGCTTTCGGCCGGCATGGCCGCGAACTCGGCCGAGACCAGGGTGTGGGCGCTTCCGCCCGTCACGCCGCCGGGGCCGTCGTAGCTTCCAGTGCAGGCCACCGCCAGGCTCAGCACGGCGACACACCCCGCTCGGCACAGCCACATTGAGGGCATGATCCATAATACGACACCGGACCGGAAATGTTGATCCGTCGGTCCCGTGTCGATCACGCGCCGGTCGCTCCGGCCACCGAGCGGCGGCGCCGTCATGCGGCCGGGGCGATCTCCACCTGGATCGTCCGCCACTTCTGCCGCTGGAACACCAGGTAGCTCAGCGTGCAGCGCGTCACGTGCCCCACCACGATCGCGCTCCAGATGCCCGCCGGCTGGAGGCCGCGGGTCGCCTGGAGCACGGTGCAGATGCCGATCGGCACCAGGATCTGCGAGACCAGCGTGATGTAGAGCGGGCTCTTGGTGTCGCCGGTGCCCTGGAGCCCGCCGGTGTACGACAGCGCCACGGTGATGAACAGCCCGGACACCGCCAGGTAGCCCAGGAGCTGGGTGCCCAGGCGCAGCACCGCGGGGTCGGTTTGGCCGAACGCGCCTAACAGTACGTGCGGGATGGTGAGGAACAGGGTGCCGATCACGGCCGCGACCAGGAGGCCGAGTCGCGCCGCCACCGCCACGCCCTTGACCGAGCGGTCCGGCTGGCCGGCGCCGAGGTTCTGGCCCGCCACCGCCGCCGCCGCGCCCATCAGCCCCACCGACGTCCAGGTGATGAACGAGAACAGCTCGGTGTAGCTGATGGCGAACGCCGCCTGCGCCTGCCCGCTCTGGGCGAGCGAGCCCACGAACCGGAGCATGATCACGCCGCCGACGTTCATCGCGATGCCCTGGATCCCGCTCGGCAGGCCGAACCGGAACAGCTGCCGGATGATGTCCCAGTCCGGCCCCCAGCCGGCGGCCTCGGAGTGCCTGAACCCGATGACCCAGTCGCCCTTGATGAGATGATAGAGCGCGTACACGCCGATCAGGCCGGCCGCCAGCGAGCTGCCCATCGCGGCGCCGCGCGTCCCGAAGGCCGGGATCGGCCCCAGGCCGCGGATCAGCACGATGTTGAACGCGATGTTCATCAGCGTCAGCGCCACGCCGAGGCGGAGCGGCGTCTTGGCGTCGCCGGCGGAGCGGAGCGCGCCGCCCAGCATGAAGAACATCATCATGCCGATGCTGAAGCCGAACATGATCCGCAGGAACGGCAGCGCCTGCGCGCGCACGTCCGGCGCCGCGTGCACCAGCGACAGCAGCGACGGCGCGAGAACATAGCCTAACGGCGCGAGCGCCGCCGCCATACCCGCGGCGACCAGGAACGACTGGTACACGGTGCGGTTGACCTTCTCGTGGTCGCCCTGCCCCGCGAACCGCGCCACCAGCACGGCCATGCCGATGAACACCGAGCTCATGAAAACCATGAGCACCAGGAAGATCTGCCACGACACGCCGATCGCCGCGTTGCCCGTGTAGCCCACGAAGTGGCCGACCATCACGTGGTCCACCACGCCCTGGAGCCCGCCGATCATGTTCTGAAGCATGGTCGGCCACGCGATGACCCACACCGCTTTCGCGATGGGGCCTTCGACGATCGAACGGTCGAACGCGCGCTTGGGAACGGGAGCGGCGGCGGGAACGGACGGTGTGGACATCCAAAACGCTAGCGTACAGCCGATCCGCCACGCAACGGCACGTGGCGCGCCGATGCTTCCGGCGCCACATTGACACCGTGACCACCCCCCAGACCCAGCCGGCGCGGACGCCGCGCCTCTCCAAGTCCCGGTTCGTGGCGGGACTCCAGTGCCACAAGCTCCTGTGGCTCAGAGTGCACGAACCGGACGCCGACGAGCTCAAGGTCGACGTGGTGCTGGAAGACCGCTTCGACCAGGGCCGCCAGGTCGGCGAGCTGGCGCGCACCCGGTTTCCCGGCGGCGTGCTCGTCGACCTGCCGCACGACGCCCCCGACCGCGTGCCCGCGACCCGTAGCGCCATGGCGTCGGGCGCGCCCGCCGTGTTCGAGGCCACGTTCATCGAGGGCGGCGTGTACTGCGCCGTGGACGTCCTGCTCCACGAGCCCGACGGGTGGACGCTGATCGAGGTCAAGTCGTCCAGCAAGCTCAAGGACGAGCACATCGGCGACGCCGCGGTGCAGACCTGGGTCGCGCGCCGGGCGGGCGTGGAGGTGCGCCGCGTCGAGATCATGCACCTCAACCCCGAGTTCCGGCACCCCGCGACCGGCGACCTGTTCGTCCGCGAGGACATCACGGCCCTCGTGGAGGCCATGCAGCCGCTCGTACCTCAGCACGTCGAGGCCCAGCTGGCCGCGCTCGCCGGCCCCGAGCCCGCGATTCCGATCGGGATCCACTGCTGGGAGCCGCGCGACTGCCCGTTCTGGAAGCGGTGCGGCCCCAAGGAAGAGCACAGCGTGTGGACGCTGTACAAAGCCTACAAGAAGAACAAGCTCGGCATGCTCCAGCGCGGCATCCGGACGGTTCCGGACATTCCGCCCGACGTCAAGCTGAACCAGACGCAGCTGCGCCAGCGCCTCGCGGTCGAGAGCGGGCGCCTGATCGTGGAGCCGGGCCTCAAGGACGCGCTCGCCGAGTTCGGCGGCCGGCTCGGCTTTCTCGACTTCGAGACCGTCGGGCGCGCGGTGCCGGTGTGGGACGACGTCGGGCCGTGGCGCCAGGTGGTGGTGCAGTTCAGCTACCACGAGCAGCACGGCACGGGCTACCGGCACGAAGCGTATCTCGCCGAAGGGCCGCACGACCCGCGCGAGGAACTCGCGCTGCGCATGCTCGAAGCCACAAGGGGCGCCGAGAAGATCGTCATGTACAGCAGCTTCGAGCGCCAGCGGATTCACGAGCTGGCCGGCTGGCTGCCGCACCTCGCGGCCGACCTGACGGCGTTGGAGTCCAAGCTGGTGGACCTGCTGCCGCCCATCCAGCGCTTCGTCTATCACCCGCGGTTTCTCGGCAGCTTCTCGATCAAGAAGGTGCTCAACCCGCTGGTGCCGGACCTGACGTACAACGACCTGGCCATCGTGGACGGCGCGTACGCCAGCGTCGAGATCGCGCGGCTGCTGTTCGTGGCGCACAAGGTGAAGGACCGCGACCAGACGCGGGCCGACCTGCTGGCCTACTGCGAGCGCGACACCTGGGCGATGGTGCGGCTGCTCGAGCGGCTCCGCGAGCTCGCCGCCGCGCCGGCGTAGCGCGCCGGGTTGCGAGCGGCGTCAGTCGCCGCGCAGCGACTCGATGGGATCCACGTTGGAGGCGCGGCGGGCCGGCACGTAGCTCGCGAGCAGCCCGATGGCGAGCATGGCCGCGGACATGAGCGCGAAGGTCCCCGCGTCCACCGCCGCCACGCCGTACAGCAGGCTGCCCAGCGCGCGGGTCGTGACCAGCGCCACCACCACGCCGATCAGCACGCCGGCGCCCACCACCCGCACGCCCTGGAGCGCGACCATCCGCCGCACCGATTGCGCCGTGGCGCCTAACGCCATGCGGACGCCGATCTCCCGCGTCCGCTCGGCCACCACGTACGACAGGACCCCGTACAGGCCCACGGCGCCCAGGATCAGCGCCAGGCCCGACACCACGGCGAGCGTCAGCATGGTGAACGTGAGGTCCACCACCGAGCGCGCCGCCAGCTGCGCCATCGTGAACACCCGGTACATCGGCGCCTCGGGCGCCACCTCGCGGATCAGGGCGCGGACGTCCGGCGCGATGGTTTCGGCGCGGCGGGTCTTGATCACGTAAGCCGGCGAGCTGACGGACCACGCGTCGAGCGTCGGGCCGACCAGCGGGAAGTACACGACCGCTTCCCCGGGCGTCCGGAAGTCGTACTGCATCACGTCGTCCACCACGCCGATGACGGTCTGCCACTGCGTCATGCTGTGGAGCAGGATCCGCCGGCCGATGGGGTCCTGCCCCGGAAACAGCTGCTGCGCCGCGGTGCGGCTGATCAGCACGTCGTTCGACGTGGTGAGCTGGTCGGCGGTGGTGAACGTGCGGCCGCGCAGCACGTGGATGCCCATGGTCCGGAAGTAGTCGCCGGCCGTGAACGTGTAGTGGAGCAGCACGCCCGCGTCGTCCGCGTCGGTCATGTCCTCGGTGCGGAACCGGCTCGGCTCGGTGCCCTCGTCGAGCGGCACGTTGTCCACCAGGCCCACCGACGTCACGCCGGGCAGCGCCCGGAGCCGGTTCATGAAGTCCTGGTGGAACTCCGACCAGGTGAGGCCGTCGTGGAGCCGCGCCTGCTCCGGCGCGAACTGGAAGGTGAAGATGTCCTGCGTGCTGTAGCCGGGGTCCACGTGCTCGAGCGCGCGGAAGCTGCGGACCAGGAGCCCCGAGCCAATGAGCAGCACCAGGGCGAGCGCCGTCTGGCCCACCACCAGCGCGTCGCGCCCGAAGCGGCGCCGGCCGGTGGCGCCGCGGCCGCCCTCGCGCAGCCGGTTCAAGTCGGGCGCCGATCCGCGCAGCGCGGGAACGGCGCCGCACGCGAGCGCCGCGACCAGGGCCGCCGCCGCGGCCGCCAGCAGCATCGGCCAGCCGAGGGTCACGTCGCCCAGCCGCGGCACGTCCGGCGCGGCCTTGAGGAAGATCGGCAGCGTGAGCGCCGCCAGCACCACGGCGAGCGCGCCGGCCAGGGCCGCCACGATCAGCGCCTCGGACATCTGGAGGCGGATCAGCTGGGTGCGGGTCGCGCCGATGGCGCGGCGCACCGCCAGGTCGCGGTGGCGCAGCTCGGTGCGCACCAGAAACAAGTTGGCCACGTTGGCGCACGCGATGCCGAGCACGATGCCCACCGCGCCGAGCAGCACCCACAGCGAGCGCGTCACGTCGCCGAGCATCTCGGACTTGATCGGGCGCACCACGGCCTGGTAGCGCGCGAGGATGCGCGCGTAGTTCGGCGTGCCGCCGAACCGCTCGGGGATGCGCTTGGCCAGCGCGGTCAGCTCGTCGGCCACCTGCGCGGTCGTCGCGCCCGGCGCCATCCGCGCCACCAGCGCGCTGCCGAACTCGCCCGGGTGCACATCGGCGGCGCGGATCTCGCCGGCGATCCACAGGTTGGTGCCGTCCCCGGGGAACCGGAACTCGGGGCCCATCACGCCGATGATCGTCCGCTGGTCGCCCGCGATCTCGTAGGTGCGGCCGATCACGGTCGAGTCGCCGCCGAACCAGGTCCGCCACAGCGCGTAGCTGATCTCCACCACGTGGTCGCCGTCGTCGGTCACCGGCAGCCGGCCGAGGATCGGGCGGGCGCCGAGGGTCGAGTAGAGCGAGTTGGTGGGCGCCGACATCAGGATGCGCTCCACTCGCTCGGGCGTGCGGAGCGTCGAGGTGAACGAGTTGTAGGTGGACACGTCCTGGAGCAGGTGGGCCTGCTCGCGGAACTGCACGTAGAAGGCGGGGCCCAGGTCGAACTCGCCCTTCATGTCCGAGCCGGGCGCAACGCCGCCGATGTACACCAGCCGGTCGGCGTGGGCGTAGGGCAGCGGCTTGAGCAGCACCGTGTCCACCACGCTGAACATCCCCGTCACCGCGCCGATCGCGAGCGCGAGCGTGCCGACGGCCATAATGGTGAAGCCGGGCGTGCGGCGCAGCGCGCGCGCGGCGTGGCGCAGATCGGCGATCCACTCGGTCAGCATGGCGAGCCCCCTGAGTGTCTAGGACAGCCCAAGGGCCGCCAGGGTTGGATGTCCGAAACGTACAAGTGCGCAGGCCGGGGGTGAACCATATTGCCGTCATGACATCTCCCTCCGCCCGCGTCGCCCTGGCGTGCGCGTGCCTCGCGGCAGTGCCGCCGGCCGCCGCGTCGGCGCAGACGCACGACGTTCCGCTGTCACCCGAAGCCTGGGTGGCCACCGACAGCGTCCTGGACACCACGTTGCTCGGCCGCGACTGCCTGTACATCAACCGCGGCGTCGCGCTGGCGCGCGGCGCGGCCATGGAGAACGGGACGCTCGAGCTGGACGTCGCCGCGAGCGATCGCACGACCTTCCTCGGCATCTCGTTCCGGGCCGCCAGCCCGACGTTCTCGAACGTCATCTACCTGCGGCCGGTGCTCGTCGACCTCACCGACGACATCCAGTACGGGCCCGCGTTCAACAGCGTGGGCGTCGCGTGGCAGGTGTTCCACGGCCCGGGCGCCAACGGCGAGGCCGAGATCCCCCGCAATCGGTGGATTCACCTCCGGCTCGAGCTCGACGGCCCCGTGGCGCGGTTCTTCGTGGACACCGCGACCACGCCGAATCTCGTCGTGCCGCGGGTGGTCGCATCCGGCGGCACCGGCCTGGGTGTGTGGGCCGGCGCGTTCGGGCGCGGCGCCTATTTCTCGAACATCCGGTTCACGCCCCGACCGGCGACCACGGCCTCGGTGCCGCCACCGGCGCCGCCCTCGGGCGCTCTGCTGCACTGGGAGTTGTCCAACACCATCGAGGTCGCCGACTTCACGCCCGACGCGCTGCCGGACCTTGCGCGGCTCACCTGGCAGAGCGTCGCGCCGGAGCCGGACGGCCTGGTGCTGATCAACCGCTATCGCGCGATGCCGGCCGGCGGCACGCCGCGGGACAGCACCGGCGCCGTGCTGACCGACAGCGTCATGACCGGCAGGATGGCCGGCGCGCGGGTCGTGTACGCGCGCACCACCATTACCGCCACGCGCGACGAAGTGCGGAAGCTCGAGTACGCGTACTCCAACGGCGTGGTCATTTACCTCAACGGGCGGCCGCTCGTCATGGCCATGAACCCGAGCGGGATGCGCGCGGCACTCGCCAGCATGGCCCGGGCCGGCGACGCGGTCTACCTGCCGCTCCGGCGCGGCCGCAACGAGCTGGTGTTCGCGGTGGTGGAGCTGACGGGCGGCTGGGCCTACTCGGCACGGCTGCACTGACCATGGCGATCATCCGCACGGTCGAGCCTTAGGGCCGCGCTACTCCGCGCGCCGCTCCTGGTGGAGCCGCGTGGGCGTCACGCCGGCCAGGTCCTGCACCTCGCGGATCAGGTGCGACTGGTCGGCGTAGCCGTAGCGGGCGGCCAGATCGGCCCACGCCGGGGCCGGCGCGAGGTCCACCGCCTTGAGCAGCGCGTGGAACCGCTGGATCCGCGCGAAGTGGCGCGGCGAGAAGCCGGTTTCATCCACCATGAGGCGCCGCAGGTGCCGGTCGCTCACACCTAACCGGTCGGCCAGCTCCCGCACCCGGGTCGCACCCGCGCCGCGCCGCAGCGATTCCATGCTCGCCAGCAGCAGCCCCCCGGCAGCCTCGTGCCCGGATATGCGCTCGCGCACGAACGCCACCAGCAGCCGCAGCGCGTCGGCGGGCTCCCGCGTGCGCATCAGCCGCGCCTCCAGCGGCGCGGCCAAGTCGGGGCGGAGGTCGGCGTAGCACGGCTCGCTGCCCGCGTGTTCCCAGGGCGCCACGCCCAGCAGCGGGCGGCACCACTCGAGCTTGAGCCGGATCGCCGCCATCGCGTGGCCGGGCGGCGGCGCGAACAGCCTGGGCGTGGCGATCGGGCCGATCAGCCGCAGCCGCGAAGCGCCGGCCGATCCGTCGGGCGCGCGGGTGCCCATGAGGCACAGGCTCACGGCCGGGTCGGGCACCACGCGATGCACGGCCGGCCGGGCGCCGGTCACCTCGTAGGTCCACACGGCTTCCACCGCGTGGGCCAGCTCGGGTGGCGGGGCGTACTCCCGGTAGCCGCCGACCTGGTAGGGCTGCATACTCATGCCAGTATGGTACGCGCCGCTGTCCCGATTTGTGTCGCGGCGGCCAGGCGTGCAGGGGTCGCGCGACGGCAACTATTTCCATAGTAGACCGAGCAGGAGTAGGCCCGGGCAGGAGTAGGCCGAGCGGGGCGCACATCCAACGCCCCGGCGTGTACGACGGAGGTGATCATGCATCCGAACTCTGGACGTCAGGCGCTCCGCCTGCTCGTCATCGGCGCGCTCGTGTTCGTGGCGAGTGCCGGCTGCCGCGCCACCGGCCGGCCGTTCACCAACGAACCGGGCAATCCCGGCGGCGGCACCAGCCGGGACGACTGGCCGCGCTTCGGCTTCGATCCGGGCCGCGCGAGCGCCCCGCCGTTCGACGCCGGGATCAGCGCCGCCAACGTGGATTCGCTGGTGCGCCAGCAGGTCGCCCTGGACGGCACCGTGGACGCGTCGGCCATTTACCTGCATGGCGTGATGGTGAAGGGCGGCACCCACAACGTCTTCTTCCTCACCACCACCTACGGCAAGACCATCGCGGTGGATGCGGACAGCGGCACCGTGCTGTGGGAGTTCACGCCGCCCGGCTACAGCGGCTGGGCCGGCAGCTCGCAGATCACCACCGCCACGCCCGTCGCCGATCCGGACCGCGCGCACATTTATGCCGCCAGCCCTGAGGGCGCCATTCGGCGGCTCAATGTCGCCGACGGCAGCGTGGCGTGGACCACGGCGATCACCACCCTGCCCGCGCGCGAGAAGATCGCCTCCTCGCTCAACTACTGGCACGGCCGCGTGATCGCCGTGACCGGCGGGTACATCGGCGACGCGCCGCCCTACCAGGGGCACGTGGCGCTGCTCGACGCCGCGAGCGGCGCGCTGACCCACGTGTGGAACTCGCTGTGCAGCGACACGGCCGGGCTGCTGACGCCCTCGCACTGCGGCGCGAGCGACGCGGCCATCTGGGGCCGCGCCGGCGCGGTGGTGGACACGGTCACCGGCCAGCTCTACGTCGCCACCGGCAACGCGCCGTGGGACGGCGTGCGGAACTGGGGCGACGCCATCATCTCGCTCGACTCGCTGGCGACCACCATGACCGGCAACTTCACGCCCACCAACACCAACCAGCTCAACGACGAGGACCTCGACCTCGGCTCGACGTCCCCGGTGCTGTTAGGCGGCGGCCTGATCGCGCAGGGCGGCAAGGACGACGTGATCCGGCTGCTGCGGTGGTCCAGCTTCGCGGGCATCGCGCCGCACCAGGGCGGCGAGGCGCAGACCGTCGCGACGCCGAGCGGGACCCGGCTGTTCACCGCCCCGGCGGTGTGGAGGAGCGGCGGGAGTGGTGGCGCCACGTGGCTGTTCGCGGCCGACAACGGCGGCACCGCGGCGTGGACCGTCAGCGGCGCCCTGACGCCGGCGTGGAGCAACGGGAACGGCGGCACGAGTCCCGTCGTAGTGGACGGCCTGGTGTTCGTGTACGGGCCGCAGGGCGGCCTCAGGATCTACGAGGCCACGACCGGCACCCTCGTCGCCACGCTGGCCTGCGGGGGCGGCCACTGGAACAGCCCCATCGTGGTGGACGGCCGGATCGCGCTGCCGGAGGGCAACGCCAACGACCATGCCGAGACGGGCGTGCTGGACATCTGGCGGCTGCCGTAGGGCGGTCGGCGCGCGCCGTGCTCGGCGACAGGACCTCGACGAAGAGCAACAGCGGCGCGCCGGCGTTCCAGCCGCGCGCCGGTCTGCCGCCCAGGAGACCCTTCACGAACAGATCGGGCTGCACGAGTCCGCTGGCATCCAGCTCGATGTCGGCCGGAGACGCGAGTGCTTCACCGATGCCGGCCTCGCGGACGTACGCGTTGAGGATGGGCAAGGCGTCAGGCAAACCGCGCGAGCATGTCCACGTTGTCCACCCGAGCCATGAGGAGCCGCAGCAGCCGATCAGCGGCGCGACTCTGGCACACGGTGCCCTTCTCCCACCGCACCACGGTTTTGGCTCCCGTACCGAGCAGCCGCTCGAGCTCGTGTTGCGACCAGCCCTTCGATTCGCGGAACCGACGATCCCGGCGCACTCGGGCCATGTCGTGCTCACGCCCGCAGGGGCGGCCGGCCGCGCGACTCCGTCCGGTAGCCGATGCGCCGGCGTTGGGGCGCGGGCGGCGCCATGAGTTCGCGGATGGCGTCGAACACGACCGTGAACTGCCCGTCGTATTTCCGTTCGAGTTCGTCGAAGCGTTGCGCAAGCTCGGCGATCGCGCCGGCGGCCCGCCGCAACCGTACAAAGGCGCGCATGATCTCGACATTCACTGCAACAGCTCGGCTGCTCTTCAGAACACTGGACAGCATGGCGACACCCTGTTCCGTGAACGCGTACGGGCGGGCGCGGCGAATGCCGCCACGCTTTGATATCACAATCTGTGATTTCAAAGCTCGCCACTCGCCGGTTGAGAGCTGGAACATGAAGTCGGTCGGGAAGCGCCGCCGGTTCCGCTTGACCGCTTGCACGAGCGCCCCGGTGGAAACTTCGTAGAGTGCGGCCAGGTCGTGGCTGAGGATCACCCGTGTACCGCGAACGACGACAATGCTCGCGTCCACCTTCCTGGCCACCGCGGCCTTACCGTGCATGAGAACAGGCTAACGAGCGGCTGTTCCGACGGCGGGGCTGCGCTTTGCAGTCCGTACCGAGATGGCGCAGCGCTGTACCGTTGCTTGATCCGGGCGGGAGCTCCGGCAACACACGGGCCGGGTCATCTGCACCCGGCCCGCTGTACACGGCCTCGGGCCGTGACGGGCCCACACGCCCGCGATTCCAGGTTATCGCACCGTGTGCAGGGCGCAAGAGCTTGGTGCGGAAAGACGCAGGACCCGCGGGGCCAGAGCAGATTGAGAGGCTCGACCGCGCCGTGCTCGGTGAACACGAAGGGCAGCTGTCATCCCGCGCTTACTCCGCCCCCTGCTCCATTTCCGCCCGCTGGGCAGCGGCCGACGCCTCCCCTCAGGTTCTGACTGGTGTTGCGGGCGGCGATTACCCGGCAAGCACAGGTGCGGGACACCGCTGGCCAAGCGCGGGTTCACGCGACGTTGATCGGAGTGTTGCGGACGGATGCGCGGCACCGCGTCCTGAAGGACGCGCTCGGCTGCAGGGGCTGAACGCCCCTCACGACTCAGCATGCGCCGTTCTTCACCGCGATGACCAGCCCATGAGTTGGTCCACAACGTCTTCGCCGAGCCTCGCGCACCCCAGCATTACAGCGCCGTGCTCGGTGAACGCCAGCGGAAGGTATCGGCGCCCGCCACGACCAGTGTTTGAGGTCGCAAATGGCGACCTCAAATCGGCGAATCAGGGCAACCGTGGGCGACTTCCGCATGGTACTCAACCGTGAAGAGTCGCCTCATCCTGGGGCGAAGCCGCGCGGACGGCCAACCCGTGCCGCGCGGCTCGTATCAATCGAACGCGCCCCGCGATTACTCCGCCCCCTGCTCCATTTCCGCCCGCTTGGCGGCGGCCCACTGCGAGCCGCGCCACTCGTAGTACGCGCGCAGGTGGGGGTAGAACGGCGAGGACACGTGGAAGAACGCCGCGGAGTCTTCCGGCGACGCGCCCCACTCGAGGTTCTGGCCGCGCAGGGCCTCGAGGTACGGCTGGCCGGCGTACTCCAGGCCGTCGAGGAGGGCGATCAGCTCCCCGAAGGAGAGCGGGACTGCCGAGGAGCGCGGGCGGAATCCGTAGCTGCTCCAGTCGGCCGGGGCGTACTCGTCCACGACGCGGTAGCGGATCCGGCCCGCGCGGCCGCGGCGCGCGCGCAGGGCGATGACGTCCATCGTGGTCGAGTTGAGCACGATGCGCGCGATCTCGAGTTCGCCGGGCTGGTAGGCCGGCAGGTACTCGCCGCCCATCCAGCGGGGGTCCACCCGTTCGAGGAACAGGTGGTCGGTGAGCTCGTCCTGGAGCAGGCCGGGCTCGACTTCCGAGAGGGCGCCGGCGATTTCGGGCGAGTCGGTCATCTGCTTGGCCTGGCCGGTGACGATGTCGGTGACCATCTCGCGGCGGAGCTGGCCCTTGATGTTGCCGACGATGGCGGTGAGCGGGTCGGCGGGGTTCCAGTAGTCGGGGCGGAACGCAAGGTCGAACTTCGGCGTGCGGGGTGCCATGGTGCTCGTCCTTTCGACAAAGTCCGTCTCGTTGCGCATGGTCCCGGCCCCCGGAAAGCGGGGCCGGCCGGCAGTGCCACCGTTGGACGACGGCTGGCGGACGGATCAGTGAGCCGGTGCTCTCCCCGTCCTCTGCATGCTCCGGCGGCCGAGACGGAGGCCGCCGACGACTTCGGTTGTGGTAGGCCAGAAACAGAAACGGCCCCGACGAGTTGTCGCGGGCCGCTGGCCGCGACTTAGACGGTTGCTGCGCCGGCCTGGGCCGGTTGCGCGGCCCGTCAAATCGGGGAAAGCACCGCGCACAGGGAACCTAGGGTTGCCGGCCGTGGTGCGCAACGCGGCTGGGGTGCGGTGGGCCGCGCCGGCGGTTACATTTGTCGGCACGGGACGTAGCGCAGTCCGGTAGCGCACCTGAATGGGGTTGGCGAGCGGTGCTCGCTAGCTCGCACCGTCGCCGGCCTCGCCCTCGCTACGCTCGGGCATCGGCTCAGGGGGATCGCGGGAGCCCGCGACCCCAG
>Ga0335085_10000569_pt1 | contig 100480 bp, 91 predicted proteins | sample Lox_Sample_45_FD_206712 | JGI IMG/M metagenome (GOLD analysis project Ga0335085, IMG submission 206712) | Soil microbial communities from Loxahatchee National Wildlife Refuge, Florida, United States - Lox_Sample_4.5 | ecosystem: Environmental > Terrestrial > Soil > Wetlands | place: USA...
GGCCGCCACAGCGTGGCGCTCGCAGTACACGCTGCCGCTGATCGGCGTCGCCGGCAGCAACGGCAAGACGACCGTCAAGGAGATGATCGCGGCTGTGCTCGCTCAGGCGGGCAGCGTGCTTGCGACCCGCGGCAATCTCAACAATCACATCGGCGTGCCGCTCACGCTGCTGCGCATCGAACCGACGCACCGCTTCGCGGTAGTGGAGATGGGCGCCAACCGCGCCGGCGAGGTGGCCGAGCTCGCGCGCATCGCACGCCCGGGCATCGGGCTCATCACCAATGCGGGCGCCGAGCATCTGGAGGGCTTCGGCAGCCTCGAGGGGGTTGCGCGCGCCGAGGGCGAGATGGTCGCCGCCATCGGCCCCGAGGGCATCGCCGTCATCAACGCCGACGATCCGTATGCGGCGCTCTGGCGCAGCCTCACGCGCGCCAAGGTGCTGAGCTTCGGGACGGAGCAAACGGCGGACTTTCGCGCACGTGACCTGCGCGCGCAGATCACCGGGGCCGAGTTCCGGACGCACTTCACCCTCGAGTGCGAGCTCGGCCGGACCCCCATCGAGCTGCACCTCGCCGGGCGTCACAACGTGGCGAACGCACTGGCCGCGGCCGCCGCGGCCGCCGCGGCCGGGGCCAGTCTCGGACAAATCGCTGCCGGGCTGCAGTCCATGCGCGCCGTGCAGGGGCGGTTGCAGCTCAAGCGCGCGCGCAGCGGGGCCTGGCTGATCGACGATTCCTACAACGCGAACCCGAGCTCCGTGCGCGCAGGCATTGAAGTGCTCGCCGAGCTCGACGGGCGCAAATGGCTGGTGCTCGGTGACATGGCAGAGCTCGGCGAGTTTGCCCAGGCCAGTCACGCCGAGATCGGCACCTTTGCCCGCGAGCGCGGTATCGAGCGATTATTTGCGACCGGCTCGCTCGCCGTGCTCGCCGCCGAGAGCTTCGGCCCCGGAGCGCACTGGTATCCGGATGCCGAGGCGCTCGCGCACGCGCTCGATGCCGCGGCTGTACCGGAAGTGCGCATGCTCATCAAGGGCTCGCGCGTGAATCGCCTGGAGCGCGTGGTCGCCGCGCTGCTGCCCGCCGCGGATGCGGCGCGTTCGGGAGCCTAGCCGTGCTGTATTGGATCACCCAGCACCTGGCGGCCGTCTACTCCGGCTTCAACGTGTTCTCCTACCTCACCTTGCGAGCGATCCTCGCGGCGATCTCAGCGCTCGCATTCTCCCTCATCGTCGGACCCGCCATGATCGCGCGGCTGTCGCGCTATCAGATCGGGCAGATCGTGCGCGATGACGGTCCGAAGTCGCACCTGCCGAAGGCCGGCACCCCGACCATGGGCGGCGCGCTCATCCTGCTGGCGATCCTGTGCGGCACGTTGCTGTGGGCGAACTTGAACGATCGCTTCGTGTGGACGCTGATCGGCGTGACTTTCGCCTACGGCTTCATCGGCTTCTACGACGATTACCTGAAGCTCGTGGTGCGCAACTCGAAGGGACTCGTTCCGCGCTGGAAATACTTCTGGCAGTCGGTCGTAGGCCTGGCCACCGCGGCCACGCTGTACTACACCGCGCAAACGCCGGCGGAGACGACGCTGTTCCTGCCCTTCGTGAAGAAATTCGCCGAGCCGCTGTCGGCGGTGAGCTTCATCGCGATCGCCTATCTGATGATCGTCGGCATGAGCAACGCCGTGAATCTCACCGACGGTCTCGACGGTCTGGCGATCATGCCGGCGGTGCTCGTGTCGGCGGCGCTCGGCGTGTTCGCCTATGCGAGCGGCAATCACGTGTACGCCGAGTACCTATCGATTCCGGCCGTGCCGCGCGCGGGGGAGCTCATCATCTTCTGCGCCGCACTGGCAGGCGCCGGGCTGGGTTTTCTATGGTTCAACGCCTACCCGGCGCAAGTCTTCATGGGAGACGTGGGGGCGCTTGCGCTCGGCGCAGCGATCGGCGTCATCGCGGTGATCGTGCGCCAGGAGCTCGTGACGCTATGGATGGGCGGGGTGTTCGTCGTAGAGACCGCCTCTGTGATCCTGCAGGTCGCCTCGTTCAAGCTCACCGGACGACGTCTGTTCCGTATGGCACCCATTCATCATCACTTCGAGCTGAAGGGATGGGCGGAGCCGAAGGTCATCGTGCGCTTCTGGATCATCTCGCTGCTGCTCGTGCTGAGCGGCCTTGCGACCTTGAAGCTGCGATGAACGAAACGCGCGCCAAGCCCTCCTCCGCAGTCATCGTCGGGCTCGGCCGCACCGGGATCTCCTGCGTTGCCTATTTGCGCGCGCGCGGCTGGCGCGTCGCGGTGACCGACACACGGGCCGCGCCGCCCGAGCTGCCGCGCCTGCTCGAGCTTGATCCGCAAGTCGCCGTGCGCCTCGGCGCTCTTGACACCCGGCTGCTCGATGAGGCCGTGTGTATCGTCGCATCCCCGGGAGTCGCGCTGTCGGACCCCTTCTTCAACGAGGCGCGCCGCCGTGGTCTGACGATCATCGGCGACATCGAGCTGTTCGCGCTGGCCGTGGACGCTCCCGTGGCCGGCATCACCGGCACCAACGGCAAGAGCACCGTCACGACGCTCCTCGGGCGCATGGCCGAGCGGGCCGGGCTCGCCGTGCGCGTCGGCGGTAATCTCGGCGTGCCAGCTCTCGATCTGCTTGCCGATGCGCATCGCAGCGGCGCCCACGTCGATCTGTACGTGCTCGAACTGTCGAGCTTTCAGCTCGAGGCGACCTACTCGCTCGACTTGAAGGCGGCCGCCGTGCTCAACGTGAGTCCGGATCACCTCGATCGTTATGCATCCGTCGGCGACTATGCCGCGGCGAAGGCGCGCATTCTCGCGCGCTGTGACACCGCGGTGATCAATCTCGACGATCCCCTCGTCGTTGCGATGCCGAAGCCGAGCCAGGCGTTGCTCGGCTTCTCGCTCGCAGGCGCGCCCGGCGCTGACTACGCGCTGCGCGATGGCTGGCTCACGCGCCGTGGGGAGCACCTGCTCAGGCTCTCGGAGCTCAAGCTTCGGGGAGCTCACAACGCGGCGAACGCGCTCGCAGCAGTCGCACTCGGCGAAGCCTCCGGAGTGGCGCTCGAGCCGATGCTCGAGGAGCTCAGGAGCTTCACCGGGCTGCCGCACCGCGCGCAGTGGGTCGCCCAGATCAGCGGGGTCACTTACGTCAATGACTCCAAGGGCACGAACGTCGGAGCGACGCTCGCGGCGGTCGCGGGCATGCCAGGACCGCTCGTGCTCATCGCAGGCGGTGACGGCAAGCATCAGGATTTCAAGCCGCTCGCGGCTGGCGTTCAGGGCAAGGTACGCCACGCCGTGCTGATCGGCCGGGATGCCGATGAGCTTGCCGGAGTGCTCGCAGGCGTGTGCACCCTCGAGCGCTGCGAGACTCTGCAGCAGGCGGTGCTCGCCGCTGCGAGCGCGGCCCGCCCCGGCGAAACCGTGCTGCTCTCGCCGGCCTGCGCGAGCTTCGACATGTTTCGCGACTACGCGCATCGCGGCTGTGTGTTCTCCAAGGCCGTGCGGGAGCTCGCCGCATGAGCGGCTACGCGCACGGCCTGGGAGCCGCGATGGCGTACGCGCGCTCGGGAGCGCGCGGGGGCGGGCTGCGCGTCGACATGGTGACGGTGGCGCTGGTACTCGCCATTCTGCTTCTCGGCCTCGTGATGGTGACCTCGGCCTCCATCTCCATCGCGAGCAAGGAGAGCGGTCAGAGCTTCGGCTATCTCGAGCGCCAGCTGTTGCTGACGCTGCTCGGGCTCGCCGGCGCGGTTTTTCTGTTCGGCCTGCGCACCGAGCTGCTCGAGCGCGCTTCGCTGCCGCTCCTCGCGTGCGCATTTCTCCTGCTCTTCCTCGTGCTCGTGCCCGGACTCGGCCACGTGGTCAACGGCAGTCGGCGCTGGCTGCGGATCGCCACCCTCAACGTGCAGGTCTCCGAGCTCGCACGCGTCTTTCTGCTCGTGTACATCGCCAGCTATGCCGTGCGCCGCGAGAGCGAGCTGCGCGGCACACTTGCCGGTCTGGCAAAGCCGCTGGGGCTGCTCGCGTGCGCCGGCGGGCTGTTGCTCGCCGAGCCGGACTTCGGCGCTGCCACGGTGCTATTCGCCGCCGGCTTCGGCCTCCTGTTCCTGGCCGGCGCGCGCCTGCGCTACGTGATCGCCATGACCGCGCTCGCGGCCGGCGGCTTTACGTTGCTCGCGATCTCCTCGAGCTATCGCCTGAAGCGGCTGACAACATTCCTGGATCCCTGGGCCGATCCCTGGAACAGCGGCTTTCAGCTCACGCAGTCCCTGATCGCGATCGGTCGCGGCCAGTGGTTCGGAGTCGGTCTCGGCGGCAGCGTGCAGAAGCTGTTCTACCTGCCGGAGGCGCACACGGACTTTCTGTTCGCGGTGCTCGCCGAGGAGCTCGGGCTCGCGGGCGTCATCGTCACGCTCGCTCTGTTCCTCGCGCTCGCGTGGCGCAGCTTCCACATCGCGCGTCTGGCGGCCTCCGCCAACCTCAAATTTCCCGCCTATCTCGCCGCCGGCTTCGGGCTGTGGGTTGGCATCCAGGCGCTCATCAACATCGGCGTCAACATGGGTGTGCTGCCCACCAAGGGCCTGACGCTGCCGCTCATGAGCTACGGACGCTCGAGCCTCATCGTGACGATCATGTGGGTGGGCGTGCTGCTGCGGGTCTATCACGAGGCCACGGCGCAGACGCGCGAGCGCGGCGCGAAGCGACGCGCCGGCAGCTCCGAGGAGCGCGGCGCCTCGGTCACCCGTGTATCCGCGGCAGGCGCGGGCGCTACATGAGCCGGCCCATCCTCATCATGGCCGGCGGCACGGGTGGACACGTATTCCCCGCGCTCGCGCTCGCGCGGCTGCTGCGGCAGCGCTCCTACGAGGTGGTGTGGCTGGGAACGCGGCGCGGCCTCGAGGCGCGCATCGTGCCCGCCGAGCTCATTCCGATCGAGTGGCTCTCGGTCGGTGGCCTGCGGGGCAAGGGCGCGCTCACGCTCCTCGCCGCTCCCTTTCGTCTCGCGGCCGCACTGCTGCAGGCGTTGCGCGTGATGTGGCGCCACCGGCCGCTCGCGGTCGTCGGTCTCGGGGGCTTCGTGACCGGGCCTGGCGGTGTCGCGGCATGGCTCGCGCGCCGACCACTCATCATTCACGAGCAGAACGCGATCGCCGGCTTCACCAACCGCTGTCTCGCGCATCTGGCGCGCGAGGTGCTGGAAGCTTTTCCGGGCAGCTTCGGGGCCGGCATTCATGCGCGCGCCATCGGCAATCCCGTGCGCCAGGAGATCACCGCCGTGGCCTCTCCGCAGCAGCGCTTCGCCGCTCGCGAGGGCGCCATCCGCGTGCTCGTGGTCGGCGGCAGCCAGGGCGCGACCCGTTTGAATACGGTCGTCCCCTTTGCGCTCGCGCGTCTCGCCGGGCAGCTGCCCGTCAGTGTGCTGCACCAGGCCGGGGCCCGCTGGCATGAGGCGGCGGTGCAAAACTACGCGAGCGCCGGGGTGAGCGCCGAGGTACGGCCGTTCATCGAAGACATGGCCGCCGCCTACGCCTGGGCGGACCTGGTGATCTGTCGTGCCGGAGCGCTGACGCTCTCCGAGCTCACCGCCGCGGGCATCGGCGCGATTCTGGTGCCCTTTCCGGCAGCGACCGACGATCATCAAACCGCCAATGCCCGCTTCCTCGTACGCGCCGGCGCCGCGGTCCTGATTGCAGATCGGGAGCTCACGGCCGAGCGGCTCTCCGCGGAGCTCGAGCGGCTCTGCCAGAGCCGCGCGCAGCTGCTCGCCATGGCCGAGCACGCACGTGCGCTCGCACGGCCGCAGGCCACCACGGATCTCGCCGATGCGTGCCAGCGATTCGCCCGGAGCGCTGCCGCATGAGAACCGATCGCATGCGGCGCACCAACACCATCCACTTTGTCGGCATCGGAGGCAGTGGCATGGGCGGCATCGCCGAGGTGCTCATCAATCTCGGCTATCGCGTGCAGGGCTCGGACCTCAAGGAGAATCCCGTCACGCAGCGCCTCGCCTCGCTCGGCGCGCGCGTGAGCTTCGGTCATGGCCGCGACAACATTCAGGGCGCCGACGTGATCGTCGTCTCGAGCGCGATCCCGGCGGACAACCCCGAGATCATCGCGGCGCTCGAGCAGCGTATTCCGGTCGTGCAGCGCGCCGAGATGCTCGGCGAGCTCATGCGCTTCCGCTATTCGATCGCCGTCGCCGGCACGCACGGCAAGACCACGACGACGAGCCTCGTGGCGAGCATTCTCGCCGAGGGAGGCGCCGATCCGACCTACGTGATCGGTGGCCGGCTGAAGAGCTCGGGCAGCAACGCGCGCCTCGGCGCGGGGCACTATCTGGTCGCCGAGGCGGACGAGAGCGATGCCTCGTTCCGCCACCTGCAGCCGCTCATCGCAGTGGTCACGAACATCGACAACGATCATCTGGCGACGCACGCGGGCAGCTTTGCGCGCCTGACGCAAAGCTTCGTCGACTTCCTGCACAACCTGCCCTTCTATGGGCTTGCGATTCTGTGCATCGATGATGCGCAAGTGCGCAGCATCCTGAGCCGCGTGGGACGTCCCGTGATGACCTACGGATTCGCGCCCGCAGCGGACGTGCGCGCGGTGAAACTGCGGCACAGCGGGCTGCAGACGCACTTCGAGGTGGTGCGCTCCGGGGTAGCCGCTCGCACTGCCAAGGACGCGCCGCTCGCACTGACCCTGAATCTGCCCGGCACGCACAACGTGCTGAACGCCCTCGCGGCCGTTGCTGTGGCGACCGAGCTGGCGATTGCCGACGTTGCCGTGCAACGCGCGCTCGCAAGCTTTCAGGGCATCGATCGACGCCTACAGCACGTCGGGGATGTGATCACTTCGGCGGGTCCCGTCTCGATCATCGATGACTACGCCCACCATCCGACCGAGATCGCGGCCACGCTCGAGGCGCTGCGGCATGGCTATCCGGGACGGCGCATCGTGCTCGCCTTCCAGCCGCACCGCTTCACCCGCACGCGCGATCTGATCGATGACTTCGCCCGCGTGCTCTCGAGTGCCGACGTACTGCTCGTCACCGAGGTGTACGCGGCGGGTGAGCCGCCGCTTGCGGGCTGCGATGGGCGCGCGATCTGTCGCGCGGTGCGCTCGCGCGGCAAGGTGGAGCCGATCTTTCTCGAGCGCGTGGAGGAGCTCGCGCCGGCGCTGCAGGGCCTGATGCACGCGCACGACGTGATCGTCACCATGGGAGCCGGCAACATCAACCTCGTCGCGCAGGCGCTGCCGGCAAGGCTTTCGGCGCACCCGCCTCTGCACCCCGTGCGCCGGAGGTCGATGTGACCATGGCCGTCGCGGCGGAGTTCATGCCCCGGGTGAAGCGCAACGAGCCGATGGGCCGCCACAGCTCCTGGCACGCAGGCGGCGCGGCGGAGCTGTACTTCAGTCCGCGCGATCGCAACGATCTCGCCGCATTCCTGCGCAGCCTGCCGCCGGCGACACCCATCCACTGGGTCGGTCTCGGCAGCAACCTGCTGGTGCGCGACGGGGGACTCAAAGGGGTCGTGGTCGCGACGCAGGGCGCGCTCGAGCGCCTCGAGCGAGTCAGCCAGAACACCGTGTACTGCGAGGCGGGCACCACGTGTGCGCGACTCGCCAAGCAGTGCGTGCGTTGGGGGCTGGGCGCCGCGGAGTTCTTTGCGGGGATTCCGGGCACCGTCGGCGGCGCGCTCGCCATGAATGCCGGCGCGTTCGGCGGAGAGACCTGGCGCCACGTCGTCGAGGTCGAGACACTCGATGCGCAGGGCCGCGAGCGCACCCGTGGCGCGTCCGAGTACGAGGTCGCCTACCGCCACGTGCGCGCTCCCGTGCCCGATGAGTGGTTCGTGGCGGCGCGGCTGCGCTTCGAGCGCAATCCTGCGGCGAGCGAGGCCGAAGTGCACGCACTGCTCGCACAGCGCCGGGCGACCCAGCCAATCGGCTCGTGGAGCTGCGGCTCGGTGTTCGTCAATCCCCCGGGGGATCACGCGGCGCGGCTCATTGAAGCCGCGGGACTCAAGGGCACACGCTTCGGCGATGCGGAGGTCTCGCAGAAGCACGCGAACTTCATCATCAATCACGGCAAGGCGAGCGCCGCGGAGATCGAGCGTCTGATCCACCACGTGCAGGCAACGGTGCAGCAGCTCTTCGGGGTGCACCTGAAGCTCGAGGTCCGCATCATCGGCGAGTCGCAGGAAGACAGCGCACCCGATCTGGCGCGAGCGGGGCACTGATGCGACTCCACTACGATCCGGCCCGCGCGTACTCGACGACCGATCCGCATGCCTTCGGTCGCGTTGCGGTGCTGTGTGGCGGGGCGTCGAGCGAGCGCGAGATCTCCCTGCTCACGGGCAAGGCGGTGCACGCGGCGCTGCGCCGGCGCGGCGTCGAGGCGCACGCGCTCGACCCGAACGAGTTCGATCTCGCGCAGCTACCGCAACAGCACTTCGCGCGTGTCTGGATCGCGCTGCACGGACCGGGCGGAGAGGACGGGACCGTTCAAGGACTGCTCGAGTGCCTGGGCATTCCCTACACCGGCAGCGGCGTGGCGGGCTCGGCGCTGGGCATGGACAAGCTGCGCACCAAGCGACTCGCGCAGGCGATCGGTGTCGCGACCCCCGCGTCGCGGGTGCTGACGGGCGCCCACGACTTGGAGGATGCGCTCGAGCAGCTCGGGCTGCCCCTCATCGTGAAGCCGGCCACGCAGGGCTCGAGCGTGGGCATGAGCAAGGTCGAGCGCGCGGAGGATCTGCCGGCCGCCTTCCGGGCCGCCAGGGCCGTCGATGCGAGCGTATTCGCGGAGCGCTGGATCACCGGCGCCGAATATACGGTCGCGATTCTGAAGGGCGAGGCGCTGCCGTCGATTCGCATCGAGACGCCCAAGGCCTTCTACGACTACGAGGCGAAGTACTTCCGCAACGACACGCGCTATCTCTGTCCGTCGGGTCTGTCCGCACCGGCGGAGCGCCACTTGGGCAAGCTCGCGCTCGCCGCATTCGATGCGACCGGCGCCTGGGGGTGGGGACGGGTCGACTTCATGACCGATGCGGCCGGCCGCCCGCTGCTGCTCGAGATCAACACTGTCCCGGGCATGACGGATCACAGCCTGGTGCCGATGGCGGCCAAGGCGGCCGGGATCGGCTTCGACGAGCTTGCCTGGCGCGTGCTCGAGACGAGCTTCGCCCGCATTCCGGTGGCTAGCGCGCTCGGCACGAACCGCCACCTACAGCAAACAGCGAGTGAGCGACGTGTTGCGCCGTAAGAATCGCCGCAAGCCCGTGACGGAGCGCCGCGTGAAGCTGCCCGCGGTGCGCTGGCGGCAGCTGCTCGTGTCCCTCGTGAGCCTCGCAGGCGTTGCGGCCGTGGTGAGTGGTGTGGTGTGGGCGCTCGACCGGCCGATCGAATCCGTATCGATCGCGGGGCGCTTCCAACGCGTCTCGCCGATGGATGTCGAGCGCGCGGTCAAGCAGAGCGTGCACGGCGCCGGCCTGGTGCGCGTCGATCTGGCGGCCGTGTGCGCCGCCGTGAGGCGCCTGCCCTGGGTCGATGCGGTGAGCGTCGAGCGCAGCTGGCCGCGCGGACTCAGCGTCAACATCGTCGAGCAGGTGGCGGCCGCCCGCTGGGGAGAGAACGGCCTTCTCAACACGCGCGGCGAGCTCTTCGCAACCGGCGCGCACCACATTCCGCTCGAGCTGCCGCAGCTCTCAGGGCCCGAGGGCAGCGAGGCCGTCGTGGCGCAGCGCTATCTCGCCGTGCATGGCCGGCTGCTCGATGCGGGCATGCGCCTCACGGCGCTGCGGCTCGATGCGCGCGGTGCCTGGGAGTTCGACCTCGACAACGGCGTGACCGTGCGGCTCGGGCGCAAGCGCGTGGATGAGCGCTTCGAGACCTTCCTGGCGACCGCCTCGAAGATCGTCGCGCAGCGCGCGACGGACATTGCCTACATCGACATGCGGTACGCGAACGGTTTTGCCATCGGCTGGCGCAACGGGGCCGCTGGGGGCAGCAAGAACGAGGATCAGTCAAGCGATGTCTAAGCGTTCGGACAGAAGCCTGGTCATCGGCCTGGACATCGGCACGTCCAAGGTCGTTGCGCTGGTGGGAGAAGCGGGCCTCGACGGCACGATCGAGGTGCTCGGCATCGGCTCGCAGCCCTCGCGCGGTCTGAAGAAGGGCGTGGTGGTCAACATCGAGTCGACCGTGCAGTCGATCCAGCGCGCGGTGGAGGAGGCCGAGCTCATGGCCGGCTGCGAGATCCATTCCGTGTACGCCGGCATCGCCGGCAGCCACGTGCGCAGCCTCAACTCCCACGGCGTGGTCGCCATCCGCGATCGCGAAGTGACGCACGGGGACGTCGAGCACGTCATCGATGCGGCGAAGGCCGTGGCCATTCCGGCGGACCAGAAGATCCTGCACGTGCTGCCGCAGGAATTCATCATCGATGGGCAGGAAGGCATCCGCGATCCGATCGGCATGTCGGGGGTGCGCCTGGAGGCCAAGGTGCACATCGTGACCGGAGCCGAGAGTTCCGCCCAGAACATCGAGAAGTGCATTCAGCGCTGTGGTCTCGAGGTGGATGACATCGTGCTCGAGCAGCTGGCATCGAGCTTCGCCGTGCTCACCGAGGACGAGAAAGAGCTCGGCGTGTGTCTCATCGATGTGGGCGGAGGCACGACCGATATCGCGGTGTTCTCCGCCGGCGCCATTCGCCACACTGCCGTGATCCCGATCGCCGGCGACCAGGTGACGAACGACATCGCGGTCTCGATGCGCACGCCGACGCAGCACGCAGAGGACATCAAGGTGCGCTATGCCTGCGCGCTCTCGCAGCTCGCCAACCCTGACGAGACGATCGAAGTGCCGAGCGTCGGCGAGCGCCCGGCGCGGCGGCTCGCACGCCAGACGCTCGCGGAGATCATCGAGCCACGCTACGAGGAGCTCTTCGGCCTGGTGCGTGGGGAGCTGCGGCGCAGCGGCTTCGAGGAGATGATCGCCGCGGGCATCGTGCTCACCGGCGGCAGCGCCAAGATGGAAGGCACGATCGAGCTCGCCGAGGAAGTCTTTCACGTGCCCGTGCGACTCGGCCTGCCGCAGCAGGTGAACGGGCTCTCCGAGGTGGTCCGCAATCCCATCTATTCCACGGGCGTGGGGCTCCTGCTCTACGGCCGCGACAACGCGCTGCCCGCGCGGCAGCGACGCAATCTCACGAGCGCCAAAGGCGCGCTGGATCGCATGCGCTCGTGGTTTCAGGGCAACTTTTGAAGCTGACAGACGAAGCTGACAGAGACGAAGACGAGAACAGAAGAGACGACGAACTAAGGCAGAGATTTCCACCATTGTCTTGCTAGAGGAGCCAGAAGCGATGTTTGAACTAATGGACGCGTACAGTCAGAGCGCCGTCATCAAGGTGATCGGCGTCGGGGGAGGCGGTGGCAACGCCGTCGCACACATGGTGACGAGCGGCATCGACAGCGTCGAGTTCATGTGCATCAATACCGATGCACAGGCTCTGAAGCATTCGAAGGTCAAGACCGCCTTGCAGATCGGCTGCAACATCACCAAGGGCCTGGGCGCGGGCGCGGACCCGGAGATCGGCCGCCAGGCCGCGATGGAGGACCGCGATCGCATCGTCGAGATGGTCGAAGGCTGCGACATGCTGTTCATCACGGCGGGCATGGGTGGTGGCACGGGCACGGGAGCCGCTCCCGTGGTGGCGCAGGTGGCCAAGGAGCTCGGCATCCTCACGGTTGCCGTGGTGACGAAGCCCTTCGAGATGGAAGGCGGCAAGCGCTCGCTGGTCGCCGATCACGGTATCGCCGAGCTCGGCAAGTACTGCGACTCGCTCATCACGATTCCGAACCAGAAGCTGCTGACGGTGCTCGGCCCGCAGACCACGCTGCTCGATGCCTTCAAATCCGCGAATCAGGTGCTGCAGGGCGCGGTGCAGGGCATCGCCGAGCTCATCACTCGACCGGGTCTCATCAACGTGGATTTCGCCGACGTGCGCACCGTGATGGCCGAGACCGGCATGGCGATGATGGGCTCGGGCGCGGCGAGCGGCGAGGGGCGTGCGCGGGAGGCCGCCGAGGCTGCCGTCTCCTCACCGTTGCTCGAGGACATCAATCTTGCAGGCGCACACGGGATCCTCGTGAACGTCACCGCGGGAATGGACCTCTCGATCGGTGAATTCCAGGAGGTTGGCAACATTGTGAAACAATTTGCCTCCGAGGATGCCACCGTCGTCGTCGGCACGGTGATTGACCCCGACCTGAGCAATCAAGTACGGGTCACCGTGGTGGCGACCGGGCTCGGCCGGCCGGCGGCTCCTGCGCGGAGTCCGGGAATGCGCGAGCCCGCGACGCGCGAGGCGACGAGCTCTCGCGATGCGCCCATGCGTGTCGTGCGGCGCGCCCAGCCGCTTTCCAACAGCGATTACGCGGTGCTCGACAAGCCAACCGTGCAGCGCCAGCGGGCCGTGGGCGATGGTCTGCGCGCGGACAGCGACCAGGAGGATCTGCTCGATATACCGGCCTTCTTGCGGCGTCAGGCGGACTGACCCGCCAGCGGTTGCGGCCACGAGGGCGGCAGGCATGCCGCCCCGCGGGAAGCAAATTCGGTGAGCCCGGCCTTAGCGCCGGGGCCCTGGGGTTGCGGGCGGCGTTTGCGATGCGGCGCAGCGCACTGCGACGCTCTTGGTTGGAACGATTCTGGGGCCATGCTACGGTAGCCGCCCTTTAACTTAAGTGCTCGCTGCCTTTCCGGTAAGCTTGGGTCCGAGATGGTTGGTCAACGCACACTGAAGAATTCCATCCGCGCGATCGGCGTGGGTCTGCACACTGGCAAGAAGGTATTGATGACGCTGCGACCGGGCGCCGTGGATACGGGCATTGTGTTCAGGCGCACGGACCTCTCGGGGGCCACGGACGTCAAGGCGCATCCGGAGAATGTCGGGGATACCGTGCTCGGCACGACTCTCGTGCGCGGCGACGTACGGGTGTCGACGGTCGAGCATCTGCTGTCTGCCTTCGCGGGCCTCGGCATCGACAATGCGATCGTGGAGCTCTCTGCTCCCGAGGTACCCATCATGGACGGCAGCGCGGGACCGTTCGTGTTTCTGCTGCAGTCGGCCGGTCTCGAGGAGCAACGCGCCCCGAAGCGCTTCGTGCGCATCAAGCAGGCGCTGCGCGTGGAAGAGGACGGCAAGTGGGCGGGCTTCACGCCCTTCGACGGCTTCAAGGTGAACTTCGAGATCGAGTTCAACCATCCGATCTTCAAGCGCCGCTCACAGCGCGCTTCGATGGATTTCTCCACCACCTCCTTCTTGAAGGAGGTGAGCCGCGCGCGCACCTTCGGCTTCATGCGCGATCTCGAGATGCTGCGCTCACGCAACTTGGCGCTCGGCGGCAACCTCGACAACGCCATCGTGCTCGATGACTACCGGGTACTGAACGAGGACGGACTGCGCTACGAGGACGAGTTCGTCAAGCACAAGATCCTCGATGCGATCGGCGATCTGTACCTGCTCGGCCACAGCCTGATCGGCGAGTTCAGCGGCTTCAGGTCGGGCCATGCGCTCAACAACAAGCTGTTGCGCGCGCTGCTCGCCGATGAGAGCGCCTGGGAAGAGGTGATCTTCGAGACCCCTGCCGAGGCACCGATTTCCTACGTCGAGCCGGCGAGTCTGCCGAGCCCTCAAGCCTAGCTCGCGGCGTGTCCGCGCGGGCTACCTTCGCTGCGGCAGCACGCGTACCCGCACGCGTGCGATCCGCGGATTGATGCGCTCGAGCTCGGCTTGCAGAGCCGGCATTGCATATCGCAAGCGCACGCCCCAGCTTGCCGACTCGGTGAATATGACAAGCTCGGCGTTGCGCTCGACGACGCCCGTAATGCGTGAGAACAAGCTCTCAGGCAAGCGCCCCGCGAGCCATGTGCGCCAGCTCCTCTGCCGCTCCGCTGCGGCAGCGATCGCCCCGAGGACCGGGCTCGGTCCTTGCAGCAGAGCTTTGACAGAATGTTCTCGCCGCGAGAACGGTGAACTCCTACGTGCAGAAGCGCTACCTCTCTTCTTGTCTCGACGGGGCTTCTTCGGCATATTGAATCTGCTGATTCAGGGCAAACCCGCCGAAAGGCGGGGACGCAAAGCCACCGGTCTAAGGCTTCGCAGAAGCTATGACAGCGGGGTTGCCGGCAGGGCGCAAGGGTAAGTTTTTGCGGAGTTCCGCGGATTTTATGTCAGACTGCGGGCCGCCTACTCTACGGGATCGCGTAGCGACTCGATATGTAGCATAAGGAACTAGAGTAGCCCAGCGCACTTTGCTTGGTGTGCCGCGAGACTTTTTTCGGGAGCACGCAGCATGAATGTCGTGGTTTTCTCACAGGGCCGCAGTGGCCGCTCGCGATATTTCGATGTCGGGCATCCGCTCGCGCTCACCGCGCTTGCGGGGCTCGTGCTCGTGATCCTAGGCGCGGCTTTCGCGCTCGGCATGGGGCTCGGACAACGCTCGAGCCGCACCCTCGGCAGCAACGAGACCACCCGCTGGGGGCTGATCCTGCAGGAGCAGAAGGCTGAGATCGCCGGTCTCAAGCAGCAGTTGCAGGAGCACGTGGATGCCATGGCAGTGCGCATTGCGCGCCTCGACGCGCACGTGATCCGCATCGATGCCCTCGGTAAGCGTCTCACCGACATGGCCAAGATCGATCACAGCGAGTTCAACTTCGACGACGAGCCGCCGGTCGGTGGACCTGAGGGCGCCGACGAGGGCAGCAGCGTACCGCTGCCGGATCTGACGGCCTCGCTGGCTCAGCTCGAGCAGCGGGTCGATTTGCGGGACGCGCAGCTCGTCGCCCTAGAGAACGTCATGGTCTCGCGCAATCTCAATCAGGCGATCCGCCCCGAGGGGCGGCCGGTCCTGAAGGGCTTCATCTCCTCGTATTTCGGCGAGCGCAGCGACCCCTTCACGGGGCGCGAAGCCTTCCACAAGGGCATCGATTTCGCCGGCATCGAAGGTGCCCCGGTGGTCGCGGTGGCGGCCGGCGTGGTGACGTGGGCCGGCAACCGGGCAGGTTACGGTACGCTCGTCGAGATCAACCACGGCAAGGGCTATGTGACGCGCTATGCGCACAACGAGCGTGCGCTGGTGAACGTCGGCGATACGGTCACGCGCGGTCAGCCGGTCGCTCTCATGGGATCGACCGGCCACTCCACCGGGCCTCACGTGCATTTCGAGTTGCTGCACAACGGACGGCAGATCAATCCGCTGTCCTTCGTCGGTGGCCAGGGCGCCAGCTTGCCCACCAGGCGCGAGACCGCGGCGGCGAAGGAACAGTCGGCTCCCGACGATCACGGCTCGGGCGACAGCGAAGACTGAACTCTCTCGCGCCGAACCAACAGCCACGTCCAAGTCTGAAGCGATCTCGCGGCGCGCAGTCGAACCGATTGCTCGCGAAGGAGTCTATTTGCGTACAATAACCGGCCGACGAGGCGACCGGCTATCCTAACGCATTGATCTGGCTCGTAATTCCTACGCGCAGCAGTTCCGGAAAAGGCTTCAGGTTCAGGTAAGGGTTCGTGCTGAAACTCCTCACGCGTGTCTTCGGCAGCCGCAACGATCGGCTGCTGCGCAGCTACCGTCATTTCGTTCGCGAGGCGAATCGGCTCGAGCCGCAGATCCAGGCCTTGAGCGATGAGGCGCTGCGCGCCAAGACGGCCGAGCTGCGCACGCGAGTCGCGGGGGGCGCCGCGCTCGATGAGCTGCTGCCCGAGGCGTTCGCGGTGGTTCGCGAGGCGGCACAACGCACCTTGAAGATGCGTCACTTCGATGTGCAGCTGATCGGCGGCATTGCTCTGCATCAAGGCAAGATCGCGGAGATGCGCACCGGCGAGGGCAAGACGCTCGTCGCCACTTTGCCCGCGTACCTCAATGCGCTCTCGGGCAACGGCGTGCACATCGTGACGGTCAACGAGTACCTCGCGCAGCGCGACGCGGACTGGATGGGTCCGGTCTATCGCTTTCTCGACCTCAGCGTTGGGGTGATCAAGAACGCGCAGAGTCAGGCCGAGAAGCGCGAGGCCTATGCGTGCGATATCACCTACGGCACGAACAATGAGTTCGGATTCGACTATCTGCGCGACAACCTGGCCTATCGACTCGAGGATCGCGTGCAGCGCAGCCTCGCCTTTGCCGTGGTCGACGAGGTCGACTCGATTCTCATCGACGAGGCGCGCACACCGCTCATCATCTCGGGGCCTGCGGAGGAGAGTACCGAGCTCTACTTGCGCATCAACGAGCTCGTGCCGCGCCTGACGCGCCAGAAGGAGGAGAATGGCCCCGGCGACTTCAGCGTGGAAGAGAAGACCAAGCAGGTGCATCTCACCGAGGAGGGTCACGAGAAGGTCGAACAGCTGATGGTCGAGCTCGGATTGCTGCGCTCGGGCGAGAGCCTGTACGACCCGGCGAACATCCGCCTCATGCACCACCTGAACGCGGCGCTGCGCGCCCACGCGCTCTACCGCCGCGACGTCGAGTACATCGTGCGTGGTGGCGAGGTGATTATCGTGGACGAGTTCACCGGCCGCACGATGCCCGGCCGGCGCTGGTCGGACGGCCTGCACCAGGCGATCGAGGCGAAGGAGCACGTGCGGGTGCGCGAGGAGAACCAGACCGTCGCATCGATCACGTTCCAGAACTACTTCCGGCTCTACAAGAAGCTCTCCGGCATGACTGGCACCGCGGACACGGAAGCGCCGGAGTTCCTGCAGATCTATGGCTTGGAGGTGGTGGTCATCCCCACGCACAAGCCGATGGTCCGCAAGGACATGTCCGACTTCGTCTATCTGACGCAGAAGGACAAGTTCGAGGCCATCATCGAGGACATCAAAGATTGCGTGGAGCACGAGCAGCCCGTGCTCGTCGGCACCACCTCGATCGAGACCTCCGAGTTCCTGTCCGGATTGCTGCAGAAGGAGGGGGTCGCGCATCAGGTGCTGAACGCAAAACAGCACGAGCGCGAGGCGCACATCGTGGCGCAGGCGGGCCGACCGGGCACCGTCACGATCGCGACCAACATGGCCGGCCGCGGCACGGATATCGTGCTGGGCGGCAATCTGGCCGCCGAGCTCGGGGCCCTCGCGCCGGAAGCCGACGAGGCGGCGCGCGAGCAGGCACGCAACGATTGGCAGGCGCGCCATGACAAGGTGGTCGCCGCCGGAGGCCTGCACATCGTCGGCACCGAGCGGCACGAGTCGCGCCGCATCGACAACCAGCTGCGCGGCCGCTCGGGCCGACAGGGTGATCCGGGCTCGAGCCGTTTCTATCTGTCGATGGAAGACAATCTGATGCGCATCTTCGGCGATCCGGTGCGCACCAAGCGGCTGCTGCAGATGGCCGGCATGAAAGAGGGCGAAGTCATCGAGAGCGGCATGCTCACGCGCCAGATCGAGAAGGCGCAACGCAAGGTCGAATCCCACAACTTCGACATGCGCAAGCAGCTGCTGCTGTTCGATGATGTGGCCAACGATCAGCGCAAGGTTGTCTATCAGCAGCGCACCGAGATCATGGGCACGGAGGATCTGTCGGCCGCCACTCGCGGCATCCGCGAGGAAGCGATCGGGATCCTGGTCGATCAGTACCTGCCCAAGACGGCCTCACCGGCCGACTGGGATCTGCAAGGTCTCACTGATGCCGTGCTGAAGGATTTCAACGCGCACATCGACCCGAAGGCATGGCTCGCCCAGGAGCCCGAGCTCGAAGAGCCCGTGCTGCGCCAGCGTGTGATCGATGCCGCAAATGCCGCGTACGATCAGAAGGTGGCGCGCCTGGGCGCCCCCATCATGCGCCACGTCGAGAAGGACGTGATGCTGCAGAAGCTCGATCAGCACTGGCGCGAGCATCTCGCCGCGATGGACTACCTGAAGCAGGGAATCTACCTGCGCGGCTACGCCCAGAAGGACTATCGCTTCGAGTACAAGCGCGAGGCGTTCGAGCTGTTCTCGGCGATGCTCGATCGGGTGAAGTTCGATACCGTCTCGCTCCTTTCGAAGATCGAGGTCCGCACTCAGGAGGAGGTCGACCGGGAGGAAGAGGAGCGCCGCGAACGACTCATGCGCGCTCTACAGGCCCAGCACGCCGAGGTCCAATCGGCCCTGGCGGGCGGCGAGGCGGGGAATGCGCCGCAGCCCCCGCAGCGTCCTCCCGCCGGAATCGCCCCGCCCGCAGCGATCGGGGCAGCGGCTAGCGGACCGGCGACAGGTCCGTTCGTCCCTCCGCAGCCCGAGCCCAGCACCTTCGTGCGGAGCGAGCGCAAGGTGGGCCGCAACGAGCCGTGTCCCTGCGGCTCGGGTAAGAAGTACAAGCACTGCCACGGCGCCCTCTCGAGCGTGGGATAGAGCTGTGGCTCGTCTGCCCCGCATCCGCGTGGTCGCGGCAGCGCTCTACGACAGCGCCGGTCGCGTACTGATTGCCGAGCGGCCGCCGGGTAAGCATATGGCCGGCCGCTGGGAGTTTCCGGGCGGCAAGATCGGCGCGGATGAAGCCGATCGGGCGGCCCTGGAGCGCGAGCTGAAGGAGGAGCTGGGCATCGAGGCGCTCGTGGCGCAACACCTGCTGACGCTCACGCACGCATACCCAGACCGTATCGTCGAGCTCTCGATGTGGATCATCGAGCGCTTCGCGGGCGAGCCTCGCAGCCTGGATGGACAACGGCTCAAGTGGGTTGACCCCCGTGAGCTGGCACGGGAGGACATCCTCGAAGCCGACCGACCGTTCATCGAGGCGCTGCAGACCCGCACGTGAGGGCCGGTACCGCGCCCCTGTTACAATCACCGCATCCGATCGCCCCGAGTGAGTCCCTATGGCACCGCAACCCGAGATCCCGGAGATCAAGCTCGATCCAAACGGCTTGTACCGGGAGGAGATGATCACCGACCGCAGGGCCGGAACGCTGCGACGCTTGACACCCATCAAGCTCGACGGGACGACGGATACCACGCGTGCGGTTCTGTACTCGGGTCAGACCCAGCTGCTGACGCCTGCCGGGGTCCTGCCTCTGGTGTTCGACATCGAGGCCTCGACGCTCGAGGAGGCTCTGCGCAAGTTTCCGGATGCTGTGAAAGGCGCGGTGGACGAGGCGATCGAGGAAGCGCGCGAGCTGCGCCGCGAGGCTGCCTCGCGCATCGTGGTGCCGGAGGTCGGAAGCGGAGCCATCGGTCCAGGACCCGGAGCCGCCGGAGGCGGTGGGAAGATCAAGTTTCCTTAATCAGTCCGGGCGAAGAATGGCCCTGACACGCAGTGTGTGTGGGTCGAACACCGCCAACGCCGAGCGCGCGGGTCCCTCGAGCTGCAGTGCCACCGGTTGATCGGGCGCTATGCCCAGGGCCTGCAGACGGCTCTTCAGCGTGCGCCGCTCGTCATTCTTGAAGATGAGCAACTGGTCGGTCTTCTTCAATTGCTTGCGCATGTCGGGCGCAGCCTCTTCCCACGGCTTGAAGTAGCGCGGCATCTGAATCACGTCATCGCCGCCGGTGAGCGTTGCGAGCACGATGCGCTCGCTTTCTTCCTTGTCGCTCGGCAGCGGTGCCCACACCCAGCGCGGCCGGCTGTCCCACGAAGGGGCAAAGCGCGGATTTTTTTGCCGCGCCAGGTCGACCTCGCTCGCGCGGACATCCGCAGCGCGCACGAGCTGCACTCGGTCAACGGAGAACGCGTAATACAGTGGCCGGCCATCCCACAGGGTTCCCGCCCCGTACACGAGCGCACACAGCTGCACCACAACGATCACGGCGATGTCGCGTGCCAGCACCCGCGGAGGCTTCTTGGGGCTGGCAACGAGCAGTGTGAGCGTGGGCCCCAGCACGACATCCAGCAGCACGAGCACACCGGCAACATGCGGTGCGCCAGTCAGATACCAGCCGGGCCAGCGATACCAACCAAGATAAAGCGTGCCCAATGTGAGACTGAGGATGCTGGCGCTGCCGAGCAGGTGAAGAGCGAAAGCCCGCAGGCGATACCTCACGGGCTTCTCGTGGATGCGCGGATGGACTGCTTGCAGCATTCGAAAATTTTGCCCGAGCGTACCGGGCCATGCGTGTTAACTGGCTCTCGCCCCGGCATTCTGTGTACTGCGTCACAGGGGGTAAGCTCCGCACGGCGGCCGGGGAGCGGCTAGTTCGAAGCGGTGAGATGGATCGCGGCCCTACTGGCCAGCCTCGGGCGGCGTATTCCCGGAGGGTTCCGTACCCCCCTGCTGGGGGTCTTCCTCGGGGATCGCACGTTGCTCACTGAGCCATGCGCCGAGATCGATGAGTCGGCAGCGCTCGCTGCAGAAGGGGCGGTAGGGCGAGGTAGCCGACCATTCGATCGGGCGGCCGCAGGTGGGGCACTTCACACGGACCGCGCACATCGCAAGTGTCCGAGTCCGCAGAGCGTCCTCAGGAACAGCAGCTCAGCATGAACCGAACATCGCTCTCGGCCTGGGTGGGGCGGGCGGAGAGCCCGTTCCACGCGAGGAAGCGGATGCTGCAGCGGTAGTGACTGCCGCTGATCTCCGGATACAGACCCAGGCTTGAGGGCAGTGAGATTCTCAGCAGCTGCGAGGGTGAATCCCGCTCGAAGGTGATGTGAAAGGCGCCCGCCTCGGCGACTTCCTCGGTCGCGCGCCCGCTCTGGCGGGTGAGCCAGAGAAGCTCCGCGATGGCATCGCACAACGGTCGTAGCATGCCGAGCCACTCACCGAAGGTGCGCATGCGAGTCTCGTCGGGCTGGCTCAGCCAGTAGAAATAGTCGGGCAGATCGAACTCGCAGGTGCCCCCGGGGATCGCGGTGCGATGCTTGATGGCGTTCAGGAACTCCGAGTCGCGAAGTGGCTGCAAAAAAGCCGAGCCGGAGTTGAGCAGCTCCGCCCTGAGGCGCAGCAGATTGGACATGATGGTGCGCAGGCGGCTGCTGTCGACGCCCGGCTTGGCCTGAAACTCGTTCAGGATCGAGAGATGCCGCTCGAGCTCCTTCAAGACATCCGAGCGGGTATCGCTGCGGGTCGTGATCGCAAGGATATCGAGCAGACTCGCCATCGCCGCACGACTGCCCCACTGACTGGGCGTCTCGTTGTGGTGCAGCGCCTGGTTGTACAGGAAATCGAGGCGCAGGAAGGTACGCATGCGCTCGTTAAGCGGCTGCTCGAAAATCAGGACGTTGTCCTGGGCCGCGGCCTTCTGCGTTGCCTGATCTGCGGTCTCGCTCATCGCTGTATTGTGCGCGACACGGTCCTCAGCCGTAAACGGTATGGGCGCCGTGCACCTCAAGGTGTCGCTTGGGCAGCAGCCTTCCGCAGGTATTGCAGGTGAAGCCGTTCCACCTGGCTCGTAAGCGCGTGCAGCTCCCCGTCATTCGTGATGAGGTCGTCGGCCTCTTTAAGGCGCACCGCGCGCGGAACCTGAGCCCCGAGGATAGCGCGCACTTGCTCCAATGTGGAGCCGTCCCGCGCCTGCAGTCGACGCACCTGCAGCTCCGGGTCGCAGTCGACGACGAGCACGCGGTCGAATGCCTGGCGGTCGCCACTCTCGAGCAGCAGCGGAATCATGAAAATCTGGTAGGGGCCGCCGGCGGCGCGGGAGCGCTCTTCCATGGCGGCGCGAATGGCCGGGTGGGTGAGCGCCTCGAGATCCGCACGCGCAGCCGGATCGGCGAAAACGATCGCGCGCAGCGCGCGCCGGTCGAGGGTACCGTCGGGAGCTAGCACGCGCGGCCCGAACCGCGCAACGATCTGCGCGAGCCCCTGCGTGCCGGGCGTCACCACCTCGCGCGCGAGTTCATCGGCATCGATGATGGGCACGCCGAGGGAGCCGAAGAGCCTGGCGACCGTGCTCTTGCCACTCGCGATGCCGCCGGTGAGACCGACGCGGAAGACTCGCTTGTGCTCGCTCGTCACGCTCCGAAGCTTACACGCAACGCCGCGATGCGCGTCTGACTGTGATCGTGCTCACCAAATTGGCAATTGGTCGCCCTGCATGGCCTCGGACAATGAGCAGATTCGGTAAAATTTCGCCGGCTGAATCGCGCTTTAAGAGGACTCGTGATGCTCGGCTGGTTCAATGCAAGCGAAGCGACTGCACTCGGCACCGCACTGGCGGACCAATTCGTGAGCGGGTCGGCCGTAGCCGATGCGGCAGCGGGCAAGAAGGCTGCGAAGAAGGACCCAGGCAAGGCGCTCGTCGAGCTCCTGAGGCGAGCCGATGCCGAGATTCGCAAACTGCGGCTGAACTTCTACAAGAAGGCCAAGCTCGCCAACACGTTCAAGTGGAGACTTCTGGAGCAAGGCGTCGAGCGGCATGTCGCGGACGAGGTCACGCAGACCCTGGTGATGCACGTCTCCCTGAATCGGGCCAGCGCTGCGCTGGCCGTCGACACGGTACCGAACCTCGTCAGCGCTACCGCAGCTCCGAAGGCTCGTGAGCTGTGGGCGGCGGGCAACGAATGCATGACGCGCGGCGATTACGCGGCGGCCATCGCCCATTTCGAGGAATTACTCAAGCTCAAGCCCCGCAATGCGGACGCGCGCCACAGCATTGGCGTCGCCCTGTGTCAATTGGGCCGATTCAAAGATGCGGAGCCGCACTTCAATCAGGCGATTGCACTGAAGCCGGACTTTGCCGAGGCACACGCCAACCTCGGCAACGTATACCGTGTGACGGGGCGCCTGGAGCAAGCGGAGAACTCATTGCGACGTGCCCTCAAACTGCAACCCAGCAACGAGGCGATGCGCACCAATCTCGGCATGGTGCTGCAGTCCGAAGGACGCCCACAAGAAGCAAAAGCTCAATTTGGCAAGGCACTGAAGACAAGACCACGTAACGTCGACGCCTTGGTAGGCATGGGGCGGATCGCGGCGATCGAAGGCAGTTTCGATCAAGCGGAGAGCTTTCTGAAGCGCGCTCTGGAGGTGGATCCGAACATGGCGAGCGCCTGGGCATCGCTCGCCGGATTACGCAAGATGACCGCGGCGGACGGCGCTTGGCTCGCGCGGGTGAAGGAGCTGGCGGCAAGCGGACTAGACCCGGTGAATGAGGCCAACCTGCGCTATGCACTCGGGAAGTACTACGACGACACGGGGCAGTTCGATGCCGCGTTCGAGAACTTCCAGCGCGCGAACCAGCTCATGAAGGGATTGGTCAGAGACTATGCACGCGAGGCGCACGAGGGGTTCATCAACGATCTGATTCGGGTCTATGACCGAGATATGCTGGCGCGTGCTGCGAGCAGCGGGTCAGACTCGAAGTTGCCGGTTCTCGTGGTGGGCATGCCCCGCTCAGGAACCTCGCTCGTCGAGCAGATCATCGCGTCGCATCCCGCGGCACGGGGGGCGGGCGAACTGACGTTCTGGACCGGCGTCGTGCGCGATCACGAGTCTGAGATACGGCAAGGGGTGATCGAGCCAGCGACGCAGAACACACTGGCCGAGCAGTATCTGCGGGCCCTGTCCCCCACGGCTGATGCGCAACGCGTCGTCGATAAGGCACCCGCGAATACGGAGTACCTCGGTCTGATTCACTGCGTCTTCCCGAGTGCACGCATCATCCATATGCAGCGCGACCCGATCGACACGTGCCTGTCGTGCTATTTCCAGCAGTTCTCGACCGCACTGAACTTCACGTGCGACCTTGCGGATCTGGCTCACTATTACCAACAATTCCACCGCATCATGGCGCACTGGCGCAGTGTGCTGCCCGCAGGAGTGCTGCTCGACGTTTCGTACGAAGGGTTGGTCGCCGATCCGGAAAAGTGGATTCGCAAGATCGTCGATTTCATCGGGCTTCCCTGGGACGATCGCTGTCTGAATTTCCACAGTACCTCGCGCTCAGTGGCGACCGCGAGCGCGTGGCAGGTGCGGCAGAAGGTGTATCGCGGCTCCGTGGAGCGGTGGCGCAATTACAGCCGCTTCGTTGGACCGCTGCGCGAACTGAAGGCCCTGGCTTCCTGAGCTGCGATCATCTGAGCTGCGATCGCAAGCTGCATCCGGGACGAACACTCACCACGGTGCCGCAAACGCACCGAAGTACCGTGGGACCAATCCCTGTCCGTACATGAGCATCAGCCATGCTGCGACGGCGAGAAACGGCCCGAACGGAATCGGCGTGCGGCGGTCCTTGCGGTGCGTAACGAGAAAAGCAAGTCCAATCAGCGCCCCTGATGCAGCCGCGATGAGCAGCGTCGGCAAGAGCATCTGCCAACCCAACCAGCTGCCCACGGCGGCAAACAGCTTGAAGTCGCCGTATCCCATGCCTTCTTGGCCCGTGAGCAGCCGGAACAACTGATAGACGCACCAGAGGCTCGAGTAGCCAGCCGCCGCCCCAATGACGCTCGAGCGCAGGTCTACCGGTATGGGCGTACCGGCCGTGTGAGGGCCCCACAGACTGAGCATGATGCCGATCCAGAGCAGCGGCATGGTGAGGCTATCCGGCAGCAGCTGGTGGTCGAGGTCGATGAAAGTGAGTACGACCAGAAACCAGGAAAAGACCAGCCCCATCATGGCGGTCCAGCCAAACCCAAAGCGCCAAGCCACGACGCCCGCAACCACTGCCGTGAGTGCTTCGACCAAGGGATAGCGAATTCCGATTCGCGCTCCGCAGTTGGCGCAACGGCCCTTCAAGAAAACGTAGCTGATGAGCGGGATATTCTGCAAGGACTTGACCGGCGCGTTGCAGGCTACGCAGGCCGAGCGCGGTACGATGAGATTGAAGCGCTCGTCAGGCGTCGCCGGCCGCTGCACGCGCACACTCTCGAGGTGGGTGTCGAGCTCTGCGCATTGCGCGCGCCACTCACGCTCGAGCATGATCGGCAGCCGATAGATGACCACGTTGAGGAAGCTGCCCACGATGAGCCCCAACAGGGCACAGCAAGCAACGAAGAAGGGCGGGGAGGCTGCGAGGGCTTCCATTAGTGACATTGCGTTGCGCCGAGATCTGCTGTCGGAAAGCAAACGCCGCGCGTGGCGCGGCGTCGGAGTATACCCTGCGTTGCGGTCGGCAGCGTTCGCTAGACGACCTTGCCGAGATTGAAGATCGGCAGGTACATGGCAATCACGAGTCCGCCGACGAGTACGCCCAGAACAGCCATGATGAGTGGTTCTAGAAGACTCGACATCGCATCGACGGCGTTGTCGACTTCCGCCTCGTAGAAGGTGGCGACCTTACCGGACATGGTGTCCAGGGAACCCGACTCCTCGCCCACGGCGATCATCTGCACCACCATGTTCGGGAACAGCCCCACGTTCTCCATGGCGCGCTGCAGGCGCTGCCCCGTCGATACCTCGTCGCGCATCTTGTGTACGGCCGTCTCGTAGACGATGTTGCCGCACGCACCGGCGACCGAATCCAATGCCTCCACCAGCGGCACGCCCGCGGAGAACATCGTTGACAGCGTGCGCGCATAGCGCGCAATGGCAGCTTTGTTGAGAATGGGACCAATGATCGGCACGCGGAGCGCCATCCGGTCGAGCACCTCGCGCATCGCGCGCGAGCGCTTCTTGAAATAGAAGAACGTGTATGCGATGGCGCCAGAGGCGATGGCAATCATGATGCCGTTGTGCTGCATGAACTTGGAAAGATTGATGACCATCTGCGTGAAGGCCGGCAGATCGGCACCGAATCCTTTGAACAGGCTCTCGAACTGGGGAATGACGAACACGAGGAGAATGATCGTAACGACCACGGCGACCACCAGCACTGCAGCCGGATAGAACAGCGCCTTCTTCACTTTCTTCTTGAGCGCTTCGGTCTTCTCCTTGTAGGTCGCGATCTTGTCGAGCAGGCTCTCCAGCGCACCTGCCTGCTCGCCAGCTTCCACCAGATTGGTGTAGAGGTCGTCAAAGTGCAGCGGGTGCTTGCGCAAAGCCTCGTGCAGCGAGGTACCACCCTCGATATCTGCCTTGATGGCAAGGATCAGCTTCTGCACAGACGGCTTGTCGTGTCCGTTGCCGACGATCTCCAGGCCCTGCACCAGCGGAATGCCTGCTGCCAGCATGGTGGCCAGCTGGCGGCTGAAGACCGCGATATCGGCCGGCGTGACTTTGCCGCCCTTGATGCCCGCAGACTGTTTCTTGATGCGCGATGGCGCGACACCTTGTCGGCGCAGTTCCGCCTTGAGTGTCTGCTCGTCGGGCGCCAGGCTCTTGCCCTTGACGCGATTGCCCTTCTTGTCCTTGCCTTCCCAAACGAAGGCCGTATCGCGCTTGACCGGCTTTATCGCCTTGGCGCTGACTGTTGCATTTGCTTGAGCCATGGCTCACATCCTATGTCCCATTATTCAATGGTGACGCTGTTCACTTCTTCCAAACTTGTGACTCCGGCGCGAACCTTCTCGAGCGCCGAACGGCGCAAGTCCCACACGCCTTCTTTGGTCGCCTGCTCGGAAATGTCGACGGCGCTGCCCGCGGCCAGAATGATTCGTCCTATCGCTTCCGTGACAGGAAGTACCTGATAGATTCCAACCCGACCCTTGTAGCCGTCCGTGCAGCTCTGGCAACCCTTGGGAGCGAAGATCTTGATGCCGGCTGCTACGTCTGCTTCCGCGAAGCCCTCCTTGAGGAGCGCCTCCTTCGGAATCTCCAGCGGCTGCTTGCAGTGCGAGCACAAGCGCCGGGCGAGGCGCTGGGCAATGATGAGACTTACGGAGGTGGCGATGGCGTAAGGCTTGACGCCCATGTCCACTAAGCGCGTCAGTGTCTGCGGCGCATCGTTGGTGTGCAGGGTGGAAAGCACGAGGTGACCGGTCTGGGCGGCCTTGATAGCGATCTCGGCCGTTTCCAAATCGCGGATCTCACCGACCATGATCACATCGGGATCCTGTCGCAAGAATGCGCGCATCGCGGCGGCGAATGTCAGTCCGACTTTGGGATTCACATTGACCTGGTTGACGCCAGGCAGGTTGATTTCAGCCGGGTCCTCCGCCGTGGAGATATTCGTGTCCTCGCGATTGAGGATGTGGAGCCCTGTATAGAGTGAGACGGTCTTGCCGCTTCCGGTCGGGCCAGTCACGAGGATCATGCCCTGGGGCTTGGCGAGGTACTTGAGGTACAGCTGCCTCTGGAAGCCCTCATAGCCCAAGGCGTCTATGCCGAGCGAAGCCTGCGACGGATCGAGAATACGCATGACGATCTTTTCGCCGAACAGCGTGGGGCAGGTGCTGACGCGAAAGTCGATAGCGCGATTCTTCGAGATGCGCATCTTGATGCGCCCGTCTTGAGGCACGCGGCGCTCGGCGATATCGAGACGCGACATCACCTTCAGGCGCGCCGCGAGCTTGCCGCCGAGCTGTACCGGCGGCTGAGCGATCTCTTTGAGCACACCATCCATGCGGTAGCGAACGCGGTAGATCTTCTCGTAGGGCTCGAAATGGATGTCCGATGCACCCCGGCGGATCGCATCGATCATGATCTTGTTGACGAAGCGCACGATCGGTGCGTCTTCGACATCATCGCGAGTGACCTTGTCATCGAGCTCGCCGTCTTCCGCGCCCACCTCGAGGGATTCGAGGTCGACGCCTTCCTCATCGCCGAGATTTGGCATCTGCGCATCGGCCTGCTCGATCGCCTTGTCGACGGCCTTCTGCAGCTTGTCGTCCTCGACGACGACGGCCTCGATACCCAGGCCCGTCTGGAACTTGATCTCGTCGATCGCGTGGAGCGTCGTGGGATCGGCGACGGCGAGGAACAGCCGTTTGCCGCGCTTGAAGAGCGGCAGCACCCGGTGCTTGGCGAGAAGCTTGTCGCTGACGAGCTTGACCGTGTCCAGGTCGAGATTGACCGCGTCCAGATCGAACAGCGGCACGCCGAATTCGCTGGAAGCTGCAATCGCGATATCGCGCGCTTTGGCAGCGCCGCTCGTCACGAGTTGTGTGACGACGCTGGTCTTGCGCTCACGGGCGCCGTTCATGGCCTCCAGCATCGCGGCCTCTTCGACCACACCGTCCTGTACGAGACGCTGCGGCAAGCCTCCGAGTCCGGGCCGCGAAGTCGTGACCGCCAAAGATGCGTTATCGTTCATTGGGTTCTGGCAAGCCGGTGCGACCGGACGATCCTAATCTGCGGGAGGAGCCGCCTTGATCAATTGTCAAATGTAAAGGTCATCCTCGCACAGCAGGTCGGCCATCCTGCGTGATTGGTCTCCCAAAAGAAGAAGCCCCTCCGAAGAGGGGCTTCCGCACCTGCCATAAGCAGTCAAGTGCTATTACTTGCACTGGGTCGGAACGTAGCGGGCCGGGACGGTTCCAGCGTTGACCGGAATACCCTGGGCGGCCGCCGTCGTGGTCGTTGTAGACCCGCATGCCCAGTCGATGTTGCCGGTCTGACCGGTCGCGAGGGCGACAGTGGCAATCGACGGAGTCAGGACGATCGTGTTCGCCTTGATCTGCGGGATCTGGGCACTATACGTCACCGTAATCACGCCGGTTCCGGTCGCGATATTGACGGTGGAAACGTACTTGGTCTTGGCCCAGTTCTTGTTCCACGCGGCGCTGGAGCTCGCAACTCCCTGCATGTCATTCGACTGGAAGCCCTCAGCGACGGCCGTCTCGGCAGAAGCCGCTAGGTTGAGGCCTTCCGTCACCTTTGAGCGCACCGTGTAGTCCTGATACGCGGGAATGGCGATGGCCGCCAAGATGCCGATGATCGCGACCACGATCATCAACTCGATGAGGGTAAAACCCTTTTGCACTGCTTTCATTTGGACATAGCTCCTGAAGTTAGAGACCGAAGTCAAAGCGGCGCAAAACGGCGCCTCAGGAGCTAATGAGCAAAGGCTATGCCAAGGCTGACGATCGTGTTTAAGCTTATGATTTTTCTGCATATTTTGATGTTTGAGGCGCGGTGCAGCTTGACTTAGTACCGTCACTAGCTGACGACGACCGCCGACCCCTAATGTCACAAACTGACGCAGCCCGTCAGGGCACTTGTCTTATTCGATGCCGAGCTTCTTGATGCGGTATCTGAGCGCCCGAAAACTCATGCCCAGCAGCTTCGCGGCGGCTGTCTTGTTGTAGCGAGTCCTCTCCAGCGCCTTGACGATCGCATCGCGCTCGATGTCCTCGAGCTGCTCACCGAGCGCACCAGGTGCGGGAGTGTGGGTGATCAGGGTGGAGACCTCGAGCGTGGGTCGGGCGACGGCTCGCAGCTGCACGTGAGCGGGACTGATCACGCCGCCCGTGCTGAGTGTCAGCGCGCGCTCGAGCACGTTCTCCAGCTCGCGCACGTTGCCTGGAAACGGATAGCTCTGCAGGGCTTGCATGGCATCCTCACTCAGGCTCGCCGCCTCCATCTTCATGCGCCGGCAGAGACGCCCGAGGATCGCATCCGCAAGGATGGGGATGTCCTCCGGCCGCTCACGCAATGCCGGCACTCGAATCTCGATCACGTTAATGCGATAGAAGAGGTCTTCGCGGAAGCGACCCTCGGCGACCAGATCTGCGAGATTCTTGTGAGTGGCCGATAGAATCCGCACGTCGACTGACTCCTCGCGTGCCTCGCCGATCGGCCGTGCGGTCTTTTCCTGTACCAGCCGCAGCAGCTTCACTTGCATGTGCAGCGGCAGATCGGCCACTTCATCCAAAAACAGCGTGCCGCCCTCGGCGCTCTGCACCAAGCCTTTCTTGTCGGCGACCGCACCCGTGAAACTGCCGCGCTTATGCCCGAAGAGCTCACTCTCCATGAGCTCGGTGGGAATGGCTCCGCAGTTCACCGGCACGAAGGCTCCCTCGGATCGGGCCCCACTATCATGAATCAGTCGTGCCACGAGCTCCTTGCCCGTACCCGACTCGCCGTAGATATGCACGGGGGCCTGGCTGCGCGCCACGCGTCCGATCATCTCGCGCAGTTGCTGCATCACGGCGGAATTACCGAGCAGACGTGGAGCGCGCGCCGTAATGGTCGTTGCATCCTCCTGCCGCGCCGCGAGCTTGATGGCACTCCCGACGAGCTTGCGCAGTACTCCGAGGTCGAGAGGCTTGGAGACGAAATCGAAGGCCCCGAGCTTCAACGCGCGCACGGCGGACTCCACGTTGCCGTGAGCGGTGATCACGGCGACAGGTACCCCGCGGTGATGCTCCTGGATCCAGGACACGAGATCGAGCCCGTCACCGTCAGGCAGGCGCATGTCAGTTAAGCAGAGGTCAAAGCTCTGCGTCTTGAGCAAGCGTTGCGCGGCGGCCATGTCGGCGGCCGTGCGCGTGTCGAGACTCATGCGGCTCAAGGTGAGACTGACGAGCTCGAGCAGGTCAGGCTCGTCGTCGACGATGAGAACCACAGGCTTGCTCATTGAAGGCCGAGATCTCCGGTGCGTTGATCGTATTCCCAGCGCTGCGGGTCGGCGAACACCACGCGGAACGTGCTGCCGCCTCCCTCGCGAGGTACGTACAGCAGCGTAGCGCCGCTCGTTTGGGCAAGCTCCCGCGCGAGAAATAGCCCCAGTCCGGTACCGCGCCGCTCACCGCTGAAAAACGGCTCGAAAATTCGCTCCGCGCTCTCGGGCGGCACGCCGGGCCCCCGATCCGACACCTCGAGAAAAGGCCTCAAGGTCGGACTCAGCCGACCGTAGCGCAACTCGATGCTCCCTTCTAGGCGGTCCTTCACAGCATGCTTGATCGCGTTGTCACACAGATTCCAGACCACCTGCCTTAACTGGCCGGGATCGGCGCGCACTTCCACGTCCGCTGGCGCTCCTCGCGCTCCAAAGGCGGGGTGGTCCGCGACGCCAATCGACAGCCGCTCGAGCGGCCATTGCATGGTTTCGCAGAACTCTTCCCGGAACTCCTCCACCCATGCCTGCAGTGACAGTTGCTCGAGATGCGTTTCCTCACGCCGTGAGAGCTGCAGGACGTTATCGATGATGCCGCTCACGCGCTCTGCGTTGCTGCGTATGATCTCGGTGAGGCGCAGGTCCTCGCCCGTGAGCTGTGGACTCTCGGCCAACAGCTGGCCGGCGTGGCTCATGGCCCCAACGGGATTGCGGATCTCATGTGCGATGCTCGCCGAGAGTCCACCGAGTGCCGCGAGCTTCGACTGCTGGACTTTGGCGGCGATGACGCTTGTGTCCTCGAGGAAAACGATGATCGGCGCCGGGTCGGCGCTGCCGAGCGGAGCGAAGTGCGGCCGGATGACGCGGTCGCCGTCGTCCGAAACGAAGGTAGCGGTGACATCGGGAGGTATGCCGGAGTGCTCGCGCCAAGTAGTCAGCAGGTACAACAGCCGCGGGGAGGCCTCGCCCAACAGTGCGCCGGGATAGGCTGCCCGATCGCCGAGCATCGAGGCGGCCGATTCGTTGATGAGCCGGATGCGGTCCTGGGGGTCAACTACCAGAATACTCTCGCGCAGATGCTGCAGGATGTACTGCGAGAGCTGCGCGAGATTGGCCAGATCAAGTTCCTGGCGGCGCACCAGCGCTTCACTCTCGCGCAGGCGGTGCGCCACGGGCCACAAGGACAAGGCGATGACGAAGAGCACGGCACCCAGCACACCGGCCGTGATGTAGTCGCTGAAGGGTGCTTCGCCGGCTGTCCCCACGGCTATCTGTTGGAGGAGCACGCAGAGCGCCGCCATCGCGGCGATGAGAAAGGCATCGCGGCTGGCAGCGAGAATGGCCATCGCCCCGACGGGAAGCACCAAAAGGATACCGAGGCCGCTCGCGACACCGCTGCTCGCATAAAGGATGAGGCCGATCCCGATTGAATCGACCACGGCGTTGACGAGCGCCAGGACCCGCAAGCTCGGCCAGGGCAAGCGCCGCGCCAAAACGAGCAGCACGCCTGCGACGAAGTAGCCACTGCACGCGAGGACAAAGCGGTCCGGGTGCGCGAGGTTCTGGAAGAATTCCGGAGTGGTGATGCGCTTGACGATCAGCAGCACCGGGGGAACGAGCAGCCGATAGAGATTGGTGAGGCCGATAACCCGCCAGGCGAGATCGCCCGGCGCGGGAGCGGGTGGTGCGGCTGTAGCGGTGCTGCTCGGCATCAGGCCTGCCCGCCTCGCGGGCTCAGTAATCGGCGCGCCTCTGTGCGCGGGCGCGACTGTATCATCTTTGGCACAATATGCGGTGTGTCATCCGGGGCGCTTGCTCAAGCATGAACTTGCACGAATATCAGGCGAAGGACGTATTTCGCAGCTACGGAATTGCCGTGCCGGCCGGGCGTGTCGCGGCGAGCGCCGATGAAGCCGTTGCGGCCGCGCAGGCACTGGGTGGTGCGCTGTGGGTTGTCAAAGCTCAGGTGCATGCGGGAGGGCGTGGCAAGGCGGGGGGCGTGAAGCTCGTGCGTGACCTGGCAGGCGTGCGCTCCGCAGCGAGTGCGATGCTGGGCGAGCGCCTGGTGACCCATCAAACCGGTCCCCAGGGATTGCCGATCGAGCGGGTGTACGTGGAGGTCGGATCCGCCATCGAGCGCGAGATCTATGTGTCACTCACCTTGAATCGCGACCAGGGACGCATCGCGCTCATCGTCTCGGCGGCGGGCGGCATGGACATCGAGCAGGTCGCCGCGACCGCTCCCGAGAAGATCCTGAGTGTGAGCGTGAATCCCGCCACGGGACTGCAGCCCTACCAGTGCCGCAAGCTCGCCTTCGGGCTGAAGCTCGCGGGCGCGCAGCTCGGGCAGTTTCAGACGCTCGCGCAGGCACTCTATCGGCTCTACCTGGAAGAGGACGCGAGCCTGGTCGAGGTCAATCCTCTCATCGTGACCAAGACCGGGCAGCTGCTGGCGCTCGATGCGAAGATCAACATCGACGCGAATGCCCTGTTTCGCCACAAGGCGCTCGCCCAGCTGCGCGATGTCAACCAGGAAGACCCGATGGAGCGGCGGGCGAGCGAGCACGACCTCAATTACGTCTCTCTCGACGGTGATATCGCGTGCATGGTGAACGGTGCGGGCCTCGCGATGGCCACCATGGATCTCATCAAGCTGCACGGTGGCGCACCAGCCAATTTTCTCGACGTGGGTGGAGGCGCCACCAGCGAGCGCGTGACCGCCGCCTTCGAGCTCATCCTGTCGAATCCGAAAGTGCGGGCGATCCTGGTCAACATCTTCGGCGGCATCGTGCGCTGTGACCTCATCGCCGAGGGTGTAATCAATGCCGTGAAGAAGGTCGGTGTAAAGGTGCCGGTGGTCGTGCGCCTCGAGGGTACGAACGCCGCGCGGGCGCGCGAGATGCTCGCGAAGAGCGGACTCGAGATCGTGCCGGCGGGTGATCTCACGGATGCTGCGCGCAAGGTGGTGGCGCTTGCGAAGTCGGCCGCGAAGAGGACCTCTTCGGCCAAGGATGCCGCGTGAGTATTCTCATCGACCGCGACACGCGCGTGATCTGTCAGGGCTTCACCGGCAAGCAGGGGACATTCCACTCCGAGCAGTGTTTGGCTTACGGCACCAAGCTCGTCGGCGGCACGACACCCGGTCGCGGAGGAGCGCAGCATTTGGGATTGCCGGTCTTCGATACCGTCGAAGAGGCGGTGCGCCGCACGGGCGCGACGGCGAGCATGATCTATGTCCCGGCAGCCTTTGCGGCCGATGCCATCCTCGAGGCAGCCGACGCCCGCATCGAGCTCATCGTGTGCATCACGGAAGGAATTCCGGTGAACGACATGGTGCGCGTGAAGGCGGGGCTCGCCGGCAGCAGTACCAGGCTCGTCGGACCGAACTGTCCCGGTGTGATCACACCCGAGGCGTGCAAGATCGGCATCATGCCGGGCTTCATTCACAAGAGGGGCTCGGTCGGCATCGTCTCGCGCTCCGGCACGCTTACCTACGAGGCCGTCTTTCAAACCACGAATGCGGGCCTCGGCCAGAGTACGTGCGTCGGCATCGGCGGCGACCCCGTCCGCGGGATGAATTTCATCGACGTCCTGAGCCTTTTTCAGGACGACGATGAGACCGAAGGGATCATCATGGTGGGCGAGATCGGCGGCAGTGACGAGGAGGCGGCCGCTGCCTTCATTCACGACAACGTGACGAAGCCCGTCGTGGCATATATCGCAGGAGTCACCGCGCCGCCTGGCAAGCGGATGGGACATGCGGGAGCAATCGTCGCCGGTGGCAAGGGCACAGCGGCCGACAAGTATCGAGCCCTCGATGGTGCCGGTGTCCGCACCGTCAAGTCTCCTGCCGAGCTCGGGTCGACCATGGCTCAACTCTTGCGCACCGGGCGCGGCACTCGGTCCAGCAGGGCGCCTAAGCGCGTGGCCTCGAAGCGCCGCGTCAAGACGAAGTCTGCTCGCGGTGCCACGAGGCGCAAGCGCCGCTAGCGAATCGGTAGTGCGAAGGTTCTTATGAGTATCGAAGCGAGACTGCGCATCGGTCTGGCGCAGCTCGATCTGCTGGTCGGTGACGTGCAAGGCAATGCGCGGCGCATCATCGATACATCGGTCGAGGCGCGTTCGGTGCTCGCACCCGACCTCATGGTGTTCCCGGAACTGGCGCTCTCAGGCTATCCGCCCGAGGATCTACTCTTCCATCGTGGCTTCCGCCGGCAGATCGCAGCCGGTCTTGATGCTGTCCGGCGCGACCTGAGCGGCGTCGCCGTGCTCGTCGGCTACCCGGAATACAGCGGTGCGAGCATCTACAACTCCGCCGCGCTGATCAGCGACGGAGAGCTGCTCGCCAGTCACCGCAAGTGTGAGCTCCCCAATTACAAAGTATTCGACGAGAAGCGCTATTTCCTCGCCGGCGCCCAGCCGACGGTCGTGCAATTTCGTGGCTTTGCACTCGGGTTGCTCGTGTGCGAGGACATCTGGGAAGCCGAAGCGGCCCGCGCCGCGCGTGCGGCTGGCGCTGAGCTGCTGGTCGTCATCAATGCCTCTCCCTACGAGATCCATAAACAGCGCGAGCGCGAACGCATCGCACGAGATCGTATCGCCGATGTGCATCTGCCTCTGTTGTACGTGAACAGCGTCGGCGGACAGGACGAGCTGGTCTTTGACGGCAACTCCTTCGTAATGGATGCCCGCGGTGAGCTCGTGATGCGCGCCCCGGCATTCGAGGAAGGAACCTACGCTGTCGAGTTCACGCGCGATGGGGCGCGCTGCGTTCCAGAGCCGGGCTTCGTCGCGCCGGAGCTTGCAGACGAGGCCAGTGTCTATAACGCCCTCGTGCTCGGCGTGCGCGACTACGTGAACAAGCACGGCTTCCCGGGCGTCGTCATGGGACTCTCGGGCGGTGTGGACTCTGCACTCACGCTTGCGATCGCGGTCGACGCTCTGGGAGCGGAGCGCGTTCATGCCGTGATGATGCCGTCGCGCTACACCTCGGAGATGAGCCGCAGCGATGCGGCCGAGCAGGCCCGCGGACTCGGCGTGAGCTTCAGCGTGATCTCGATCGAGCGGATGTTCGCGGCCACGCTCGATGCGTTGCGAGCGGAGTTCGCAGGCCGCCCGGCCGACACCACCGAAGAGAACGTGCAGTCGCGCTGTCGCATGCTGATTCTGATGGGCATCTCGAACAAGACCGGCAGAATGCTGCTCACCACCGGCAACAAGAGCGAGATGGCCGTGGGCTACGCTACGCTCTACGGGGACATGGCCGGTGGCTTTGCCCCCATCAAGGATTGCAGCAAACTCCTGGTGTATCGCCTTGCGGCCTATCGCAACCGCCAGAGCATGGTGATTCCCCGGCGGGTCATCGAGCGGCCACCCTCGGCCGAGTTGCGGCCCGATCAGAAGGACTCGGATTCCCTGCCGCCGTATGACGTGCTCGATCCGATTCTCGAGGCATTCATCGAAGAGGACCTCTCGGTCGATGAGATCGAGGCACGAGGATTCGACCGTGCCACGGTGGGACGCGTCCTCGATCTGGTGAAACGCAACGAATACAAGCGGCGGCAGGCACCGCCTGGTGTGCGCGTCAGCCGGCGCGCATTCGGCCGTGACTGGCGCTACCCCATCACCAACGGCTACCGACGCTGACCGCGCCTTCCCGAGGATTCCAGTAGCTAAATTCGGTGTACTGGAGTTGCGGCGCAATTTCGCCCGGAGAAGCGTGACCCAGTTCACGCGCAATTAGTCCCCGGGCTACTTAATCTGACAGCGCACGCGCACCAATACGCACCGGGGAGAGCCATTCGTGCCTCAAGTCGATGTTGCTCGACGACGCTTTCTGCTCGCCATATTTGTCGTTTCCGGATTCACCGGCCTGATCTATGAATCGATCTGGACGCATTATCTAAAACTATTTCTCGGGCACGCGGCGTACGCGCAGACTCTCGTCCTCGCCATCTTCATGGGCGGAATGGCGCTCGGATCCTGGCTCGTGGCGCGTTACTGCTCGCGCCTGCGCTCCCTTCTTTGGGGATACCTGCTGGTCGAGGCACTGATCGGGCTCTTCGGCATTGTCTTTCATCGAGTGTTCGTGGCGAGCACGGACCTCTCGTTCGCGTCGGTCATTCCCTTACTGCCTTCGGCTGCGATTCAAATTTATAAGTGGACACTGGCCGCGCTGCTGGTATTCCCGCAGTCCGTGCTTCTCGGCATGACTTTCCCGCTGATCAGCGGGGGTCTGATTCGCCGCTGGCCAGAGCGGGCCGGTGAGACTCTGGGAAGCCTGTATTTTACGAATACTCTAGGTGCCGCTTGCGGAGTTCTGGTGAGCGGATTCGTACTCATTGCTCGTGTCGGGCTGCCGGGCACCACATTGACAGCCGGACTACTTAACTTCGCACTCGCGCTGGGGGTCTGGCTGGTCATCCGCAGCGACGTGGAGCCATTGCCAGCTCCGCAGGCCGCGGCAGCATCATCCTCGAGCGCCCACACATTGGGACGCTGGTTGATGATCGCCGCATTCCTGACCGGAGCGGCTTCATTCATGTATGAGCTGGGCTGGATTCGAATGCTGAGCCTGGTGTTAGGCAGTGCGACGCATTCGTTCGAGCTCATGTTGAGCGCCTTCCTGTTCGGGCTGGCATTCGGCGGGTTCTACGTGCGCAAGCGTGTCGCCCACATCGGCGATCCTGAAAGGTACTTAGCCGGTGTGATGCTGGCGATGGGCGTAATGGCGGCACTCACCTTGCCCGCCGGCAACGCAATGTTCGATCTCATGGCCTGGGCGTTGTCCACGTTCCGGCGCACGCCTGGCGGATACGTAGCCTTCAACGCGATCAGTCAATCAATCGCCGCGCTGATCATGGTGCCGACGACGTTTCTCGCGGGCACGACGCTGCCACTCCTGACGCATGCGCTGATGCACCGTGGAGCGGGTGAGAAGGCAATCGGCTGGATCTATTCCGTGAACACGCTGGGTGCCATCCTCGGAGTGCTGCTGGCGGTACACGTGCTGATGCCGCTGATCGGCATCAAGGGCGTCATCCTGTGTGGTGCCGGCATCCACGTCTCTCTCGGGCTCTCCCGTCTGCGCATCCGCGCTCTGGGTCTACGGGCCGCATCGGCCATGGCGGCGGGCATTGCAGCGTTCGCGATCAGCGCTCTGTTCGCTAAGTTGGACCCGCTGCGCGTAGCGTCTGCAGTGTATCGCACCGGTGTCGCGAGCCTCGAGCGGGATTCCAGGATCGATTATCTGCGCGACGGCAAGACCGCGACGATCAGTGTGGCTGAGCGTCAGGGGTTGGTCGTGATCGCGACCAACGGCAAGCCTGATGCGGGTATTCAGATGGGTCCGGGAGAGGCCTCGCCGGATGAAGTCACGATGATTTTGGCGGCCGCCCTCCCTTTGAGCATGCATCCCAATCCAGCGCGTGTAGCGAACATCGGCTTCGGATCAGGGCTTACCACGCATACGCTTCTGACGAGCGGGCTGGTGAAGCAGCTAGATTCAGTCGAGATTGAGCCGCTGATGGTCGAGGGCGCACGCAGAGGCTTCGGACCTCGCATTCACAGCGTCTTCGAAGATCCCCGCAGCCACATCGTCTACGAGGATGCGAAGACGTTTTTCGCAACCCAGCGCAAACCATACGATTTGATCGTGTCCGAGCCGTCGAATCCGTGGGTCAGCGGAGTTGCGAGCTTGTTCTCTGACGAGTTCTACGCTCGTGTCGTGCATTATCTGCAACCTGACGGCTATTTCGTGCAATGGGTGCAGATCTATGAGACCGACATCGGCATCGTGGCGTCCGTCATCAAGGCCCTGTCGAAGAACTTCAGTGCCTACGCAATTTATAACCTCGACGATACGAACATACTTATCATCGCCACACGTGCGGCCGCCGTGCCGGCTCCAAGCGAGCGGGTCTTCCAATGGCCGCAGATGCGTGCCGAGCTCGAGCGGATCGGAGTGCAGTCGACAGCGGATTTGCAGCGGCGCCTGATAGGCGATGGTCGGACTCTTGATCCGCTGTTTCGTACCATGCCGGTGCCAGCCAACTCGGACTTCTTTCCGTTCGTGGATCTCAATGCCTCCCGCCTCAGGTTCCTGGACAGGACCGCAGTGGAGCTCTCGGAGCTCACGAGTGCGCAGGTTCCCGTCATGGACATCTTGGGCGCAACCCCGCCTGCCGATCCCACGCGCGAACCGTCTCCGCAGAGCACGGTATTTCGTGACCGGCAGATGCGCAGCGCGTTCGCGATTCGGCGTGCCTTCTCCAGCGGACGCCTTGCGGACGTCGACACCGCCACCGCGTCGTCGTTGTTGGTCATTGGTGTGAGCATGGAACGGTGCACCGATCAGCTAGCGCAGCTTGCCTGGAAGAACGCCGTCTGGCGCGTCAGCGCACTGACCACGCCCTATCTGGGTCCCGAGGAGCTGTCAGGCCTGTGGGCGAAGATCAAGGCTACGCCCTGCTACCGCAACGCTTCACCCGACCAGCGAACATGGACGGACCTATTGGCAGTCGTGGCGGAGCGCGATGCGCCGCAAATTCTGCAACTCGGCACGCAGTTGTTGGAGGGACCGCTCTCACTTTCGAAATATGAGCTTACATATGTCACGACGGCGGTTGCGGCCGCGCAGATTCGGCTCGGACAGCTGCCCGAAGCGCGTAGCCTTCTTCAGGCACAGTGGAACAAGGTCGAACACAGCGGAGAGTACGCCCTGCCGCTGCGTGAGCTGCTGGCGTTGAGTCAGACAGGGGTCACGGCAACGGTCGCTCAGGCTGGCCACTAGGCTGAACCAGCGGGGCCCGCCGGGGTCGTCAAGCCCCTACCAGAACTGCCACCAGTGCTTGCCGTGCTCCTCGGCAAGCTTCTGGTTGCCGAAGTTGAGGTCGTAGACCTCCTGCGCCTCGTGTGCGCGCTCCTTGAGCCCTAGGCGCTCGTAGGCGTCGCGCATGATCTGCACGGCGTGCTGCACCGAGGGAGCCCCGTCGTACTGCTCGATCGCTTCGTTGGCGCGCTGCGCCGCACCGATATACGCCCCGCGCCGCATGTAGTACTCGGCGACGTGTACGTCGTAGTCGGCCAGGCGATTGCGCAGATAGATCATCCGCTCGTGGGCGTCGTGCGCATAGATGCTCTTGGGATACTGCTCGACGACGGTGCGAAAGGCATCGAACGCCTTGCGTGCGGTCGTCGGAGGGCGCTTGGTGAGGTCGGCGTGGAAGATATGCTCGAGCGCGTTCGGTGTGCGCTCGAAGTTGACGAGCCCCTTGACGTACCAGGCATAGTCCACCCGAGGATGCGTGGGGTTCTCGCGGATGAAGGTGTCCGCAGCGTCGGTGGCGGACTCAGCCTCGCCCTGCTTGTAGTACGCGTAGATCAGGTCCAGCCGTGCCTGACGCGCCTGATCCGTGAACGGAAAGCGCGCGGTGAGAGCCTCGTAGATCTTGATGGCTCCGTTGTAGTCGTATTCGTCCAGCTTGTGTCTCGCCTCCTTGTACAGTTTCTCCGGGCTCGCTTGCTGGAGCTTGCGGTCGTTCGTGTGGCAGCCGGCCGCGAACAGACACATGAGGCACACGGCGAGCAGCAGGCAAGGGGTGCGCAGCCACCGCTCGGCACGGATCGATTCGGACATTTGGCGCAGAACCCCTCGCTCGGCCGCGGACGTGTAAATTGGGCAGTATAGCGAACCGAAGCATACGACCCTACCGTGTCCGAGGAGTTCCGAACCCACGAGCTGATACTTCCCGAGGCGGTCGCGGGGCTGCGGCTGGATCAGGCCCTGGCGCGTGCGCTGCCGCAATACTCGCGCGCGCGGCTGCGCAGCTGGATCGATGCGGGTGCGGTGCAGGTGGAAGGACGCGTGCCGCGGGCGCGCGACAAAGTGCTCGGGGGTGAGCGCGTCCGCATCCGGGCGCACCTGGAGCCCGAAGGGGAGGTCACCGCCGAGGATCTGCCGCTCTCGGTGATCTATCAGGATCCCGCCGTGCTCGTCATCAACAAGCCCGCCGGACTCGTGGTGCATCCGGGTGCCGGAAATCGCTCCCACACCCTGCAGAACGCGCTGCTGGCTCTGGATCCGAAGCTCGCGCTAGTGCCGCGCGCGGGTCTCGTGCACCGGCTCGATCGGGACACGAGCGGTCTGCTGGTCGTCGCGCGCACCGTGGAAGCGCACGCACATCTGGTGGCTGCGCTCGCTGCGCGCGAGATCGAGCGGCGCTACCTTGCGGTATGCGTGGGGGTGATGACTGGAGGTCGCACCATCGATGAGCCCATCGGGCGGCACCGTAGCGTGCGCACACGCATGGCGGTGCGTGGCGATGGCCGCAAGGCCGTGACTCAGGTGCGCGTCCTGCGGCGTTATCGCGCGCACACGTTGATAGAGGCGCGCCTCGAGACGGGCCGCACCCATCAGATCCGGGTTCACCTGGCGCACATCGGCCACGCCCTCGTCGGCGATCCGGTGTACGCAGGCCGCGCGCGCACACCGCCGGGAGTGCGCGCCGGGTTGCTCGAGGAGCTGCGCTTGTTCAAGCGCCAAGCTTTGCACGCGGCGCACCTGCAGCTCGCCCATCCTCGCACCGGTCGTCTTTTGATGTGGGAGGTGCCGCCGCCGCCCGATATGTCGCAACTCATGGCAGCGCTCGATGCAGATCTCAGTCAGTCCGAGTGAGTGGATCAGTGCATGATTGAATCGCGATCCCTGGGCTACATTGTGCCCGACTGGGCCGCGCCACCGCGCGTGCACGCCGCATTCACGCTGCGAGCGGGTGGCGTGAGCGCGCCGCCGTTCGACACGCTCAACCTGGGCGCGCACACGGGAGATGCTGTCGAGAGCGTGGCGGAGAATCGACGCCGCGTACGAGAAGCTTTGCGGCTGAGCGCCGAGCCCGCCTGGCTGGAGCAGGTGCACGGGGCTCAAGTTCTCGATCTGGATGCGCCGAGCGAGGCTACGGGGCGCGGGCTCGGCCAGGCAGATGGCGCGGTCACTCGCCGGCCCGGAAGGATCTGCGCGATCCAGGTGGCCGACTGCATGCCGGTGTTGTTCGCCTCGAAGGACGGCTCCGCCGTGGGCGCCGCGCATGCGGGTTGGCGAGGGCTTGCCGCCGGAATCCTCGAGGCCACGGTGCGCACACTGGGCATACCCGCCGCGCAGCTCCTCGCCTGGATCGGACCGGCGATTGGACCCGAGCACTTCGAGGTCGGCGAGGAGGTGCGTAGCGCCTTCCTTGTCCAGGATTCGGATGCCGGGGCCGCCTTCAGCCCTAACGCGCGTGGCCGCTGGCAGTGCGACCTGTATGCCCTGGCGCGGATGAGGCTCGAGACGCTCGGGGTCTCTTGGGTGTACGGTGGCGGCTGGAGCACCTACGGGGATCCAGCCCGGTTCTTCTCCTACCGCCGTACGGCGCGCTGCGGCCGTATGGCGGCATTGATCTGGCTGGCAGACTGAGAATGTGCTCAAGGAAGCCTTGAACCATGCCGTTGTGACCCCACAACAACCTCCGACCACCCCGCTCATTCGGGACCTCCACTCATGCGTACGGATAAGTTGACGAGCAAGTTCCAGATGGCACTCGCCGATGCCCAATCGTTGGCCGTCGGGCGAGATCATCAATTCATCGAGCCCGCTCACGTGATGCTCGCGCTCGTGGACCAGGACGGCGGCACCGTGCGGCCGCTGCTCATGAAGGCTGGCGCCAACATCAACAAGCTGCGCTCGGAGTTGATGGCGCTCCTCGACCGCTTGCCGACCGTTCAGGGCACCCCCGGCGAGGTTCACGTCTCGAACGATCTGAACCGCCTGCTCAACGTTGCCGACAAGCTCGCGCAGCAGCGTGGCGATCAGTACATCTCGAGCGAGCTGTTCGTGCTTGCGGCGTTCGAGGATCGAGGCAACCTCGCCCGTGTGTTCAAGGACGCAGGCGTCGTGCGGGGCGCGGTTGACAAGGCGATCGATGAGGTGCGCGGAGGTGAGAAGGTCAGCGACCCGAATGCCGAGGAGCAAAGGGGTGCGCTCGAGAAGTACACCATCGACCTGACCGAGCGGGCTTCCGCCGCCAAGCTCGACCCCGTCATCGGACGCGATGACGAGATCCGCCGCACGATCCAGGTGCTGCAACGACGCACCAAGAACAACCCCGTCTTGATCGGCGAGCCCGGTGTCGGCAAGACAGCCATCGTGGAGGGACTCGCACAACGCATCGTGAACGGCGAGGTGCCGGAGGGATTGCGCAACAAGCGCATCCTCGCGCTCGACATGGGCGCGTTGATCGCCGGGGCAAAGTTCCGGGGCGAGTTCGAGGAGCGCTTGAAGGGCGTGCTCAACGACCTTGCGAAGCAGGAAGGCACCATCATCCTCTTCATCGACGAGCTGCACACTGTGGTCGGCGCTGGCAAGGCCGAGGGCTCGATGGATGCTGGGAACATGCTGAAGCCCGCGCTCGCGCGCGGTGAGCTGCACTGCATCGGCGCCACGACGCTCGACGAATACCGCAAGTACATCGAGAAGGATGCCGCTCTGGAGCGACGCTTCCAGCGCGTGCTCGTCGACGAGCCTTCGGTGGAGGACACCATCGCCATCCTGCGTGGGCTGCAGGAGCGCTACGAGGTCCATCACGGTGTCGATATCACCGATCCGGCGATCGTGGCGGCGGCAACGCTCTCGCACCGCTACATCACCGACCGGCAGCTGCCCGACAAGGCCATCGATCTGATCGATGAGGCCGCGGCACGCATCCGCATGGAGATCGACTCGAAGCCCGAAGCGCTCGACCGGCTCGAGCGGCGCATCATTCAACTCAAGATCGAGCTGGAAGCGCTCAAGAAGGAGCAGGACGAGGCCTCGCGCAAACGCCGCCAGTCTCTCGAGGAGACCCTGCGCAACCTTGAGAAGGAGTACGCGGACCTCGAGGAGGTGTGGAAATCCGAGAAGGCGACCTTGCAGAGCGAGGCACAGATTCGCGAGGAAATGGAGCGCGCGAAGCAGGAGTTTGACGCAGCCCGCCGCGCAGGCGATCTCGGCCGCATGTCGGAGCTGCAGTATGGCCGGATCCCGGAGCTCGAGAAGCGGCTCGCGCAGGCGACCGCTGCCGGGCAGAAAGAGACGCACCTGGTGCGAAATCGGGTCACGGAGGAGGAGATCGCCGAGGTGGTCTCCAAGTGGACGGGCATACCCGTCTCGAAGATGCTCGAGGGGGAGAAGGAGAAGCTGCTGCGCATGGAGTCCGAGCTCGAGAAACGCGTCGTCGGGCAGGATGAGGCCGTGCGCATCGTGTCCGATGCCATCCGCCGCTCGCGCGCAGGACTCTCCGATCCGCGCCGGCCCAATGGCTCGTTCCTGTTTCTCGGACCGACGGGAGTCGGCAAGACCGAGCTTTGCAAGGCGCTCGCCGATTTTCTCTTCGATACCGAGGATGCGCTGGTACGCATCGACATGTCGGAGTTCATGGAGAAGCATTCGGTTGCGCGGCTGATCGGCGCCCCTCCGGGCTATGTCGGCTACGAGGAGGGCGGCTACCTCACCGAAGCGGTCCGGCGACGTCCCTATTCGGTGATCCTGCTCGATGAGGTCGAGAAGGCGCATCAGGACGTGTTCAACGTGCTGCTGCAGCTCCTCGATGACGGCCGGCTGACCGACGGTCAGGGCCGCACTGTGGATTTCCGCAACACGGTCATCATCATGACCTCGAACCTCGGCTCGCACGAGATCCAGGAGTTCGCCGGAGCGAAGAACTACGCGCGCATGCGCAGCGCGGTCATGGAGATCGTGCAGCAGAGCTTCCGGCCGGAGTTCATCAATCGCATCGACGACATCGTCGTATTCCATCCGCTGGGCACCGAGCAGATCCGCAAGATCGTGGATATCCAGCTCGCGTACCTGCGCAAGCGCCTGCTGGAGCGGAACATGGATCTGGTACTCGATGACAAGGCGCGCGACATGTTGGGCGAGGCGGGCTTCGATCCGGTCTACGGCGCGCGCCCCCTGAAGCGGGTCATTCAACAGCAGCTCGAGAACGCACTCGCACAGCGCATTCTCAAGGGCGAGTTTGGACCGGGCGATACGGTGCGGGTGAGCGCCCGCGAAGGGCAGCTGGAGTTTCGCAAGGCGGTCGAGAAGGCCGCCTGAAAGCTCTGCGTGCAGTATACTTCGCGCACAACCCAAACAAGGCTCTAAAGATCACATGCCGTTCTACGAATATGAATGCACGAGCTGCAAGTTCTACAGCGAGGTGATGCAGAAGATCACCGATGCGCCGCTGAAGAAGTGCCCCTCGTGCGGCAAGAACACGCTGAAGAAGCTGGTCTCGGCGCCCGTCTTCCGCTTGAAAGGTGGCGGCTGGTATGAAACGGACTTCAAGTCCGAAACAGAGGCCAAGCGCAACCTCGCCGAGACGGAGAAGAAGGAAGAAGCAAAACCGGAGACGAAGCCTGCGGAGGCGACTGAAGCCAAGCCCACCGAGGCGAAGGTTGCCGAGAGCAAGCCCGCCGCTGTCAAGCCGGCCGCTGCCAAGGCGGCGAGCTCCTCTGGCAGCCTCCCGCGCAAGGGTGTCACGACGACGCGCAAGTCGGCCGCGCATCGCAGCCGCACCGTGCATCGTTCCGCGAAGCCGAAAGTGACAGCCACGTCGCGCTCTTGACGCAAGGGGCGACGCTAAGCAGGGCCAGCCGATCCCCGAGTGAGCGCCGAAGCACAGCCGCTGACACCACCCAAGCGCAGCTGGAGTCTGCGCCGCTATCTCGTTGCGGGCATCCTCGTGTGGCTGCCGGTGCTCGCCACGATCTGGGTGCTGCGCTTCATCGTCGATGTCATGGATCGGACGTTGCTGCTGATTCCTGCGCAATATCGCCCCGAGGCGCTGTTCGGCTACTCACTTCCCGGGCTCGGGCTCGTCTTCGCCGTGGTGGTGCTGCTCGTGACCGGGCTCCTCGTCACGAACCTCGTGGGGCGGCAGCTCGTGACGTACTGGGAGCAGATGCTCGGAAGAATCCCCCTCGTGCGCTCGGTCTACAGCGGCGTGAAGAGCTTCACCGAAAGCGTCCTCACCTCGAGCCACTCCTTCCGTCAGGTCGTGGCCGTCGAGTATCCGCGTCCGGGCATCTGGAGCATCGGCTTCGTAACCGCGGACGATTTGCCCGAGCTCAGCGCCAAGACCGGAGAGCAGCAGGTGTGCGTGTTCATTTCGGCGGCACCGAATCCAACCTCGGGCTTCATCATCCTGGTGCCGCGCTCACAGCTCATCGAGCTCGACATGAGCATCGATGCCGCGATGAAGATGATCGTGACCTGCGGAGTCGTGACCCCGCGGCGCGGCGTGCTCCTCGCACCGACTCACGCGCCCACGGATTGAGCAACGCTAGCGCCTCGACCTTGCGGCGCGAGGCTGTAGAATGCGTGGGCTTATGCGCACTCACTATTGCGGCAGCGTCGACCAACAGCTCATCGGCCAGGAGATCACCATCGCGGGGTGGGTGCATCGACGGCGCGATCATGGCGGCGTCATCTTCGTGGACCTGCGGGATCGCGACGGACTGCTGCAGATCGTGTTCGATCCGGACCGCAGCGCCGTATTCGCCGAGGCCGAGCGGCTGCGCAACGAGTTCGTCATCGAAGTGAAGGGGCGCGTGCGCGAACGTCCGGCGGGCACCGTCAATCCGAATCTCGCATCGGGACGGGTGGAAGTACTCGCCACCGAGCTCGAACTGCTCAACCGCTCCGAGCCGCTGCCCTTTCAGCTCGATGAGCAGGTGAGCGAGGAGCTGCGCCTCAAGTACCGCTACCTCGATCTGCGTCGCGACGTGATGAACGAGCGGCTGCGGCGGCGGCACCGCATCACGCGCGCCATGCGCAGCTTTCTCGATGCGCACGGTTTCGTCGATCTCGAGACGCCGATGCTCACCAAGGCGACTCCGGAAGGGGCGCGCGATTACCTGGTGCCGAGTCGCACGCATCCCGGGAAGTTCTTCGCGCTGCCGCAGTCGCCGCAGATCTTCAAGCAGCTGCTGATGATCTCGGGATTTGATCGCTACTATCAGATCGTGCGCTGCTTCCGCGATGAGGACCTGCGCGCCGATCGACAGCCGGAATTCACGCAGCTCGATATCGAGACCTCGTTTCTGACGCAGGACGCGATCATGCAGCTGATGGAGGCACTGATCCGCAGCGTTTTCAGCGCAGTGCTTAACGTCGAGCTGCCGCAGCCCTTTCCACGCATGAGCTTTGCGGACGCCATGCGACGCTACGCATCGGACAAACCGGACTTGCGCATCCCGCTCGAACTGGTCGACGTGGCCGATCTGGTGCGAGATGCGGATTTCAAGGTGTTTGCTGCGCCCGCGAGCGATCCTCACGGTCGCGTCGCGGCACTCAACATCCCCGGTGGCGGTGCGCTCAGCCGCAAGGAGATCGACGACTATACGGCGTTCGTCGCACGCTACGGCGCGCGCGGCCTCGCCTACGTGAAGGTCAATGCTCGCGCAGCGGGGCGCGAGGGCCTGCAGTCTCCGATCATCAAGTTCCTGAGCGATACCGCGGTCGCAGGCATTCTCGAGCGCACCCAGGCGCGCGATGGCGATCTCATCTTCTTTGGTGCAGGCGCGGCGAAGGTGGTGAACGATTCCCTCGGCGCGCTGCGACTGAAGATCGGGCACGACCGGCAGATGCTGCAGCCGGGATGGCGCCCGCTGTGGGTCGTCGAGTTTCCGATGTTCGAGTGGGACGCCGAGGAGAAGCGCTGGGTGGCGATGCATCACCCCTTCACGGCCCCGCGTACGGATGATCCGGCGGAGCTGCGGGCGCAGCCCGCGCGGGCGCTCGCGAAGGCTTACGACATGGTGCTCAACGGCTCGGAAATCGGCGGCGGCTCGGTGCGCATTCACCGCCAGGAGATGCAGTCGACCGTCTTCGAGCTCCTCGGCATCGGCGCCGAGGAAGCGCGCGCCAAGTTCGGCTTCCTGCTCGATGCGCTGAAGTACGGCGCCCCGCCGCACGGCGGCATCGCCTTCGGGCTCGATCGGCTCGCGATGCTCATGAGCGGTGCCGAGAGCATTCGCGAGGTGATCGCATTTCCCAAGACGCAAACGGCCGCCGATCCGCTGACCGATGCGCCCACCGAAGTGAGCGAAGCGCAGCTGCGCGAGCTGCATATCCGCGTGCGTCTACCGCCGCCGACGCAATAGCAGTGGCACTGCGGCAGCGCCGCCCACCCTAACTCGCATGCCGCGCGCAGCAGTCGTGTATGTCCATGGGCTCTACTCAAACGGTGCCGACTCGATCCTCCTGCGCCGGCGGCTCGCGCACGAGTTCGGTTACGACGTGCGGGCGTTTCGCTATCCCGCACTCTCGAGCTCCATGGCGCAGATCTGCGCACAGCTCGCGCAGTTCGTCGCCGCGCTCACCTGCGAGACTCTGCACTTCGTCGGTCACAGCCTTGGCGGGCTGGTGATCTATCGCTTTCTCGAGCGTTATCCCGATCGGGCGGCGGGCCGGGTCGTGTTCCTCGGCACGCCGGCGGTCGCGAGCCGCACCGCGCTTGCCGTGGGGCGCTTGCGCTGGGCAGCGTTCGCACTCGGGCGGTGCGTGGCAGAGGAACTGTTGAACGCGCACGAGCGGCGCTGGACCAGCCCACGGCCGCTCGGGATCATCGCCGGCACGCGCCGCCTCGGGCTCGGCCAGTTCTTCGGCCGCTTCGACGAGGAGAACGACGGGACGATCGCCGTGAGTGAGACGCGCCTTCCCGGAGCGAGCGATCACATCACCCTGGGCGCCAGCCACATGGGTCTGTTGCTGTCTGCACGCGCCGCGCACGCGACCGGCGTGTTTCTGCGCGATGGACGCTTCCCGCTGGCGCCGGATCAGCGCCTGAGGAGCGCGCGTAGCCCGTAGAGCACCTCGAGCGCGCCACGCGGTGAGAGCTCATCCGGCTCGAGCGCCTCAAGCGTGCTCAGCAGTTCGGCGAGCCTCTCGGGTGAAGGTGCGTTCGCGGGCGGCGGGCTCGAGAGCGGCAGCTCGGCCTGCGGCCCAGCGCCCAGTCGTCTGTCCCGCTCGGCCTCGAGTGCTGCGAGGTAAGCGCGCGCTCGACCGATGACCTCTCGCGGCACACCGGCGAGCTGCGCCACCTGCAGCCCGTAGCTGCGATTCGCGGGGCCGTCCTTCACGGCATGCAAGAAAACGATGCCGTCGCCGTGCTCGGTCGCATCGAGATGCACGTTCGCACAGGCTTCCACCTCTGCCGCGAGCGTCGTCAGCTCGAAGTAGTGGGTAGCGAAGAGCGTGAACGCCTTGACTCGCCCGGCGATGAATCCGGCGATCGCCCAGGCGAGGGAGAGCCCATCGTAGGTGCTGGTGCCGCGGCCGATCTCGTCCATCAGGATGAGACTTTGAGCGGTCGCGTTGTGGAGGATGTTCGCCGCCTCGGTCATCTCCACCATGAACGTCGAGCGGCCACCGGCCAAGTCATCCGCGGCGCCGATGCGGGTGAAGATGCGATCGACCGGCCCGATCAGCGCACGCTCCGCGGGGACGTAGCTGCCCACGTGAGCCAGGATCACGAGGAGGGCAGCCTGGCGCATGTACGTCGACTTGCCGCCCATGTTGGGTCCCGTGATGATGAGCATGCGGCGCGCGGCATCGAGGCGCAGGTCATTCGGCACGAAGGTGCCGTCGATGAAGCGCTCGACCACGGGATGGCGCCCGCCTCGAATCTCGAGCACGGGCTCCACGCTGAGCTCCGGCGCTGTCCAGTCGAGCGTGCAGGCGCGCTCCGCGAGCGCGGCGAGCGCATCGAGCTCCGCGAGGGCTGCGGCCGTGCTCTGCAGCGGCGCCAGCCGGTCGATGAGCTGCGTGAGCAGCTCCTCATAGAGTTCCCGCTCGCGTGCGAGGGCACGCTCGCGCGCGCTCAGCACCTTGTCCTCGAAGCCTCTGAGCTCCGCCGTGATGAAGCGCTCGGAGGACTTGAGCGTCTGGCGCCGCACGTAGTCGCGCGGGACGCGCTCGGCATCACGCCGTGCCACCTCGATGAAGAAGCCCTGCACGCGGTTGAAGCCGAGTCTGAGGGTGGCGATGCCGGAGCGCTCGCGCTCGCGATTCTCGAGCTGCAGCAGGAACTCATCGGTGTGCGTCGCGATGCGCCGCAGCTCGTCAAGCTCAGCGCAGTGACCGGGGGCGATCACCTCGCCGTCGCGTAGCGCTACGGATGGCTCGGACGCGAGCGCGCCGCGCAGCAGCGTGACGGCATCATCGTGGTCGGCCATGCGGCCGTGAAGCTCCTGCAGCAAAGGGGAGTCGAAGCCAGCCACGGTACGGCGCAGCTGCGGCAGCGCCGTCAGCGAGCTGCGCAGCTGCACGAGATCGCGCGGCCGGGCTGAGCGCAGCGCCACGCGCGCCAGGATGCGCTCGACGTCGCCGATGCCGCGCAGCTGTTCGCGCACGATCTCGAAACGCCGCCGATCGATGAGCACGGCGATGGCCTGATAGCGGTTGCGCAGCGTGAGGCGATCGCGAAGCGGCCGGTTGAGCGCGCGTCGCAGCGCCCGCGAGCCCATGGAGGTGACGCATTGATCAAGGAGTGCGAACAGCGTAGCGGACTCGTTACCTGAAATGCTCGCATCGAGCTCGAGATTGCGGCGCGTGGCGGCATCGAGAATCAAAGCATCGGAGCGCTCCTCAACGGTGATGCCGCGGATGTGGGGGAGCGCGGATTTCTGGGTGTCGCGCACGTATTGCAGCAGCGCGCCGGCGGCGCACAGAGCAAGCGGCAGCTCGTCAGCACCGAAGCCCTTCAGATCGAGCGTGCCCAGCTGGTCCGTGAGCAGGTGTGAGGAGCTCGCGAGCTCGAAGTGCCACGCGGGACGCGCCCGCAGACTGGTTCCGCTGCGCGAGGGTGCCTGTGCGCGGGCCTCCTCCGAGACCAGCAGCTCCGCGGGTTTCAGCCGCTCGAGCTCCGCGGCGAGCGCCTGCTCGCCTGCGGATTGCAGCAGCGTGAAGCGACCGGCTGAGAGCTCGAGCCATGCGAGGCCGAAGCGCGCGCCATCGCGCGCGATGGCGGCGAGCAGCGTGTCGCGCCGCTCATCGAGCAGCGCATCGTCGGTCACGGTTCCCGGCGTGACGACGCGCACCACCTGCCGCTCTACCGGGCCCTTGGACTTCGCGGGATCTGCGAGCTGCTCGCAGATCGCAACACACTCGCCCTTGCGCACGAGGCGCGCGAGATAACTGTCCACGCTGTGAGCGGGGACGCCGGCCATTGGAATCGGTTGGCCCGCCGAGTGACCGCGCGAGGTGAGGGTGATATCGAGCAGCGCGGCCGCGCGGCGGGCGTCCTCGTAGAACAGCTCGTAGAAGTCGCCCATGCGATAAAAGAGCAGCGTGTCCGGATACTGCGCCTTGACGCGCAGGTACTGCTGCATGACCGGTGTGTGCTCTAAGTGTTTGTCGTTCAAGAGGTTTCAGGCAGCCGATGCGGAGATGTCCAGAAAACACGGCCCGCTAGCGTAAGCGCTCGGATGACCCCCTGCCGAGTCTTTTGTCGGCACACAAGGAATTGTGATCCAGACCCGTTGCAGCCGCCTCGACCCTCAACATATAGTGCGTGCTGGACAGAATTACAGAGCTCCGATGGGAGGGGATCCAATGACAACAGACGAGATCCGGCTACTCCGCACGGCCCGCGTGGTCCTGGAGCGCTACCTGTGGAATGGAGAGACGCTGCGCGACGATGTGGCCGAGATCTGCATGAAGCTGGACGATCTGCTGCTCGTGCCCTCTCCAGTCATGCAATCCACGGCGGCGGGGGTGGAACAAGCCGCCTGAGCGCTCGCGCATCGCGCGCAGCTGCTGAATCCCGGAACCGCTCGAGCTGAGCGCGGCGTTCGCGATCACCGCCGCGGCGCGGTGTGTTTGAGAGCTTTCGCAGTGATTACATAGTCGCTGCGCAGGCCGCCCGCGCTATGTCAAACAAATCGCGGCCTCTCCCGCGCGCACCGTCACTTGCCGCATACTGAGCGCAGAAGAAATTTCCACAAGGGGGGCGGGAGTCGGAGCTGGCGCAAGCCTCCAGCGATCCGATTCACGCTAGCTGCCGATGAGCGCCTGCTTCGCGCCGGAACAAACAATCACAGCGGCGTGCACGATCGGTGAACGGTTCGCTGAGGTTGCGCGCCGTCATGGCGCGCGCCTCGCGGTGCGCGACGCGCGACGTGCATACACTTACACGGAGCTGGCCGCCGAAGTGGCCCGAATCGCCGCCGGGGTGCGCGCAATCGCTCCGGGCAACGCCCCGATCGCCATCATCCTGCGCAATGAGGCGCGCTTCACCGCCGCCGTGCTCGGCGTTCTCACAGCCGGACGCATCTGCGTGCCGCTCGATGCCACGCATCCCCTCGAGCGTAACGGGCGCATTCTCACGCACGCGGGCGTGGGGGCCATCGTCTCGACCGCGGAGCTGGCGGAGCCGCTGCGCGCACTCCTGCCGCCCGGGGTGGCGATGCTCGATCTCGATGCCGAGAGCTGGAGCCTGCGCGCCGATGCGGATCGTGCACCAACGCCCGATGATATCGCCTGCATCCTCTATACCTCCGGCTCGACCGGCGCACCGAAAGGCGTCTTTCAGAATCAGCGCGGTGTGCTCAAGGACGCGAGCGAATCAGCGAGCGTCGGGCCGTTGACCCCGGCTGATCACGTCGCGCTCTTTTATGCGCCCGCAGTGATTGCCGGCCTGCGCAACATGCTGGCGAGTGTGCTGAGCGGGGCGGCCCTGGAAGTACTGCCACCGCTCGAGCTCGGGGCCGCCGCCCTGGTGCGTGAGCTCGTGAGCCGTCGGGTCACGCGCCTCAGCCTGTCCCCGACTCTCTTCCGCCACGTGATCCACGCGCTCCCACCGCAGGAGCGCCTCGAATGCGTGCGCACGGTCATGCTGGGCGGTGAGCGCATCGGCTGGAGCGAGGTGGATCTGTTCCAGCGCGGGTGCCCGGCGGAAGCGGCGCTCTATGTGCATCTCGGAGCGACCGAGTGCTGGACGGTTCACACGCAATGGCGCGTGGATGGGAAGCTGCGCAACTCGTGCCCGAGCCTTCCGGTCGGACGCGCACTTGCCGACCGCCTCACGCGCATCGTGGACGAGGACGGGCGGTCGTTACCGGACGGTGCCACCGGCGAGATCGTGGTGAGCAGCCGCTATCTCGCGCTGGGATACTGGCGCGAACCCGAACTCACTGCGCAAGCTTTCGCTGTCGACGCAGCCGATCCCGCGCTGCGCACCTATCGGACGGGCGATCTCGCGCGTCGCCGGCCGGATGGCTTGCTCGAGTTCGCAGGACGCAAGGATCAGCAGATCAAGCTGCATGGCTATCGGATAGAGCCGAGCGAAGTCGAGTCGGCACTCAAAGCGTGCCCCGGCGTGAGCGATGCCGCCGTGCTCGTGCGCTACAACGCAGCCGGCGCGCCGATCGCGCTCGCCGGCTACGCGCAGCTCAAGGCCGGGGAACGCACGCTCTTGCCGCGCCATTTACAGGCGCTGCTGAGCCGGCGCGTGCCCGCCCACATGATGCCGGCGGAGATCGTGCTGGTGCAGGAGCTACCCTGGCTGCCCAACTTCAAGATCGATCGCAAGCGCCTGGCCCGCCTCGATGGCGCTCGCCAATTGCAGTCCGCGTCGGGCCGCTCGCCGCTGCTGCGCGAGCTCATCGAGATCTTTCAGCGCTTCACCCACGTGTCCGGCGCCACTCCCGAGGACAACGTGCTCTCCCTTGGCGGCGACTCGCTGCAGACACTGGAGATTGCCCTCGAGATCGGCAGACGCTACGACATCGAGGTGCCTGAATCCGAGCGGGATGCCACGCGCACGATCGCCGAATGGGCTCAGGAGGTCGCGCGCTGGCGCGCCCGCCGCGCCGCTCTGAGCGAGTCGGAGCTTTAGCAATGGGGCAACTGGTAGATCAGCCGTCGCGCGCACGTATGCTCGCTGAGGAGTCGCGCGCTCGTGGCGAGTTTCTACGGCGCCTGAGCGGCTGGGTGCGCCACACCGGCCAAAAAGCCGGAGAGCGCCTGGGGCTCCTGCGGCGCCGCCGACCCGAGCCACAGATCGTGCAGGCGCTGGCGCGCGAGATGATCCTCGCTGCGCGCAGCGGTGCCACGCTGCCGGCACGGCAGCACGGAGCCGAACGCTGGGGGGCAGCGGTCAATCTGCTCTTCGACCTCGAGCAGTTCGATGCCGCACGATTCGCACTGCAGCAGCTGAGCGATGTCTACTGGCACGCCGAGTTCGTCGACAGTCTCAGCCTCGTGCTCGAGGAAATGCCGCCGCCCTCTGCAGGCAGCGTCTTCCGTGACGACATCGCACAGGCCGTCCAGGTCGTTCCCTGTGCGAGTGCAGAGACAGCGATCGTCTGCTTCTGTGCGGGAGGCAGCCATCGACTCGGCATGCCGCTCAACGCGTTCCACCGCTGGGCCGCCGCGAGTCGCGCAAGCCTCATCTACCTGCGTGACTTTCGCAATCAGTTCTTCCTCGAGGGCATTCCGGCCCTCGGCCCCAATCTCGAAACCAGCCTGCACGCGCTGCGGCGCCAGCTTGCGCAGCTGAGGGCCAGTCGCGTCGTGTGTCTGGGCGTCTCGGTCGGCGGTTTTGCGGCTCTGTACTACGGGCTCGCCCTCTCTGCCGAGCGCGTCGCCTCGCTTTGCGGTGCCGTCAGTCTGGAACCCTCCTTCAACACTCATCTGCGCTGGATCGGTGCGGCGCGCCGTCTGGCGAAGAGCCACCCGAATCTCGCCCTGGATCTCGCCAGGGAATACGCGGCGGCGGCGCAAGCGCCGCAGGTCTCGCTTGTGTACGGCGACCAGAACTGGGACGATCGGCTGCACGCCGAATACATGGGTTCGGTACCATGCGCGGAGCTGCGTCCGGTTGCGGGCTTCGACGGCCACAACGTCGTGATCGAGCTCGTGCGGCGCAAGGAGCTCGCGCCGCTGCTGCAGCACCTCGTCGGCGCTGCAGGCGCGCATGAGAGGCACGGCTGCTAAGTGCCGCCGGCGGCGAGGCTACGCACCTCGGTCGCGCTCAGCACACGATCGAATACGTACACCTCATCGATCACGCCCGCGAAGCCACGCGCCAGATCCGCCGAGCGGTTACCGATCGCGAGCGGTACGGCCGTATCATCAAGCGGCGTTCCTGCGCCATCCACGGACCACCCATCGGCGAGGAGCCCGTCGATGTAGCAATGGGCGTTGGCGCCGCGGGTACTGCCATCCCACGTGATTGCAACGTGCTGCCAGAGATCCAGTCGAATGCGATTGTCACAGGCGCGATAAAGTGCTCGTCCGCTGAACTGCGCGACGATGAACTGCAGTCCGGTATTGCCCGACATCTTCAAGTACCAGCCCCTCTGATCGTTGTCCTTGTCGAGAATGCGGCCGGCGCCATCGCCTCCGGCGGAAGAGGGCTTGATCCACGCTGCGAGCGTGAGCCCCGTGCGGTACAGATTGGCGAGGCTCCCGTAGCCGCGCACGTGCACGTAGTCGCGCGTGCCGCTGAAGCTCAGCGCCTCACCGATCCGACCGGCGACCCACTTCGGGCCATTGATGAGGACGCCGGTGTTGCCATTCCCGGATGAGTCCGCGGCGAGCGTGCCGGCGCCGGCATTGAGATGCCAGTCGCCCACGATTGCACCGCGCGCGGAGGGGGTGATCGCGTAATCGCGGTACACGCGCCCATCGGCACCCGACAGGCTGATGCGGATGAGCTGAGCGGGGCGCGAATCACTCGGCACCTCGAACGTGATCGCAGTCCCCGCACCCTGAGCGAGGAGATCGCCGTCAGTGAGTCGCTGCACGGACCAGAACAGATCGGGACCGGCCCCGAGAGCAGTCACGGTCTCGCCGGCCGCGAACGTCGTTCCGGGTGCGGGCGCTGTGATTTGGGGTATGGCGGTACTTGCGCTCAGCACGACCCGAGCGAGATTGAAGGAATCGAAGCTGCCAGTGGCGGAGAACACGCTCCACAGCGTCCTGCCATCGCCGCTCATCCATTTGGTGGGAAAGCTGAGGCCGTTGCCCTCGCCGCCGGAGGCGTTGAAGCCTCCCCAGTTATCGTAATAGGCGATCGTCGCCCACGGTCCCCAGGGCTCGAGTGATTCGAAGAAGCCGATTTGACCGAGTGAATTGCCGTGCGCCGCGCTCAGCAGATAGCGGCCCAGCGCGGCATCGTAAGCGACGCTCTGCGAGGCGAAGGTGCCCGGGGCGACCCTCGGATCGGAGAACACAGCGACTGCCCGTGCGGCGAGCTGCGACCAGAGGGGCCTACCGTGCGCGTCCGTGCCAGCGAAGTATTCGTAGTGACCGGGAGTGCTCGGGTCCTCGACGAGCGCGTCGCTCGGCACGCGCCGCAGATAAATATCGGCGGCATCGCGACTCGAGTCGGTCTGATAGTAGAAATAGACATGCGCGGGATCCTCGGCGCCGCTGTAGTCCGAGCCGAACTGCAGGCTCGTCCCCGCGTCGCTCGCGCTCCACCAGGGGGCGATCTGCCAGCTTCTGCCCAGATCGGTCGACCAGGTGACGGTGCGCTGCGTGGGATTGTCGCTGCCCTTTGCAACGGGGTTCGCGCAGCCGCAGTTCGCAGCCGTCCACAGTCCGCCTTGTCCGTATAGCACTCCGCCGATCGAGATCAGATCGTCGACCTTGCCCCCGAAGGTGGCCTGATTCGAGGCAAATTGGGGCGCATCGCCCCACACGTTTTCACCTTGATAGCTGTCGGGATCGTCGGCCACGGGGATACCCGTGATGCGCGCGAAGCCGAGGCTCACCCGACCCAGACTGTTGGTGCCTCCAAAGCCACCGCCATCGCCCCAAGCACCGTAGAGATTGCCGTCGGATGCCCAGGTAAGCGGCCAAAGATCGCTGCCAATGGCCTTGCGCATGGGCACGAGGCTCGTGAAGTCCCAGTCCATCGCCGTGATGACGCGGCTTTGTGGATAGGGCGGACTCGCCCCGAGCACGGATAACGAGCACAGGCTGCAAACGAGCGTGAGCAGTGCGCCGAGCAAACATCTGCCGGTGAAGCGTGAGCGATTCATGCCGAGTCCTCCGGGCCTTTGCGGGGCGCGAGTTCTCGCATGCGTGTCGGAATCGGACGATGGCTCTATCTGCCGCCTTCATTCACAAAGCGGCGAAAGGGGCGCTTCGCGCCTCGTTATGCCGCGGAGCGGCGTACACTTTCCGTGATGAAGGAGCGAGCGCCGAGCGACCTGCATCTCGAGCGTCTGGCCGGGCGCGTGGGTCGGCGCGCGCTCCTCGCAGGCCGCCGTCTCGTCACGGCGGAATCGTGCACCGCCGGATGGATCGCCAAGGCACTTACCGACACGCCCGGCAGCTCGCAATGGCTCGAGTGCGGCTACGTGACCTACTCCAATGCCGCCAAGGTGCGCGATCTTCGCGTCTCCTCGCGCGTGCTCGATAAGCATGGGGCGGTGAGCGAGCCGGTGGTGCGCCAGATGGCTCAGGGGGCGCTGCGTGCCTCCGGAGCGGAGCTCGCCGTCGCGGTGAGCGGCGTGGCCGGACCGGACGGCGGGACGCCGCTGAAGCCAGTGGGCACGGTGTGGTTCTGCGTCGCGACCCGCGCGGGCAAGTCGTCCCTGCTTGTGACCTCACTCAAACATTTCCGGGGCGGCCGCGATGCTGTGCGGCGCAAGTCGGTCGCCCACGCGCTGCGGCTCATCGCGGGCGTGCTCGCATCGTGAGAATGCGCCGTCTGTTCTTCGCGCTCTGGCCGCTCGCGAGCATGCAGCAGGAGCTGGCGGCCGCGGTCGGCCGCTCGCTCGCCGCGCTCGACAGCGGCCGACTCGTGCCGGTCGAGAACCTGCACCTCACCCTTGCGTTCCTCGGCGCGGTGCCAGAGGCCGCGCTCCAGAGCCTCGAGGAGCTGGCCGCTGCTAGCGCACGGACGGGCGCGAGGGAAACACCGCTCGAGGTGGCTTTCGATCGAATCGACTACTGGCGCAAGGCGCAGCTGCTCTGCGCCGCCTCGCAACACGCCTCCGTGGCGGCCGGCGAGTTCGCCGAGCGGTTGAAGCGCGATCTGGTCGCGGGCGGCTTCGCGCCCGATCTCAAGCCCTTCCGGCCGCATGTCACCGTAGCTCGCAAGGTGCCGCGTGCGCCGCAGGCGCTCGCCATGTCCCGCGTGGCGTGGTCCTTCAGCGGCTTCGCGTTGATCGAGAGTCACACGCGTGCGAGCGGCTCGTTATACAGTGTGCTTGCCTCCTGGGTACTGTGCGGCAGTGAAGGAAAGTCCTGAGAAATTCTGCCGACGGCGCCGCTTTCGCTCTGCCTGTGACAGGGTCTTTGTGGGATAATCGCGCCCTCCAATCGAGGATCTTTGAGAATGGACGACAACCGCAAGAAGGCACTCGCCGCCGCCCTCGGACAGATCGAGAAGCAGTTCGGAAAAGGCTCCGTCATGCGCCTCGGCGATGCTCCAGCGTCGTGGGATGTCGAGGCGATCTCGACTGGATCGCTCGGGCTGGATATCGCGCTCGGCGTGGGCGGCTTGCCGCGCGGGCGCGTCGTCGAGATCTTCGGACCGGAGGCATCGGGCAAGACCACGCTCACGTTGCAGGTGGTCGCCGAGATCCAGCGCATCGGCGGCACTGCCGCGTTCGTCGATGCGGAGCATGCACTCGACCCAGCCTACGCCGAGAAACTCGGTGTCAACGTGAGCGAGCTGCTCGTCTCGCAGCCGGACACGGGAGAGCAGGCGCTCGAGATCACTGACATGCTCGTGCGCTCGGGTGCGGTCGATCTCGTCGTGATCGATTCCGTGGCCGCACTCACACCCAAGGCTGAGATCGAGGGCGAGATGGGCGAGATGCAGGTGGGACTGCAGGCGCGGCTCATGTCCCAGGCCTTGCGCAAGCTCACCGGCAATATCAAGCGCTCCAACACCATGGTGATCTTCATCAATCAGATCCGCATGAAGATCGGCGTGATGTTCGGTAATCCCGAAACGACGACCGGTGGCAATGCCTTGAAGTTCTACTCCTCGGTGCGCCTCGACATTCGCCGCATCGGGGCGATCAAGAACGGTGAGGAGGTCGTCGGCAATCTCACGCGCGTGAAGGTCGTCAAGAACAAGGTGTCCCCGCCGTTTCGCGAGGCGGAGTTCGAGATCATGTACGGGGTGGGCATCTCGCGCGAAGGCGAGATCATCGAGCTCGGCACGCAGCAGGGGATCGTCGAGAAATCGGGTGCCTGGTACAGCTACAAGGGAGAGCGCATCGGCCAGGGCAAGGACAATGCGCGCCTGTACCTGCAGCAACACAAGGACGTCGCCCGCGAGATCGAGGAGCAGGTTCGCGTCAAGCTGCTGCCCGTGCGGGAGCAGCGCAATGCCGAGCAGGCGAACACCGCCTGACCTGCAGGCGCCACCGGCAAGCGAGCTCGAGACCGCACGCGCGGCGGCCATCGCGCTCCTCGCGCGTCGCGATTTTGCAAGCGGCGAGCTGCGAGCACGCCTGACCGCACGCGGCTGCGACCCGGCCGTCGCCGCCGCGGTCACCGTCGAGCTCATTGAGTCGCACACCCTCGATGATGCGCGCTTCGCCGCCAACTACGTCGCCTATCACGCAAACCGCGGCCAGGGTCCCGTGCGTATCGCGGCGCAGCTTCGCAGCCTCGGCATTGCCGCGGAGCTGATCGAGGAGGCGCTCGCCTCCGGGCCGGAGTGGCGCGCGCTCGCTGCACAAGAGCGCGTGCAGAAGTTCGGCTCGGCGCGGCCGCAATCCTGGGCCGAGAAGGCCCGGCAAGCGCGCTTTTTGCAGTACCGAGGCTTTTCAGCGGATGATATCCGCTGGGTTCTTGGCACCGATATCGATTTGCAAACATGAGCTCGAGTCCATCGTCCCCGCGGCGCGCGGCAGATATCCGTCGTGCCTTTCTCGAGTTTTTCCGCGAGCGCGGCCACGCAGTGGTGCCCTCGAGTCCGCTCGTACCGGCGAATGACCCGACGCTGCTGTTCACCAATGCCGGCATGGTCCAGTTCAAGGACGTGTTCCTGGGCAAGGACCGCCGACCGTACGTCCGCGCCGCATCGAGCCAGCGCTGCGTGCGCGCCGGCGGCAAGCACAACGATCTCGAGAACGTGGGCTACACGGCCCGACATCTCACGTTCTTCGAGATGCTCGGAAATTTCTCCTTCGGCGATTACTTCAAACGCGATGCGATCCGTTTTGCGTGGGACCTCGTTACTCGCAGCCTGCAGATCGATCCAGCGCGGTTGTGGGTGACGGTATATCGTGAGGACGAGGAAGCTGCCGCGATTTGGCACGACGACATCGGCGTTGCGCACGATCGGCTGTCACGCTTGGGCGAGAAATCAAACTTTTGGGCCATGGGCGATACCGGACCGTGCGGTCCGTGCAGCGAGATCTTCTACGATCATGGTGACTCGATCCCCGGCGGTCCGCCGGGCTCGGCGGAGGAGGAGGGCGACCGCTTCGTCGAGATCTGGAATCTGGTCTTCATGCAGTTCGACCGCTCGGAGAGCGGCCAGCTCGTCCCGCTCCCCAAGCCCTCGGTCGACACCGGCATGGGACTCGAGCGCATCGCCGCAGTGATGCAGGGCGTGCACTCCGTGTACGACATCGATCTGTTCCGCCCACTCATCGGCGCGGCGGCGCGTCTGGCCGGCACGCAGGATCTCGCCCAGAGCTCGCTGCGCGTGATCGCCGACCACATTCGCTCCTGCACGTTCTTGATCGTCGACGGTGTGGTGCCCTCCAACGAGGGTCGCGGCTATGTGCTCCGGCGCATCATTCGGCGCGCGATCCGCCACGGCTATCAGCTCGGCATCCGGGAGCCCTTCTTTTTCAAGCTCGTCCCGGTGCTCGAACAGGAGATGGGCGCGGCTTACCCCGAGCTCACGCGCGCAAGCGCGCAGGCACAGCGAGTCCTCGAGCAGGAGGAAGAGCGCTTCGCGGAGACGCTCGCCACGGGCATGGCACTCCTCGAAGCGGCGCTCCGTGAGAGCAGCGGCTCGGTGATCGACGGCGAGACGGTCTTCAAGCTCTATGACACCTACGGGTTTCCGGTGGACCTCACCGCGGATCTCGCGCGCGAGCGCGGTCTAAGCATCGATCTGGCGGGCTTCGAGGCCGCCATGGAAGTGCAACGCGAACGGGCGCGCGCCGCCAGCCGTTTCGCGGTCGATCTGCGTGGGCCGGCGGCCGTGGATACGCGCACGCTGTTTCAGGGTTACGACACCCTGAAGAGCGACGGCCGGGTACTGCTGCTGCTCAAGGACTCGACAGGCGTACAGGCGCTCAATGCGGGTGAGCGCGGCGAGGTGGTCCTCGATCGCACGCCTTTCTATGCCGAAGCGGGCGGACAGGTGGGCGACACGGGGGAGCTCACGGCTCCCGGAGTGCGCTTCGTGGTGGAGGACACCCGCAAGCGAGGTGCGGCGCACACTCATCTCGGCATCCTCGTCGAAGGCCGCATCGGGCCGGGTGACACGCTCACGGCCCACGTTGACGGCCAGCGCCGCCGCGCGATCGTCCTTAACCATACGGCAACGCACCTGCTGCACGCCGCATTGCGTCAGGTCCTCGGCCCACACGTGCAGCAGAAGGGCTCCCTGGTCGCGCCCGACCGGCTGCGATTCGATTTCTCGCACTTTCAGCCGCTCACGGGCGAGGAGCTCACGGCGATCGAGCGGCTCGTGAACGCGGAGATTCGCAGCAACACGCCAGCCGAGACGCAGGTCATGGACTATGACCAGGCGGTCGCCTCGGGCGCCATGGCGCTCTTCGGGGAGAAGTACGAGCGCGCTGTCCGGGTGCTGCGCATCGGCGACTTCTCGCTGGAGCTGTGCGGGGGAACGCACGTGCAGCGCGCCGGCGACATCGGCCTGTTCAAGATCGTCAGTGAGGGGGGCGTGGCAGCCGGGGTGCGGCGGATCGAGGCGTTGACGGGCGAGGCGGCGCTCGATCACGTCGAGCGCAGCGAGACGCTGCTCAAGGAGATCGCCGCGCTGGTACGGGGAGCGCGCGATGACGTACCGGAGAAAGTGCGCGACACGCTCGAGCGCACCCGCAGCCTCGAGCGCGAGATCCGCTCGCTGAAGGACCGTCTAGCCTCAGGCCAGGGGGTCGATATCGCGGCGGGCGCTGTGGACGTCCAGGGCGTCAAGGTGGTTGCGACCCAGATCGCGGATGCCGACGTGGGCGCGCTGCGCGCGGCGGTGGATCAGCTCAAGAGCCGTTTGAAGTCCGCAGTGATTGTGCTCGCCTCGGTGGACAACGCCGGTAAGGTGCTGCTGGTGGCGGGGGTCACCTCCGATCAGACCGCGCATCTCAAGGCCGGCGAGATCGTGGGCGCCGTCGCAGCCAAAGTCGGCGGACGCGGCGGCGGGCGGCCGGATTTCGCTCAGGCCGGCGGCACGAATTCCGCAGCGCTCGAGTCCGCACTGGCGGATGTCGAGACGATCGTGAGAAGCAAACTGGCATCCCCGGAGCGGGCAAGCGCTCGCCGCTGAATCCGACACTCCGGCACGGCGCGGAGACGGATTCCGCACACGATCCTCACACTATGCTCACAGGATGCTCACACGGGTGAGCCCAGATTCAGGGTTTCTCTTATTTGTCTTTTTTGTAACAATGGTTACATTCCGGTCGTCTTGCAGCCATGCCGGGTGGGTAGGGCTAGAAGGGCATGGAGGAAACTATAAATGCTCATACTGACGAGACGGGTGGGTGAGACGGTCATGATCGGCAATGAGGTGAGCATCACTGTGCTGGGAGTCAAAGGCAACCAGGTCCGCATAGGCATCAACGCACCGAAACACATCGCCGTACACCGCGAAGAGATTTACGAGCGCATCAAGCGCGAGCAAGGCGAGCAGCGGGAAGCGGAGTCGAAGACCGAGTCCGAATTCGCAGCCCTGTGATGCTCCGGGGCCGCGATGGCCCCCGAGTTCCAGCCGCCGGCGATTCACCGGCGGGCGCCGCCGTGGTGGAGCGCCTTACCTTGAGATCGCGAAGCCAGTATGATGGCCCACCTGCCTGAGGCAGGCTTTCGTCCCTAAGTTGCTGATCTAATTGTCCGTTTCTTTCGAGCCGGGCACGGCCCGGCGGGTTCGCATCGCGTGCGGAGAGATGGCCGAGTGGTCGAAGGCGCACCCCTGCTAAGGGTGTAAGGGTCAAAAGCCCTTCGAGGGTTCGAATCCCTCTCTCTCCGCCAAATTCAAGAGCTTCTCCGCTTCTACCTGGACCGATGCACTTCGCTCATATGAAAACTGCGCGTGGACGCGGATGGATGCTCGCTACGCACGTGCTGGAGCGATTGAGCGCTTGAGCATCGCCCTACTTCCGAGTTGAGTCTCGCGCCGCGGGGCTGTTCGATCCGATGGGGCTGACAGCGATCGCTGAACCGGGAAAGCCTCAGATGCTTCGGATACGAGCGGACGTTTACGGGCTGGACGGAGCTCTCCGACGATCTGGTGCTTCAGGGTCAGGTGGAGCTCGCGAAAGCCGTCAGAGCCTTCGTGAAGCAGCTGCCGCCGGCGCGTACGGAGCGCGAGTGGATCCAAGACGCGCTGCTCGAACGCGCCGCGGGCGAGCGCGATCGAGCCGTGGCGAGCTGGCGCACCTTCCGTGCACAGCAACAGAAGGTGGCGGAGCAGGTCAGACGGAGCGAACTCGATCATACCCGGCGACGAGATCCGGAAGCGTTGCGCGAGCGCTCACGTGATCACGAGCGTGGCCGCGCCCGCTAGATGCAGCCGATCCCATGCCAAGCTCATCCGGTGTGTCCATGGACCCAGGAAACATGAGGATCGGGCTCCTGATGGAGACCGCCCAGAGCCATCAGAAGCTCGCGGAGGCGGCCATCGGGAAGCTGAATGAGCAAACCCAAGGGCTCGAGGCGGCGGTGAGGGATCAGCTCCGCCAGATGCTGGTCGAGGAGCTGACGGCCGTACGCGCCGAGATTCAAGGTGCGATCAGGTCCCTGCAGCGTTGAAACGGGCGGCGAATGCACGGACGACGCTCTGGACATTAGGGTGTGGCGATCGCCGTGACGAGCGCGCTCCTCGTCGCATGGTGGTTTTTGCCGAAACCGGCGGAGATTGCCGCGTTACGCGCGGAGCGCGAGGAACTCGCGAGCAATATTGCGATCATCGGTCGACGCGGCGCGCGAGCGGACTTGCGCCGCTGCGGGGCTAGGCGCCTGTGTGTTCGCGTTGACCTCAACGCACCCCGTTACGGGGACCATGCCGACTACTTGGTCATCCGGGGTTATTGAGCCCAGGAAAAGCACTCGTTCATGAGCGACTCGGATGCGAGCTTGTTGGATACGCCTGGACCGTGTAGGATATACATCATGTTTAGTATATCTTGAGGTGGACCATGCGTGTTGCCAAATGGGGAAATAGCCTCGCAGTGCGGCTGCCGGACGCCGTGGTCAAGGCGCTCGGGCTCAAGACAGGCGATGAAATTGAGATTCTTGTGACCGGAGCGAGGCAATTTGAGATAGGACGCAACCGCACTCGCGAGAGGGCACTCGAGCGACTGCGTGCGCTGAAGAAGCCTCTACCCAAAGGATTCCGATTCGAGCGGGAGGAGGCTAATGCCCGGTGAGCGGTTCTTCGACACCAATATCCTGATTTACGCCTTTGCCGCCAACGAACCGCGCAGCGCCCGAGCCGAAGCGTTGATAGCGGAAGGTGGTGTGGTTGGTGTGCAGGTCCTAAACGAGTTCACGAACGTCACCCGGGGCAAGCTGGGCTGGGACTGGGCGCATCTCGAGGCCGGCCTTGCTGTCATTAAGGATCTGCTCGGGCCGGTGCGCCCGCTGACCGTCGACATTCATGAGCAAGCTGTCGTGCTGGCGCGCGTTCATGCTCTTTCCTTCTATGACGCGCTGATCGTTGCGGCCGCCGCTGATGCGCAGTGTCGATTGTTGTTCAGCGAGGATCTGCAGCACGGCCGCAAGTTCGGCGCCGTCACGGTTGACAATCCATTTCTAAAATAGCGCGGGCCGCCGCGTCATCATGCCGTCGGCCGGGTGACCACCGCCTGTGCTCGTCGCCATCGGCCGCGTGCGGACCGTCGGAACCTTGAGTGGGCTCGCCCATAGCGGACGTGGGCTCCCGGTTCGCTCGAATCACCTCTCAACTCTCGGGAATGAACGGCTAGCCTACCTCGGCATCCAAGGGCACAATCGCGCGGAAGGGTCACGGTGCGGTTCGGCGAGGCGCAGCGCGTCGGTGGCCTAATCTCGGTTACATTGGGCAGCATGCGGCGTGCGCGTGCCCCTTCATGTTGCAAACCGGGAGCGTAAATGCTCGAGCTGTATTACTACGAGAATTCCATCTGCGCCGAGCGTGTGCTAATGACGCTCCAGGAGAAGGGCATCCGCGGATGGATTCCGCACCACGTCCTGCTGTTCGAAGGCGAGCAGTTCACGCCGGAATATCTGAAGCTCAACCCGAAGGGCGTTGTGCCCACGCTCGTCCACGACGGCCGGGTAATTCGCGAGTCGACCATCATCTGCGATTACCTCGATGATCTATCCGCTGACAATCCGCTCAAACCCGCCGATCCGGCGGATCGAGCGCGAATGCGCGAATGGGTCAAGGATGGTGACGATTATGTTTTCGAATCCGTTGGCTCGTTGAGCTTCGCCTCGGTCTTCCGCGCACGCATGCTTGCCATGTCGCCACAGCAGAGCGTGGATCACTGGCGAAAGCAGAAGGTGCTGGATCGCGCTCTGCGGCAGATCTCCTGCACCGAGCAAGACCTCGACTCGCCGTACGTCAGCGGCGTCCGCTCCAGAGAGGGCAGTCGCTCGTAGAGAGATACCTTTGCGCCGGGATCGTCGGGCCGTTCGTAATAGATCAGCTCGGCGGAACGGTCGGCGAACTCGCGGAGCTTCAGCCGACCTTGAGGCACCCGGAAGAAAGTATCGATCTGGTCGAGATGCTCTTCACCGCTGATGGGTAGAGTCGCCAGGCGACATCGCAGCGTTTCGAGATCGTCGACACGGGCCTTGATTTCGACATTACGGGCCATGGGGTAGTATGGCCCGTCGGCGCTGATGATCGGAGACATCCATGCGCGCGGAGCCACCAAGGGTCTTTGATCCTGCGGCCGCACGATGCAAAAATCGGAGCGCCCGTCTCGCGGAAAGTTTCGGGGCCGGCGAACTCGAGACATTCGCCGCGCTATACACGCTTCCGGTAAGCCCCCATTGGTTGACCGATCGCGACGATCACCAGTGCGAAACGGCCAGTGCATGCGCCAGCTCACTTTACGGCTGCGCGTATCCAGTCCGTGGCTATGAGCCCGACAATGACAAGAAGAATCACTCGCAGGCGTTGCATCGATTCGTCTTGTGCGAACATCCACGCGACACTAGCGGATGATCGCGAGCACGAGTAGCACCGAGAGAGTGACGCCACGCAGCCTCTTGATTGTCATGCGGCAAGGATATATCCGATGGGATTATCAGAACAGCAGAATGGTTTGTCTCGGGTCGGCCAGACCTGCCATTCGCACGGCTACCCGTGCCGCCAGAAAGCGGACACAGGAGGCACACTCACCGTTCGACTGCGGGGGGTGCAGACTCAGTAGTGAATTCGGGCTTGAGAAACGCCGTACACTGTAGTCTACGCGAGTCGACTTGCATCCAGTCCTCAGGTGAGGGGCGCTATTTGAAAGTAAAGATGTCCTTTTGTTCGGGACGCTGCATCCCTTTTTCCCAGTACTTCTCCCAGATCTGGGCCCAGGGCCTGTTGTACATGTCGAGCACTTCGTAGTCGATGACCTTTGGAGGTGCGACGGGCGTGGCGACGCCCTTGATAGGATAGATCGTTTGCAGGCACTGCGTATAGATGTACGGGTCACCCTCGTCGAAGTCGCTCAGCTTGATGAAATTTCGCACGATGCGGATCGGCTGCACGAGCGCCTCGGGATCGTAGAAGATCGATTCATGACGCAGTCCGCGAAATTTTCCGGCCTTGTCGCGGTTCGGAGTGTAGATCTCGATAGTCTGCATCTTGTTTGAGAACTCGAAGTCCCCGTGTGCCGTCCAGCCCTGGATGTTCGAAGTCCACGTGATCAGCGCGTCGCTGTCCCAGAAGCCGATCGTCTCGCCGTACCAGCGCGGAACCTCAGCGCCGAGATGCGGTACCGCGCCGCTCTTCTTGAACCGGCGCCCGATGTATATCTGCGTGATGAAGTTATCGGCTGATGAAGTCTGGATCTGCACGAGCTTTGGCGTCACGAGAATCTGGTGGATGCCCGTGCCGGCCCAGTGATAGCGGCGCATGAACCCTTCCGGCCAGCAGTACTGGCCGGGCCATTGTGCGGCGTTCGAGTTCCCCTCATGGAAGGCCTGCTGGACCATGCGCGTCTGGTACTCGGGGGTCAGCAGCGACAGGATCGTCGGAACCTGGTTCCAAGCCGTGCCGTACCACGTACCAAACATCATCTCGTAGTCCATCCGGGCATACCGGCCGCTCCACTCGGCCGGCAGAGTCGCCTGCGTGTACTGCGTCGGGCCGCCGTGTCGACGTGCCTCCTCGAGCAGCGCGTTGTAGTGCTCCTCGGCCGTCTCGAAGCGATAGGGGCTCACGATCGCCGCGCGCGGGTAATCGCGGTCGCAGTACCCCCACGCAGCCGTTGCTGCCGACCCATGGATCGTCGCGATGCCGACCGGCGTATCGCCGCGCTGCTGCTCGATGGCGAAGCTGCTGTTGCAACGGAAGTAGCGCGGATCGCTCCACAGCGCCCGGTCCTTGTAGAAATCCTTGGTCGTGAACAGATCCACCGGCAACGGCTTGATGCCGGGGGGCGCCGCGCCGTCGAATGCCGAGCCGATGTCGATGATTTGCCCGTTCACGCGGACACGGAAGGGCCCTACGATAGGAAAGCGCGCCAGGAGCTCGTCGGTAAGCAAGCCGGTCGTTTTCAGGTGCGGGAGATCCTTGAGCACCGGAGCGCCGCGCCCAACGCTGACCGGATCGCGAGCAGGTGTCTGCGTCTGCGCAACCGCCGTTGCGAACGCCGATGTCGCCAGGCAAATTCCCAACCACTTCATACGGCACCTCGCTGTGATCTTGAACGCGCGCTCCTCAATCGTATGGCCGGCGCCTTCCGCAGTTGTCCCTGAGCGCGACGAGCTCAGCCCGGAACCGTGCCGCAGCGCCAATGTAGTTCAAAGGACTCCGACGCCCGACAGCGAGCGCGAGATCGAGTCCGAACCGTTACCGCTCGATACTGCAGCGGAGCGAAGGCGGGCTGGGCTCGGAGCGGCGACCCGTGAGGGATCGCCAGCCAGTCCCTGCGGGAGCTCGCGCTGCGCGCGCGCACCGCCGCGGCCGCGTCGAGCCACAGCCTGCGTGAGCTCTACCAATCAAACGATTATGGGGTTCGCGAGCCGCTGTTGGAAGACGCACACCGACTGCTCCGCGACGAGGAATTGCGGGCCCTGGCTGCACGCTTCGAGGGCGATGCGCGACGGATACTGGATGACCATGCAGCCGGAGAGGTCGAACGCTATCGCGTCTTCAGCTCCTCCAGCGCGATGGAGCTCGTCGCGCGCGCGCTTCGCGACCCGAAGCTCCACGAGCAATCAATCCGGGTGCACTCCCCCGAGCCGAATGGCCTGCAGGCACACGACATCGCCGAGCATTACCTCGACTGTGGGGATGGCGCGGGCGCGTTGCGCTGGCTCAGGGGTTCCGTACCGACAACGCTCGATTCGAGCGGCTTGATTTGATGGATCGAGCCTACGCGCTGCTCGGTGATCGCGAGCGACAGATTGAGATCCGGACGGAGATCTACCGGCGAGCGCCGGGGATTCACACCTATCGGGCGCTTGAGGAGATCCTGCCAGCCGCTGAACGCGATGCGGTCCGGACTCGTGCCTGTGAGGAAGCGAAAACCAACCGCATGTGGCCAGTACCGCCGAACGAGCTTGCCCTTATTCCAAGGGTATTGGCGGATTCTGCAACCGCCAAATGGCTGTTCCATGACGATCTCCCAAGTCGCGTGGGGAACCGTATTGCCACTGGACCATAAAAAGACTATATTCGGTCCGATGATTGATGTGGAGATGCCAGTGCGCTATTCGACCCAGATCAAGTCAATCAGCTACCTAAAGGCGAATGCCGCCGGTGTGCTCGAGGAGCTCGAGCAGCATCGTAAACCTTTGATCATCACCCAGAACGGTGAGGCCAAGGCGGTGATTCAGGACGTTGCCTCCTACGAGGAGACGCAAGAGACGCTTGCGCTGCTGAAGATCCTGGCTCTCGGTGGTCAACAGGTTGAGCGAGGTGAGATGACGCCCATCGGCGAGGCGGTAAAGCGTTTGCGCGCCAAGGCTGCCACGCCCTGATGACCTACGAAGTCGCGCTGACAAGGGACACAGAGCGCGACCTCGAGGACATCTATCGCTACATCGCTGAGCACGATTCGCCCGGGAGCGCGGACTATGTTCTCGACCGACTCCTTCAAGCCACCGAAGCCCTCAGGACGCATCCGGACCGAGCTTCATGTCCGAAGGAGCTTCGTTCCCTCGGAATTTCCGAATACCGCCAGGTCTTCTTCAAGCCCTATCGGCTGATCTATCGCGTGCATGCACAGCAGGTGGTTATCTACCTCATTGCGGATAGCCGCCGTGATATGCAGTCATTGCTCGCGCGCAGATTGTTGGGGCCATAGCGGGATGCCGTCTGGTCCCCCCGACGGGCAGCTTCTGGCGTACTCGGCGCTGACATTGGTACGACCTTCCCGTTGCGGGGCGCGGCCCGGGACGGTCGGCCCTATCCACTGCCCACGTTGATCCCGACACGTGGTGCACGGCGCGTGGTGTTCTCGCCCGATCGGCAGTCACTCGTGGTCTTGCGACGAGACTTCGACCATAAGAACGAAACGCCGGACGAGTTGCGAGAGGCAAGCAGCAACGCCGCAGCGCTAGCGGAACCTTTGCGCAGGAGCCTGTACGCCCAGCACGGCGCTCGCTCAGGGCGATGTGCGAGGCCTCTTCGAGGCGATCAAATTGCCTCCGGTCCCGTCAGGCGATGAGCTGAATCTCGTGTCATGAAGTCTGTGTGGCCGTCCGCTGAGAACATGACCCGTTGTGACCCGCGCGTGCGACAATGCCCATAGCCGGTATCCTTCAGCACTCAATGCGATTACTCGAAAGCTGAGGAAGTCTGACAATGAGAGTGGCTCGCATCGTTTCTCCGCTTGATGCTCTGCCTGCTTGTTCTGACGAGCCGTGCCCCAACCCGAGACGCAAGCCTGCCATCGGCGAACCAGGATGCACCCGTGCGTCAGCTCGTGAGCCGCTCCGCAGAGGCGTCTCGACGATGGATGAACCGGGATAGCAACGGCTTCGCAAATCTCATGGCGCACACCGACCGTTTCACGGTCTTCGGACCGCTGGGAGGGGCCTCACCAGCGGGCTGGAGCGAGCAGTTTGCCAAGGCACAGGCGGCCGGCGCGCAGCGGTTCCATGGCAGCACTTCGTCAGCGGTCGAGCTCGTGCAATCGTACGTGTCCAACACCCTGGTCGTGCTCGTGAAGATCGTACGCCATCAAGTGCGGTTCGCGCCCACGCAGCCGCCGCGGACCTCATTTCGTCCCTAAAGTAGCAACACCGGGCAATTTTCAGTGGAGGGGATTCTATGAAGAGCTTCGTGGTGGGAGTGAGCGCTGCACTCGGGTGCATGCTGTCGGCTGCGGTATTCGGCGGCTATGCCGATGATCGGGCCGAGATCGAGAACCTGTCTAACCGCTACATGGTTGCGGTCGATGCGGGGGACATCGAGACGGTCATGGGGACCTGGGCCGATGACGGTGTGCTCGAATGGGTGGGCGGAGTCGAGAACGGCAAGGCGGCGATTCGCAAGGCGATGACCAGCTTTGGCGACGCGCTGCAGGGCAAAATTCCCGAATCTGCGACCTCGCGTCAGCGCACTCATCATCACATCATCAATCACGTCATCGATGTGAAAGGCAATACGGCCAAGACCATTGCCTATTGGTTCGCCATCACCAACAACACCCCGCAGAAGGATGTCCAGCTGGTGTATTTCGGGCATTACGAGGATGAGCTCGTGAAGCAGAACGGCCACTGGCTGTTCAAGAAGCGTCGGGTTTTCAATGAATCGCAGCCGAATCGGGCCATGTTCTATCCCGGACTGGGCGAGAAGGATCCGCGCAAAAAGTAGCGCACGGCGGCGCTGCCGCGCGGCGCGCGCCGCTCAGCGGATCGCCTCTCGGCGCCCACTCACGCTGATAGGGCAGTGAGAGGGTTGGTTGCGGCTGCAGAAGTCGATTGTGCGCGGCGACGGCGTTCGAGATCAGCCGCGCGCAGGGCCGCCGTACCCTGGCGGCTGCCGTCATGGCTCCAGCCCGGGGGAGCAAAGAGATAGGCGAGGCGCTGTGCGAGCGACAGCTGCGGCTGCACGAGGTCCTTCGCGATGGCGACGTACTCGTGGGTCGCGATGCGTATCGGATTGAAGGTGCCGAGATTTTTGACGAGGCCGTAGCGCGGCGCCTCCGCAGCGTTTTCCGGCACGAAGGTGCCGAAGAGCTTGTCCCAGATGATGAACACGCCCGCGTAGTTGGAGTCGAGATAGCGTGCGTTGCTCGCGTGATGCACGCGATGATGGGACGGCGTGTTGAATACGGCTTCGAACCAACCGGGAAGTCGGTCGATCGCTTCGGTATGCAGCCAGAATTGATACAGCAGGTTGACCGAGAAAGCGAGCGCAATGGTTGCGGGATGAAAACCGATCCACGCCAGGGGCACGTTCATCAAGGTGAGGCCCGTGAACTGCGAGGTCCAGCTCTGGCGGACGGCGACCGACAGGTTGTAGTGCTGGCTCGAGTGGTGCACGACGTGGGATGCCCAGAACCAGCGCGAGCGATGGCTGATGCGATGCCACCAGTAGTAGCGCAGATCATCGAGCACGAATGCCAGGAGCAGCGACGACCACGCAAAGGGGATCGCGTGCAGGCGATGAGCGTAGGCGAAAGTGACTCCACCGTAATAGAGCCAGCCGAGCATGCCCCAGAAGAAGATGCTGCCGACGCTCACCGTCATGTTGGCAAGCGTATCGCTGAGGTCGTAGTTGGCCTTGAGTCGCGCACGCCCGGCCATGACGATCTCGAACGGAATGAGGAGCAGCAGCAGGAGCTGCAACAGATTCACGATATTGGCATAACCCGGGTCAGGCATGACTGAGGTCCGTGCGCGCGCTCGCGGAGCTGGGCGCTTTCAGCGCCTGCAAACGCGCAAGCCATGCGGTGCGTTCATCGTTGTCAGCGATGAGCAGCTGCGTCCCTGGCCAGCCGTAGTCGGCGAACTTAAGACGAATGACACCTTCTTGATGCCCATCGGCGGCAGAGATCGCACCCGGCGAGAGCATCCGAGCGATCCATCGATCGCCGTGCCGTTGCACGAGCGCGATCTCGCCACCCTCATCGAGCGTCAGGAGAGCGGCTTGGCCGTCGCTCATCACGGTTGCCGTTCCGCGCGCATCAGGGAACTGGGCGCGAAAGGCCTCGAGCGCGGCTGCCCGATTGGCCAGTCGCAGTTCGTGGCGGAAACGTCGGCGATAGGCGATCACCAGCAGCACGACGACCAAGCCGAGGACGACGTTCACCCCAAGAGAGATCATCAGCTCCGTCACGAGCCCGCCTTACCGTGCGGAGTCGAAGTGCGGCGGATGAAATCCGCGGCGTTCTCGTGCAGCGCTTTCAAGGACGGCTCGTGCAGATAGACCATGTGGCCGGACTGATAGAAGCGGTACTCGATATTTTTCTGCAGGCTCGGCGGAATCTGCAGGTGCTGCATCTCGTACATGCCTTCGAAGAAGGGTGTGGCAAGGTCGAAGTACCCGGCATTCAGCTGTATCTTGAGCTGCGGATTGTACTTCATCGCGTGCGCCAGGTCGGGCATCACATTGGTCGTCTGGGGTATCGGCTGCGAGCTACCCGGCGGTTGATGCTGGAAGTTCCAGTCTTTTTCCACGTCTGCGAACAACTTCACGGGTCTGTCTGTGCGAAATTGCAGCTGGTTGCGCAGGTAATCGTTAAAGAGAGCGGTGAAGGCCGAGCCGATGCCCGCGATCAGGGGATCGTAAGCCGCCTGCTGACTGAGCGGATCCATGGTTGGCCCGGTGTAGCGGGTGTCGATGCGCCCGGTGGTGGTATCCGAACTGTCCTGCAGCGTTTTGTCGAATTCGCCAACGTTGACGCGCAGATCGGCCTTCTCGAGATAGTCGACGGGGAGGCCCGTGTACTCATGCAGCTTCTGCGCGACCGCGTGCTTGCGCGAAGCGTCCAGAGTGCTGCCGGCGGCCAGCGCATCCGCATACTCGCCCAGCGCAAAGCTCTCGACCTCGGGCAAGAGCCCCTCGAGCGTGGCGGGAGCATTCTCCAACTTGTGATGGAACCAGGCAGTCGCCGCATAGGTCGGCAGCGCGAGCTCGTACGGCAGATCCACCCCTGGGTTGGCTTCCGGCGCGTCGGCGCTTGCATCGAAGGCGAGAATCTGCGATAGCAGCATCACCCCATTGAGATCGACGTAGCGCTGTGTCTCGAGCAGATTCGCAAGCGCCGCGGAGCGCGTCGTGCCGTAGCTCTCGCCGAAGAGATATTTTGGCGAGTTCCAGCGGCTGTACTTGGTGAGGAACTGCGTGACGAAATTAGCAAACGCTTCCGCGTCGGCATCCACACCCCAGAACGCCTTCTCCCGGTTCTTCCCGGCAATGCGGCTCAGCCCTGCGCCGGGAGCATCGATGAAGACGAGGTCACTCGCATCGAGCAGGCTGTACTCGTTATTGGCCAGATGATAGGACGGCGGGGGTGTATGCGCGTCATCCGCAGTGATGACCCGTCGCGGCCCGAAAGCACCCATGTGAAGCCACAGGCTCGCAGATCCCGGGCCGCCGTTATAGACGAAGGTGAGCGGCCGCGAAGCACTATTCTCGCCACGTGCGAAGTAGGCGACAAAGAACATGCTCGCCTCGGTCGGGTTCTCCTTTTGTTCCTTGCTAAGGTTCTGCGGCACGTCGTCCCAACCCTTAGGATGGATCACCAGCGTTCCAGCGATCGCCTGATACTCGACCTTGCGGCCGCCGATCACGACCGAGCCCGTAGTCGCATGTTCCTCCGGGGCGAAATGCTCGGCCTTGGCTTCTTCGCTCTTGCCGTCATCGTTTTTCGGCTTCTCCGAGCTCGATTGCTCCTCTGCATGCGCGCTGAGCATCAGCGCCAGCATTGCAAGCGAGCACCACCGAAACGCTCTAGACATCTTGAATCTCCGCATGGACGGGCAATTCGGCCCCGCAAGGTGCGCAGCGGAATAGCGGTATTTCCGGCCTCCGTCAAGGCACACCGGAGGGCGTGCTGCGCGTGACTCCAATGTGGTAGGATCGCGACCCCTCGGCGACCGGTGGCTCGAACTTCTCCAAGCCGCCAGTTCAGCGGTCAGCGCGCCCGTAGCTCAGTTGGATAGAGTACCTGGCTACGAACCAGGGGGTCGGGAGTTCGAATCTCTCCGGGCGCGCCAATCTATCAAATACTTAGCTCTGGTATCTCCAAAAAAAGCCAGGTGGTTTGTGGAACTCTTGAGCACCTGGTCTCTTTCCAGGTGTTCGCCCGGATCTCTATGCTTCCATACCGTCGAGCGGCGCGAGTGTTGAGACCAGATTGCTCTACGCTTCGCGATGTTGCTCGGGCCGGAGCACGTCCGAGCATCGCCCCCTGTGCTGGGCCGCGATCCCCGCTGACGACGTGCGCCTCTTGGCCGCATGAACGCCGCCGATGAAGCACGATGGCAATCCGTGGTATGCCCACCAGCCATACGGTATTACCGAGGCAGACCTCGTGAAGATTCTCACTGTGAAAATCTCGAAGGAGTTCGAAGAGCAGATCGACCGGGCCGCACGTCAGGACCGAATCAGCAAAGTCGAAGCTCGTACGGCTCGCGATGATCCAGTACGTCGCTCGTCCCGACCACTCGCCAAGGCGGCGTACGCCGGCTGACCTCGCTGGCGGCCTGATCGGCAGTATCCGCGGCACGCCTCCTGATCTCTCTTCCAATCCGCGCTACCTCAAAGACCTAGGTCGATAGCGCCTCGCGCGGTGGCACGGAATATCATCCTGCTCGACACGGGACCCCTGGTCGACGCATTGGCACGGGACGACAGTGCACATGCGTGGGCGAAGGAACAGTTCGAAACACTTGCGGGGCCCTTTCTCACCTGCGAGGCCGTCATCACTGAGGCGTGTCATTTGCTCCGCACCGCCGAGCGGGAATCGAGTGGGGTCTTGCGACTGCTGGAATCCGGGGCGCTACGGCTCGGCATGGACCTGGCGGAGGCTTCCGCGGTTCGCAAACTGCTCGAGCGCTACCGGAGCGTTCCCGCGGCGCTCGCGGACGCATGCCTGGTGCGAATGTCCGAGCTCTACGATTCTTGCACTATCCTTACGCTCGATTCCGATTTTCATATCTATCGCCGCCACGGACGCAAGGTAATTCCGCTCCTGCATCCAGATTCTAGTGTGCTGAATCCGAAATCTTCATACAGAATCGTTTGATGCTCGCGAGCATTTCATCGGCTGTCTTGCTCCACACGAAGGGGGTGGGCTGGCGGTTGTAGGTGCCGAGGTAGTGACGGATGGCCTGCTCGAGCTCAACGGTGCTGCGATGAGTGCCCCGGCGAATCTGTCGCTCGGTGAGGGTGGCGAACCAGCGCTCGACCTGGTTGAGCCAGGAAGTGGAGGGGGCGGACTTCACGGTCTTTGGTCCGTTCGGCGGGGCGCCACCGGCTCGTTGGACGGAAAACTCCGCAAAAGCGCAGGCTGCTGCCGGTGGCCAGTTTCAGGGCGGAACGGCAACGATCGAACTTGTGCAAGCATACGTCGCGGACAACATGATTGTTCTCGTTATGACCGAGCACTCCTCGGGGAAATTCCCTGGACAAGAAGGTGCTCGTCGTTGGGATTTGCGCGACGCAAGTCTATCGCCGAGAGGGCGCGCAATGGACGATCGTGCATGCTGATCCGCTCATCACGCCGCGAAGCCTCGAGCAGACCTCGCAGCTCCTTCCGCCATAGACGCAATCAACGTGTCAACGTGGTCGCCTCCGGACGGTTACATCAAGGGAGCATTCAAGCACATCAAGGGAGCATTCAAGCACATCAACTTCCCACCGGCCAGAGCACACAGAGCCGCTGGCGGTCGCCGCGTCCAGGCGTTCGCGGGCTCTAGCCGGCCGCACTACCGGCTCGTTGGCCAAGAGGTTATGAGCCATGGGACCTGGGTGGACGCCAACTGCGACATAGCCGATTATTCGAGCGCCCACTACGCCGCGGGGGCCCCATGGCCAAATTTCTGTTTACCATGCTGCTGTCCAACGATCTGGGCTTGCCCACACGTTTGCTGCCGATAGCTCGAGAGCTCGCTGACAGGGGCCACAACGTCGCGGTGTTTAATCCAGCTCCGGCACCCGCCGCATTGATCGCTCAGGCGGGACTGCCGAATCTGTCGGCTCCGCCCATTCCTCCACCGAAGGTGAAACTCGACCAGATGGGACTCGGTTGGGAGGTAGAGGACAGTCTGTCTGTCCTGTATGCGGATGAGGAATCCGTGCGGGCCGGCGCGGCAGTTTATCTTGAAGTCATACGCAATTTCGGTCCGGACGTGGTCGTTGATTCCTTCGGAGTTCTGGCTTGTCTGGCTGCCCGAATCTTGGGCCTGCCGCTCGTGAGCGTACTACAGGGTAACTTTCACCCGTCGGGGCGATTCGTCTGGTGGGAAGAAGCAAGGTCAACTGAACCACCCGGCTCACCGAGCGCGATCAACAAAGTGGCTCGGGAGAACGGCGCGGCACCTGTCGAGCGCTGCGTCGATCTGCTGGCCGGCGATCTTTCACTAATAGTGGGCACACCGGAAACCGATCCGCTTCCCGCCTCAGCCAGAGTGACCTACATTGGTCCGATTCTCTGGCGAAGCGCCGACGAGGCGCTGCCGGAGTGGCTTTGCTCTCTGGGCACCGACAGACCGGTGATATGGGTCTATTCAGGCAACCCTCGATACTTCCGTGTGCCAACACGTCTCGATTCAGTTGTGGTGATTCGTGCCACGGTGGCTGCCCTGGCACTTGCACCAGTGAATGTTGTGCTAACCACCGGTTACCAGGCTCTGCCCCTGGAGTTCTCCGCGCTGCCGCCGAATTTCTACCATGCCGCCTACCTTCCAGGTTTAGCGATGGCACAGCGGAGTGATTTGATGATTCATCATGGTGGTCACAGCTCCGTCATGACTGAATTGTTCGTCGGTACGCCAGCTGTGATCATTCCGACCACGCGTGAGCGCGAAAGTAACGCCCGCCGTGTCGCCTCGCTGGGAGCCGGTGAGGTTCTGGTGCCAGGCGAGAGTGATGACGGTGAGAAGCAGCTTGATGCGGCCTTATTGGCGCGGACAGTGCGCCGAGTACTCGATGATCCAAGCTATCGCCGGGCAGCTCACAGGATCGCCAGCTCGATGCGCGAGTATGGTGGGGTGCAGGCGGCAGCTGACCACATCACGCATTTCGCGGGTACAGGTCCTCGCGTTCGTGGCTAGGATCGATGCCATGACCGCTTCGGAGTGGAAGGCTTCGTATAGGCCATTCATGAGCGAGTTCCCCTCTCCGCGTGGTATAGCGGACGGACCGTCTTGTTGGGTGATGCATGCCATGCGATGCCACCACATACGGGACAAGGTGCTGCGATGGCGTTTGAAGACGCCGTCGTGCTGGCGAGGGCAATGGCAGAGCATCGGCACGATCTAGGTCAATCGAGGTACTGTACGTGGCAGAGCAGAGAACCGCACAGGCACAGCCCGGGGCGTCCGCCGGCGAAAGGCTGCTTGAGCTCGCTCTGGGATTTTGGAGAAGCCGCGCAATAGCCGTGGCCGCTGAACTCGAAATTGCCGATCATCTCTCCAGTGGGCCGATACACGTCGACGCACTCGCAGTACGGACGAAAACCCATGCACCGAGCCTTTTCCGAATGCTCCGCGCACTTGAGAGCATTGGAGTGTTCGAGCAGGTTTCGCCACGAGTCTTCGCCAACACCGATCTCGGCGAGGCGCTGCGCAAGGACATCCCCGGCTCGCAATGGGCGGGCATCCGCCTCGCGTTCTCCACTGACGTAGGAGAATTCGAGGCCTGGGTCGGTCTGTTGGGGTCCATTCAGACCGGCCGGATCGCGTTCAATCAGGTTCGTGGATACAGCTTTTGGGAGTTCCTGGACCGCAATCCGCAGCAGAGAGCGATCTTTGGTGAGGCCATGCGTTCTTACTCCGAAGCAGTCACGCCAGCAATCACCGCAGCTTACGACTGGGGCCGCTTCTCAGTCATCGCAGATATCGGCGGAGGAATTGGGACGCAACTTGTGGATATCCTGAACGCACATCCATCGTGCAGAGGGGTTCTCTTCGATCAACCAGGTACCGTCACCCGCGCAATTCCCCATGAGCGCGTCGAATGTGTCGGCGGTAGCTTCTTCGAGCGCGTGCCTGCGGGAGTGGACGTATATTTCCTGCGTTTGGTCATCCACGACTGGTCCGATGAGGAGGCGGTAGCGATCCTGAAGACCATTCGCGCGGCTGCGAAACCGGATTCCGAAGTGGTTCTGATCGAGCAGGTGATTCAGGACACGCCAGAGTATGCCCTCAGCAAGTGGCTCGACCTGACCATGCTTACGGTATCTGGTGGCAGGGAGCGGACGGCCGGCGAATACCGGCAGTTACTTGACATGGCTGGACTTCAGGTGCAAACGATTATGCCGACACGGAGCCCTTTCAGCTTAATCGTCGCCCTTCCGCGCGCTTGAAATGCCTCGAGACGCGAGGCGATCCCAGTCCCGACTGGCGACGACTCGTTCCGGCTCACCGTCCAGGAAGAGCCCGACGACCTCCTGTCAGCAAGTACCTATCAGTTGCCTCGGGCAATAACGCCACGCCCGTCGAATGACACGGCCGATTGAATCTCTCAATACCGGACAGTTGCCACCGGCAGGAGAGAGTCGTGACTGTGAGTAGCGCCCGAAAGGGCGAGCGTCCGCTGCTTGCACCAGACCTGTGAACCGCCGTCGGACACTGACAATATTTCTCCGTCCAATTCTGATCACACTGTCTGACGAGGAATAGTGAACGACACTACAGGAGCGCATTCGCTATCCGTCACTGACGTATATACGGCAATGACGTATGATACTTTGGGTACTGACCATTCGAAACGCCGTCGTTCTCGGCGCAGTGGCCCAACTACTGGACGGAGGACGAGTTCGGGGAATTTTGTCTCTGGCTCGCCACACATCCCGATACCGGTGATGTCATCCGAGAATCAGGCGGTTGCCGCAAGGTTCGGTGGGTTCGCGAAGGCAGAGGCAAGAGCGGTGGCGTTCGCGTGATCTACTTCAACTGTCTGGCAGATGGTGAGGTCTGGTTACTCACGATGTACCCGAAGAGTGCCCGAGTAGAGTGCTGAGGAAGATACGTGAGGCAAGCGATGGGAAAGATGAGCGACAAGCACCTCCGAAAGCGCGACGTTAAGCGAAACATTGGTGAAGAACTGTTGCGCGCGGTGCAGCAGATGAAGGCTGGCGAGGCCGCGCGCGTGCACCGCATTCCTGTGTCGGCGATAACCGAAGCGCGAACCCGCACGGGACTATCCTCTTGGGCGTGTCGACCCGAACTCTCCAAGAGTGGGAGCAAGGCCGCCGCCAGCCATCGGGTGCAGCGAAAGCGCCCCTCACAATCGCTGCCCGTCGCCCCGAAGTGCTGCGCGAGGTGTTTGCCGACTAAGCAGGGGAACGTAGCGAAAAAGCGAAGGCGTAGCGCTCGGTGCCTCTTTGTGCGCTTCTGTGCGTGATTCGAGGAGGGCGGGCCTTCTAAGAGACTTAGCGCTGACACGCTCTTGGAATCACCAGCACCGCAGGGTCCGATCGCGCAGATCGCATTCGTCTGGCGGCCCGTACTGCCGCCAGTAGTCAATCAGACCCAGGCGCTCCACAAGTCTCTGGAACCGCGAATCCTGGCGGAACGGCCGCATTTCCGGCAGCCAGAGGTCGCTCCAGTCGGCGTTCCAGCGCGTCGCCGGACGCGAATCCAGCAACTGGTCCGCTAGCGCGTAGGCGGGATCAAGCGCTCCGAGCATGACCAGCAGGCTCAGGAAGAAACCCTTCGTGCGCGCATCCACGTCCTCACCCTGCAACCGCGGCAGGAGTCGTTCCAGACTCTGTCGTGCGGCGGGGCGCAGCGACGGGTTCGCGAGCGCGGAGTATGCCATTTCGAGGGCCGCGGTCCCGCCCGCTCGCACCAGCGACTTCGGTAAGGCATCCGATGCTTGCCGTGAAGCCTCTGCATAGCGCCCGCCGCGGGCGGCAGCGCGCGCCGACGCGATGAGCAGATCCCACTTCAGAGATCGGTCGCCGAGCGCCTGCCACAGCTGGGCGTATCTTGCAACGTCCTGATCGAGCCCAAGGAGTGAGCTCGTCAGCATCAACTCACTGACCGTGAACCCGTCGGCGGGTGCAAGGCTGTACGAGTCCTCGAGTCGTGATCGAGCTGCGTGCAGACGACCGGCCGGCTTTGCCACGAACAGCACGTAGAGATTCTGCGTGGTCGGATCGCCCGGATTGGCGGCAACGGCAGTGCGGAAGCTGTGTTCCGCATCGCGCCACTGTCCCTGAACGGCCTGGATGATTGCAGTGGCCGTGAGAGCCTCAGCGAGGTTTGGGTTGAGGGCAAGCGCCCGGGCGGCATCTCGCCGCGCACTCTCTAGTGCCTCCACCGGCGACGAGATCATGCCGACGTTGCCCGCCTCCAGGAATGACCTGTATGCGAGCGCCTGTCCGAAGTCCGGATCCTTTGCAATGGCTCGATTGACGAGATCCAAGGCCAGCCTCTCGCTGGGCGCGGTGCCATGCCCGGCCGCGCGCGCCTGCAGGTACAGCTCGTACGCCCCGAAGTCCTGACTGGGCGGCTGGCGCGCTGCGGGCGCCACCAGGTCCGTCTTCAGATGGCCGCGCATCGCCGCGACGATTTCTGCCGCGATATCGTTCTGCAGCGTGAAGAGGTCGGTGAGTCGACGGTCATAGCTCTGCTCCCAAATCTGGAAGCCACTGTGTGCATCGATGAGCCGTGCGCTAACCCGGATTCGCTCGGAGGCAGTGCGCACACTTCCCTCCAGCACGGTCGCTACGTTGAGATCCTCTGCAACCCGGCGGATGTCACTCGTTCGGCCCTTGTAGGCGAACGAGGACGTCCGGGCCGGTACCCGCAGTCCGGGAACTCGACCGAGCGCATCGATCAGTTCCTCGCTCATCCCGTCGGCGACGTACTCCTTCGAAGCATCGCCCGTGAGATTGGAGAAAGGCATCACCGCGATGGAGCCCGCCGCGGCGGCGGTCTGCGGGGTCACCGCAGGCGAGGCCGAGGAAACGGCAGCCACCGGCGCCACTCGTCGCAGACCCCACCCCACCGCTGCAGCGACCAGCGCTGCGACCACCACACCCGCGGCCAACCACCCTCGCGAAGCCCGAGACCGCGCCTCGAAGCTGGCGTCGTCATCGGCTGCGCGCGAGACAGAGGCTGCGAGTTGCGTTTCTGTATCGACAGGCGCGACGACCGCATCAAGAGCAACGGTCGACGACGGCTCCGATGCAGAAGGTGCGGGAACCGGCTGCGCCGCCAACCGGTAGCCATGCCCCCGCACGGCCAGGATGTAGCGTGGACGTTCGGCATCATCCCCCAGCGCCTGACGCAACAGTTTGACGCGCTGGGTCACGGCCTCGACGCCGACCACCGTGCCAGGCCAGACGGTGTCCAGCAGCGCATCGAACGACAACAGGCCGGGAGCTGCGCGCAACAGCGCGATCAGCAAGTCGAAGGAGCGCCCGGTGACGCCCAGGTCCGTCCCGCCGCGAGTCACGCGTCGAACCCGCGTGTCAATCAACAGGTCTTCGAGCCGGTATAGACCCGCTGTGGGTTCGGTCGCGGGTGTCTGCTGCAGACTCACGGCGTCGCAAGCTCGGCCTTCATCATTTCATTACCCGATTTCAGCGCAGCTTCATGCACTGCGCCGCCGCCAAGTCAGGATGGCATCGGGCAGCCATCCAAGCAAGCGGGAGAGGCCAGTCATGTTCGGACAATCGCGCGGAGGAATCCGGCGTCGCGACCCGCGCGCCGATGGGCGAAGACCCAGGCTATTCAAGGTCCCAGGATGCCACGCGGCACTGGCTGCAGCACTCGTCGCGACACCCTGCGCGGCGCACCATTCCTTCGCCAACTTCGACATGACCCGGACCCAAACGCTGTATGGCACGGTGAAGGAGCTGCAGTGGAACAACCCGCACTGTTTCGTGCAGCTGCTGGTGCCCAGTTCCACGGGGCCAGTAGAGTGGAGCCTGGAGATGAACTCTCCGCTTGCGAGCTACCGCGCAGGCTGGCGGCCTCACACCGTTAACCCCGGCGACAAGGTGACGGTAACGATCAATCCCTCCCGGGACGGCACGCCCTCCGGGCATCTCATCTCCGCCACCGACTCCGGCGGGCACCCGCTGGGCAAGCCCGAAGCTCCGCCCACGCCGTCCAAAGGGCAAGCGCCGTGAGACTCCGCACGCAGCTCGCCGCGGCGGCGAGTCAGGCCATGCTGCTGCTTGCGGGCAGTGTTTCGGCTGGCGCCGCCGAGCCGGCTGCCAGGGCGCTCCTCTTTGCGAAGCTGCCGGACTGGACCGGTCTGTGGCAAACACAGGCGGGGGCGGCGGCCGTGTCCGGCGCAGGTGCGAGGGCTGCGGCGCAGGGCGCCGCCTCGTTGCCATCGAGCTTCGAAAGCTGCGGCGCCGTCGGTTTTCCCACCGTCATGACCGTGCCCCTGGCGGACTTCATGTTCGAACTGCTCGTGACCCCGGAGCAGACGGTGCTTGTTTCGACTGACGGTACAGTGCGGCACATCTACACGGATGGGCGATCGCACCCGAAGTCGCGGGACCTCTGGCCGACGCCCGTCGGCGACTCGATCGGCCACTGGGAAGGCGCAACCCTCGTCGTGGACACGATCGCCCGCGAACCCGGCCCCGTCGCTCCCATTCCCGGGAGCCCGGTTCTAAGCGCAGCGGCGCATTTCACCGAGCGGCTGCGGCGCCTCAATGCCGACACCCTGGAAGATGCGATGACCATCGATGATCCGCAAGGGCTCAAACAACCATCGCACTCCACGATCCACTACACGCGTGTGCACGATATCGATCGGCTGATTCGGATCGACTGCGAGCACGACCGCAACACAGTCGGCGAGAACCACGGTATCGCGCCGCCGCGATGAGCCGCGCGGGAGAAACCAATGGAACCTATATTTCTGCGCGCGATCGTGATCGCGGTCTATGCCAGCGTGACATTGACCGTCGGCGCTACTGCCCACGCCGCCGAGCCCGACGTTCGGGCCCGCATTTTCGCGACGCTGCCGGATTGGACCGGCATCTGGGAGAACGAAGGTGCCGTGGCGGTTCTCGCCGGTAAACCGCTTGCGCTGCCCAAACTGATGGGCAAGCCGCCCTACACTGCGCAGGCCGAAAAGTCTTATCCGTCCGCGAACCTGCCGCGTGGAATCGGGGGTGACACACTCAAAGCATTGAATCACGCGCTCCCTGCCTTCAAGGTGTGCGAGTCCGGCGGCTTCCCCGGCGTCATGGAGGCGCCGGTTCCGGACTACCTGTTCGAGCTGATCGTGACCCCCGAACGGGTGTTGCTCATCGCCACGGACGGGACCACCCGCGAGATCTACACCGATGGCCGCGCACATCCGAAACCGGAGGACCTCTGGCCCACGCCGCTGGGCGATTCCATCGGCCGCTGGGAAGGACCGACGCTGGTGGTCGACACCATCGCCCGAGAGCGGGGTCCGGTTCTGCCCTTCCCAGGTACCGCGAACCTGAGCGATCAGGCGCGCTTCACCGAGCGCCTCCGGCGCATCGACGCCGATACGCTGGAAGACGCCATGACCATTGAGGATCCGCAGCGCTTCGCACGCTCATGGCACCTGCGGCTGCGCTACGTGCGCGTGCACGACGTGGACCGCATGATCCCCGTCGGCTGCGACCACGACCGCGACACCGTGGTCGGCGGGAAAATCATCATCGCGCCGCCGCGGTAGACGTCATGGCGCGGTCTGCGGGAATTCCATGAGCACACGGCATGCCGCCACTCGCCCCGAAAGCCGAATTCGAGGCTGGTTGTTCGATTCCGCCCCGTGGTCAAGCAAATCGATTCAAAACGAGAAGTTGCATCTCAGCGCCTTAGCCATCTTCAGCATTGACGCTGGTGCCCAATGTGCCGGCCCCGCTCGTCGCCTATTCAGGCTTTCTCATGCATAACAGACGGCACTGCAGTTTACAGGCCTTCAACATGTAGGATGCGTCTCTTAGCAATTCAGCTCATCCTAAGCGCGACCTATCGGGCGTTGGGAAGTTGCCCGAGGAGGCGAGGAATAGACTATGCCGCTTAGAGTCATTGGCGCGGGCAAGGGTCGCACGGGAACTGTATCGCTCAAGTTGGCGCTCGAGAGATTGGGCTTTGGACCGTGCTACCACATGTCTGAGCTAATGCAGAAACCGCAGCATTGGCCGACTTGGGAGCGAGTCTTCGACGAGCAGCCGATCAATTGGGAAGATATCTACAAAGATTATCTTGCTGCCGTTGATACGCCCACTGATGCCTTTTATCGCGACTTGGCCGCCTTCTATCCTGAGGCCAAGTTGATACTGACCGTTCGCGATCCCGAGAGCTGGTATCGGTCGGTTTCAGCAACCGTCTGGTCAGACGACGTACAGTCGCGCCTCCTGAGGAGCGGCCCCGCGGCCGGTGTGATGATGAAACTCGTCGCGTACTACGCCAGGCACACCGGGTTGCAACTCGGGCCGGGCAAAATGCCAACGCGTGAGCAGGCCGTAACCGACTTCGTCCAGCACAACGAAGCTGTGCGGCGAGAATTTACTTCCGAGCGTTTGCTTGTATACGAAGCGAACCAAGGCTGGGACCCGCTTTGCAAGTTTCTGAATGTGCCTGTGCCCGACGCGCCCTTTCCGCACACCAACACGACCGAGGAGTTCCAAGCGCGCATCCGTGATCTGCAGTCGCGCGCGTCACGATGATCATTGCCTGACCAATCATTCACGGGTCGACTGACTTAACGCGCTGCGTCGTTGAGAGAGACACTCGAAGGAAACACCCGGCGGCGAGATCGGCGGCTGCTGCGGTTCATCAGTCAGCTCCTCCAGGTAGACACTGAGGGGTGCTCGCGACGTTCCGTTGTGGTGCGTCATGACCCACGGCAGCGCTGCGATGAGGACTCGATCCGGGAGTGCGGTCACCATTGGAGTTGCGTCCAAGATCATGAGTACCTGCTGTGACCTGGTACGCCGAGACGTTAATTGCGAAACACAATGGCCATGCAGATTTCGATCCGCAACCTGGCGGCAATGAGACCAATCAATGCCTTCGGTGTACTGGCAACCTTACTTCTCGGGAGGGCTGCTCGCCGGGGCTAACCTCTCGACTCCGTTGATGATCGGGTTGCGATCGTTCTGGGTGCAATCACCGTTGATCATCCGGTCCTGATTCCTGGCGCGCACATACGACAACGTAACTGTCCACGGATGCATGAAAGCGGCTGGGTCCGAAATGGTCAACCGATCTACGAGTCTGTCCTTTCCAACCATCCTGATGCGTTCCTCGTAGTGTACTGAGTCGCTGACCATCGGTGAGTATGGGGACTGGTCCTTCGCGACCGAAATGGTATCGGCAACCAACGTATCACCCTCCCAGTGCCCGACCGAGTCGCCCCAAGGCGTCGGCCAGCGGTCATCCGGTGCCGGGTGTGAGCGTGATCGGCCCCCGTCGCACGCGGCTCCCAACGGATCTGTCAGCAGCGGCGCACGTCCAGGCGGACGCACGCACCGTCAGAATCGACTTGCAGCTCAAATTCGATCGGCTGGCAGCAAACCTGACAATCTTCAATGTAGGTGGTTGCGCCGGTGCCCGCTTCGACACGCGTATCGAAGCCCTCGCCGCAGTAAGGGCACTCGATGCGATGAAACGTCGACGCAGGCCCAAGCTCGCGATCCGGTTCACGACCCGGCTCGAATACCGGCTCCAGGCCATAGAATGCGTCCACATCGCGCTGCGCTGTTGCATGCGGGCCAAGGGTCAGCCCCTTGCGGGAACGCGGGCGCTTCATAGGCGTACTATCCTCGCACGCTACGCATCTGCCAACTGAGTGAGGATGAGCTGGCAGCCACGACGGGGCTCATTGAAGCAATACCGCAAGGAGGACGAGCACGGACACGCTTGTCAGGCCAGGAATTCTCACAGAATTTTGATCCCAAGGCCTGCTGGGTAGCTATCCAGTCGAAAAGCGGAGACTACAATGACTCTTAAAGGACTGACCGCCCTGGCGATAGTTGCGTTCGCGACCATTGCCGCAATTGCTGCGAACAGCCAGCAGGGACGGTGGGCTGCTGCCGACGATGCGACTGCGAACTTTAGGGTGGATGCCGCGCGACAATGGGCCGAGGAAGCGTGTACCCACAACAGGATTGCGGAAACGATCCTGGCCGACGACTTTCAGGGCACCTGCCCAGGGGGAAAGCGCTACACGAAATCGGAAGCGCTGGCGCAATCGGCGGATTCATCCAGGACCTCCCGCGATTGCCGCTTGATCGATGCCGACGTCCGCTTCTTCGGCGACAACCTGGCGATTGTGTACGGCAGCGAGAGTGCGGTGAGAAGGGTGAAAGATGGAACCGAGAAACCAACGCTAATCCAACAGCGGGTGTCCCTGAGGGAGCTGACGCGCATACCAGGCCGCGAGCCGATGGCGAATGGTCTTCTCGCCGACCTGGTCCTCCGGCATCGGTGAGATCAGCTTGTCGTGCACCAGCAATCGGTAGACGTAGAGAGCCTTGCTGCTTGCGGAATCGGTCGGCTCGAACTCCACGGCCTTGCGGCGCTCGGCGTACTCGACACCAGCGCTCAAGGCCGCCTTGAACAATTCCGCCTCGTGTTTGAACCGCTTCATAGCCACTCTTCGGGCATCAATTCGTGCATCTGCGTGTGCAATCCAAGCATTTTACGCTACGGCCGCTCGCGGCGGTGGGGAACCAGAGAGTGCATAGGTAGGCAAGGGCGTGATGGCTAACTTGCGATCCAGCAGCTTTTCGATGTCGCGCAGGAGCGGCACCTCATCGGGTGCGACCAGCGAGATCGCGCAGCCGGCTCCTCCGGCCCGCGCGGTGCGTCCGATACGGTGCACGTAGTCCTCGGGCACGTTCGGCAACTCATAGTTCACCACGTGCGGCAATTCCTTGATGTCGAGTCCGCGGGCAGCGACTTCGGTGGCGACCAGTGCGGTGATGCGTCGAGCCTTGAAGTCGGCGAGGGCACGCACGCGCGCGCCCTGGCTCTTGTTACCGTGGATCGCCGCGGCTCGGATCCCGCTCGATGCGAGCTGGTGTGTCAGGCGATTCGCCCCGTGCTTGGTGCGAGTGAACACCAGCACCTGGGCCCAGTTACCAGCCTGGATCAGGTGCGGAAGCAAATGGCGCTTGTGCTCCTTCGGCACCCGATATACCTGCTGCTCGATGCGCTCGGGGGTTGCGTTGGGCGCCGCGACCTCGATGAGCATGGGCTCGCGCAATAAGCGGCTCGCGAGCTCACGGATCGGCACGGGGTAGGTCGCCGAGAACATGAGGTTCTGCCTCGTTGCTGGCAGAAGCTTCAAGATGCGTCGGATCGCCGGAATGAAGCCCATATCGAGCATCCGGTCCGCCTCATCGAGCACAAGGTACCGGATGCTGCGTGCGTCGAGCACGCGTCGCTCCGCGAGGTCCAGCAGCCTGCCGGGAGTGGCGACCAGTAGGTCGCAGCCCGCGCGCAGCGCCTCGATCTGCGGATTGATGCTAACGCCGCCGAAGACGACGGTCGTGCGCACGGCGAGATACTTGCCATACGAGCGGGCGCTGTCGGCGACCTGCGCGGCGAGCTCGCGCGTCGGGGTGAGGATCAGTGCGCCGGGGGCTCGGCGAGTGCCTGCGGCAAGCTGCTGCAGCATCGGCAGAACGAATGCGGCCGTTTTGCCGGTGCCTGTCTGAGCGGCAGCGCGCAGGTCGCGGCCTGACAGCACGGCGGGAATCGCTTGGGACTGAATGGGGGTAGGTGCGGCGTAGCCTTTTTCGGCGACTGCACGCAGCAGCTCGGGCACGAGCCCGAGATTGGCAAATGACATTGAATAACCTCTGAATCTGTTGGCTCGCCCGGCAGCGCCTGTGAGGCCCCGACGGACCTACGGCCCGTCAGGCGATGACTGCGGCGGTCAGATGCGAGTGTGGTTTAGCGAAGGAATCGAAGTTTATCGGGTAGGACAGACTGCGAGCCGAGCCGGGCGCTGACCGCGCACCCCGGGAACCTCAGCGCCGCGCACTCTACACACTTTGCCCGGGCACGTCCAACGCGGACAATGCGTTCATGTCTCTGGTCACACTTCGCGACGCGCATCTAGCCTTCGGCGACCGCCCGCTCCTTGATGGCGCGCAGTTCACCGTGATGGCCGGGGAGCGGCTAGGACTGATAGGCCGCAATGGCACCGGCAAGTCGACACTCCTCGCGGTCATCTCCGGCCGTGCTCCGCTCGATGACGGCGAGCTGCAACGCCGTGACGGCTTGCGCGTTGCGCTCGTCGAGCAGGAACCGGAGCTACCCGGTGCTGAGAGTCTGCGTCACAGTCTGCTGCTCCTAGCCCATCAGCCATTCGCCGGCGCCGACGCGCCTCCGGCGGAATTGGTATCGACGCCCAGCCCCGCCGATGAGCGCGAGCATTGGCGAATGGAGTCGCGCCTCGAGGAGTTTCTGCACCGCTTCGGTCTAAAGAGCTCCATTTCGCCGCCGACGTGTTCAGGCGGGGAGCGCAAGCGCGCCGCGTTAGCCTTGGCTTTCGCGCTGCAACCGGATCTGCTGCTGCTCGACGAACCTACCAACCACCTCGACATCGAAGGGATCGAGCGCCTTGAGGAGCTGCTGCTCAAGGTGCCCGCCACCATCGTCATCACCCATGACCGCGCCTTCCTCGATCGGATCGCGAGCCGCATCATTGAGCTCGACCGCGGGGTACTGCGCTCCTACCCAGGCAACTTCACCGCCTACGAGCAACTCAAGGATCAGCAGCTCGTGGCAGAAGACGCTGCACGGCGCCGCTTCGAGAAGTTCTGGCAGCAGGAGGAGATCTGGATCCGCAAGGGGGTGGAAGCACGACGCACCCGCAACGAGGGACGCGTGCGCCGGCTCGAGCGGCTGCGGCTCGAGCGTGCCGCGCGGCGCGACCGGCTCGGGAACATCCGCATCACGGTCGATGCCGGAGAGTATTCCGGCCAGCTCGTGGCGGAGCTCGATGCAGTGAGCAAGAGCTTCGGCGCGCGGCCGCTCATCGAGAAACTCTCGCTGCGGATCATGCGCGGGGATCGCATCGGACTGATTGGCGCGAATGGCTCTGGCAAGTCGACCCTCATCCGGCTGATCCTCGGGGAGCTTGCCCCCGATGCGGGCACGGTGCGGCTCGGGACGCGCCTGAGCATCGCCTACTTCGATCAGCTCCGCGTGCAGCTCGATCCCAACGCCACGCTCGCGGAGATCATCAGTCCCGGTTCGGATTGGGTTCAGCTCGGCGCTGAGCAAAAACACATCGTGAGCTATCTCGGGGAGTTCCTGTTCCCCGCGCAGCGCGCGCAGTCTCCGATCAGGATGCTCTCGGGCGGCGAGCGCAACCGCCTCTTGCTCGCGCGACTGTTCGCGCGGCCTGCAAACCTCATCGTCCTGGATGAGCCGACCAACGATCTAGACATCGAATCTCTGGAGCTGCTCGAACAGCGGTTGCAGGACTACACGGGAACGCTGCTGCTGGTGAGCCACGACCGGCGCTTTCTCGACAACGTAGTGACCCAGACGCTGGCCGCCGAAGGCGATGGGCTATGGCGCGAGTATGTCGGTGGTTACAGCGACTACCGGGAGCAGCGGCCAAGAGGGCGGCTCAGCCGTGCCGATGCCGCGGCAGAGACTGGTCCCCGTGTGCCTGCGCCTGATGCACGCCGCGCCAAGACGCGTTTGAGCTACAAAGAGCAGCGCGAGCTCGCAGCGCTCCCCGAGGAGATCGAGAAGCTCGAGCTTGAGCAGGCCCAGCTCATCGAGCGCATGAGTGCGCCCGACTATCATCGCTTGGGGGGCCAACAGCTACGCGCTGACCGCAAGCAGCTCGAGCAGCTCGAGGCGCTCCTCTTGCAGAAGTTCAAGCGCTGGGAGTGGCTCGAAGAGGAGCGCGCGCGTTTGGCGTAACTGCAAGCCGGGTTGATTTGATAGGGGGCATGGCCTGCGAAGTCGAGTGTTTGACACTCCGCCAGGTGCAGGAGTACAAGCCACCGGACTTCTCGCAAAAGAGAAATTCATTTCTTAGGGGGACCTAACATGCAGCGCTATTCCCAGGCAATGATCTCGGGGCTTGTCCTGTTTGTCGGTACGGTGGGCGTTTCGGTGCGTGTTCCGGCGGCCGAACCGGCAGCAGACACTGACAAGACTGCCATCGAGGCGCTCGAGAAGCGTTTTGCAGAGGCCGTGAGCGCGAAGGACCTAGATGCAATCATGAAGGTGTATGCGCCCGGGAACAGGCTGTTCGTTTTCGACGTAACTCCTCCACGCCAGCACGTGGGATGGCAGGACTACAAGGCGGATTGGCAGGAGCTGCTGGCCGGCACTTCAGGCCCGATCAATTTCTCCATTGCGGATCTCAGCGTAACCACCGTGGGATCGGTGGCTTACGGACACAGCATTCAGAGTATGAAAGCGACGCACTCGAATGGTTCAAAGCTTGAGCTCGTGGTGCGAGTGACCGATGTATACCGGAAGATGCATGGTGAGTGGCTCATAGTTCAGGAACACGTGTCTGTCCCCGTCGATCTGAACTCGGCCAAGGCAGATCTGCTGTCTAAGCCGTAGCTCAACGTGTGACAGATCATTACCGCCCGTTAGTGACGGGCGTTCACGAGGGGTTTTCAACAACGGCTAGCGACCCGGACGGCCCAGCTACCCAGGTCGAATCACTTAGATGCTCGTCCAGAGCTTTTCCGGGAGCACATTGCTCCGAATAGTAAGCACCCTGCATGCCACCTATCGTGCGCCGGCGCTTGTATAGGACCTTGTAAAAGTCGAGCGCATTCTGTCTTGCCGTGTCGTCGGGGACGCCGAGCAGCTTCGCTGCGCGGTAGTTGCGCTGTACAGCCTCACACTCGGTGATGGCCTCGTTGAGCTCACCGCGGACGTGCATGCTCTCGTGAGTAAAGATATCGAGGCTCCAGAGCTCGTCCTCGCTTGCGCGATCTGGGTGGTGCAGATAGGACATCAAGCGGTGGCACCAGGGATATTGAATGCCGATTTTCCCTGTCCGTGGGTTGGCGTGACCGGCCGCGAGCATCTCTGGGTCGAGCATCGTATCAACGATGGTGTTGCAATGAACTCTGGCGCGGTGGTTATCGGCGAGCTCGGTGGCTTTCGCGGACAAGAATCGTTCAAAGTGCCATCGATGGACCGGCGGCCAAGCAAAGAGCGCGGCCAGGGCTAGGACTGTTCCGAGGTAAGGCTTGGAGATCGGCTTGGGCGAATCAAAGCCGGCAGGTGCGACGATGGACGCGCGAACTTCGCGAAATGCGCACCATAGGAGAACCAGCGAGGTGAGAATCCAGAGCATGATGCGAAGTGCCTGAGGCCGAACAAGCCCTCGAGTCGAGGCACTCTCTCACCGCTCGCCGCCTGCGTCTGTGACTTGCTGCCGTCTGGCAACATTACCGGGCAACTCGGGGCCTATGGTGTCTGTCCGGACGGCCACTCGCATCCGGTGCGTTCGCAACAAGAACGGTCGCCTCGCTGCTCGCGGCGCATTGATCTCAACCAGGAGCCCCGTGTGCTATAGGGCGTGGCCTAGCGCATCGCAGCATTTTCACTCTGAGTTGTGCTCTCGCTGAGCCGCAACGAGATTGCGCGCAACCTTGCAGCCCTAGGAGACTGAGCGATCCCCGGCCAGTCGCCAGCAAACAAACGATCCTGTGTGCGCTGCTCGTACGGGCACAGGTGTCGTGTCCGCCCAGGCGTCACCGAGACCCACCATACCTGCAGAGACGCCCGCTACGCTCAAACAGCGCGTCGGACAGCCGACCTCTGAGGGCTCAGGTTTGCTCGCGGGCAAACAGCAGACCGTGAGCACCGCGGACTGTACGGCATTTGCGGGCGGTGCAGCTGTCGTGTACCCGGAATGAACAGCCTCGGCGAGTGGCATGCACCGGCGGACTCAGCTGCTGGATGTGACCTCGCGTCGAAAATGCTTCGCATCTCGTCGCTTGATAACCGCGGATTCTCAAGATGATAAGCCACGGGTTCGCACCGGGAGATCAGCGAAGCGGGTCGCGGTTGTGCGCAGGTGGCCCTGCGGGCAGCCGTGAAGCGGGAACAATGCTCTGGGCGACCGCCGTGGGTCAAAGCGCAAGATCGTGACGATAGGATAGAATTCGACGTAGTAGTTGCACGGGAAGGGAAGAGTTATGAGCAAGGGCATGGATCGGAAGAAAGAAAGCAAGAAGAAGCCGGCCAAGTCGTTCGAGGAGAAGCGCGCGGCCAAGCGGGAGAAGCGGCAAAGTCGGGGACGCTAAGTCCCGGCTTCAGGCGCTGTCGAACACTGCGGCTCGGCGATTCGGGCGGAGTCGGCCGCGGGGATCGGTATCGATGGGTCCGCGTAAGCGGGCGCTACGTGGGCGACGGGAAGCTCGGCCCGCTCGTCTCATCCAGTCAGAAGTCTCCCAGGAGATCCGCCAGCGTCTTGCTTGTCACCGGCCTGACGACTGGCCCCAGCATGTGCTTGCGATGGCCGAGGGGCACGGCCGTTTCGAGGAGGCCTTCACGTCATCTGTCGGATCGGCGCCTATCCATGCGCCGCTTGAGCAACCCTGGTGCTCGCAACGGCTTCCGCCAGCACTTCCGCACCCGCATCGATACGCCGCGCTCCGTCGCTCAAAGTGCGCCGGAACTCGTCTGCGCCGGGCTCGCCCGCGTACAGACCCTGCATGTGACGGATGATGGCGGATAGCTTCTCACCGTGCGCCAGCCGACGCTCGACGTAGCACTGCATACGCTCGATCGCACGCGCGCGCACGACGGCGTCGAGCGTTTCTTGCTTCGTATGAGGGTTGCCACTCTCGGGGTTCGCAGCAAACACGAGCGCGTCGAGCCGGGCGAGGACCAGGGGATGGTGATAAGCCTCGCGCCCGACCATGATGCCATTGAGGCCGCCGAGCGCTGCGAGGATCGCTTGCGGCTCGCGGAGACCGCCATTGAGCACCACCGGCAAATCGGGGAAAGCCCCTTTCAGCTGCCTCACGACCTCGTATTGCAGCGGGGGAATCTTTCGATTGTCCTGCGCCGACAATCCGCCCAGCACCGCTTTGCGCGCGTGGACAATCACCGCGTCGCAACCGGCGTCACGCACAGCAGCCACGAAGCGGTACAGCGCACGTCGCTCCGCTTCGCCGAAGCAGCGGCTAGCGTCGATGGCTGCCCTGCCTTTGCCCTCGATGACCCCGATTCTCATTTTGACTGTCACCGGCACGCGTACGGCTGCACGGATCGCTGCCACGCAGGTTGCGACGGTTTCTGGCTGCTGCATCAAATACGCGCCAAACACGCGGCCCGTCGCGCGGTCGCTCGGGCAACCACAGTTGAGGTTGATCTCGTCATACCCCGCCTGCTCACCTCTGCGAGCTGCGGTCGCCAGATCTTGTGGGTCGCATCCTCCGAGCTGCAGTGCGACGGGGCGTTCCTCGGCGTCGAACTCGAGCAATCGAGCGCAATTGCCGCGCACCAGATCAGCGGCTGCGATCATCTCGGTATACAGCAGCATCCGTGCCGAGAAGCCGCGGAGGAAATAGCGGCAGTGACGATCCGTCCGGCCCATCATGGGCGCGACACTAACTGCGCGGGCAGAGTCCACGCTGGGAGCCCCGAGATACGGCATATTCAATGGGCGGTCCTGGCTTCGTCTGCGAACAGAGCGAAATCCACCGCGCGCGCCATGGCTGCATAGCCTGCGTCATTCAGGTGCAAGTGATCGCCGCTGTCGAAGGCGCCGGCCAGCCGTTGGGGGTGGGCCGGATCGCGTACGACGCGATCGAAGTCCACGACCGCATCGAACGCACGGCTATTGCGGATCCACTTGTTTACCTTTTCGCGAGTCATCTCTCCAACGCTACCGCCGCAGTCTACACAGCCGTGGGTCGGCATGAGGGTTCCGACGATCGCCCTCAGACCATGCGCATGCGCCGCATCCGCTAGTTGACGCAGGGTCGCCACTAGCTGCGCCGCGGAGACATCCTCTTCCGGGTGTCCGGGCCACCCTGCGATGTCATTGATGCCTTCCAGCAGGAACATGAAGCGAGCACCGGGAATCGCAAACACGTCGCGCTCGATCCGCGACACGCCACTGGGGCCAGTCGAGTCATGCAGCAGCCGGTTGCCTCCGATGCCCATGTTGATGACCGCCAACTTGCCCGGCATTCTGGCCGACAGCCGGCGCGACAGCTCGTCGGGCCACGCGCGCCCGGCCCACGGGGTCGAACCAGTGCCGTCGGTCAGCGAGTCGCCAAGAATGACGATCGCACCTGCGAGGTGCACTGGCTTCACGTCGATGGCGGCAAGGTAAAAGTAAGAGTAGAGCGGGGCTGCGATTGGCAGATTGGCCACCGCGGTGAAATCCCCATGCGCGGAGAGGCAGCCACGGAGCCAACCCTCCTCATGCACGGTGGCCGTGCTGCCGAACGTCGAATCCGGCAGATACAAGCTGATGGCCAAGGTCGCAGGTCCCGCCGTGGGCGACTCCACCGGATCGCTGTACAACGCCGCACCGGGAGGGATGCTCACCGTGTACTTGCCAGCGAAAAGGAGCGGCGTAGTGGAGCCCGCAGCCACGCGCCCGGTATGATCGGCGCGCGCGATGCTCGCCGCGCCAATTCGCAAGGGCCTGCTGCCGTATTGATTTGAGATCTGTACGCGCACCGATTTTCCGCCGAGCGTTGCGTGTGCGAACTGTCGCAGCGTGACATCCTGGAAGGAGCGGCCGAGGCCCGGATAGTAGTCGAAGTCCTCCGGCGCCATGAGTGCCACCCCCCAGGCGCGAACCCAAGGAGTATCGTCAGCAGAAACAGCAGCAGCGGCAACAGGAGCGTCGCGCAGTGCCATGGCAAGTAGGAGTGCCGGCATCCGAAGCCATGCGCGTGAGCAACTGAGCAATTCAGGTTCCTGCAGCCCTGGCCGGTCGCGCAGCGTTCCGCTGCGTCAATGCATTGACGAGTAGCCGCAACATCCGCTGCCGACGTCGCGCGGCGAATCGCGTTGGCTCAAAGGCGCCTTCGAGCCAAATGCCGTCGATCGCGGCAACGATGAGATCCGTCGTTTCATCCAGACCAGTTGTACGGCTTATCTGCCCTAATGCGGCCGCGTCGCGCAGACACGTCCGCACGAATCCGCGCCACCGCCCGTAGAATGCCCTGTGCTCGTTGCGGAATCGCGGATTGCGAACCGCACGATCCCAGAGGCTCAACCATAGGCCGATTCCCGCGGGTTCGGCGGCGGATTGCACCCTGAGCGCCGCCTCCAGCCGCGGCAGTCCTGGGGCATGGGCACTGGCAAGCTGCTCGAGGTCCGCAAACGTTTTCTCCGTCAGCCAGCGGAACGCGAACGCCACCATTTCATCCTTGCCGGTGAAGTAGCGCGTGAGCACACCGATGCTGAGCCGGCCCCGGCGAGCTATCTCCCGTACGGTGGCACCCTCTATTCCGGCGGCCTTGATCACGTCGAGCGTCAGGAGGGCGAGATCCTCGCGACGGCGGTGGTGATCGACAATCTTGGGCATGGTCGTTCCTGATGGAGCTGCGCAATCGATCAAGCAGCGCCACGACGGCTCAAGCCCGTATCGTGGTCCGTGGGTTTATTTGGGACAAGTGTTTCGAATAGTGGTCGAAGCACAGGCCGATCATCAGGCAAGGCGCAGGGCAGGGCGCTACGCTTCTTCTGCAGGGTCGTCACCGACCCATTGCTGCCTTTAGGTAAACAAATGTACCATAAAAAAGAAGCGAAGTTCGCACGCACGTGGGTGGCGCCGTCGGTCCGGGCGCACGATGCGCCGGCAGATGTGAAAAAGGGGAGAGCCCAATGAGCAAGAGCGCGAACCGTCGTGCAATGGCGAATGCACGCTGTTGCCCGGCAGCCGGTGCCCATTCCAAGATTGCGCTGGCGGTGGCGGCAGCGCTCTGTGGGGCAACTGCCGCGCGCGGGCCGACTGCGCTCGCGGCCGATGCTGCGGCTCCCAATGCGGACGCTACCAGCGCGCAGAGTGCGAACACCCTTCAGGAGGTCGTCGTCACCGCGACCAAGCGAACTGAAAATCTCCAGAACGTCCCCCTGAGCGTCGATGTGTTCACTGCACAGGACCTGCAGAACCTCGATATCAAGCAATTCGAGGATTACGCGTACAAGACCCCATCAGTCACGTTCACCAGCGTCGGGCCCGGAACGCAGTCATTCTTCATTCGCGGCGTGTCGGATGGAGCCAACTACAACAACCAGAACACCTCGACGACCGGCTTCTTCGTTGATGACATGTCCCTGAGCTGGTACGGCAGCATTCCCGACTTTCACGAATACGATATCGAGCGCATCGAGGTGCTGAACGGCCCGCAGGGCACACTCTTCGGCGCGGGCTCGATGGCGGGGGCCGTTCGCATCATTACCAACAAGCCCGACCCGACGGCCTTCAGCGCCGGCATCGACCTCGGTGCCGGATCCATTCACGACGGGCGTTACAACAGCACCTACGAAGGCTTTGTCAACGTGCCGATCATCCAGGGAAGCACCGCCCTGCGCCTGTCCGCCTATGCCGTTCACGACGGCGGCTTCATTGACAACCTGCAGACCACGCGCAACTGGGTGAACGGCGCCGTGTCGACCAATGCCGAATGGGCGGGCATCGACTTCAACACTCAGAACATGTACGGCGGCCGGGCCGCGATCAAGCAAGTGTTCAGCGAGGGCTGGTCGGCGACGCTCAGCTACAACTACCAAAGGCAGTCACTCGTGGGCGCTTGGGATCAGGACCCGACGCGCTACGCGCTGCGCCAGGTATCGCGCTTCGGACCGCAAAACGCCAATAACTACATAAAGACTCTGGATCTGCACGTCGACGGTGACGTGGGCATCGGTGACCTCGTGTATGCCGGTACCTACTGGTCGCTCCCGTTTCACAGAGTCGACGAGTACTCCGAATACGTCCAATACTCGCCTGACTCGATCTTCAGCGCTGCCAATCTTCAAAGCTTCGCCTGCCTCACCGGTCCGACCATCGCGAACTCCTACCAGGGACTGCCGCAGTCCCCGTTCAGTGGCTGCGGCGTGCCGACCATGTACACCATCTACGACACCGCCACCGATCGCTGGTCGCACGAGCTGCGGCTACAGTCGAAAAGCGGCGGGCGCTTCCATTGGCTCGTGGGGGCATACTGGGAAAAAACCCGGCAGATCTACTCCGATTTCTACGCGATGCCGAACATCCAGCCGAACGGCGAGGCCTACCAAAGCCAGCTCTCGTATTACTACTACGCCAACGAGCCTGCGGCGTCGCCGCTGCCGCAGGAGTGGTACAGCTACAAATCGCGAATCGACTACCGGCAGATTGCAGAATTCACCGATGAGACCTTCGATATCTTCGACTGGTGGAGCCTGGAAGGCGGGCTGCAGCGCTTCCAGTCGAATTTCACCACCAGCAGCGAGTGGGCCGGCTATTTCTGGAGCCCCAAGTTGCCGAGTTCCTATTCCGGTGGCTCGCACAAGGTCAACTTCAAGGCGAGCTCGAACTTCAAGCTCGCGAAGAACCTGCTGCTCTACGTGACGTTCAGCCAGGGGTTTCGCGACGGTGGCGTCAATGGTGGGCTGGCCGAGAAGTGTTATCAGAACGGTGCCCAGAACTACTACAAGCCCGACACGCTCAACAACTTCGAGGTGGGTTTCAAGTCGCTGTGGCTCGATGGGCGCTTGCTGTGGAACCTGGCGGCCTACTACATGCCATGGAAGGACTACCAGGTGCCGGTATTCAACTTGGACATTTGCCCCACAACCTTCAACGCCAATATTGGCGATGCGCGTATTTACGGAGCGGAGTCGAACGTTGAATACCGGATCACCGACGCGCTAACGTTGCAGGTTTCGGGCAGCTACAACGATCCGAAACTCGTGTCGAACACCTTCTACAGCCCGAACTACGTCGTCTACCCGGGCGAGCGGCTGCCGTACGTCGCCTATTTCAACTGGAGTGGAAATCTGCGCTACGAGAGGCCGCTGTCGGGGGAGCTCAAGGCGTACTTCCAATACGACGTCGCCCACAAGGGCGACATGTGGAGTGATTTGCGTGCCGTCGACCCCCACGGGTTCGCCCGCACGCTGCAGCCGGAATACACCATCTCCGACTTACGGTTCGGCCTGAACGGAAGCCGCTGGCAAACCGAGCTCTACGTGACCAATCTCTGGGATACGAATGCAGTGATCTATTCGAATACTTTCAATTACGATCACCGCCAGACCACGAATGAGCCCCGCGTGGTCGGGCTGCGCGTGAGCTACCGCTGGGGTAAGTAGCTCAGCCGAGCTCGGCGAAGCGTTCGAGGCAGTCGCCGAGGCTTCTTCTCAAGGGTTCCAGCTCCGCCGCGAAGTTGCGCCAGTATCCCACGCCCGAGGTGTATAGAGGCTGACGTACCTGCTCGGCGCTGGCCGTGCGTACGGGGCGCTGCGTCTCGTGAAAGCGCAGGCAGGCAGCCTCGAATGACAAGCCGCAGTGCGCCAAGAGGCCGCGAATGCTCGCCTCGGGCTCGCGGATCAGGGTCTCGTACTGCAGGTGCAGCACCTTGCCGGGCAGCACCTGATCCCAGTGGTCCATGAGCTCGAGATAGCACCGGTAGTAGCGTCCGAGATCCTCGAGGTCGTAGCTGAAGGACTGGCCTTCCGCGAAATGTTGCTTGAAAGTGCTCAGGCAGGCATCCAGCGGGTGTCGTCTTACATCGATGATCGTAGCCTTGGGCAGAATCAGGTGAATGAGTCCCACGTGGCTGAAGTTGTTCGGCATCTTGTCGATGAAGCGCGGCCGCGTGGTGCGGATCGGGCGCGTCTCGTCCAGGTAACGCTGGCCGAGCTCACCTAGTCTCTCGCGTGAGAGCGCAGCGACACTCTCGGGGTAGCTATCCGAGCTCGCGTTGCGCTGGTCGAGCTCGCGCACGATCGTGAGCATGTTGGGCAGCTCCATCGTGCCTTCGACGCAGGAGTGGCTTGCGAGGATTTGCTCGACGAGCGTCGATCCCGAGCGCGGCAGGCCGACGATGAAGATCGGTGCGCCGTCGGCACAGCCGGCGCCGGTGCGCCGGGCAAGGAACTCGCCATTGAAAAGCGCGGTGACTCGCCTCGATTTGTCTTCGAATTTCGCAATGGAGAAGGGTGACGACTTACGGCGCAATGCGTTCCCGGTGAGATAGTGGCCAAAGGCCTCGCGGTACTGGCGTTTGTGCTCGAGCGCGCGCCCGAGGGCGAAGTGCAGCTGCGCGCTGCCGGCGCCATCCTCCGCATCGCTAGCGAGCAAGCCCAGCATGGCATCGATCTCGGCATCACTGAAGACGTAGGTCTTGAGATCGGCCAGGCTCCAGTAGGCCTCGGCACACGCCGGATCCATGCGCAGAGCCTCGTGGTAAGCCTGCTCGCACTCGCGGCGCCGGCCGAGCGTCTTATTGACGTGACCGATGGAAAGCCGCAGCGACACTTGCGCAGGGTTGAGTCGCGCCGCCTCTTCATAGGCGGCGAGTGCTTCGGGTTGCCGCAACAACCGCGTACATACCGCGGCCAGCGACACCCAGTTTTGCGGGTTCTCGGGCTCGATCTTCAGCAGCTCGCGGATTGAAGCCTCCGCCTCGGGCAACCGCCCGGCGGCGAGCAGCGTGTGAACGAGCCCGCGCCGCGCGAGCGGGAGGTGATCGGTTTGAATGAACGCATGCCGTAACAAGCGCTCGGCGTCGGCGGTGTTGCCGGCCCCGAGCGCGAGAGCGGCAAGCCCCACCAGAGCCGCCACGTGGCTGGGATCGGCTTTGAGCACTGCGCGGAAAATTTGCTCGGCCGACTTTCGGTCACCACCCAGGAGAGCCGCAGTCGCCGCCTCGATACGCGCGTGATGCGGATCGGCCAGCCGTGCCTGCTCGTAGGCGAACTTCGCATCATCGTACTGGCCAAGCTCGAAGAGCACATCGCCATAGGCAAGCCAGGCGGGCTCGAGCCGCGGTGACTCTTTCACGAGGTTCCGCAGCAGCTCGCGCGCCGCCTCGATGCGTCCACACCGACGATACGCACGCGCGAGGTCGACGCGAGCCCACGGGAACTGGGGGGCCGCGCCGACGGCGGTTTCGAGCGCCTCGAGTGCCTCGCCGGCTCGGCCCTGGGCGAGCAACGCCGCTCCGAGCAGCGAGAGGCTGCTGGGTTCTCCCGGCGCCGCCGCCTGAATGGCCCGCAACAGCCGCTCGGCGGTGCCGGTCTGGCCCAGGCGCAGGGCCCTCGCGGCGTCTCGATACCCCGCGCGCAGCGTCTCCGACAACCGGTTCTCCATCACACTAGCCCCGTCAGCCAATCACGGTGTCGCGGAGCGCGCGCTCGCCCCGCGCCACTCTCCGGTCAGGATCGCTCTCCAGTTGATAATAGCGTTCCAAAGCATACGCTGATCGCCGCGATTGAGATCGCGATGCAGTGGATTGAAATTGAAGGCAATCACCTGGCCCGAGCCCGAATGCAGGTCGAGGATGGCCGGATGCCCGATGAGATTCTCCTCACCCCACGCCTGACCGCTCACGACAAATGCCCCGCCTGCGCGGTCCCCCCATTCGAGCACGACACCGCTCGGATCGGGAGGACCGTCGAGGCACGTGTTGCAATAGGACATGCGCAGCCAGTGCCGTGGCACTG